>Ga0172378_10000049_pt1 | contig 81120 bp, 82 predicted proteins | sample GrowelOW332metaG_FD_119755 | JGI IMG/M metagenome (GOLD analysis project Ga0172378, IMG submission 119755) | Groundwater microbial communities from an aquifer near a municipal landfill in Southern Ontario, Canada - Pumphouse #3_1 metaG | ecosystem: Environmental > Aquatic > Deep subsurface >... | reverse complement strand
TAAATTCTGTCAGTATAGTTTGACTTGGTGCGGCTTATCACTCATAATAAAGGCATGCCGTTGTAAAATAGCTTTTCATGTCTGATGCTGTGTCGTTAAGAAACTTATCCAACACCTATCGTACTGGCTTTCAAGCCTTAAAAGGGATTAATCTTGATGTGCCTGAAGGTGAGTTTTATGCACTTTTGGGACCCAATGGTGCAGGTAAATCTACAACGATCAGCATTATTAGCTCGTTGACTAAAAAAACTTCCGGCACAGTTGAGATTTTTGGGCATAACTTAGATACCCACCCTTCGCATGCTAAACAACACTTAGGCATTGTGCCGCAAGAATTTAACTTTGGTCATTTTGAAAAGACCTTTGATATTTTAGTCACTCAAGCCGGCTATTATGGCATTGCTAAAAAAATCGCTGAACAGCGTGCTGAGTTGTATTTAGAAAAGTTAGGTCTTTGGGAAAAACGCCATACCCAAGCCCGTATGCTCTCAGGCGGCATGAAGCGTCGTTTGATGATTGCCCGTGCCATGATGCATGAACCAAAATTACTCATTTTAGATGAACCCACAGCAGGGGTTGATATTGAGCTACGTCGTTCGATGTGGGATTTTTTAAATGAAGCCAACAGTCAAGGAACATCAATTATTTTAACCACGCATTATTTAGAAGAAGCTGAGATGCTGTGTCGTCGTATTGCGATCATTGACCGTGGTGTGATTAAAGAAGACACCACCATGAAAAGCTTCTTGAATCAACTCAATGAAGAATCCTTTATTTTTGATTTAGCCGAAGCCATTACAGCACCACAACTTGAGATTATTGGGGTGAAATTTAATTTAATTGACCCTGTCACTTTAGAGGTGACCTTAGACAAAGCCCACAGCATGAATGACTTGTTCCAATTGCTACAGGCACAAAATATTCAAGTACGTAGTATGCGCAATAAATCTAATCGTTTAGAAGAGTTATTTGTCAAAATGGTGGAAAAAAACCTTGCTGAGGAGGCAAAATGAACTTTAACCAACTCAGTGTTGCTTTCTTAACTTTATTAAGAAAAGAAATCCGCCGTTTTATGCGTATTTGGCCGCAAACTTTGTTGCCACCTGCCATTACCATGAGTTTGTACTTTGTGATTTTTGGTAATTTGGTCGGCTCGCGTATTGGCGATATGGGCGGCTTTAGCTATATGCAGTTTATTGTGCCCGGCTTAATTATGATGGCCGTGATTACCAATAGTTATGCCAATGTCTCCTCCAGCTTTTTTAGTGCAAAATTCCAAAAAAGCATTGAAGAATTGATTATGAGCCCTGTGCCTCTGCATCTAATTTTATGGGGTTATGTATTAGGTGGGGTATGTCGTGGTTTATTGGTGGCGATTATTGTCACTGCTATGAGTCTATTCTTTACTGACCTGTATATTACCAATTGGTTTGTGACGATTTATACGGTGTTAATTACTTCCTTGCTGTTTGCTCTGGGTGGCTTTATTAATGCGGTCTATGCTAAGTCATTCGATGATATTTCAATTATTCCAACCTTTGTACTGACTCCGCTGACTTATCTAGGCGGTGTGTTTTATGCTATTAGCGCCCTTAGCCCGTTTTGGCAAAATTTATCTTTAATTAACCCTGTAGTATATATGGTCAATGCCTTCCGTTTTGGTATTTTAGGTCATAGCGATGTCAATGTGGGGGTATCGCTTACCGTGATTACATTATGTTGTGGCGCCTTATATGCAACAGCTTACCATTTACTTTCTCGTGGCTCAGGAATGCGTGAATAATGAGTGTAGAACAATCTCTTTTGGGTAAAGACACCCAATACCCAACCCAATATCAGCCTGATATTTTATTTCCGATTGCCCGTGAACCTGCACGTGAGAAATATGCGCAAGTGGCAGGCATTCGCCAAGGTCAAGATTGGTGGCATGTTTTTGAAATTTCTTGGTTAAATCCATATGGCGTACCGCAAGTGGCAATTGGTCGCTTAACGTTACCGGCGAACTCACCCAATCTCATCGAATCAAAATCATTAAAGTTGTACTTTAACAGTATGAACTTTACTCACTTTGCTTCAAAACAGGCTTTTCAAGCGACAGTTGAAAAAGATTTATCCCAAGCAGCAGGTGCAGCCGTTTCTATTGAATTGTTTCATGTCGATGAGCTTCAGGTCTGTAAAGCGCAAGGGATTTGTATTGATGAAAATACACCATCACGCTTAGAACAGCATCCTGATGCTGCACTCTTGGTTCTTGCTGATGATCAAGAAGTCGAAGAAACGCTGTATTCACATTTACTGCGCAGTAATTGCCCAGTGACTGGTCAACCTGATTGGGGCACGGTGTTCATTCGCTATCAAGGCAAGAAAATATGTCATGCAAGTTTGTTGGCTTATATTATTTCCTATCGTCAGCACAACGGCTTTCATGAACAGTGTGTTGAGCAAATCTATGCTGATATTTGGCAAAACCTTAAGCCCAATAAACTCATGGTCTATGCCACTTATACGCGTCGTGGTGGGTTAGACATTAATCCATGTCGTGTTTCTGATGAAGATTGGTTAGTTGAACCCATTCGTTTATCACGTCAATAAACTCAGTGTTTGAAGGTGTCCACATGCCGCGTTTTGGTTTTACGCCATCAGTTGCCTTGCTCAACAATATTCAATATGGCTTAAGGGTAAAAAACTCAGGTGAATCCTTAGCTGCATTGCGCTATGAAACTGCTGTGTGCTTACATACAGAATTAATTTCAAAGCTACTGCATGACTTGGTGGTGCAATTACCCCAAAGTGCAGCACGTGACACCACATTAAAATTGGCAGACTATATTCACGCTAGTGTGGCGTTGATGCTCAAGCCTTTAGACACCAATGTAAGTCATAAAATTGCCAAAGCTTCGATTGAGTTTTATGGCAGAAGTCTATTTAAAAGCCATACGGGTCAGTATCAAGTCGGTTTGGTTTTAGATCCGCGTTTATATACCAATTTAGAACCCAGCTTAAAAGCTGTACAAGCCGGTGAACGAATTGATATTGCTGCGCTCACTGAAACCTATAAGCAAACTGCTGAAAGCTTGGTGGCTTACTTTATAACTGAATTTAGCCAAACCCTGAACTTTGATATGCTACAGGCCAAAGCATGGGATACTGCAACCAGTCATCTGCTTAAAGCGATTTATATTGCGCTTGATCAAATCATGCCGAACTTACATCGGCATGAACTTAAAATTTGGGCCAAGCATCATCTCACACAACTGCATGCTTAAATCACAAAACCAGCTTCGGCTGGTTTTTTAATGGATAAATCTATACGATTTACAAAGCTTTTATTTGTTTTTAAATCACGTAGAATGCTACATAGATCAAGTCAGGGATTGATTTTGTAAGCTTTTGTAGCAATTTTTGCTTTACGCATAGGCTACGATGCTATGTTAGCCATGCAATCGATTTCCTATGTCGCCTTTTGTCTAGATACGTTGTTCATAGTACTATCTAGCAGTCAGTTTTTGGACTTTAACATGACGTTAAAACTTCGTTTCAATCAAAAATTACAACGCTTTGCTATAATGACTTTGGCAGTTTGTGGTAGCAGTTTTGCCGTGCAAGCCAATGACTTTATCAGCCATCCTGAATATGCAAGTTTCAAACAAAAAACCATGCAAACTTATGGTTTAAGCGAACAGCAAATTGATCTTGCTATGAGTGGTTCGCGCAATCGTCCAAATATCATTGAAATTATGAACCGTCCAGGCGAGAGCAAACCTTGGTATAGCTATAAGACTAACTTTTTAGCTGAAGGCACAATTCAGCGTGGGGTTCGCTTTAAACAACAATATGCCGACACCCTAAATCGTGCTGAACAACAATTTGGCGTACCACAAGCCATCATTTTAGGTATTTTAGGCGTTGAGACAGGCTATGGTGCCAATAAAGGTAATTTAATGACCCGCGATGCACTGGCTACACTGGCCTTTGGTTATCCGCGTCGTGCGCCTTATTTCCAAGATGAGTTGGCCGCTTTAATCAACTTTAGTTATAAAGAAGGCATTGTTGCAAGTTCAGTCCAAGGCTCTTATGCAGGTGCAATTGGCTATCCACAATTTATGCCAAGCAATATTCCTAAATTTGGTGTTGACTACGATGGCAATGGTCATATTGATCTGCGTAACTCTGCTGTAGATGCCATTGGTTCAATTGCCAATTACTTAGCACAACATGGTTGGCAGCGTAATCAACCGATTGCTTTTGCCGCACGCTATAGCGGTCAAAATGCCAGCCAAATTATTGCTAAAGATTTAACCCAACCTACGCCATATGGCGTGCTCAATAGTCAAGGTGTTGCGCCGTTAAATCCCTTGGTACGTATTGATCCGTTGGATCTGGTCAATGTGATTGAACTACAGGAAAATTATGGTCCAAGTTACTATATTACCTACCCTAATTTTCAAGTGATTACCACCTATAATAAAAGCCGTATGTACGCTACAGCGGTATGGAAATTAGGGGTTGAAGTGGCTGGTCGTTAACAGCGATTTAAATTCAAACTAAAAAAGTCAACATTTTTTTATTTGCAAATGATTAATAAATATACATTTTAAATAAATTGTTACAATATTGTATATTTATTAATCAATAAAATGGCTTTTTAGTAATTTTTGCCGTTATTTTAGTATCAATGCTAGACACTATGCTGGGCACATGAATATTATCATTTCCGTCAAATGTAGTTGCAAACAGGAATTTATCAAAAGCTTTGCCCGCCTCTACACTGGCAATTTTTTGATATAGGAGTTTTTATGCATTCATCGATTAAATATGTTTTAGCCTTAAGTAGTTTATTTGCCCTGAGTCAGTCGCAGGCTGATATGGTGCAATCATCATCATTAAAACAAGATGCTGATACTACTCGTCTTGCAGCACGTGTATTAAACAAAGAAGCACAAGATTTTAACCAACACTTTTCTAACTTAAACAGTCTTTCAATCACTGAGCGTTCTGGCGACCAAGTTCGTCGTCAAACAATTGCTGCGAAAATCGAAATTCCAGCCGAAGAGCCTTCAGTGATTGAAAAACTTAATACTGTGGCATCCAATACAGTACGTAAGTTTAGCCAAACAGGTATGGCATCTTGGTATGGTCGTCAATTTCATGGTCGTAAAACAGCCAGTGGCGAAACTTTTGATATGAATGCCATGACAGCAGCGCACCGCAGCTTGCCGTTAAACTGTTATATTCGTGTCACCAATAAAACCAATGGCAAGAGTGTTGTCGTCAAAGTCAACGACCGTGGTCCATTCCATGGTAACCGTGTGGTTGACTTATCTTATGGTGCTGCAAAACAATTAGGTATTACCAACGCAGGTACAGCAAAAGTTAGCATTGAGCGTGTGGCCGGTCCTAATTCTTAATTGACGTACTACATTTGATCTAAAAGCCGCACTCGTTGTGGCTTTTTTATTGCTATTACGCAGTGAATCTATGAGCTAAGCGCTGTGTTTTTGTTGATACCCTCAACAGTTTGAGACGTTATGTGTTGGCAGGTATATGCTGTTGCTAAAGTTCAGCACTTCAAGTGAATACGCCAAAGAGCGATATAAAATTTGCCTGTTGCTGATGATTGATGTCAAAATGATCTATAGTAGTCACTGCCCCATCTGCTTTATTTTGCTATGCACGAAAGTCAACTGTTACGCGATTTATTGATCTATATTTTCCCTCAACTTCAACCGCAAGATTTCCCCCAGATTGACCTTGAACAAAGCAGTGATGCTTGGTTTGAAACATGGCTCAACCAACACCGCCTTGCACATCAATATGTCATTGATTGCGATTATCAAGATTGGGCCAATAGCTTTGATTTACAGCTTAATTTTTTAGATGTGATCAAAAAGCCTATTCCGATTGATTCAACTTTAGATGAAATTTATGAATTTTTTGAGCAATTTGAAGCTGAAGATTTTGAAGATCAAGATGCCTATATCGAGGATGAGGATGCCTTACATGGCAACGATGAATTTTTAGAACCTTATTCGCATTATTTTGAACCTAGCGATGATGTGCTTGAACCGACGGTGGTGATTGTTGAGAATCTGCTCAACTGTATTTTAAGCCACGGCTATCATGTACTTGCGATTATGCATCCTTATAAATTTCAATTTATTTTAAGCGATCAGAAATCGAGTGCTTTGACTGATTTAAGTGTGTTATTTGAAGATGCTTATTCACCGCAACAGGTACGTTTATTTTTAACCGATGATTACAGCCATCACCAATTCGCACACTTAATTGGTAAACTCTAAAGCAAGCCATAAAAAAAGCCCCACAATGTAGGGCTTTTTTTAACTTTTACCTAGGGTAAAAATTATTGCGCAGCAGCCGCAGCTTGAGCAGCAGCAACTTCGTCAGCAAAGCTCATTTCAGCTTTCTTCTCAATGCCTTCACCTACTTCAAAGCGAACAAATTGAGCAACTGAAGTTGCAGTTGCTTTAAGTACGTCAGCAACTTTCTTATCGTTGTCGATTACGTACATTTGGTTTACAAGTACAACTTCGTTTAAGTACTTTTGAACCGAACCTGTTACCATTTTTTCAACGATGTTTGCAGGCTTGCCAGATTCAAGCGCTTTCGCTTCAGCAATTTCTTTCTCTTTTGCGATAAGATCAGCAGATACGTCAGCTTCGTTTACAGCAACAGGGTTGAACGCAGCAACGTGCATTGCAATACCTTTACCAGTTGCAACATCACCTTCAAAAGATACAACAACACCGATTTTTAAACCGTGTTTGTAAACAGCAAGGTTTGCGCCTTCAACGATTGTTGCACGACGAACTTGAATGTTTTCACCGATTTTTTGAACAAGTGCAATACGCGCTTCTTCAACAGTTACGCCATCTTCAAGTTTAAGTTCAGCAATTTGAGCTGCGTCAGTTACGTTTGCAGCTAATGCAGCAGCAGCAACTTTAGCTGAGAAACCAGCAAAGTTTTCGTCTTTAGCAACGAAGTCAGTTTGGCAGTTTACTTCTAAAAGAAGTGCTTTGTTGCCGTCTTGAGCAATTGTGATCGCGCCGTCAGCTGCGATGTTACCCGCTTTTTTAGCTGCTTTTGCTTGACCTGATTTACGAAGGTTGTCAATTGCAAGCTCAACGTCGCCACCAGCTTCAGTTAACGCTTTTTTGCATTCCATCATTGCAAGGCCAGTACGGTCACGCAATTCTTTTACCATGCTTGCTGTAATTGCAGTCATGTGAATCTCCTAAATTCGGTAGAAATATATTCTTATTTGGAACAGAAACGGCCCAGAGGTTGTCTCATGGGCCGCCTGCATACATAACGCTTACTATGCCACCATCACATGTCGCAAAAATGACAAGCTCGCGTCAAACGCATTAAGCCTCTGGAGCTTCTTTAACGTCTTCAGCTTTTGCTTGCGCATTTGCTTGAGTTTGAGCGTATTCTTTACCAGCAAGAATCGCGTCAGCCATAGCAGAAGCATAAAGTGTTACTGCACGGATCGCATCGTCGTTACCCGGAATTACGTAGTCTACGTTGTCTGGGTTAGAGTTTGTATCAACGATACCGATTACAGGAATACCTAAGTTTTTAGCTTCTTTGATTGCAATTGCTTCGTGATCAACGTCGATTACGAATAATGCATCAGGTAAACCGCCCATGTTTTTCACGCCGCCTAAAGCACGCTCAAGTTTTTCCATCTCACGAGTACGCTCTAAAGCTTCACGTTTAGTAAGCTTAGCGAAAGTACCGTCTTGAGATTGAGTTTGAAGGTCTTTTAAACGGTTGATTGATTGACGAAGAGTTTTCCAGTTCGTCAACATACCACCTAACCAACGGTGATCAACGTATGGTTGACCTGCGCGTTGCGCTTGTTCACGGATGATTGCAGAAGCAGCACGTTTCGTACCAACAAACAAAACTTTGTTCTTTTTGCTTGCTAAGTTGTTAGCAAAGTTCAAAGCATCATTTAACGCAGGAACAGTGTGCTCAAGGTTGATGATGTGAATTTTGTTACGCGCGCCAAAGATGTAGTCGCGCATTTTTGGATTCCAAAAACGTGTTTGGTGACCGAAGTGAGCGCCTGCTTGAAGAAGGTCGCGCATGCTTACGTTGTAATCTGCCATTTTCTTTTACCTTAAAGATTTGGGTTAGGCCTCCATATATCCGCATTCTCCACCTTAAAAAAAGGCACCCAGAGAAATGTGTCGATATATGTGCGGATTTTAATGCCCCATCGCACAAAGCCCGTGAAATATATTCACGAAAAAGCATTTGATAAAATGGGCGGCTATTTATACCATAGTCATATATAAATTTCCAAAAGTTTTTAAAGATCATGAACAGTACTTACCAAGCGCCACGTCGTTTAATCCGATCTGCTGAAGATATCGAAAAGATGCGTGTAGCAGGACGACTCGCCGCAGAAGTCTTGGATATGATCAAACCGCATATCGTTCCGGGTGTGACGACACTTGAACTTGATACGATTTGTCATGATTATATCGTGAAGCAACAAGACGCAATCCCTGCATGCTTAGGCTACGGTGCAGCACCGGGTCGTCCAGCCTTTCAACATGTGATTTGTACTTCGGTCAATCATGTGGTGTGTCACGGGGTTCCATCGGATGCCAAGAAACTTAAAAAAGGCGATATTTTAAATATTGATGTGACGGTGATTAAAGACGGTTTCCACGGCGATACCAACATGATGTATGTGGTCGGCGGTGAAACGTCTATTTTGGCCAATCGTTTATGTACCGTGGCACAAGAAGCCTTATATCGTGGTATTGCCATGGTTAAACCGGGCGCGACGATTGGCGACATTGGTCATGCGATTCAGTTGTACGTTGAATCTGAGCGTTTTAGCGTGGTACGTGAGTACTGTGGTCATGGTATTGGTGATGTATTCCACGACGAGCCACAAGTATTACACTATGGTCAACCCAATTCAGGCATGATTTTAGAAGAAGGCATGACCTTTACTATTGAGCCTATGGTCAATGCCGGTGATTGGAAAACCAAACTACTTGGCGATAAATGGACGGTGGTGACCAAAGACCATAGCTTATCGGCACAGTATGAACATACTTTGTTAGTCACTAAAAACGGTGTAGAGGTGCTTACCGCTCGCCCTGAAGAAGATTTATCACGCTTTAGTGCTTAATGCGTTATAACGATAAAAGACCACATTGATGTGGTCTTTTTTTATGCTTTAATGCATCATTGATAACCAAAAATAATAGATCAGTTGAACTTAATTTTATCGTTGTGCTGCGCTGAATCGTCTACCATAGTTTCAGCCAACATAATGGGGATGTTGTATGTCAGATACACGCTTTTCAAACGCTTTAATTTATATGCTGATTGGCAGTGCGATTATTTTGGCACTGTCTTTGGGCGTACGTCACGCTTTTGGCTTGTATTTAGTACCCATGAGCCATGAGTTTGGCTGGGGACATAATGTTTTTAGCCTTGCGATTGCCTTACAAAATTTAATTTGGGGCGCAGTACAGCCCATTACCGGTGCCTTTGCCGATAAATATGGCTCTAAAGTTGTGGTGATCGTAGGTGGAGTGCTCTACGCTTTAGGCTTAAGCCTGATGGCCATGAGTTCAACAGGTCTGTTGTTAAATTTGAGTGCTGGTTTGATTTTAGGCTTAGCGTTATCGGCAACCTCATTCCCTGTTTTACTCTCGGCAGTTGGACGTGCCGCCCACCCGTCTAAACGTAGTCTTGCGATGGGGATTGCCAGTGCCGCAGGTTCCTTTGGGCAATTTATTATGTTGCCGACCACCTTATTGCTATTACAAAACTTTGGATGGAAAAGTGCGTTACTGATCAGTGCGATTTTGGTGGCGCTATTAGTACCACTGGCTTGGACTTTAAAAGCGCCAATGTATGTCGATCCAAATGCGCAACCAAGTAACAAGCCTGCATTGTCTTTTAAGCAAATTTTAGTGATTGCCAAGAACCATAAACCCTTTTGGTTTTTATCTTTAGGTTTTTTTGTCTGTGGCTTTCAGGTGGTGTTTATTGGTATTCATTTACCCGGTTACTTAATTGATCATGGTTTTAATGCCACCACAGGCACTGTATTTTTAGCTTTAGTCGGTTTGTTTAATATTGTCGGTACCTATACCGCAGGTTGGTTAGGCGGTAAGTACTCTAAAGCACACTTATTGATGGGCTTATATGGCTTACGCGGTGTGGCAATGATTCTGTTTTTAATGCTACCGCTCACCACCTATAGCGTTTACGCGTTTGGTGTAGTGATGGGCTTATTATGGCTGTCCACCGTGCCGCTCACCAATGGTATTGTGGCCAATATGTTTGGGGTGAAATACTTAACCATGCTCAGTGGCTTGGTGTTTTTTACCCATCAAGTGGGTTCATTTTTGGGTGGGTGGCTTGGCGGTTTAAACCATGACATGACTGGCAATTACAATGTGGTCTGGACGCTGTCAATTTTATTAAGTATCTTTGGGGTGTTGGTTCACTTTATGGTCAATGAAAAGGCGGTGGTGCATGACTGAAATCTCTTGGCCATTTAAATTGGCATTAGGCTGCATGTTAGTTTTGCTTTTGCTGCTTTCTGTCAGCCTCTGGCTTAATACGCCTGATTTGTTTGAATATTTTAATCAAGCCTTTTGTGCACACTAAATCATGATTTAAGCACATCAATTTTATATTGAATGCTGTAATAAAAAACCCCGCAAGTCTAAACTTACGGGGTTTTATTTTAATCTTACAACTTAGAACAAGCGGTTCATACCATTTAATGTTGCCACGCGATAGGCTTCTGCCATGGTTGGGTAGTTAAATGTGGTTTCCACAAAATACTTAATGGTGTTGTTCGGGCTGTTCATGACTGCCTGACCAATGTGAATAATTTCCGAGGCATTGTTACCAAAGCAATGTACGCCTAAAATTTCCAAGGTATCACGGTGGAACAACAATTTGAGTTCACCCACCGTATCGCCGGTAATTTGCGCACGGGCCAAATGACGGAAAGAAGCTTGACCCACTTCATAAGGAATCTTTTCTTCGGTCAATTGCTGCTCGGTTTTACCAATCGATGAAATTTCAGGAATGGTATAAATCCCTGTTGGAATATCAGTCACCGGTTTAATGCCTTCTTCACCGCTCATATTACCACCTGCCGAACGACCTTGGTCATATGCAGCTGAAGCAAGCGATGGCCAACCAATGACATCACCTGCCGCGAAAATATTTTCCACTTCAGTTTGATATTTGTCATCCACCATAATTTGACCACGGCTATTTGGCGTAATGCCGACATTTTCTAGCCCTAAACCATCGGTATTGCCAGAACGGCCGTTACACCACAAAATAGCATCGGCTTTAATTTTCTTACCGCTTTGTAGGTGTAACACCACATGATCATCAAAGGTTTCTAAATGATCAATTTGCTCGTTATGACGAATCAAGACCCCTTGTTCACGCAAGTGATATGACAAGGCATCTGAAATTTCATCATCAAGATAGCTTAACAATTTAGGTTGGGTGTTAATTAAATCGACTTTATGATCTAAACCAATAAAGATCGACGCATATTCACAGCCAATTACACCTGCACCATAAATGATGATTTTTTGAATCGAGTAATCAAGGTCTAAAATCTTATCCGAATCAAAAACGCGTGGATGATTAAAATCAAGCATCGCTGGACGATAAGGACGGCTACCTGTTGCCACCACAATTTGTTGGCAAATGATGGTCTCATTAATGCCTTCAGGACTAAAAATTAAAACGGTATTTTTGTCTTGGATATAAGCACGGCCATGAAAAATATCAATTTTATTGCGGTCGTAAAAACGCGAATGCGTGTCTACTTGTTGCTGAATCACTTTATGCGCGCTTTGCAACACTTGCTTCATGGTAAATTGACGCCAATCGCCCATTTTTTTAAACATTGGGTCACGGCGATAACGGATAATGTTTGAAACCGTTTGACGTAAGGCTTTACTTGGAATGGTACCCACATGGGTACAGTTACCACCGAGTTGCTCACGCAGATCTACAATTGCAACACGCTTACCAGATTTGGCAAGTTTCATTGCCGCGCCTTCGCCCGCAGGGCCCGAACCGAGAACAACCGCATCGTATTTTACGAAAGTCCCACTAACGACCTCTTTTTTACGTGGCATTCAACGCTCCTTTAAAAATTCAATTTTGCTGTTTATCTTAAAGATATTATCACTGAAATAGAATGCTTTTGCTGTGTTTTACTGTATTTAGTCATCATATATTAACCAACAACAACATTTCTAAAATGAATACTGTTTTTACCCCATTTAAAGGGAACTTGGTTATAATGGCGCATTGTGATTAAAACATCTCCCCCGTTAAAAAACAGTGGAAAAATTGAATATGTCTGAAAACCGTAAACCTGAACAGGGTGTTAAACTTCGTGGCGCAGAGAAAGTCGCGCGTATTCCTGTAAAAGTTGTTCCTACGGTGGACACCCCACGTAAGCCCGATTGGATTCGCGTTAAAATGGCGGCACCAGAAGAAGTGCAACGCATTAAAACCACCTTACGTGCGCAAAAATTACATACCGTCTGTGAAGAAGCTGCTTGTCCAAACTTACCTGAATGTTTTGGCGGGGGGACTGCAACTTTTATGATTATGGGTGATATTTGTACCCGTCGTTGCCCATTTTGCGATGTGGCACATGGTCGTCCAAATGCTCTTGATCCTGATGAACCACGTCATATGGCAGAAACCATTGCCAACTTAGGTCTTAAATATGCCGTGATTACCTCAGTCGATCGTGATGATTTACTCGACGGTGGTGCACAGCATTTTGTAGATTGTATTAAAGAAGCGCGTGCTTTAAGTCCAAATACATTGCTTGAAATTTTAGTACCTGACTTCCGCGGTCGTATGGATGTTGCATTACGTATTATGACCGAGTGCCCGCCTGATGTGTTTAACCACAACATCGAAACTGTACCTCGTTTATACAAAGCCATGCGCCCGGGTTCAGATTACCAGCATTCCTTAAACTTACTCAAAATGTTTAAAGAGTATTGCCCTGACGTACCAACCAAATGCGGTTTAATGGTAGGTATTGGTGAAACTGAAGAAGAAGTGATTGCATTGCTGGATGACTTACATGCGCACGGCGTTGATTACGTGACCATTGGTCAGTACTTACAGCCGTCTAAGCAACATGCACCGATTGACCGCTTTGTGACACCAGAGGAATTTGAGCGCTACACTGCACACGGTCAAAAACTAGGTTTTAAAAATATTTGGGCTGCACCAATGGTGCGTTCAAGCTATTTTGCTGACCGTCAATACTATGGCGAGCCAGTGCCTGCGGTACGTCGTAAAGCCGATGCTGCCAAAAAAATTGATATACAAGTCATCGAAGCTTAAAGTGTCTATATTAAAAAGCCCGCAATTGCGGGCTTTTTTAATGATCTTTATCATCATCTTGTGACTTAAGATCATCTCGACAAAAACACACAATTAAAATTCACATATATTCTAGCGTCAGTTTCAATCTGTTTTTCTACGACTTTTTTAGCGTAGGCAGCAATCTAAGCTACGGTTTAAACTGTAATCGCTTTATAGATTAAAAATACAGAGGAAAATATGTCACAACAAGATTATGAAAATGGTTTAAAAGTACGCACCGAAGTCATGGGAGAGCATTTTGTCAAACGCGCGCAAGACAATACCGTGCCCTTCACCGCGCCATTACAAGATTGGATTAATGAACATGCTTGGGGTTCAACATGGCAACGTGAAGGTGTATTACCGCGTAAATATCGTTCGCTGATTACCATTGCATTTTTAGTTGCCCAAAAAAGCCCAACAGAACTCAAAGGTCATGTTCGTGGTGCTTTAAACAACGGTGCTACAGTAGAAGAAATTCAAGAAGTGTTATTACATAGTTTGCCATATTGCGGTGCACCTGCTACCCAAGAAGCATTTCGTGCTGCCTTAGAAGTGATTCAAGAGTATCAAGGCTAAAACAGACATAAAAAAAACGAGCCGTGGCTCGTTTTTTTGACTAAGCAATAATACTTAGAAGCGGAAGCTTAAACCAAGTTTCGCCACTGGTAACCACTCATATTCATCATCGTTCTGTAATTTTTTACGTTGATTTGCTAATGCTTCAGCAGCTGTTGTTGTGCCATTTACATCTAAAGCATCTTGGCTACCTGTATTATAAAGTGTTACTTCAGGATTACCTGTATAATATGCACCAATTTCACCAAATACGCCCCAACGGTTATTAATCGCTAGTGAGAAACCAATCCCTGCATATGGGGCAATATCATTACCATATTTCAGTTTACCTATAACATTACCTACATCAGCACCAAATGTTTTACCATCTAATTTGATTTCGCCATCACTACCTGGACGACCTTTTAGATCATATTTAGAATCAATATAACCAACACCCGCTGCCATATAGAACCAATTTGACCATGGGCGAATTTGCGCATTTAAGTAAGCGACATTATTGTCCATTTCCGCATCGTACTTTGTACCATCTACAGAAATATCATCAGACCAAGAAATATCGCCACCGTTATAACCTAAGACCACATCAACTTTTGAGTTGGGAGTCCACACCAAAGCACCACCATAACCCGTAGTACCCACTTCAGCACGTACGCCAGATGGAACTAATTGATTACCGTGAAACTCATAGCCATCTTTGACAACAGCCGAGTCTGCCATAACAGAACCTGCGGTCGCTAAAGCTGCAGCTGCAACAAGCATACGTAATTTCATATTTTTCTCCTCAGAATGAGCTTTTTTGTGTTCATGTATTGTTATGCAGCACATAATAGGCTGTTTTTGGCTTAAATTTCACTCAAAAAATGATTTTTTTTTGTTATCTTTTGATACAAATAAGAATATCTATTAATAATTCAACAATTTTCTTTGTTTAAGTTTTGATTTTCTGCACCAGCATAATGCAAAAAATGCCCCCTTTTCAGGCAAAAAAAAATACTGCATTTTTATTGTAAATATGCAGATATTTTTCATCTATTTTTTAAAAAATATGGTGTACACTCGTGAAAAATTTTTTATTTATAAGGAAAGATACATGTCAAAAATTTCAACAATTATTGAACAAGCCTTTGAAAATATAGCAAATTTTAGCGCAGCTGATTGCCCAACTGAAGTTCGCCAAGCTGTTGAAGAGGCAATTGCTGGTTTAGACAATGGTAGCCTACGTGTTGCTGAAAAAATTGAGGGTGAGTGGGTTGTTCAGCAATGGTTGAAAAAGGCTGTTTTACTCTCTTTTAAATTAAACGATAATAAAGTAATTGAGTCATGTGACTTGCGTTTTTATGATAAAGTAGACACCAAGTTTCATGGCTGGACAGACGCACAATTTAAAGCTGCGGGTGTACGTGTCGTGCCACCTGCTGTAGCACGTAAAGGCTCTTTCCAAGCCAAAAATGTGGTGCTCATGCCATCTTATGTCAATATTGGCGCTTATGTCGATGAAGGCACAATGGTGGACACATGGGCGACTGTCGGCTCATGTGCACAAATTGGTAAAAATGTACATTTGTCAGGTGGTGTCGGTATTGGTGGCGTCCTTGAGCCATTACAAGCCAATCCAACCATTATCGAAGACAATTGCTTTATTGGCGCACGTTCTGAAATTGTAGAAGGTGTGATTGTTGAAGAAGGCTCTGTGATTTCTATGGGCGTTTTCATTGGTCAGTCTACTAAAATTTATGATCGTGAAACCGGTGAAATCCATTACGGTCGTGTACCTGCCGGTTCTGTGGTGGTATCGGGTAGCTTGCCATCAAAATGTGGTACTTACAGCTTGTATGCTGCAATTATCGTAAAAAAAGTAGATGCCAAGACGCGTGCCAAAACCAGCTTGAATGATTTATTACGCGAAGATTAATGTTTTAATGTTGGCGTACGGAACTTAAGTTAAGTTTCCTATCTCTACAACTTCTATGGTTGTAGGGATTTTTATTTTTATACCCCTATTATTTCTTTTCGGTTAATTTTGTTATGAATACGCTTCGATCTTCTGCTATCCCTGTTTCTGATCCATCTGCGGGTTTACGCATTACCGAGATCTTTTATTCATTACAAGGTGAAGCCAACAGTGCAGGTTTGCCTACAGTCTTTATTCGCTTAACTGGTTGTCCGCTACGTTGCAGCTATTGTGATACCACTTACTCTTTTGAAGGCGGTGAGCGCCAATCTTTAGATGACATTATCCAAACCACATTAAATTATGGCACGGTGCATGTGTGTGTGACCGGGGGTGAACCACTGGCTCAGCCAAATGCATTGCCTTTAATGCAGCGTTTAAGTGACTTAGGTTGCCAAGTGTCTTTAGAGACCAGTGGTGCTTTGGATGTGTCAAAAGTTGATCCACGCGTATCAAAAGTCTTAGATTTAAAAACCCCAACTTCAGGTGAAGTGGCACGTAATTTATTGAGTAATTTGGAGCATTTGAGTCAGCACGATCAAATAAAATTTGTGATTTGTAATCGTGAAGATTATGAATGGTCAAAACAGCAGCTAGAACAGTACCAATTGGCAGATAAAGTCAGTACGGTATGGTTCTCGCCTGCGTTTGCAGTTGAAAAAGGTGCTGTTCGTATGCCGCAATTGGCACGCGATCTAGCGCAATGGATTTTAGATGACCGTCTCCCTGTTCGTTTTCAATTACAGTTACATAAATTACTGTGGAATGACGAAACCGGTCGTTAATTTTAGTTCATTTTTTGGAGAATAGACATGCGCACTCGTGCCATTGTGTTGTTATCTGGCGGCCTCGACTCAACGACTTGTTTAGCATGGGCGCAAGCGCGTTATGAATGCATTGCCTTGAGCTTTATGTATGGGCAGCGCTCAACCACCGAACTTGATGCTGCTAGAGTGTTAACTCAAGCAGCGGGCGTTGAGCACCGTGTCATTAATATTGATTTAGGTAATTTAGGTGGTTCTGCATTAACTGATCATAGTATTGATGTGCCTGATCATGAAGAAGAAGGCATTCCCATTACCTATGTACCTGCGCGTAATACCATTTTCTTGTCTTATGCCTTAGCCGCCGCTGAAGTCTTTGGCGCCGAAGCCATTGTGATTGGGATTAATGCGGTGGATTACTCAGGCTATCCAGATTGTCGCCCTGAGTTCATTGATGCCTTTGCCAACATGGCACGTCTTGCCACCAAGGTAGGTGTGGAAGGCAAACCACTCAAATTTGAAACCCCTTTATTACATTTATCCAAAGCAAATATTATTCGCTTAGGCGTAGAACATGGCGTAGACTACAGTCAAACGGTATCTTGCTATCAAGCAGATGACCAAGGACGTGCTTGTGGCACATGTGACAGCTGTCGTTTACGTAAGCAAGGCTTTATAGATGCAGGTGTTGCAGATCCAACACGTTATATACCGTAATAACAAGGTAGAGGCTATGAAAATTTTAAAATCAAACATTCTTATTGGTGCAGTGATGGCTGTGGCATCTTTTGCAACAGCAGCGCAAGCACAAGACTCATTACAAAAAGCATATCAAAGCAGCAACGTAAAAAATGCTTTAGTGAATGTTTGTAAAGAAGAAACCAACAAAGGCAAAAAACTAACTGCTGCAGAAGTCAGCAAATACTGTACGTGTGCAGTCAATGCTGATGGTAAGCTGACCAACGACCAAAAATGGCAGATTCAAAGTGCCATTAATCAAAAGAAAAGCCCATCGACTTTAGCCTTTGTGAAAAAGCAAAATGAAGAGTTAAAAACTTGTTTTGGCCCGCAATTGGTGACCAAATTGCAAAAACTCACGCAAGAAGCACAAGCGGCACAGGCTGCACAGAAAAAATCTTAATGCTGCTTGAATCAAAAGCCTACGTTATGTAGGCTTTTTTTATCACTTGATTTTATTACTTATACGAGATGAGCATGAGCACTTTATTAAATCATACTTTTGCCACCACCCAAGGTGAAGTCAACTTAGCCACACATCCAAGTGAATGGTTAATCGTGTATTTTTATCCTAAAGATTCAACGCCCGGCTGTACCACACAAGCAGTGAGTTTTTCTTGTCTCAAAGATCAATTTGACGCTTTAGGTGTAACTATTTTTGGTGTATCACGTGATTCAGTTAAAGCACATCAAAACTTCACCCTTAAACAAGAGTTAAAAATTGACTTAATCAGTGATAAAGAAGAAGTATTATGTAAACACTTTGATGTGATTAAAGAAAAAAATATGTACGGCAAACAAGTCATGGGCATTGAACGCTCAAGCTTTATTTTCCATCAAGGCAAATTGGTCAAAGAATACCGCAAGGTAAAAGCCGCAGGACATGCAGAACAACTCTTAGACGACTTAAAAGCCCTACAAGCTCAAGGATAAAACTCCAAAAGGCATTCATAAGAATGCCTGCTTTTGTCTATGACCTTAAAAATCAATGTTTAAAAAACTCGCTTGAACTGATCTCAGCTTTAGATGTTACTCATATCTCGTTGCTGATATTTGTCTTGCAACTTGCGATATATCTCGTTATTTTGAAATTCTTGCAAAAATTGAATACTGCCTTGCGGGAAAAATTCTGTTTGAATCTCCCCACGATAATAGGCTTCACGTAAAGGCGTGGCTGAAATAGACCCCACTAAACTATCCAATTCCAACATTTCCCACTCGGGAAAAAGCTGTAAATAATACGATGATTCATCTTTAAAATGACCAATCAAGCCAATTTTGTCATTAGCATGCGTAACACTTGCAACCAGTTGTTTGACTAACTTTACCCATTTCACATCATTATATACATCGATCACATGTACAAATTGAATACGTGCTTGGTCGGCAACAGAAAAATTAGACAAAATCATCTGTTCACGTTCTGTAGCTAAAAATGGATTTTTCAGATTACGTTCAGCTTGTGCCGAACCTAAAGCCAAAATCACTTGTTGACTGTGTTGTAAGGCAATTTCAACGGTTTGCAAATGTGCCAAATGAAAAGGTTGAAAGCGGCCAATAAAAACCAGATGGTCAAACGCGTATGCTGTCATATCTTCACTTTAATCGCGCAAGTTATTGTGTCGATCATAAAAATGTGCGACATAATGACCAACGTCCATTTAATAAAATCTAAAGCAAGGATAGTACGATGACATTAAGCTGTATTCAACACGCACAACCACATTTACAAGCAAATTTACACGATGGGATTTTAACCCTTGCCATTGCTCGTGCCGAAGCTAAAAATGCTTTATATGGCGATTTATATTTAAATATTGCACAAGCTTTAAATGAAGCTGATCAAAGTCCTGATGTACGCGTGGTGATTCTCCGTGGTGCAGAGGGCGACTTCACCGCAGGCAATGATATGAAAGATTTTTTAACTTTTATTCAACTGCCACGGACCACACCAGCCGGTGATGCCCCACCCTTTGTCTTATTAAAAGCCGCTGCACGTTTTTCTAAACCGCTGATTTGTGCCATTCGTGGTGTAGCAATTGGCATTGGTGTGACAATTTTATTACATGCCGATTTAGCATATGCCGATGACAGCGCACTGTTTCAAATTCCGTTTGTGAGTTTAGGCTTATCCCCTGAGGGTGCAGCAAGTCAACTCTTGGTGCAACAAGCTGGTTATCATAAGGCTGCTGAACTTTTATTCACTGCAAAAAAGTTTAATAGCCAAACTGCGCTTGAAGTGGGTTTAATCAATGCTATTTCAAAGGATGTTTATAATGAAGCTGAGCAACAAGCCAAAATACTTGCAGCTCTTCCTTTGGCTTCTTTGCAACAAACCAAGCAGTTAATGAAGCATAATCTTGCACAGATTCTTGAATGCATTGATCACGAAGCAGAAATTTTTATGCAACGCGTGGCCTCCCCTGAAATGAGCGAGGCGATTTCAGCTTTTATGCAAAAACGCCCAGCAAATTTTAGTCAATTTAATTAACTGAAGATTAAAATTTATGTCAAATTCATCTGAAAAGAAACGTTATTTTGAAGCCGCACCCACCGATATTGATGTGGACAATTTCCGTAAAGTGCTGACTAGCCGCCGTTCGGTGCGTAAATTTACCGAAAAAACCATTCCAGCGGATGTACTAGATGCCTGCTTAGATTTGGCTTTACTTGCACCAAATTCGTCTAACTTACAGCCGTGGACGTTTTATGTGGTGCAAGACCCTACAAAAAAACAGCAATTGGTCAAAGCCTGTTTAGGGCAATTGGCTGCTAAAACGGCAGCTGAATTAATTGTCTGTGTAGCACGAACCGACCGTATTGATGACATGGCAAAGCGCAATTTAAACGAATTTCCACTGCCACAGCTGCCACAAGCCGTCAAACAGTACTACACCTTTATTCCCTATAACTATAAAACCGGCATCTTCAATAGTTTAGGGCATGTACGTAAACTTGCTTTTGGTGTGGCACGTAAATTTGACAAACAACTGCCTGTTTCGGCATTTAATACCAGTGATGCCAAACTTTGGGCCACCAAAACCACGGCCCTTGCTTGTGAAAATTTTGTTTTAGCATTACGTGCATATGGTTTTGACAGTTGTATGATGGAAGGTTTTGATGAGCCTTTGGTAGGTAAAATTTTGGGCTTAAATACTGCTCAATATCCTATTATGGTCATTGCTGCAGGCGAGCGTGCAGCAGATGGGGTATTTTTCCCACAATATCGCTTTGACCGTGATTTATTTATTCAAAAAGTTTAAAGATTATCCAGATTAAATAGCTGTACAAACTCAAAAGCAGGCTCTTCATAAGGATGTGCTTGCTGCAAGGCCTGTGCCACCGCACGGGCTTTGTCACGAGGCACAATGGTTTCCACTCGCCATTCAGGCACTTGTTCTAAAGTGTCTAATTCACCAATAAAAGGATTTGCACCCTTCACCGGTTTAAATTGACCTGTGCCTAAGACCTGCCAAGCACATTGTTCATAATTACCAATACCGCCTGCACCTGCTGTAAAAATAGCGGCTTTGGTAATTTCTAAATGGCTTTCAGGCACGTAATAAATCAGTTTTAGCATATGCTCTCCAAATAATAAATCTGTTGAATATGATGATAAGGTATTGTTTTTCCTCGACCTGCATTGGCTCCAATAGTTGTTACATCTTCATCTCCAAGCCAAAGACTATACCAATATTTCGCTAAAATATGATTTACTTCATTCATTTCACGATCAACAAAAAATTTTACAATGGTGGGTTTAAGGTTAGATGCTAGTTGCTCTCTTACTTTTTTATAAATGCCCATATTCATAAAAATTTCAGGAAAATTAAATCCCGAATTTTCTACATGTTGAGCATCAGAATACCGATAAAAACCATTTATGCCATCTAACTCAACTTTTTCTTCATCCATCGATTTTATTTTGGAAACCCGAATGATTTTATCTTGATCAATTAATGTATTAATCTCAGGAATGAACGCGCTTACTTTACTAATATACGCTTGAATACCCTCTACATTATTCAATAAGCCCTCTTTAAACCATACTGCTGTGCCATCAGTTGAACAGCGGTGATAAAAACTAATTCTTAATATTGAATGCTCTTTTTCTTGAAAGTTTGGATTTATAAATAATGCAATGTTGGTTTGAAGCATTCCACTTTCAGCTGCTTCCTCATATAGATGTTTATCTTTAAGGGATTGAATATATGAAATGAGTTGTGGAAGTTTGAATTTTAAAACATCAATATCAACATCATAGTAATACGCTAATGAACTAAGCGCATCATCTTGATGGTCATAACTAAAATGATAGATATGTTGTTGCATTTGCCCCTCATAAAAAATATTAGAGTTATATTTATGGGTATATCAGAGCAATTTTTAGCAAGTACCCATTAAAAAAACCACCTTTCGGTGGTTTTTTAATGCTTAACTTAATATATAAAATAAGCCAAAGCTATAAAAACTACTTGTAGTAGCAACACCAAAGCAAAGAGTTTCCAACCTTTTTGGCGCAGGCTTGCCTTATCTAAAAATGCTAGCGTTTTTGCCATGTGATCACCTCGTCCTTAAGCATCCTGTTTTTGGGTTGATTGTTGTTTTATCTTAAAAAGCCATGTCGCTTAATCAGAATAGAAGCAAAATCTAAACCAAGTCCAGTGGGAGAACGTAAAAATTACAACAAATCTAAAAAAATAAAAAACCACCCAAAGGTGGTTATATTACCCATTGTATATAAAAAATGATTTTTTTCCAATTGGTTTAAATATAGCTCTATTTCATCGCTCTGTATAAAGAAATATTAACATCATATTTTTAATACTTGATTATTTCGGCAATAAAAATTTTAAATATCTTAAAATTTTATCTTATTTTCAAGTATATAAATTAACTCAAAGTCATCTTATTGTCATATTGAAGCCTTAATTTGCCAAGGTTTAGTCGCTTAAAGACTAAACTCCATATCAACACAATAAGGGTATTAAAAAATGAAAAAAATTCTTGTGACTGCATTATTATTGGCCTGTAGCGCCCCTGTTCTTGCTGATTTCCAGTGCAATAGCAACTTAAAAAATCGTGTGATTGATGACAACGTTAAAGTGACCAAAAGCTGTGGTTTAGACCAAGTAAGCGTAAAAGGTAATGTGATGCTTGAACGTGGTGCAACATTAACGATGATGAATTCGCGTGTTGAAGGTAATTTAGAATCAAAAGGTCGCTTTCAACAAGTGACTGCAAGTGGTAATACCATTGATGGCAATATCCAACTTAAAGAAGGTGTTGCTGCCGATTTAAAAAATAACCATGTGGATGGCAACATCGAACTTGAAAAAAATACAGGCAAGTTGGTTGTTCAAAGCAATAGCGTAGATGGCAACTTGGTGTGTAAAGAAAACCGTAGCCAACCGACTGGTGGCCAAAACCGTGTTTATGGCGATAAAGAAGGTCAATGCCGCGCGTTATAAGTAAAAAAAAGCCCCTTTCGGGGCTTTTTTAATGTCTTGATGAAATCAATTAACCAATAAATTTACGTGCGTTACGGAACATACGTAACCATGCACCATCTTGATCCCAATCTTCTGGTTTCCAAGAGTGTTGTAAGGCACGGAAGTTACGTTCTGGGTGCGGCATCATAATCGTAGCACGACCATCCAGTGACGTTACACCTGAAATTGCTTCTGGTGAACCATTCGGGTTCATTGGGTAATGTTGGGTTGGATTACCATGGCTATCTACATAACGTAATAACACTTGCTCATTGGCATTTAATGATGCAAGGTTGTCACTAGATGTCACTACACGCCCTTCACCATGCGCCACAGCGATTGGTAAAATTGAACCTTCCATGCCTTGTAACAATACCGAATTTGATTTTTCTACACGTACGTTGACAGCACGTGCTTCAAACATTTCTGAGGTGTTACGGTGGAAACGTGGCCAGTTGTCTGCACCCGGAATGAGTGGCGCAAGTTGTGACAACATTTGGCAACCGTTACAAATACCTAAAGAGAAGGTCTCATCACGGTTAAAGAATTTCTCAAATTGATCACGCAATTTCGGGTTAAATAATACCGATTTTGCCCAACCACCGCCTGCACCGAGTACGTCACCGTAAGAGAAACCACCGCATGCCACTAAACCTTCGAAATCATCAAGGCTAATGCGACCTGCAAGTAAATCGCTCATATGCACGTCAACAGTATTAAAGCCCACTTTATCAAATGCTGCTGCCATTTCCACATGACCATTTACGCCTTGTTCACGTAAAATCATCATGTTTGGACGACGTAGATTAATAAACGGTGCTTCAATCTCTTCGTTGAGATCAAAGGTTGCTTGAGCGATTAAACCTTTGTGGTCTTTATCGCTAATTAATGCAAATTCTTGATCGGCAGTTTCGACGTTGTCACGTAAACGTTGGATTTGATGTGATACTTCAGTCCACGCCACTTGTAAATCAGCGCGCTCAAGCACTAAGCCGTTTACAGATAACTGATCTGTAGTGTTGACTGTACCAATCTCTTGGATTGCATCTTTTAAGATAGATGCAGCCACTTCAGCTTGGAGTGCGTCCCAATCGGCTTTAGCAATTTGAACAACTGCACCAATTTCTTCAGCAAAAAGACTTGCAACAGTTTGATCTTCTAAAGCCACACCTAAACGTGACGCGAACATCATTTCCGCAACAGTTGCCAATAGACCACCATCACCTAAGTCATGATAGGCTTTAATTAGGCCACGCTCGTTCCAATCTTGCACTAAAGCAAAGAAGGCCTTGAAATCTTCAAAGTTATCAACGTCTGGTGTTACAGAACCAATCGCTTTATACACTTGTGCTAAGATCGAACCGCCCAGACGGAATTGACCTTTTGATAGATCAATACGTACCAACACAGAATCTAAGTTTTTCAATTCTGGCGTTAAAGTTTTACGCACGTCTGTCACTGGTGCAAATGCCGTGATCACACCTGACATTGGCGAAGTTACTGACTTATCAACGCCTTCATCATTCCATGTGGTACGCATAGACAATGAGTCTTTACCTACAGGAATAGCAATACCCAATGCTGGACACATTTCCATACCGATGGCTTTTACGCCTTCAAATAAAGCTTGGTCTTCGCCCGGTTGACCGGCCGCTGCCATCCAGTTTGCAGAGAGTTTAATGTCGCTGATTTTAGCAATCTTAGCCGACATAATGTTTGAAATTGATTCAGCAACCGACAAACGTGCAGAAGCAGCTGGGTTTAACAATGCAACCGGTGGACGTTCACCCATCGCCATTGCTTCGCCAGTAAAGCCTTGTAAGCTTGTCGTTGTTACCGCAGCATCAGCCACTGGAACTTGCCATTTACCTACAAACTGATCACGCGCCACCATACCTGTAATCGAACGGTCACCAATGGTGATTAAGAACGATTTAGAGGCAACAGTTGGGTTTTTCAGTACACGATAAATGGCATCTTTTAGATCAGTGACTTGAGAAGCATCAAAATCATCGCCTTGACGTTCAATTGATTCGTATGAGCGGCTCATACGTGGTGTACCACCGAGCATCACTTGCATTGGCATATCAACTGCTTTGTTTTCAAACAGTGGATCTTCAACGGTTAAATGACGCGCTTCTGTTGCTTCACCTAATACGGCAAATGGGCAACGCTCACGGGCACAAATGGATTCAAATAATGCTAAAGAACTTGGACGAATCGCAAGCACATAACGCTCTTGTGCTTCGTTTGACCAAATTTCCATTGGCGACATGCCCGGCTCTAAAGATGGAATCTTACGTAAGTTAAGAATCGCACCAAGCTCATGGTCATTGACCAATTCTGGCATTGCGTTTGATACACCGCCAGCACCCACATCATGTACCGATACGATTGGGTTATGGTCTTCCATGCGCCAGCAGGTATCAATCACTTCTTGGCAACGACGTTCCATTTCTGGGTTTTCACGTTGTACTGACGCAAAGTCTAAGCTCTCGCCCATGGTACCGCTATCTACAGAAGAGGCTGCACCACCGCCAAGACCGATCAGCATTGCAGGGCCACCCAACACGATGAGTAAGTCACCTGGTAAAATCGGATCTTTTTCAACGTGATCGGCACGGATATTACCGTAACCACCGGCAATCATAATTGGCTTATGGAAGCCTTTGACATCGCCATTGACGTTTTGTTCAAAGGTACGGAAGTAACCATTAAGTGCCGGACGACCAAATTCGTTGTTAAACGCAGCACCACCTAAAGGACCATCAATCATGATCTGAAGCGGTGACGCCATACGAGATGGTTTGCCGTAGTTGTCTTCCCATGGCTGTTCAAAGCCCGGAATATTTAAGTTAGACACGGTAAAGCCAGTTAAACCTGCTTTTGGTTTACCACCACGACCCGTTGCACCTTCATCACGGATTTCACCACCTGAACCAGTTGCAGCCCCTGCAAATGGTGCAATTGCTGTTGGATGGTTATGGGTTTCCACCTTCATTAAGATATGCGCGGCTTGGTTTTTATATTTATAAACGTATTGACCGTTGTCTTCTTGCGTTGGATAAAAACGCTGTGTATCAAAACCCACTATCACCGATGCGTTGTCTTTATACGCTGACAATACGTCTGTTGGTGATTCTTTATAGGTATTTTTAATCATTTGGAACAATGATAATGGCTGTACTTCACCATCAATGGTCCACTCAGAACCGAAGATTTTATGACGGCAATGCTCAGAGTTGGCTTGCGCAAACATCATCAATTCGATGTCGTTTGGATTACGACCCATTTGAGTAAATGCGTCAGTTAAGTAATCAATTTCTTCCATCGACAACGCAAAACCAAACTCATTGTTGGCTTTGACTAGAGCGTCTTTACCTTGACCCAAAATATCAATTGAGTTGAGTGGTTTTGGCTCAGTTTCTAAAAACAGTGCTGCTGCATCTTCAATCGCATTAAATACGCTTTCAGTCATGCGATCATGTAACACGGCTTTGAGTTCAGCAGAAACTGAATTTACACCTTTTAAAGTAAACAAAACGCCGCGTTCTAAACGGTGAACCGGCGTATTACAGTTGGCGAAAATATCGGTCGCTTTAGATGACCACGGCGAGATAGTGCCGACACGTGGAGTCACGAGAATTTGAACTTCGTCGCTTGCAGCTTGACGTAAATTAAATGCTTCACCGTCGTTTAAAAGCTGTAAAGCGGATTGCTGTTGTTGCTCGCTCAGCGCTTGGTCAAAGAGGTAAACCCATTGGCTTTCAATTGATTGAACAGAACTAATTGACGATAAACGCGATAATAGTTGAGTTTTCTTAAAAGAAGAGTGTGCAGGTGCACCGGCAACGATAAACATGCTGATTTTGGCTCCACGGGCAGGTCGAAAACCGTGCCACAATGTGACTTGAGAGAGCGTCACATTCTACTGTGAATTGATCTAATCAGCTAGATGAAAAGCATAAAATTAATAGAAGTTTTAAGCACAATTCTTTATTTTTCAGACAAAAAAATTGAATTTGGCTGACCAGATTATCATAAAATCCACAACCCTTTGGCATTCTTGGCAAAATATTGATTGAAAAGACCAAGCCCAAAAAATAAAAGCGCATCTAAAATCAGTGACTTCATAGAACGCCTCGTCGATTTTGTTTAAAAAATCGACTGGGCTTAGCAGATTAGTTGAGATGTGTAGTTTGTGCTGCATCAATCAGTTGCAGTATAGCCTCATAAGCCAACTGTAAGGATGCCGGATCAATCTGGCTTAGGTCATCACACGCTTGGTGATAACACGGCGCAAACTCTAAAATGTCGCCTTTCATTTGTTCATTAAATAAAATGATAGATGCGACTGGCACTTTGCCTAAAAAGCCTGCTGTGTCACTGGCTACTAAAGTGGACACATCTTCGCGAACTGGAATATTTTTGCGCTTTAAAAAGTCGCTTAAGACCTGTTGTAAATGTGCATCACCTTGATGGCTTGGAATACTACGTAGCCCATCTAGCATCGCGGTGTAATCGTTAAGTGGCATTCCACTGGCTTTAAGCTGCTGTTCTAAATCATTGACTGACGATTTATCGGCATCTAGCACCAAAGCAGTTGGATTTTGAGTCCCCACCATATCCACATTAATATAGGCTTGAATACCTTGTAACTGCTGTTTGCTCAATTGCTTAGCAAAATATTGCGAGCCAGCAATCCCCACCTCTTCTGAATCCCAAAATGCCAAGTAAATGTTATAAGGCGGTGCTGTATTGTGTTGAGCATAGTGTTGTAGCACAGCCAAAAGTACCGCAACCCCTGAGGCATTATCATTAATACCGGGTCCCGTTGTGACTGAATCATAATGCGCGCCCACTATAATGGCTTTATTGGGGTTTTGACCTTTGATCTCGACCACAATATTTTGCCCAACGGTTTTTTCACGATTTTCAAATGGCAACATTTGCACACTATAAGGCGTGGCTTTGGCAATTTTTAAAATATATTCAGCACTGGCTTGGCCACCTAAACTTCCCACACTGCGTTGATTGTCGTGTTGCTTGGCAATGTTTTGAAATTGTTCAAGGTGCTGCCACATGCTTGCAGCTGTATTGGCTGTTTGATGTGGTGTAACTTGGGTTGACTGAGGTAAATGGCTACAGGCAGTTAAACTCAAAGCCCCACATAAAGCAGCAATCAATGTGCGTTTCATAAATTCTCTCGCTCTTGTTATGTACTTAGCATACCTGAGTTTTTAAGTTCGTAGCTTGGATTTTAACCACAAGACAAGTTATGTCGCACAGCGCTAGGCAGACTGTAGTTTTTTTGGCATGATGACATCAACCGTAACACAACAAAATCGAGATGGCATGACACAAATGCGTTGGTTAGAGTTGCTGTCCACAGTACGTATGGGCAGCAAGACCCAAAGTTCTGAACAAGCCCGTAGCCCATTTCATAAAGATTATGATCGGATTATTTTTTCGCAAAGTTTTCGTCAGCTCAATCGTAAAACCCAAGTGCACCCGATGGCACAGCACGATGGGATTCATACTCGTTTAACCCACTCGCTTGAAGTGTCGTGTATTGGGCGTTCCTTAGGCATGCTCACCGCAGAAAAAATCAAAGACCAATTACCGCCTTGGGTCAGTGCCGCCGATGTGGGTGCCATTATTCAAGCAGCCTGTTTGGCACATGATATTGGTAATCCCCCGTTTGGACATGCCGGTGAATATGCCATTCGTGAGTGGTTTGACGATGCAACGCATAGCAATTTTTTAACTGCGCTTTCACCTGCTGAACAAGCCGATGTGCGTCAATTTGAAGGCAATGCACAAGGCTTACGCTTATTGACTAAAATTGACAATCATCCCGATGATGGTGGGATGCGCCTCACGTATGCCACTTTAGGTGCTTATTTAAAATATCCGTGGTTGTCTAAAACCATTGAAGAACAAGGTGATGTGGCTGCCCATCAACGCGCAAAGTTTGGTTGTTATCAATCAGAGAAACATATTTTGCAGCAGATTGCTGAACAGTTGGGTTTAATTCAATTAGGAAATTTACATTATTGTCGTCATCCATTGACCTACTTATTAGAAGCGGCTGATGATATTTGCTATGCCTTAATTGATTTAGAAGATGGCATTGTTTTAAATATGCTCAGTTATGAACAAGTGGAGCCGATTTTCTTAAATCTATTGGGTGACTATCCACGTCCGCAAGAACTTGCTATGCCGTTGAGCACATGGCAGCAAAAAATTGCAGCCTTACGTGGTCGAGTGATGAAACGCTTAGTGGAAGAAGTGTCCAATGCTTTTGCGCGTTGTCATGAGCAAATTTTAATGGGTCAATTACAAGGTTCACTGTTACAGTATTGTGCGCCCGATATTGCCCCCGGTATTCAAGCGGCAAAAAACTTGGCCCGTGATCAGATTTTTGAACATCCACAAAAAGCCGGTCTTGAGATTATTGCCCATCAAAGTTTGCAAAATATTTTAGATGCTTTTGTGCCGCTGACCACACCGCATAAAACCTTAAATTTTAAGGAACAGCGTTTAATGGCCATGTTACAACGCGCAGGTGCCCAATTTAGCGATCATCATTACAGCAATATTATGCAAGTGTTGGATATCATCTCGAAATTTTCGGATCATCAAGCCTATCAATTGGCACAGCAACTACAAGGCAACAAGGTTGGTTTAATCTAAGCAAACTTTGCCTTTTTTAAGCTGCCTGTCTACTATGTAAAGCAGTCAAAATAGAGTGAATCAAAACAAATGATTGGATGTTTAATCGGTGAAGTCTTTGCCTTAGAAGCCCCAACCGTGGTGCTTAATGTCAATGGTGTGGGCTACGAAGTCGATACTTCGCTGTCGACTTTTTGCCAACTGCAAAAAGGTCAGCAGGTCACTTTATGGACGCATTTGGTGGTGCGTGAAGATGCGCAACAACTGTATGGCTTTTTAACTCAGCAAGATAAAACCATTTTCCGTACCTTACTCAAAGTCAATGGGGTTGGGCCTAAAATGGCACTTGGTATTTTATCTACCTTAAGTGTGGAAATGCTGATTCACACTGTAGAACATGAAGATGTCAACACTTTGGTTAAAGTGCCCGGAGTGGGTAAAAAAACCGCTGAGCGTTTAATGATTGAACTGCGTGATCGTTTTAAAGCCTTAGCGGCTGCACCAAGCAGCATCAATGCTACCACCACACAAATTCAGTTTGATTCGCATTCGGCTGTGGCTGAAGCCGAAGCTGCTTTACAATCTTTAGGTTATAAACCGCTTGAGGCACAAAAATTGATTAACGCGGTGAAAGGTGATTACACCGAAGCCAGTGACATTATCCGTGCGGCGCTCAAGTCGTTGAATAAATAAGTTGAGATTATGCAAGAACGTTTCATGAGTGGCACTGAAAAGCCCGAAGATCATTTTGACCGTGCCATCCGCCCCACCTCACTTGCCGACTATATTGGTCAGCCTGTGGTACGCGAGCAGATGGAGATTTTTATTGGTGCGGCGCGTGGTCGTGCCGAGGCGCTCGATCACACTTTAATTTTTGGTCCACCCGGTTTGGGTAAAACCACACTTGCCAATATTATCGCGCGTGAAATGGGCGGTAGTTTAAAATCTACTTCGGGGCCTGTCTTGGAGCGTGCTGGTGATTTAGCCGCCATGCTGACCAATTTAGAAGAAGGCGACGTGTTATTTATTGACGAGATTCATCGTCTGTCGCCGATGATTGAGGAGATTCTCTATCCTGCGATGGAAGATTATCAACTCGATATTATGATTGGTGAAGGTCCAGGTGCGCGTTCTATTAAATTGGATTTGCCTCCATTTACTTTGGTGGCTGCCACTACGCGTGCCGGTTTATTAACTTCACCATTACGTGACCGTTTTGGTATTGTGCAGCGTTTGGAGTTTTATTCGGTTGAAGATTTAACCCATATTGTAAAACGCTCAGCAAGCTTAATGGATGTACCCATGACCGATGAGGGTGCCATGGAAATTGCCCGTCGTGCGCGTGGTACACCGCGTATTGCCAACCGTTTATTACGTCGGGTACGTGACTATGCCCAAGTCAAAGGCACAGGCGAAGTCAATCAAGACATGGCGCAACGTGCGCTTGATATGCTAAACGTAGATAAATCCGGTTTAGATACTTTAGACCGCCGTTATTTAAGTATGTTGCTTGAGCGTTTTGATGGCGGCCCTGCCGGTGTAGAAGCCCTAGCAGCAGCGATGGCAGAAGATTCAGGCACTTTAGAAGACGTGATTGAGCCATATTTGATTCAGCAAGGCTATGTGATGCGAACTGCACGAGGACGAATTGCCACTAATATGGCGTATATGCAGTTTGGGATGACACCACCTGAACCGAAAGAGAAATAGAAGTAAGTATAAGATAGGTGGGATTATTTCCCACCCATATCTTTTTCTAAAATAATATTCAGAATTTCCTGCTGTAATTTTTCTATGCATTGCCCTAAATTAGATAACTCTCTCTCAAATTTAATTTGATCATTTATAAATAAATATTGAAATTGTCTTACTAACATTAACATGACTGTTTTTTCCGAACTAAGAATTTGGTGATTTTTGTCATTTCTATAGTCAAAAAATAGTTTGAGTTTCACTGAATTAGATTGAGGGTTTTTATATAAATCATCCAGTTTGCCATATGACTTACTTTCTCTTTTATCATGATCTAAATTCAATTTAGAAAACTTATCAATACCAATCATATGCAGTGCAAAATTAAACTCATCCATAATTATCTGTAAATTACTCAAATAAATAGCTGCAAATTCACGAGAATCCTCAACCCATTTTTGATTATATATTAGTTCTATTTCCTTTAGTTTGAGGTCATTTTGCTTATTTATAAAATTTATATTTGATTCCAACATAAGTTGTTCAGAACTTTTAATCTGTGCCATCACTGCATCAAAAGACTGTTTAGTTAAATCAAAGCTTTTCCGTCCATACCAATACGCAAGCCACGTTGCCAATCCTGCTAAAGCCAATGCAATGATAGTTGCAATTACAAAAGAAGAAATTGCTGTTTTATCTGTTGTGGCATCTAAACGTAAATGTGTTTCGCTGGGTTGCTGTAAAATCACCGCTTGAGTTTATGGCTGTGGCTCAACCACCCACGGTAAAAAGACAATAGTTTCTTTATTTTCCTGTTCTGCCATTTTCCCCTCTTAAAATCGCAAACATATAAAACCGCTATGCTATTGGGCATAACCTATAAACACAAACACATTTTAAACAACAGATAAATTCAAGTATGATTCCTCAAACCTTAATCCAAAAAAATAATGAGAATTATTTACTTTAATTTTTTATGGATTTTCATTAACATACATAAAAAAATCATCTAATGAATAAGCATGAAAATTAAAATATTTTTAGTCAGCCTGATCTGGCTCATTGCCTGTATCAATGCACAGGCACAACCAAGCAAAGACCTTGAAATTGCTCAACCACAATGGGAAAAAGCACCCGTACTTCAATACACCAATATTGAGTTAGCGCATCAAGATCGTAACCTTAGCCTAAAGATCATTGGCAATTCAGCATGTGACATTTTAAAAACCGAGGTCTTAAACAGCTCTGGTTTAATTGAACTCGATCAAAAAGTACAACATGACATTATGCAAGCAAGATTTAAACCGCAAGGGCAAAGGTGGTATGCCACCTTACCTGTGGCGCTTAAATTAAATCAAGCTCCTTTAAATGCCAACATTTGGCTGATTCAACCCAATCTAAGTTATCAACATCAAGAACTACAAGGTCAAAATCGACGTCTAGATTTACGCCTCAGCCGTGACAAGCAAGGCTTTATTCAACGCATCGAAATTCTTAACGGTACAGGCTTAAGATATCTAGATGAAAAAATCATGGCGCAAGTCAAAGACGCTCGTTTTAACCCAAAACTCACCCCTCAACAGATTACCTTGCCAATTGTGTTAACGAGCCCTATATATACACAGCAAAGTCAGCATATTCAGTTACACGATGACCTTGCTCCACAAGATGCGGCAAAAATTTGGCAATATTTCCCCAAGCTTCAATACACAGTAGCTGATTTAAATGGGCAAACTCGCTATATCAGCTTTAGCTTGGCCTTTAATGCCCAAGGTCAACTCATTGATAGTCAGATCACACAAAGTAGTGGTCTAAAAGCATTAGATCACAGTCTTTATCAACAAATTCAAAAAGCACTGCTGTATGGGCATCATGCCCCTGCGCGCTTAAATCTACCTTTGGTATTTGAACACATGCCACAGTAAGCTGCTTAAGGTCTTGGTATTGCACTTTGATTTTAGATACTTTTTGCCAATTGCTGTTTTTTACAATTGGTCAGTTCAGCCATAGGACTAAATTATCATTCTGCTAAAATGCCTTTTATCTAAATCCTCCTATTTGAGATGTGCTGCCAACAGATCAGTACATTTCGCAATTTTATCGATGGAAGCGTTATATGCAGAATAAATTTGAATTTCCTATTCGTATTTATATTGAAGATACTGATGCAGGTGGCATTGTGTATCATGCCAATCATATTCGCTTTATGGAGCGCACCCGTACCGAATGGTTGCGTGCTTGCGGCATCGAACATTACTGGCATCAAAAAGACTATAACTTTGTGGTGCACAAAATTGCCCTTAAATATATGCGCCCTATCTTAATGGATGACTTAATTACCGTCACAGCGACCGTTGTTTCTTGTAAATCCACATCTTTTGTATTGCAACAAAATATTTATCGTGATGAAATCATGCTAGCTTCAGGTGAGGTGGAATTGGCATGTATTGATGCCAATATGAAGCCGCGCCGACTTCCAGAGGAAATGCGTGAATTAATTGCGCGCCACTTGGAAACACATTAAAAAAAATTAATTGGCACATGTAACTATGGCAACACAACTCGAATCTTCACTTCAGATCTCAGATCTTATTTTACAAGCAAGTCCAGTGGTACAATTGGTGATGTTGGTGTTATTACTGGCATCCTTCTACAGTTGGTATTTGATTGCTAAGTTACATTTGACCTATAAAAAAGCCCAGCGCGATGATGAACATTTTCAAAAAATGTTCTGGTCGGGGGCTGAACTTTCCACCCTATATAACAATGCCCAACTCAATACCCAGCGTACTGGTTTAGAAGATGTGTTCTACCAAGGTCAAGGCGAGTTTTTAAAACTACAAAAACGCCAAGCTACCTTAGCGCAAAGTATTGATGGCACTGAACGTATTTTACGCGTCGGTTTAAGCCGCGATCAGAGTCATTTAGAACATGGTTTAAACCATTTGGCCAGTATTGGTTCGGTCGCGCCGTATATTGGTTTATTTGGTACCGTGTGGGGCATTATGAATGCCTTTATTGGTTTATCTGAAGTCGCTCAGGTCAGCCTAGCGACTGTAGCTCCAGGGATTGCTGAAGCCTTAATTGCCACCGCAATTGGTTTATTTGCTGCCATTCCTGCGGTATTGGCCTTTAACCACTTTACCAGTCAAAGTGACAGCATTTATGGCGATCGTGCTTTATTTGCTGAAGAAATGGTGGCGCTGCTACAAGCACAATCGGTGGGTTCAAAACAGGATGATGCCTAATGCGACATTCAGGCCGTTTTAACCGCATCAAAAAACCACTCAATAGCGATATGAACGTGGTGCCCTATATTGACGTGATGTTGGTATTGTTGGTGATCTTTATGGTCACAGCGCCCATGATCACCAGTGGCATTCAAGTGGATTTACCACAAGCCAATGCCACACCACTTGAAAATAATACGCCACCTGCGATTGTGACACTTGATAAAAACGGTCAATATTTACTGAAATATCAAGATTACAACAATGAACAAGCTTTAAGTCTGGATGAACTTGAAACTGCCTTGCAAGCAGCACAAAGCACACAGCAACAACAAAATAGTGAACTCACCGTGGTGATTAATGGCGAAAAGTCTCGTCCTTATGGGGATGTGATTCGCTTAATGCACCATTTACAAAATGCAGGTTTAAGTAAAGTGGCCTTGCTCACCGAGCCGGTGTCTTAAGCCATGAAAAAGTTTGAAAAACCGCCTTTTGCTCAGAAAAAGATTGCCCTTGCTTTTACCGCAGGGGTACATATTCTTGCAATTGTAGGTTTATTGTATGTGGGCATGAATCAACCCCTTAAGCCACCTAAACCGCTTGAAACAGTGTTGATTCGTCCCGAAGATTTAGTGCCCGAGCCTATTCCTCAAAAGCCTGTTCCTGCTGAAGTCGAAGAAGCAGAAACCGCACATACGCAAGTGGCCAAGCAAATCACGCAAACTGCTGATCCTGTTGCCGCAGCTCCGATTATTCCCGTGCCTGTACCCACCCCTGCACCTAGTGCCAGTCAGTTAAATGCAACCAAAGCTGCTGAGCAAGCCAAACTTGCTGAACAACAAGCAGCTAAAGAAGCGGCACGTTTAGAGGCACAAAATAAAGCCGCAGAAGCGGCACGCATCAAAGCCCAAGCTGAAGCAGATGCTGCTCAAAACGCTGCAGCAAAAGCACAAGCCGATGCTGCCAAAGCAACTGCCGCAGAAAAAGCCAAAGCTCAGGCCGCAGCAGAAAAAGCGCAAGCGGATGCAAAAGCTAAAGCGGATGCTGCTGCAAAAGCCAAAGCCGATGCCGCTCAAAAAGCCAAAGCGGATGCTGCTGCAAAAGCCAAAGCGGATGCTGCTCAAAAAGCCAAAGCCGATGCCGCTGCAAAAGCCAAAGCCGATGCTGCTCAAAAAGCCAAAGCGGCGGATGCTGCTCAAAAAGCCAAAGCAGATGCCGCTGCAAAAGCCAAAGCAGATGCTGCTGCAAAAGCTAAAGCGGATGCTGATGCAAAAGCCAAAGCGGATGCCGCTGCAAAAGCTAAAGCGGATGCTGATGCAAAAGCCAAAGCGGATGCCGCTGCAAAAGCCAAAGCGGATGCCGCTGCAAAAGCCAAAGCAGATGCTGATGCAAAAGCCAAGGCGGATGCCGAGGCTAAAGCTTCTGCTGCGCAAAAAGCCAAAGAAGAAGCTGCCACTAAAAAGGCCGAAGCCAAAAAAATTGCATCTACTGCCAAGCGTGATTTTGAGAGTAAAATCCGCCGTGCATGGGATATTCCAAGCGGTATTTCAGGGCAAAAAACAACAGCACGCGTGACTTTAAGTGACAATGGATCAGTACAATCTGTGGTGGTTAGTGCCAGCAATGCTGATTTAAAAGCCAGTATTGAAGCTGCCGTACGTGCAGCGGCCCCTTATCCAATGCCATCTGACCCAGATGCACGCCGTGAAGCACGTAGTTTTACCTCAAGCTTTACAGCAAACTAAGCTTGATCACAGTGCTATTTTAAATAAAACTAGCACTGTAAAAAAAAATTGCTTACATCAATCGTGCAATAAAAACCAAGCCTAGGGCTTTTTTCTGATTCAATATCTGTCATCATAACTGTTAAAATTTTTACAAAAATTCCAAGCTTTTGCGTATTGAAATGGACCCAAGGATATGACGCGTAAAAACCTACTCGGCTTAGCAATGATCGCAGCCTTAGGCGCGGGCTTAAGCAGCCAAACTTTTGCTCAACTGCACTTAGAAATTGTCAAAACTGCGGCAGAAAGTCCAAAAATTGCCATTGTACCGTTTAACAGTGATTCTAATATTTATCCAATTGTTGAAAATGACTTAAATCGTTCTGGTAAATTCTCAAGTGCCTCTAAAAATTTACCTGCCACAGCAGCTATTGATCAACCCAATGCAGCCGCATGGAAAGCTGCAGGTGTACCTTACGTGGTCACAGGTTCCAGTAAAACCAATGCCGATGGCAGCATCGCGATTCATTATCAATTGTATGATGTAGAAAAAGGCAGCTATTTACTCAATGAAATGCTCACCGTACCTGCTTCACGTACTCGTCAAGCAGCACATTTAATCAGTGATACTATTTTCCAAGCGTTAACTGGCATTGCAGGTGATTTTAGCGGTCGTATTGCTTATGTATTACGAAATCCTGCCACGCCTGAGCAACGTTATACCTTGCAAATTGCCGACACCGATGGCGAGCAACCTAAAACCATTCTTACTTCGCGTGATCCGATTTTATCCCCTGCATGGACGCCCGATGGCAAAGGCATTGCTTATGTGTCTTTTGAAAGCAAGCGACCTGCGATTTACTTACAAAATCTCTCTAGCGGTAGCCGTGAAAAGCTCACCAGTTTCCGTGGTTTAAATGGTGCACCAAGCTTCTCACCTGATGGTAAAAGCATGCTGTTTACCGCCTCTATGCATGGCAATCCTGAAATTTATCAAATGGATTTAGCTTCACGTAGCCTACAACGCCTAACGAATAACAGTGCTATTGATACCGAAGCACGCTATACCCCAGATGGTCAAGGTTTTATTTTTACCTCAGACCGTGGTGGTTCGGCACAGATTTATCGTTACGATTTTAATTCAGGTGATACCAAACGTTTAACTTTCCGTGGTGCATTTAATGCGCGCGGCAGTTTAAGTGCCGATGGTAAAAAAATTGCCCTTGTACATCGTCCAAGTGGTAGCAATTACAAAGTGGCTATTCAAGATATCAACAGTGGTGTGACCAATGTGTTGACCCCAACCAGTTTGGATGAATCACCGAGCTTTTCACCTAATGGTCAGATGGTGGTATATGCCACGCGTGAAGCCAATCGTGGCTTATTGTCGATTATGTCACTTGATGGACGTTTTCGTATGAACTTACCAAGTGAAGTTGGTGAAGTGCGTGAACCCGCTTGGGCACCTAAATAATCAAAATTCATTTAATTTAAGGAAAAATAACCATGAAAACCATGCAATTGATGATGTTACCACTTTTGGCCGGTGCTTTAATCATGACGGGTTGTGCCAACCGCAAACCTGTGACACCCACCATTACCGATGGCGGCTTAAGCAACAATACCCCAAGCATTAGCGTTGATACCCAAGGCTTAAGCGAAGATGCCGCACTTGCAGCACAAAGTCTTACAGGCGCCTCAGCCAAAGGTGTTACCGAAGCCAACAAAGCTTTTTTAGCCAAACGTGTGGTACATTTTGACTATGACAGCAGTGAACTTTCAAGCACTGATTTACAAACTCTACAAGCCCATGCACAATTTTTAATCGCCAATGCCAATTCACGTGTTGCACTCACAGGTCATACCGATGAACGCGGTACCCGTGAATACAATATGGCATTGGGCGAACGTCGTGCTAAAGCTGTTGAAAGCTTTTTAGTGACTACAGGTGTGAGTCCAACCCAACTTGAAGCGGTTAGCTATGGTAAAGAAATGCCAGTGGCGACGGGTCATAATGAAGCAGCATGGAAAGAAAACCGCCGTGTTGAAATTAACTATGAAGCTGTGCCACCTTTACTGAAATAAGCAAACACAAAAAAGCGCTCCTATGAGCGCTTTTTTTTATGAGCTTTGTTGCTCGTCTGCTTTATCTTGTAAAGATTCAATCAAATCATGTTTGTTAAACTCTTTATATTCAGGTTTGGCTGAATAATCTTGCCATGCTTGTTTCATATGCTCAGCTGAAATCTCATCTAAGCTAATCCCTTCACTCGGCGTTGGGGTGGCATCAAATTTTTGCGTGCTCATTGCGATACTCCTCAGCATGTTTTTATCCTTTTCATCAACATAGCAGTTTTTAATGAACTTGCAAGCCCAAAAGATCGGTAAAAGGTCGAGTTTAATTTTTCTTTTTGTTGGTTCTCCTCTAAAATAGCCCTCAACTTTTCTAATGATCTATGTGTTTATTCACACTGTGGAGTCTTCCGACGATGGCCTATCTTACGCTTTCCCAATTTTTACAACAACAAAGTGGCAATTTGACCCCTCAACTGGCGCAAGTGATCGACACCATTGCCAATACCTGTAAACGTATTGATGTGTTATTACAAAAAGGCGCTTTAGCAGGCGTTTTAGGCAGTGCAGAAAATGAAAACGTACAAGGTGAAGAGCAAAAAAAGCTTGACGTGATTTCAAATGATTATTTAATTGATGCTTTAAAAGTCCATCCACATGTCGGTGGTTTGGCCTCTGAAGAATTAGATGACTTCACCCCTGCACAAGAAAATGGTGAATATTTAGTTTTGTTTGACCCATTAGATGGTTCAAGCAACATTGATATTAACATGTGTGTCGGCACGATTTTCTCAATTTTACCGGCAAAAAATGCAGTCACTCAAGCCGCTGACTTTATGCAAGCGGGTAATCAACAAGTTGCAGCAGGCTACGTGCTATATGGCCCATCAACCATGATGGCGCTGACTGTTGGTGCAGGCACTGTGTTCTTTACCTATGACTTAGACAGCCAAGAATTTTTATTGACCTCACAAGACATCCAAGTAGCTGCTGATACCAAAGAGTATGCCATCAATGCATCGAATCAACGCCACTGGGAACAACCAGTTCAGCGTTATATTGACGAATTATTGGCAGGTAAAACAGGTCCGCGTGAAAAAGACTTTAACATGCGTTGGGTGGCGTGTATGGTGGGTGATATTCACCGTATTTTATGTCGCTCTGGTATCTTCATGTATCCATATGACCTAAAAGATCCTGCAAAAGCGGGTCGTTTACGTTTAATGTATGAAGCTAACCCAATGAGTATGCTGATGGAACAAGCCGGCGGTGCTTCAACCACAGGTCGCGTGCGTATTTTAGACATTCAACCAAATGACTTACACCAACGTGTACCGGTGATTATTGGTTCAAAACATGAAGTTGATCTTGTTACCAGCTACCACTAATTTTTTTATTGCCCGTAAGTCATGTGGCTTATGGGCATGAGCCTCTCCCATGTCTGTTATTTTTTTAGAATCAAAAGATAATCCAAAGATTAAGCATTTACGTGCCTTAATTGAACAAAACAGCTACCGTAAAAAGCAAGGTCAAACTGTGCTTGAAGGGACGCATTTGTGCCAAGCTTGGCTTGAACAAGACAAGAAAATTAATTCAATTTTCACCACGGAAAAATCACTGACTCATCCTGAAATCTGCGATATTTTGGATCTATATCAAGGTTCGGTGTTTGTGATTGCAGAGAGCTTGTATCGTGATTTAAGTACACTGGGTACTACCTTGCCGTGTTTGGCGGTGATTGATCAACCTACATCTCGCCTAAGCCTTGATTTTTCTTTAGATACTTTAATCTTAGAAAATGTCCAAGATCCAGGCAACGCTGGTACTTTGCTGCGCTCTGCGGCAGCAGCCGGCATTAAACAAGTGATTTGTAGCAAAGGTTCAGCATCGCTTTGGTCACCGCGTGTGTTACGTGCCGGTATGGGTGCGCACTTTAGCTTACAAACTTTTGAAAATGTAGCCTTAGAAGATGTGTTATCACGCTTTGAAATTCCGGTTTACGTGACCAGCTCACATCGCTCAACCAGTCTGTATGAACAAGATCTTACCCAACCTTGCGTATGGATTTTAGGCAATGAAGGTCAAGGTGCATCAGAATATGCTTTAGAACATGCCAAAGCCATTGCCATTCCACAACCGGGCGGTCAAGAATCTTTAAACGTTGCCATTGCAGGTTCAATTTGTTTCTTTGAAATGGTGCGTCAACGCTTGTGATGTTTTGACTTAAAATTGTATTTTGTGTCAAAACTCTACACTTGATTAAAAAAATAATAATTGCATTGTCAACCAAAGCATTATTTCTAACGTTATAACACTATGACAATGGAAATAATGCTGGGGATCCAATGACAGGATTTTCCATCTCTATGGATGTAGCACCGAAACACGCGCAAAGCCAAGATGCAAGTATGTTAAAACGTACGAGCGAACAACGTCTGAAAGTTTTTATGCAAGAGGTGACTGGACGTGCTTTGGTGATGATGGAAAGCGCCACCCAAGGTCAGCATGGTATTGCTATGGATTTGGTGCAAGAGGCATTTATTGCGCTACACGGCGCCTATAGTGATCGTCCTAGTGAACAATGGTATCCCCTGTTTTACACCATTTTAAATAATAAATTGCACGATTGGCGGCGGCGTGCAATGCGCCGCGCTCATCCATTTTCTTTTTTTAAAAAAGTCAGCTTAGATGATGAAGATCTCGCCGTTCAGGATGTGGTTGATGAAAGCGCACTCAACCCACTCGAGTTCCTAGATCAAGCTGTCACTGCTGAGGAAATTCAAGCCGCCATCCAGCAATTGCCACTGCGTCAGCAGCAAGCCTTTATGTTGCGTGCTTGGGAAGGGTTTGATACTCAAACCACTGCGCACATCATGAATTGTTCCGAAGGTAGTGTCAAAACTCACTATCACCGTGCGATTCAGGGACTTCGTGCCACACTCGCACACTTAAATCCACATCTGGGAGGGTCATCAACATGAAACATGATGATTACTTAAAACAAGTCACTTCCAAACTCGACCATTTGGCCCACCGTCCACACGATCAGGCTCAAGTGATGAATCAGGTCTTGGACCGTATTCAACAAAAAAAGACCGCTCGTTATGGTCTTTGGAAAATGTCAGGTTTTGCACTGGCAGCGGCGGTCACCGGTATTGCTATTTTACCGCAATCTCATGACCTGACCGACTCACAGATGAATCAGGCTGTAGTCTCACCTAAACTTTCACCACAAATGGTGGAAGATTTAGATATGTTGTTAGTTTTGGGTGAAGATCGAGGTCCACATGGCAGCTAAAAAAGTCGCCTTGGCACTGTGTGCTGTTGGTTTTTTACAAAGCAGTTTTGCCGGTTTTGAACGTTTTTGGCTGTTTAGTCAAGATGCCAACACGCAAGTGGACAGTTGGGAAAGTATGAGTGATGCCGAACAGCTCGCCGCAATCCAACGTTATCAAAGCTTAAAAGAATTACCCGAACAACAAAGCCATAGTCTGCAACAACGTATTGATTGGTTTACCCAGTTACCTGAGCAAGATAAACAAAAAATGCGTGAAGTGTGGCAAAAAATGAGCAGTGCCGAGCGACGTGATCTTGGCCAGCGTTTGGCAGAGGCCACGCCTGAAGCACGCAATGCAATTCGTGAAGAATATATCTTAAAATATACATCCCTTCCTACTTCGCCATAAAAAAAGCCTCAAATGAGGCTTTCTTTATTCTTGGTGATATTCGTCAATCAAGGCAAAAATTTGTCTTAAGGTGGCACCACTGAGTTTGGTTTTCTCACCTTTGAGTAATTGAATCAATTGTTCAAGACTTTGCAATAAAATCGCAGCCTGATGTGGTCCATGATTGAGTAAATAATCAATAATCTGTTGATCTATATGAATACCACGCCGGTCAAGCACAGAATTGACCAAAGCATAGCGGTCGGCATATAAGCTGCCATTGGGAACACGTACACTCACCGCTTGGGTTAAACGCGATTGTAAATCAGGCAATTCAAGTTTAAGTTCGATGGGTGCCATACGTGATGAAAACACCAATTGCCCGCCTTCTTCATTATTATAGTTAATTAAATGAAAAACGGCTTTTTGCCAATGCGGTACACCACTAATCGCTTCTATGTCATCAAGCGCAACTAGATCATAACGCTCAAGTGAGGTAATGGCTTCTGTGGGTGCATCTAACAGCTCTAACAAAGACACTTGAATCGCAGATTTACCGACATCTAAATAAGAGTCACAAATTGCCGAAAGTAAATGACTTTTGCCTGTTCCTGCACCACCGTAAACATAAAAACGGCTCATTAAACCTGCGTGAAGCTGGCGGACTGCATCAATCACATGGCCCCATCCCGGACCCGAAAAATCACTAATTCGAGCGTCGAGTTGAGGTTCAATATCGAGTTGCAATTGGCGCATATAGGTCGTATAGCCTTTTCACTTACATGTTATTTTCAGGTCAATCCATCTTACTCGATTTTTCATCGAGTTGCTGTGTTTTTAGCTCAGGATCATTCATTTCTACATGAATATCGAGCTGCTCTGTCAAAATATTCACCGAACCGTCTTGGCGACTATGAACCACCAAGCTCGGCTCGTGTTGATACAACTGGCTACTTTGATAAAAATCACGTAAATGGCGCAGTAAAACCACAATCACTGCTGCAACCGGTAAGGCAATTAACATCCCTAAGAAACCGGCCAATTGTGCTCCTGCCAATACTGCAAACACCACAGCCACTGGCGACAAACCAATTTTATCACCCAACAAGAAAGGCTGTAACACATAGCCCTCAATGGCTTGCCCGACCATAAACACTACTAGTACCAGTGCCAACTGCATCCAATCTAAACCAAATTGGAAAAGACTGGCAATCACCGCAGCAATAATACCGACAGCAAAGCCTAAATAAGGAATGATGCTTGCAAGGCCTGCAATCATACCAATAATTAAACCTACCTCTAAACCAATAAGTTGTAAGCCGACTGCATAGACCACACCAAGCAGCACCATGACTAAAAGCTGACCTTTAACAAACGCACCCAAAACGCTATGGCATTCGCCAACCACATGTAAGGTACCTTGTTCATAGCGGCGTGGAATGAGGCGACGTAAACCATCAAGCATACGTTCCCAATCGAGTAAAAAATAAAAGGCAATGATTGGGATTAACACCACTGTGCCGCCAATCTGAATAAAGTTTAAGCCTGATTGTGCCAAACGCATGGCCATAACTTGTACACTGTCGGCACTATAATTGGTTTGCACATAATCCATGATGACCGTTGAAAATTGTTGCGTATCAATTTCCATTTGATCGACATTAAAGGTGTCTGACACCCAAGGCAACAAAGTATAATTAATCCAATGAATCCCTGCAGGAATACTGTCTCTTGCGTACTTTAACTGCTCCCAAATCAGCGGCACCAAGTACCAAATTGCAAGTGTCATAAACACAGCGATCCCTACAAATACGCAGGTAATCGACAACCATCTTGGTAAACCATAATGGTGAAGTTTATCGACTAAGGGACTAAATAAATATGCAATTAAGAACGCACCCACAAACGGGATGACTACAGGCTTTAATAAATATAAAATCCAAACGAAGAGCGCGATGCCTGCCAATATAAAGATACGACGCAAGGTTTTGTCACCCATAATTTCGCCTTTTTCCTTGTTATCGCTTATGAAACGTAAAATATTTTAATAAAGATAGCATTTTAGGTCATAAATAACATAAGAGTTTCGTATATTCAGGTTATAATCGCCGCGCGAATGCGGAGACTTCAATTATGAGCAACTCAACTTCTACCCCAAACACCGGTTTAAGCTACAAAGACGCAGGTGTCGACATTGAAGCGGGCGACGCGTTAGTCGATCGTATCAAATCAGTCGCAAAACGCACATCACGTCCAGAAGTGATGGGAGGCCTTGGTGGCTTCGGCGCACTTTGTAAAATTCCTAAAGGTTATGAAGAACCTGTTCTCGTATCAGGCACAGATGGTGTTGGTACAAAATTACGTTTGGCACTCAACTTAAACCGTCATGACACCATTGGTCAGGACTTGGTGGCAATGTGTGTAAATGACCTTCTTGTCTGCGGTGCTGAGCCGTTATTCTTCCTCGATTACTATGCAACAGGTCACCTAAATGTGGACGTTGCTGCCAATGTGGTGACCGGCATTGGTGCGGGTTGTGAACTTGCAGGCTGTGCATTGGTTGGCGGTGAAACTGCTGAAATGCCAGGCATGTATGAAGGTGAAGACTACGACCTTGCAGGTTTCTGTGTGGGTGTGGTTGAACAAAGCAAAATTATTGATGGCTCTAAAGTAAAAGCCGGTGACGTGTTAATTGGTGTAGCATCAAGTGGTGCACATTCAAACGGTTACTCTTTACTTCGTAAAATTTTAGACGTGAAAAATGTTGACTTAAACCAATTGGTTGACGGTCGTCCATTGGCAGATGCTGCGATGGAACCAACACGTATTTACGTTAAACCAATCCTTGAATTGCTCAAAACTGTAGACGTACATGCGATGGCACACATCACAGGTGGCGGTTTACCAGGTAACTTACCACGCGTATTACCAAATGGTGCTCAAGCCATTGTAAATGAAGGCTCATGGGAATGGCCTGAATTGTTCAAATTACTACAACGTGAAGGCGGCGTAGAACAATTTGAAATGTACCGCACATTCAACTGTGGCGTGGGCATGGTACTTGTGGTTGACGCAAATGATGCAGAGCAAACTGTTGAATTATTAAATGGCCTTGGCGAAAAAGCATGGGCGATGGGTTCAATTATAGACAATGCTGAATCAGTTGCAGGCGCAGACGAAAAAATTCGCGTAATTTTTGCTTAAATTGTAATGATTAAAATTGCCGTTTTAGTTTCAGGCAGTGGTTCAAACCTGCAAGCCTTGATGGATGCCAATCTATCAGGGCAAATTGTTGGGGTGATTTCCAACAAGCCTGCAGCATATGCACTTCAACGTGCTCAAAATGCCAATATTGCTACGGCAGTCATTGAACATAAACACTACCCAACACGTGAGCTTTTTGATGCAGCCATGCATCAGCAGCTTTTAGATTGGGATGTAGATTTGGTGATTTTAGCCGGCTTTATGCGCATTTTAACGCCTGGTTTTGTCGCGCAATGGCATGGAAAAATGATTAACATTCATCCATCGCTATTGCCAGTTTATAAAGGTATGCATACCCATCAACGTGTGTTACGCACAGGGGATGCCTATCATGGCTGTACGGTACATTATGTCACCGCAGAACTGGATGCAGGTCAAGCCCTCGCGCAAGGTGTGCTGCGTGTACATCAGCATGATGACGAAGACAGTCTAGCCAAGCGTGTGCATGTCCTTGAGCATCTCATCTACCCACAAGTGGCAGAATGGATTTGCAATGGCACTTTGGTTCATACGCAGCAAGGTGTTTTGTATCGTGGTCAGCCATTGACTGAACCTGTACAATTTACCAAAATTTAAGCATAAAAAAACGCAGCCTAGGCTGCGTTTTTTTATGGCTAAATCAGCCTTTTAATAAAATCGACTACCTCAACAGGATGTTCAAGCGGAAACATATGTCCGCCTTTAAACACACTATACGGAATGCCTAATTTTTTTTGAATCAGCTGTGGAAAGCCTTTTTCATTAAAAATGCTATTTTCCCCCACTACCAAATGCGTTGCCAGACTGGGCTGTGGTGTCGGCTGCCAATAACTTGATGGATTGGTTCTAAAAATATTCACCTCATCCATTTTAGGAATGCTTAAGGTCACCCCACCACGCACAGGCTCATCGCTTAAAGCATGCTGTATATAAGCTTGAAAACAGTCTTCATCAAAATCTTTATAAAAGCCTTTAGGACGTAAACTTGCGGCTGCCTGCTCACGACTGTCCCAATGATCACGGCGTTTTTTGGATAAACCCGCAGGACTCAATTGATCAATTTTTTTGGGTTGCAATCGCTTGGCTACATCTAAGGCAAAAGCGGCTTTACCAACCAACAATGGTGGATCGAGCAAAATCACTTGATTAAATAATTCAGGTCGCGCATACGAGGCTTGCAAGGTCAATAGTGCACCTAAAGAATGCCCTAAACCAATCACAGGTCGGCCTGCGGCTTGACGCACAATACTGTCAATCACTTGTTGGGTTAGACTACGCCATCCTTCATCAATCGGATAGCGTTTATCTGTGCCTAATGCTTCGGTATAGATGACATCGTATTCATCTGATAACAAATCAAAGAGCTTTTGATAGACTCGGCTGGGTACACCATTGGCATGCGCGAAATGAATTATTGGTTTCATTGTAATTTTGGATCTTGTTGTGTTTGCAATTGTTGTTGGATAGATGATGCCACACCTTGCCCAATTTCGCTGCCCATTCGTCCTAAAATTGAATCTAATGGATTATGCTCAATGGTGTAATTAACAGTTTTGTCCAATTTTAGTTCACGTTTCAGCGTGTACATGCTACCTACGCGATCTGCAATACCCAATTGAACTGCCTGCTCACCTGTCCAAAATAAACCTGAGAAAATTGCAGGGTCATTGGATTTAAGCTTAGTGCCTCGCCCATCTTTTACTGCTTGAATAAAGTGACCATGTACATTATCAAGTACACCTTGTACATGCGCTTGTTGAGCAGGATCAATCGGTTGGGTCATAGACAGCAAGGCTTTATTGTCACCTGCGGTCATGGTGCGATCTTGTACCCCTAACTTTTGCATTAAACCGTTAATGCCATAATTGGGCATGATCACGCCAATTGAACCCACTAAACTTGATGGATTGACAATAATTTGGTCCGCAGCAGAAGCAATATAGTAGGCACCCGATGCACCGGTATCACCAATCACTGCATAGAGCTTTTTATCGTTATGCTTTTGTTTTAAATAGCGAATTTCTTGCCAAATTTCATCCGATTGTACTGGTGAACCACCCGGTGAATTAATATTTAACACCACCGCTTTGGCTTGGCTATTAGCAAAGGCTTTATTTAAGGCTTTAATGGTGTTTTCGCTATTGACGCTTTGTTTATCTGCACTAATTGTACCAATCACATCGACCACAGCAATATGTGCAGAGGTACTACCAGCGACTCCCTCGGTTTTGCTGGCTGTTGAACAACCTTTGCCTAAAGCCAACAACACAAATAAAATATAAGCGAAAGTCAGGCATTTAAAGAAAATACCCCAACGACGAGCACGACGTTGCTCTTCTACTGAAGCCAATACTGCCTTTTCTAAGAGTTTCCATTCTTGCCCTGTCGGCTGAAGGGGTTGCCCACGTGTTTCATCTTGTGGTTTTGGTGGCCAATCAGACATAAAAACGACCCAACGTAATTTAAATTGTCATCATTATATACAATGATTTTCACCTTGCTGTCTAAACACAACATTTTCGCCTATAATAATTTTCTTCTGTTGCTGCATCTGCCCACGCGATCACCATGCCTACTAAACAAAATTCAACCTATCGCTTGCTGAACTTGGTCAGCCGTCAGCCGATACAGTTATCCCGTTTTGTTGCCAAAATGTTGGCAGGTTTAGTCAATCATTTAAAAATTTCTAAAACCTCAAATACCATTCGCCTCAATTTGAACATCGCTTTTCCAGATTTACCCGAAGCCGAGCGCGAACGCATTTGCCGAACTGCCATTCAAAATGAACTGTGTTCATATTTTGAGTTCTTTAGTATTTGGGGTGCGAGCAATGAAAAAAATATCAGCCGTATTCACAATATTTATGGCAAAGAAATTTTAGATGAGGCTTTGGCTGCACAACAAGGCATTGTACTGGTAGTTCCACACTTTGGTACGTGGGAAGTCATGAATGCATGGCTGGCACAATATACCCAAATGACCATTATGTATAAGCCTGTGAAAAATCCTGCTGCCGATCAATTTGTGCGTAATGCGCGTAGCCGTGAACAAGCAAACTTAGTTCCAACCGATGAATCAGGGGTACGACAAATTTTTAAAGCCTTAAAACAAGGCGGCACTACCGTGATTTTGCCCGATCATACCCCCAATGTTGGTGGTGATATGGTGCCATATTTTGGTGTGCCTTTGGCATCAAGTAACTTAAGTGCCAAACTGATTCAAAAAACCAAAGCCAAAGCCATTTTATTGTACGCGATACGTAATATCACTGATGGTTTTGATATGCACATTGAAGCCATTGATGACGCGATCTATCAAGGTACAGCCAATCAAGGTACCCAAGTGATTCATCAAGCCATTGAAGATTTAATTGCCCGTTATCCTGAACATTATCATTGGAGCTATAAACGTTTTAAGGCCAACCCTGCTTTGAATGGTTTATATAATGTTCCAACAGCTGAGGCTTTATCGCGGATTGCAGACCTTCGCGCTGTAACCAGAGCCGCTCATGCCGCTGAGCATGCAGCCAAAGCTGATGCTGTTGATCAATCTTAAACTGTACACTGCCTTGATCAATGGTGGTGAGTAGTGGCAGATTTAATGCCTCAACACGTGCATACAGCTCTTGGCTTGGGTGTCCATAACGGTTGGCAAAACCTGCTGAGGCCAACACCAGCTTGGGTTTATAATGCGCTAAAAAATCATAAGCTGAACTGTTTTTACTGCCATGATGTCCAAGCACCAAGACATCTACTTTAAGATGCGGATGATTAAGCAATAATTGATGTTCTGTGGGCCATCCGGCATCTCCCATCAATAAAAAATGCTTGTTAGGCTCTCCTAAGTAAGTCACATACAGTACACAGGAGGTTTCATTTCTTGCCTTTTCAGCAGCTGCCAACATGGCCTTATGCGGTGATAACACTTCAAATTTGACCCGTTGCCATTGCCAACTTTTCCCAGCATAACAATAGTCAACCGCCAACGGCGGATGCTTTGGTTGTTCATTACTGATGAGCTGCTTGATGGCAATTTTCTGACTTAATACCGGATATGCGCCACTATGGTCTTGATCTAAATGGCTAAGCACCAACTGATCTAAATCTTGAATGCCTTGATGCATTAAAAATGGAAAAATCACGTTTTCACCAATACTAAAACGGCCTTCATCCATACTGCCGCCGACATCCACCATCAAACTTTGTCCTTGATCCCGAATTAAAATCGCTTGACCTTGACCGACATCTAATACATGTAACTCAAAACCTTGCCGGGTTGAGTCATAAAAAAAGAGTGGTAATACCGCCAGTATGCTCCAAGTTTTTGGCACAATACCGCGTGGTAAAAATAACAACAGCAAGGCCAAAATCAATGCAGCCAATTGCCATGTATTCATTGCCCAAGGCACTAAGCTGGGGTTTAAAAGATGGTCAAGCAGGTGAAGACAGCCAAGTAACAGCTGCAATAATTGATCATTGATTTTCCACAACAACAAGCCTAAAGGCTCAAAAAACAGCCAAGCCAAACCTGCCAGAATATCCAGTGGCACCACCACAAGTCCCAAATACGGAATCGCAATTAAATTGCTTAAAGGACTGATCCACGCCACTTGTTTAAAGAAAATCAGCATCAGCGGTAATAGAGCAATAAAAATTTTCCATTGCGATTCAATAAACAATTTAATATTGTGTAGCAGCTGTTGACGACGACTCACCACCCTTTGATCTTGTGACTGTATGGTTTGGTAAATTCTCAGCAAAATAAAGCAGGCACCATACGACAGCCAAAACGCCGCCGATAAGACACTAAACGGATCAAATAACAATAAAATAGCAGCGCTATAGAGCAACAAAGTGAATGGCTGTAAGGACTGGCGTAGCAGCATAAAGGCACAGGTTAAGCTGCAAATCAGTAGCGTACGTAATGCCGGAATTTCAAAGCCTACACAAGCGGTATAAATGGCCACACACAGCAAAAAAGGCACAATTAGTACATATTGTTTGGGCCATTTTAGATACATGTTAGCTCGATAACGCGTTAATAACCGTTGCAAAACAAAACACACCATTGCCGCAAAAATTAATACATGTGGACCTGAAATAGCCAATAAATGACTCAGACCAAAACGCTGAAAATCAGCCTCGGTTTGATCGTCTAAACCACTACGATCTCCGGTCAGTAAACCCAACAATAACCCATGTTGCTGTAAAGATTGCTGTTGCACATAGTCACGTACTGCCAAACGCTGTTGATCCACAGCTACTCGTAATTTCACCCAAAAGCTTGGCCGATAAGCCAATGCGGCAATGTCTGCACTAGAGAGTTTTTCTACTTGCTCGATACGCAAAAAAGCCATGATATTTTGCTGCACATACCACTTTTCTTGATCGAATGCACCTTGGGTGGCATAGCCATGTGCTGGGCGAACTTGCCCTGTAACACGATAATATTCACCTAATTGCAAAATTTCGGTTTTGGGTTGTTGCGTACGCTCATTAAGTGGCGTTGAGGTTAACCATTGCACAGGTTCAGCACGCGCATTTAAGACGGTGACTTGTTGTGTGACACTACGAGGATTGGGCTGATTTAAACGATCTACATAGACAATGACGTCGGCTGCTACAATATGGGTTTGCTTCAGATCAAGACGTTGCTGGAGTTGCTGTTGGGCATAGCTATAACCTAAAACTACCACCAAGACCGCCGCAACCAAGCCATTCAGTAATTTTAAAATGGGATGCTGTAAGAGGGCCTGTAGAGATATTTGCACAGCTACTATGAACATAATCACAAGTGCAAAAGCCAAACTCAGCCTTGGAAACAGCGCCCAAGACTGTCCCATGAATGCAATACCCAACAACCATGCCAACGCGAGTCCTTGGCGCATGATCCAACATCCATTGTGATCTTTTAAATAGCATAAAGCCCACAATCGTGGGCTTCAATGAAAAACAGATCAAGGGTAATTAATTGACCCACACACCATCTTGCATATGCAAAATTGAATCGGCAGCTTGAGCCAGCGCTTCATCATGGGTCACAATCAACATACCCATATTAAATTCACGGCGTAAGTCGCTGAGCAATTCAAAAATTTTCACTGCGGTTTTACGGTCTAAATTACCGGTAGGTTCATCAGCAAGCATTAAAGCCGGTTGAGTCACCAGTGCCCGCGCCATGGCCACACGTTGTCGCTCACCGCCCGATAACTCACCCGGTTGATGCGTCAAACGATGCGACAAACCCACCCGCTCAAGTAGATATTCAGCTTGTTGCTTAACTTGTTTGTAATGGGTGCCTTTACGCAGCATTAATGGCATAGCCACGTTTTCAAGCGCAGTAAATTCAGGCAGCAAATGATGAAATTGATAAACAAAGCCTAAATGCTGATTACGCAAAAAACCACGTTCAGCTTCACCTAAATGATCAAAGCGCTGTCCTTGTAAATACACTTCCCCACGTGTGGGTGCATCTAAGCCACCCAACACATGTAATAACGTACTTTTACCCGAACCACTCGATCCTACAATAGACACAAACTCACCAGCTTTTACACCAAGCGATAAATCTTGAATCACCTCAACATGGTTTTTGCCATCATTAAAGGTCTTATTGATATGGCGCGCTTCTAATACAAAATTACTCATAGCGTAACGCCTCAGCAGGTTGGATTTTTGCAGCACGTAAAGCCGGATAAATCGTGGCCAAGAAGCTTAACAATAACGATAAACTTACAATGACTACCACATCTTGCCAACGTAAATGCGAAGGTAAGTAGTTGATAAAGTAAGCATCAAATAGATTTAAACCTAAGGTATTGTTTAACCAGCCCATCAATCCACTAATACTTGAGGCAAACACCACGCCTAAAATTGCCCCTGCTACGGTACCAATCACACCAATAACCGTACCTTGCACCATAAAAATTTTGGTAATGATACTTGGTGAGGCACCTAAAGTTCTTAAAATGGCAATATCGGCTTTTTTGTCGGTCACAACCATCACCAAACTTGAGACAATATTAAATGCAGCCACCAAGACAATTAAAAATAGCAACAGGCTGACCATGGCCTTTTCCATTTGAATGGCGCTAAATAAGTTACCGTGGGTATAGGTCCAATCTGAAGCATAGAAGTTGCCCGGTAAATCCAAGACAATTTCATTGGCCACTTGAGGTGCTGCAAAAATATCATCGAGCTTCATACGTACCCCTTGTGCCCCATCGGGTAAACGCAACAAAGTGGATGCATCATAAAGTGCGATATAACCCATCATAGAGTCGACTTCAGCACCAATACTAAAAATACCGACAATTTTAAAGCGTTTAAAACGTGGTACCACACCTGCCGGTGATGGGGTTGCCTCAGGCAATACCAGTGTAATGCTATCACCTACACCCAGGCCTAAGGCATCGGTCATTTGTTTGCCTAAAACAATACCAAACTCACCTTTTTTTAAGTCATCTAGATTACCCGCCACCATATGGTCTTGAATAATGGAAACTTTACGCTCGTACTCCGGTTCAATCCCTGTGACCATAATGCCAGACACTTGACCTTGGGCTGTGAGCATGCCTTGTAATTGGGTAAACGGTGCTGCCCCAACGACATGCGGATTTTGCTCAACTTTTTTGGCAAGTTCAGGCCAATCTGTTAAAATTTGTGTCGAAGAGACCGTGGCCTGTGGCACCATGCCTAAAACACGATTTTTAAGTTCACGGTCAAAACCGTTCATGACGGACAGTACTGTAATCAATACGGCCACCCCAAGGGTTAAACCGATCATTGAGACCAGTGCAATAAAGGAAATAAAGTGGTTACTTCGCCGTGCGCGAGTATATCTCAACCCTATATACAGCGAGATTGGTTTAAACATACCATCTAATCCGAGGTAATAATCATGGAAAACATTCAGCCTCAACACGAAAGCAATGAACGTCGTGTAATGTCTCGTATTGATGCCGCTTTAAGAATAAATTATCAGCTGATTTGTGAGGCTGCAGCTTTAGATGATCCATACGCTGCCAATTTCATTTTACCGCGTTATTTTTTACTGCAGGCAGAATTGGATCAGTGTGATCATGCTTTAAATGCTGAACTCAGCAAACTCACTGAAAAAGATCAACATGTTGCTAAAATCTTATCCTTATTCAATCAAAAGTTAAACTTATTTACAGGGGCATTATACGATTCTATTGTACAAAGCATGTTACCTGAATCTGAACAGGTTAATTTTTCAGGAACTGGTTTAAGTTTTTATAGTCGTGAAAAAATTAGCAAAGGCAGTTATCTGCACTTGACCTTAAGCCATGCTGAGAATTTCTTTCACATTGCTGCCACAGCCCAAGTGGTCTATAGCGAATTGCAAGACAATGGCCAGTACCGCAATGGCGCATATTTTGTCACTATTTTACCTAGCGACCGAGCCAAACTGGCCCAGTGTATTGAACAACACGGCGGCATTTAGTGAATTTTACGCTCTAAATTACGACTGGCTTTAAAATCACGGTAAAAATACACGGCTAAACCCAATAGCAACACCAATGCCCCCACAAATACCATCAGTGATAATTTCTCTTGATTGAGCCATGCTCCTAAAAAAATTGCCAACATGGGGGTCATCACGGTGGTTAAAGACAAAGTGGTGGCTTGAACATTTTTCACCAATTTAAAGTAGCAAAACATGGCAATTAGTGAGGCCATAATCACGGTATATAATAAAGCACTAAAGCTTTTTAAGCTGGGCAATTGGGTGGGTAGATACTGCCAAATAAACGGTAAAATACAGATGGCAAGCAAGGTAGATACAAAAATTGAACCAGTGGCCTGTGCTACAGGTGCAACATGGGCATTGACCTTTTTGACCCAAAAAATAGACGCGGCATAACTTAAAACACTGAGTAGCATCAAGCCAATACCCACTGGGTTAACACTGGCTTGCTCACCTGCAAAACAAATTAAACCCAAACCCATGACTGCAATTAACATCCCTAACCATTGCAGATAATGCAGTTTTTGCCCAAACACCAACCAGCCAATTAAACCTGCCATAATCGGTGCTAAGCCAAACATCAAAGCAATCATGCCAGAACTTAAATAAGAGGTGGCCACATAAGTAAAAAACTGTGAGCCAATTAAACTAAAAGCACCTGCCAAATAACTGTGCCATGCCGTTTTGCTCATTGGAAAATGCTGCCTTAAAATCAGCATTAATCCAATAGCTAAAGGCAAGGCAATAAAAAAGCGCAGCACCAGCGCCCACAAGGCATGTAAATCATCGACACTCCAGACAATTGCTAAGGGCGTGGTCGACCAAATAAAGACCAATAAAGCATAGGTCAGCACAATATTGGTTTTGCTTAAAGGTAACATTTAGGCAGTCTTACGTTTTTGCTTAAAAATGGTTTGTTCTAAGCTATTGGAAAATTCACGTTTATCACGCTCAGATAAAGGCGGTGGCCCACCCGTTTGTACCCCAGCACCTCTTAAAGTATCCATAAAGTCACGTAAATGTAGGCGTGCTTTGACATTGGCAGTGGTATAAATTTCACCACGCGGATGAATGGCAATTCCTCCTTTTTCAATCACTTGTGCTGCAAGTGGAATGTCTTGGGTCATCACAATATCATTCGGTTGCATCCGATCTAAAATTTCTTGATCGGCTTGGTCGGCACCACTCATCACCTGAATTGAATTGATACGCACCGAAGGTCGAATGCCCACATTTTGATTGGCCACAAAAGTCACTTCTAATTGGTGGCGGTCAGATGCACGAATAATCACGTCACGCAAAATTTTAGGCAATGCATCTGCGTCGACCCACAGTTTAAATGGCAGCAACTTAAATACCTTTTTACTTAAAAACAAAACCAAGTGTAGCAATAATCTTTCATCAATTGTGGTTGATCTTTATTTTAGCTCGAGATCAGGTTTTATCACTTTTAGATTTTATTTGTCTAAATTTACCTCAGCTCCCTTGAAAAAACCAAATCATCCTCGATTAAATCATTTAAACCACTCAAAGTTCTATTGTGCATATGAAAAATCAAAATAGACCAGAAATGATCACCATTGAAGATCAAAACTTCGGTAGCCACGTTGAGCATTGGAATTTACTCACCGAAAATCCAAGCGACGATGTACCTGCATGGTTAGGGCTGGCACTTGATGCACCAGTCATGCCGATGGGTCTATGCATGCAAGAGTGTGATATGGATGAAAATACATGGCTCATTCAAGGCCCAAAACAATCTTCTGTTCTAATTAACCAAGTGATTGATGTTGAAAATCATCGTCCTAAAAAAGTCAAAACTGCCTTTCCAAGTTTTCCAAGTCCTTACAAAATTCGTGCCCAAATTGAGCGTATTATTACTTGTAAGACCAACACCCAAGCTGTACTACGTTTAAATTTAGGCAACAATAATATTGTCTATGCCTTTGATAATTTATATAGCGTGAATCATCACCGTTATCAGCAACAACAAGCTTATAGCGGTGAGCTAAACGCATGGGCCTATGTATTAGAAGCCGTAGGTGAACATGAACAATTGGTGGTCGATGATCCTGCATCGATTAAACATCATCGTGCTTTAAATGATATTTTAGCCGCCAATGACGGTGTCGCACCGCCTAATTTGCAAGAACAAATTGATGCGTGGCAGCCTCAGTCTGAGCAAGATCGTGAACCTGTCACGGTTGATTTTTCTCAGATGGTGGCTTATTTATATGGCGAAACTTTAGGCCAAGAAGACGAAGCATGGTTCCAAGGTCAAGTGGTGGGCAAAACCCAAATGCAATTTATGCAGCAAGACTATACTTTGTATGATGTGACCTTGTTACGTGAAGATAATGCTGAAGCGACTTTAGTGCGCGTTGCCACCCGTGATCCAAAGTATGCAGATTTTAATGTAGGACAATATATTCGCGGTAATATTTGGCTACAAGTCAATTTACAACACACCGCATAAAAAAAGCCCAAGTTTAAACTTGGGCTTTTTTGATTTTACGCTTTAAGCATTGCGTTTAGCAAAGTCATCCATAAAGTTGACCAAAGCTTGCACGCCTTCTAATGGTACAGCATTATAAATACTTGCACGCATACCACCAACCGAACGGTGACCGGCAAGGTTCAACAAGTGATTTTCTTCAGCTTCTTTGAGGAACTGTTTTTCAAGCTCAGGTTTTGCCAACGTAAATGGTACGTTCATGATTGAGCGATATTCTTTGGCAATTGGATTGGCATAAAAATCACTGGCATCAATATAACCATAGAGTAATTCGGCTTTAGCAAGGTTCGCTTTATAGATTGCATCTACGCCGCCTTGTTCAAGTAACCATTCAAACACCAAGCCTGATAAGTACCATGCATAGGTTGATGGCGTATTCACCATCGAATCATTTTTGGCTTGATCTGAATATTTTAAAATGCTTGGAATACTGTCCATCGCTTGATCAAGTAAATCATCACGAATGATCACTAAAGTTAAGCCAGCAGGACCAATATTTTTTTGCGCGCCTGCATAGATTAAACCGAATTTGGTCACATCAATCGGTGCAGATAAAATGCTTGATGATAAATCAGCCACCAATGGTGTATCGGTTTCAGGAATATGGTTAAATTGCAAACCACCAATCGTTTCGTTATCAGCATAATGCACATAAGCGGCATCTTTTGATAAATTCCAAGTGCTTGGTTCAGAAATGGCGAGCTTGCCATCTTGATCTTTAATACCCGCTTCAACCACGTTGATGTCGCCATAACGCTTGGCTTCTTTGAGCGCTTTTTCTGACCAAATACCGGTGTGAATATAGTCAGCTTGGTTATTTTTACCTAATAAATTCAATGGAATCGCAGAGAATTGTAGCGATGCACCACCTTGTAAAAACAACACTTTGTAGTTGTCAGGAATGTTCATGAGCTTACGTAAGTCAGCTTCAGCTTTTTCGGCCACAGCAACATAATCTGCACTACGGTGGCTCATTTCCATAATCGATAAGCCTTTGCCTTGCCAATCGAGCATTTCAGCTTGAGCTTTTTCTAAAACGGCAGTGGGTAATGCAGCAGGACCAGCACAGAAGTTGTACGCGCGCATGATTTTTCCTTGTCAATGTGAAACACAATAGAGGTGGCATTTAATCATATCTTGTGATGACTTGCATAAAATTATTTCAATGTAGATTTTAAAATACAGTCAAAAAATCAATATAGATTCAATAGATAATTTAAATCCGTCACTGATGGCTAAACATCGCTTGGATGTTTTGTTGTTAAAAGCACCGGCTTGATCAATTGTGATCTAAAACCGATGCGTTTTTATACATAAGGTGATGATCACAAGCACTTATTCACCAAAAACTTGAATATTAATATTATTAATTTGCGTGCTGCCATTGGGGCGGTCAAAGCTGACATCGTATTGCACTAAATTTTTTGGATAAGCAATCTCATAGCTGACTTTGTATTCCGCTTCACTTTGCATGCGTTTGCTCATTAAAGTTTTGGACTTGATGTGCTCTTTTGGAATAGCGCTTGCAAATTTCTTTAACACCCTTGGGTTTTCTTGAAAATATGCCTGTAACTTGGGGTCAAGATGCTGCATAAATTGTTCAAAATTACGTGCGCTTAAATCTTGATAAGCAGCCTCTGCTGCTTGTACTTGAGCTGCACTTGGATCAGCCAAATTTTGTTGTTCTGCACAACCGACTAAACCCACAAGCGAAGCGATTGCCCATAACTTTATGTTCATGTCTTTATCCTAAAAGTAAAAAGGACGCCGAAGCGCCCTCATGTGTTAACCCAAAACTTAGTTTTGTGCAACATCTTCATTTAAAATCGCGTCTGTTTCCACAACCACTGTATCTTCAACAAGATCAATCTCATCTTCTTCTACAGCTTCAATTGCTTCTACACCCACTAAGATTTCATCTTCCGCTAAACGGATTAAACGAACACCTTGTGCATTACGACCAGTTTGTGCCACTTCTGATGCACGGGTACGTACCAACGTACCGCCATTAGAAATAAGCATTAACTCTTTGCTTTGATCGATGGCAACTGCACCCACCAACTCACCATTACGTTCTGAGGTTTTAATGGCAATAATACCTTTACCACCACGTTTTTTGGTTGGGAAGTCATCAACAGGGGTACGTTTACCAAAACCATTAGCCGAAGCACATAACACTTCACCTGTTTCAGGCACCACTACAAGCGAGACAATACGACTGACAGATGCGCTTTCGCCATCTTCATCGTCCTGCTCAAGATCATCTTCGGCATCGTCAAGCGTCGCACCAATCATGACACGCATACCGCGTACACCACGCGCTGAGCGACCCATCGCACGTACATCAGTTTCTGCAAAACGAATCGCTTTACCTTCGTTAGAGAACAACATAATTTGCTGCTCGCCATCGGTAATCGCAACCCCAATTAAGGTGTCTGCTTCGTTTAACTCAATCGCACGTAAACCATTTGAACGCACGTTACTAAATTGATCAAGCTCAACACGTTTAACTGTACCTGACGCTGTGGCCATAAATACAAAGTAGTTTTTACGCAAACTTAAAGTGTGGGCAGCAAAATCAGCAAGTAATGCATCATCAAATTCAGCCGTTTCGGCATCAAGTTCAATGCTTAATGTTTTTAATACCAAACGTAACTCGTCTGACAATTCATCGCTGTTGTCATCAAAATTAGTTAATGCTTGGCTTAAGGCATCAAACTGAGTTGCCACCACTGCATGTTGTTGTAACTTGGCTGCATTGTTGGCCACAAAGGCTTTAAATTCAGCAATGCGCACTTTGAATTTCTTCGGTGCATCAATGACCGGTAAAATTGCAGTAATGCTCTCGCCTGCTTCAAGCGGCAACAAGTTGACAATGGGGCGACCTTTAGCACCACGCGAAGCTTGTGGCACTTCAAATACCCGTAAGCGATACACCTTACCCACGTTCGTAAAGAACAACACTGTAGCATGATTGGAAGTCACAATTAAATGACGAATATGGTCATCGTCTTTCATACTGGTGGCGGACTTACCACGACCACCACGACGCTGTGCTTGATAATCCGACAACGGCTGAGTTTTGGCATAACCTGAATGTGAAACGGTGAGTACCACTTGCTCTTCAGGAATTAAATCTTCACGTGAAAAATCCACGCGTGATTCCACAATTTGGGTACGACGTTCGTCACCATATTGCTGAATGATCATCGCCAATTCTTCACGAATCACCGTCATTAAGCGATTAAAGTCATTTAAAATGTCAGTTAAGTCGGCAATTTGCGCCAAGATCTCTGAGTATTCAGCTTGTAACTTGTCTTGCTCTAAACCAGTTAAACGGTGCAAACGCAACTCTAAAATTGCCGCCACTTGCGCAGGTGATAAACGATACACTGCATCATTTAAACCAAATGGACGGCTTGGATCTTCGCCTTCAATTTCGTCAGGACGAATCGACACAGAACCTGCTGCATCTAGCAAAGCTTGTACACCACCAGCTTGCCATTCACCCGCTTGCAACAATTCGCGTGCTTGAGCCGGATTGGCTGATGAACGAATGGTTTCAATAATTGAATCAATATTAGCAAGAGCGACTGTTAAACCTTCTAAGATATGCCCACGTTCACGCGCTTTACGCAATTCAAACATGGTACGGCGTGTTACCACTTCTTGGCGATGACGGATAAATGCCGCAATAATATCTTTTAAGTTCATCAATTTTGGCTGACCATTGTCAAGGCAAACCATATTGATGCTAAATGAGTTTTCTAATTGGGTATTTAAGAATAAGTTATTAACCACAACTTCGGCGTTTTCACCGCGTTTAAGATCAATGGCAATACGCATACCGTCTTTATCAGACTCATCACGTAATTCAGAAATACCTTCAAGTTTTTTCTCTTTAACCAATTCAGCAATACGCTCAATGGTTTTGGCTTTATTGACTTGATACGGAATTTCAGTAAAGACGATGGTGGTACGACCGGTTTTTGCATCTTCTTCAAAGTGGTATTTACCACGAATATGCAAACGGCCTTTACCCGTGCGATAGGCATCCACAATGCCTGATTTACCATAGATGATACCACCAGTTGGGAAATCTGGACCTGAGATGTGCTCCATTAAGCCTTCAATCGAGATATTTGGGTCATTGGCATAAGCAAGACATGCATTGACCACTTCGGTCATGTTATGCGGTGCCATATTGGTCGCCATACCCACCGCAATACCAGTTACCCCATTAATGAGTAAGTTCGGTACACGCGTTGGCATGACTTGAGGAATACGCTCAGAGCCATCGTAGTTATCTTCCCACTCCACCGTGTCTTTTTCTAAATCAGACAACAATTCATGGGTGAGCTTTTGCATACGCACTTCGGTATAACGCATGGCAGCCGCCGAGTCACCATCCACCGAACCAAAGTTACCTTGGCCATCAACCAATTGATAACGTAAGCTAAACTCTTGTGCCATACGAACAATGGTTTCGTATACAGCAGAATCACCATGTGGGTGATATTTACCGATCACATCGCCGACAACACGGGCAGATTTTTTATACGCTTTGTTATAATCATTGCCCAATTCGTGCATAGCGAATAGCACACGACGATGCACAGGCTTTAGACCATCTCGAACGTCTGGTAATGCACGAGATACAATCACACTCATAGCATAATCGAGATATGAACTTTTCAGCTCATCCTCAATGGCAATCGGTCTAATTTCCGATACGCTCATGCATACTCCTTATTATACAAGCCCAAATCAGGCTCATATTTATCTCTTAAATCTTGCACACTTTTAGCTTAAAAAATATAAGCTAAAATCTAAAAATCAGCCGTAAACTATAGCATAAAAATGCGCTATTGCGCTGATGCCGGCGTGCTTAATTTTGCTTAATTTAAGCGATTTTGAGTGTCGGTTTTGCTATGCTGTGATAGGGGGATTTTGTGCTTTAAATTTTGAAATTTAGTCAATCTTTTACATCAAAAAAGCCTCTGTAAAAACAGAGGCTTTTTTTTAATACTCGGTCAAATTAGATCTTAGAGACTAATTCAGGTACCACAGTATTTAAGTCGCCCACTAACCAGTAGTCAGCCACTGCATTAATCGGTGCTTCTTCATCTTTGTTGATTGCAACAATCACTTTAGAGTCTTTCATACCCGCTAAATGCTGGATCGCACCTGAAATACCGACTGCGATATACAGATCTGGTGCAACAATTTTACCCGTTTGACCCACTTGCATATCGTTTGGTACAAAACCTGCATCTACAGCAGCACGAGATGCACCTTGCGCTGCACCTAATTTGTCTGCTAATGGGTCTAAAATAGTATGGTAGTTCTCACCTGAACCCACACCACGACCACCTGATACCACAATACGTGCAGCAGCAAGTTCAGGACGCTCAGATTTTACGATTTCTTCTTTAACAAAAGTAGAAACGCCGGCATCACCCGTTGCAGCTACAGCTTCAACTGCCGCAGAACCACCCGTTGCCGCTACAGGATCAAATGCTGTACCACGTACCGTACCTACAACGATAGACTCTGAAGACTCTACAGTTGCAATTGCGTTACCTGCATAGATTGGACGCTTGAAAGTATTTGCAGATTCAACCGCAATAATGTCGGTGATCATGCTCACATCAAGTAAAGCCGCTGCGCGTGGCAATACGTTTTTACCTGAAGTGGTTGATGCTGCTAAAACGTGTGAATAACCTTGTGCCACTTGAGCCACAAGTTTCGCTACGTTTTCAGCCAATTGATTGGCATAAACAGCATCATCAGCAAGTAATACTTTGCTTACGCCTGCAACTTGTGCTGCTTGGTCTGCAACCGCTTGTGCGCTTGAACCTACAACCAATACCGCAACCTCACCACCGATTTTTTGTGCTGCAGCAACAACATTTAAAGTAGCAGCATTAAGCGCTGTGTTGTCGTGTTCAGCAATAACTAAAATAGCCATGTTCAGTCCTGCCTTAGATCACTTTCGCTTCGTTTTTAAGTTTTTCAACAAGCTCATCAACTGATTTCACTTGTACGCCCGCTTTACGCTCTGCTGGTGCTTCAACTTTTACAGTTTTTAGCTTAGATGCAGTGGTCACGCCAAAATCAGCAGGAGACTTGGTATCCAACGGCTTTTTACGCGCTTTCATGATGTTTGGAAGGGCTGCATAACGCGGCTCATTCAAACGTAAATCTGTAGTGATAATGGCAGGCAGTGATAATTCAACAGTTTGTAAACCACCGTCGATTTCACGTGTTACTTGCACTTTACCGCCGTCAACTTTCACTTCTGATGCGAATGTACCTTGACCTGCGCCAAGTAACGCACCAAGCATCTGACCGACTTGGTTTGAGTCATCATCAATTGCTTGTTTACCTAAAAGGATCAATTCTGGTTGTTCAGCAGCAACCACACCTTTTAAGATTTTTGCAACTTCCAATGCGCCAAGCTGACTGTCATCTGCTTCAACTAAGATCGCACGATCAGCACCAAGTGCCATCGCTGAACGTAATTGTTCTTGCGCTTCTTTAGGACCGATTGAAACCACCACGATTTCAGACACTGTTCCCTTTTCTTTTAGACGAACCGCTTCTTCCACTGCGATTTCACAGAACGGGTTAATGGACATTTTAACGTTAGTAAGGTCAACCCCACTGTTGTCCGGTTTAACACGAACTTTAACGTTGGCATCAACCACACGTTTTACTGCAACAAGAGCCTTCATGTAATCCTCGGCTGTTTTAGCAAATTAGATATTGAAAAAAGTTAAAAAACTTTTCACTTAAAATTTTTTAGGTGCCCTATCTTGCAATGCTGATGGCATTTCGGTCAAGCACCATTTCAGCAAAGGTTGGCAAAAAAGTCATATTTTTACTGAACGATGCGTTCATATTTTTTTCACTTGGATAAATTGACAACAGGTTGTGTAATTTTTGTTATTTTTTAATATTTGATTTATATTATATTTTTCTCTGATTTTAACCATCAATATATCTTATTTAAGCCCATTTTACCTCCAATAAATGCCATGTGAGTCTATAAAAACTTAAGCTGCTGGCAAGAATTTTTGCGTGAATTGTAGGCAAAAACAAGCCGAATAACCCAATCGACCACCAAACACATCAGGCTGTGTAAAAATCACATCACGCTTAGATTTACTGGAATAATGCAGCATGCTGAGCAACATCCATATCCGGATCTCTTTCATCAGACTGTATCTATTAAAAGCCTCGATGGCTTGATCTCAATGACTGTTGAGTAACAATATAACCAGCGATTTATATGTCTTAGTTTATGCATGTTTCACCTCAAGCTTTAGCAACTTTGCTGCTTAATGGGCAACGAATCTTGTGTCAACCAAGACATAGTGCTTCATTTAACTGCGTTTTAATTGAATATTTGTGTGATTCAAGCCCATAAAAACCCAAAATCAGTTCATGTTGTTCAAAAATTCTGTTCACAAGCCTCTACAAAATATCTTTAGACTTATTCTATAATAGTGCTTATTTTTCGAATTTCATTCTAATTTATGAAGCTTTCTCCTAAACATATTGCAGTGAAATTAGATCGTATCGATAAAACCATCATTCAAGCCTTACAACATAATGGCCGTATTCAGAACAATGATTTGGCACGTCAAATTGGGCTATCACCTTCTTCATGCTTACGTCGGGTCAAGTTACTTGAAGAAGCAGGCGTGATTCAAAGCTATACCACGGTGGTAGATCCGCAAAAAGTGGGACTACAACTGATTTTGTTTTCACGCATTTGGCTGGTTGGGCAAGATGCCGAAACCATTGATACTTTCATTGAAGCCATGCGTGGACTGCCACAGGTGATGGAGTGTTATATTATCTTAGGTGAATGCGATGCCATGCTCAAAGTCGTGGTGCCAGATTTAGAAAGTTATCGTCAATTTCAATCCACGCATTTAACCAAGAAAAATGGCATTACCAGTGTTAAAACAGATTTACCAAGCCAAATTATTAAACAAAGTTTCCAATTGCCTTTAGATTAAAAAATGCCCTGTTGTGGGCATATTTTTTTACGCATGTTGTTGAGATAAAAAGTCACGATGTACATGACTTAAGTCAATTAAGTCATACTGGCTTAATTCAAAGACTTGCCATACCGCCACAAAATCTTCAGCTAAATCAATCTCGCCTTGTTTAACTGGGCGTGCTTGCCATTGTTGATCAGAAATCCAAAGAAAGGTTTGACCACTTTGAGGATCTATCGCTTGCGCCTTACCTTCAATATTAATGCCTTGAATGTGAGCACCTTGAGGCAGCGCTGCTTGGAGTTTAGGTAAACTGATCTCAACAAAGTGTTTAGTTTGACGTAAACCATAACCGGCAAAAATGTCTTTTTGTCTGGCGGTGAGTTGTTGATACTTTTCTTCAATATTTGCAATCATACGACTTGCCCACTTAAAAACCCTATTGTTGTCTGGCGCTCTTTATAGCTTAAATGGTGACATTTTATTATTGGACAATAGTTTAAAAAATGCGCTTATTTGTGTTGTTGCGCTCGCGGATGCGCTTGATCATAGACTTGCGCCAAACGATCAAAATCAATATGGGTATAAATTTGTGTGGTGGTTAAGTTGGTATGTCCCAACATTTCTTGCACGGCGCGTAAATCACCACTATTAGACAGCAAATGACTGGCAAAACAATGGCGTAATAAATGTGGATGTAAATCTACGTTGACCCCTGCACGTTGTGCTTGATACTTCACGCGATTTTCAATTTGTCGCGCACTTAGCGCCCCACCACGTTGACTCACAAATATGGGGCTGTCAGGTTGTAAATTGCGATTAAAAACAGTATAAATTTTAAGCCATTGCTGTAAGCTGTCTTTGGCTTTACTGCCAAACGGCACAATACGGGTTTTGTTGCCTTTACCAGTAATGCGTAATAACTGCCGATTAAAATCGACGTCTTTAATTTTTAAATTTTGTAACTCTGCCAAACGTAAACCACTAGAATACAACACCTCTAACATGGCTTTATCACGCTGCCAAAGCTTCAACTCTTTAGGCTCACTCGGTGCAGCTTGATCTAAAATTTGATTAACGGTCTCAATGTCCATCATGCCGGGCAATGCACGCGGTTGTCTTTTGAGCTGAAAATCGGCAGCTGGATTGGTCTGTAGATACTGACCTTCTACCGCCCATTTCATAAATTGCCGAATTGCGGACAACAAACGCTGTACGCTGTTGCTACTTAAACTTTGCTGTGCCACTTTATGGGCAATATACTCACGTAAATCACTGCTTTCTAGATTAATCAGGGCAAGTTGTTTTTGCTCACAAAAATTTAAAAAATCACTGACATCACGCTGGTAAGCCAACAAGGTATGTGGCGACTGTTGTTGGATTTCACGCGTGGTCAGCCAAAGTTCAAGTAATTGCGGTGCAGTATGCATTGAGTGCCTCAAAAAATTAAGCCGGTACATGTACCGGCTTAACAGCTTAACCTTGGAAGTAATTTAAGTCGAGCCGACCTTCATAGACATTTGCAGTTGGACCGGTCATCCATACTACATCGCCCTCTTGCCACTCAATCAAAAGCTTACCGCCTGCCAGTTCAATCTCTACTGTGTTGCCTAATAAACCCTGACGGATGCCAGAAACAGCCGCAGCACATGCGCCTGTACCACAGGCCAAGGTTTCACCTACACCACGTTCAAAGACGCGTAAACGTGCATGTTGCGGGTCAACAATTTGCATAAAACCGGCATTCACACGCTGTGGAAAACGTGTGTGCGATTCCACCTGTGGCCCTAAACGGAGTACATCGGTTTGCAACACATCTGCCACCACAGTCACAGCATGTGGATTACCCATATTGACCACATCAATCATAAGATGTTCATTGTGAGCTAAATCCAAGCGATACAATGCTTGTGCTTGATCAGCAAGAAACGGAATGTCTTGCGGCAAAAACTTAGGATAACCCATATTGACCCGTACCCAACCATTGGCACCCAGCTCAGGTTCAACAATACCCGCTTTGGTTTGTACTTTAATCTTGGTTTTGTTGGTCAATTGACGCTCATGCACAAAGCGGGCAAAACAACGTACACCATTGCCGCATTGTTCCACCTCTGAGCCATCTGCATTAAAAATGCGATATTTAAAATCGACATTGGGTAAATCAGGTGGCTCAACCACAAGCAGTTGATCAAAACCAATACCAAAGTGACGATCTGCGAGGCGCTGAATGGTGAGGGTATCTAAATAGGCACGTTGGCTAATTAAATCCACCACCATAAAGTCATTGCCTAAGCCATGCATTTTGGTAAATTCGAGTAACATGTTTGGCAGTTCCTTAAGGCAGTAAGCGCTCACGCTCCCACAAAGATTCAATGCTTTCGCGCTCACGAATTACGTAGGCTTGATCGGCATCCACCATCACTTCTGCTGCACGACCACGACTGTTGTAGTTTGAGCTCATCACAAAACCATAAGCACCGGCGCCCATCACTGCAAGCACGTCATTTTCTTGAATGGCAAGCTCACGCTCTTTACCTAAGAAATCACCAGTTTCACAAATTGCACCCACCACGTCCCACTCTTTGACTTCTGTGTCATTGCGTGGTGTTACAGGTTGAATATCCATCCATGCTTCATACAATGCTGGACGAATCAAATCGTTCATGGCGGCATCAATAATGGCAAAGTTACGGTGTGCAGTTGGTTTTAATAAATCAACTTTGGTGAGTAACACACCTGCGTTGGCAGAAATACTACGACCCGGTTCCATATACACTTTTAAACCGAGTTTTTCTAAAGCAGGACGTAAAGCATTGGCATATTCAGTGACGGTTGGCGGTACTTCATCTTTATAAGTCACACCCAAACCACCACCAATATCGATGTGTTTTAAATGAATGCCCATCTCTTTGAGTTTATCGATCATCACAATTACACGATCAAGCGCATCAACAAAGGGTTGAGTTTCAGTCAACTGTGAACCAATATGGCAGTCGATGCCCACGATGTCTAAATGTGGCAAAGTTGCCGCATAAGCATAGGTGTTAAACACGCTGTCTGATGGAATACCAAATTTATTTTCTTTTAAACCCGTTGAAATATACGGATGAGTTTTTGCATCTACATCTGGATTGACACGCAATGAAATTGGGGCTTTTTTACCCACACGCGCGGCAACTTTTTCCAGACGATCTAATTCAGCATAAGATTCGACGTTAAAGCAAGCAATACCCACTTCCAGTGCTTGTTCGATATCGGCTTCAGATTTACCTAAACCTGAAAACACGATTTTGCTTGGTTCACCACCGGCTTTTAATACACGTGCCAGTTCACCACCGGTCACAATATCAAAACCGGCACCTTGCTTGGCCAATACATTCAATACCGCAAGATTTGAGTTTGATTTCACCGCAAAGCAAATTTGATGATCAATAAACTCAAAGGCACGATCCATATCTTTATAGTGCTTTTCAAAGGTGGCCTTTGAATACACATATAACGGTGTACCATGTTGCTCAGCTAAGGTTTGTAATGAACATTGCTCGGCGTGCAACACCCCATTAATACGGGTAAAACTCATGAATGTATCCTTTTTTTCAAATAAGCAATTTAAGGCATAGCTTCAGCACGAGGCTGAACTACAGCTGGCTTGGGATTGACCGCTTGCGCTGAAGGCAGCAAATATTTAGCACGATGATCGTAATTTGGATCACTTGGCAATTGCAATGCACCCGTTTGACCACATGCAGATAAAGCAACAGTTAAGCAACACAGACTTAAGCCATAAAAGACGTTTTGCATGGTGATGATCTCTAAATCCTGTGGACGCAGTATAACGCGATCATTTCGCTGACCCAAGAGATTAACCATAGATAAAAAAAAACGCCAGCAGTAGCTGACGTTTTTTGCGGTTCAAATTAATTATTTGTTTTTAGGTTTATAAAAACCAAAATAGCCAATGATTAAAATCACAAACCAAATTGGGCTGACCATTAACGCTTGACGGGTATCACTTTCTAAAGCCAATACCACAATCATGCTTAAGAAAAATAAAATCACCACGGCGCAAGTAAATAAACCACCGGGTAATTTAAAGGTCGATTTTGCATGTAAAGCCGGACGTGTTGTGTAATACACGATATAGCTCCACATAATAATGATCCATACACAAATAAATAGGATCGTCGACAGTGTAGTGGCTAGGGTAAAAGCGCGCACGGTATCTGGCACAAAGTATTGTAAAGCTGCACCCAGCAATAAACACACTGATGAGAAATACAAGGCATTGGCAGGTACAGCACGTTTATTTAAACGCGCAAAATTTTGCGGTGCTTGTTGCTCGCGTGACAAACCAAATAGCATACGTGACGTTGAAAACACACCACTGTTCATGGATGACATGACCGAGGATAACACCACCAAATTCATAATAATCGCCGCAGCTGCAATCCCCGCTTGGCTAAATAAATTCACAAAAGGTGAGATATTCGGGTTAATCTGATTCCAAGGCGTCACCGACATCACAATCAATAAAGCCAAGACATAAAAAATAATAATACGAATTGGAATTGAGTTAACGGCTTTAGGTAAGTTCTTTTCTGGATCTTTGGTTTCAGCTGCGGTTGTCCCCACCAATTCCACGCCCACAAAAGCAAAAATGGCAATTTGAAAGCCGGCTAAGAAGCCCATAGCACCAGTTGGGAATATACCACCATGTGACCAAATATGGGTAAAAGATGCCACATGACCGGTATCTGAGGTAAAGCCGGTAAAGATCATCCATAAGCCCACCCCAATGAGCACCACAATGGCAATAATCTTAATCAGGGCAAACCAAAACTCAAGCTCACCAAAGAGTTTTACCGTGACTAAGTTTAACCCCATAATAAAGATAATCGCGGCGACACTAATCATCACGCCTTCAAGCGGGGTAAAGGGCAAACCATGATTAAAAAATTGTAAGTAATAGATAATCGCGGATAAATCGGCAATACCAATGGTGATCCAGCACAGCCAATAGGTCCAACCGACAAAATAACCCGCCCATGGCCCAATTAAATCGGTAGAAAAATCAATAAATGATTTATAGTTGAGGTTAGATAGCAATAACTCGCCTAAAGCGCGCATTACCAAAAACACCATAAAGCCAATAATCATATAAATGACAAGAATGGATGGTCCAGCCAAGCTAATGGTTTTGCCCGAACCCATAAATAAACCGGTACCAATGGCGCCACCAATTGCAATTAATTGCAAATGACGATTGGACAAGCTTCGTTGTAATTCCCCATTGTTGGGTGAATTGTGTTGTTGATTTGACATTTTTTTCATTTCATCTTCGATGTCCATCGCGACAAAGTAGCCTAAAAACATCAAATCACAAAAAAAAATTGCCCTCAATCTATCTTTTTTAAGAATACTTTAGTCTTAATTGTTTTTTCTTATGCTCAAAATCAACCACTTCAATATAGGCTAAGTTGAATCATTCAACCCTATTCACTGCTTGAAAAATGTGCAGCTTTATGGGAGAAATAGGCAAAGCCTTGCACACATTATAAAAAAACCTGTATGGCATAGCCCTTGCATACAGTGATCACAATAATACACAACAAGAAGAGAATTTATGCAGTTACAAAGTTTAATGGAAACCTTAAGTGGTTGGGTCTGGGGGCCTTATATGTTGGTGCTGATTGTCGGCACTGGGGTATTCTTGACCTTTCGTTTATTATTTTGGCAATTTCGCATGCTGCCCTTGGCCTTTAAACAAGTCTTTGGCAAACACCCCCAACATAAAGAAGGCGATATCTCTCAATTTGCCTCGCTCATGACTGCCCTGTCTGCCACTATTGGTACAGGTAATATTGCAGGGGTCGCTACAGCTTGTGTACTCGGTGGACCCGGTGCGGTGTTTTGGATGTGGATGACCGCGCTATTTGGCATGGCCACCAAATATGGTGAAGGGGTCTTGGCGGTTAAATACCGCATTAAAAATGAAAAAGGTGAAATGTCGGGTGGTCCGATGTATTACATCGAACGCGGCTTAAAGTGGAAATGGCTGGCGTTAATTTTTGCCCTGTTTGGCACTTTAGCGTCATTTGGTATTGGCAGTTCGGTACAATCGAATACCGTGGCCTTAGCGGTTGAAAACAGCTTAGGCATTGAAACATGGATGACCGGCATCATCATTACCGCTTTTTCTGCTTTGGTGATTTTAGGTGGTATTCAATCCATTTCTAAAGCGTCTTCAGTGATTGTACCTGTGATGGCAATTGGCTACGTTACAGGTGGCTTAATTATTATTTTAAATAATCTTGAACTGGTTATGCCGGCCTTAAAAATGATTTTTACCTATGCTTTTACCGGTGAAGCAGCCGTTGGTGGTGCCATCGGTGCTGCCATTCGCTACGGTGTGGCGCGTGGGGTGTTTTCCAACGAAGCTGGTATGGGCTCTGCCCCTATTGCTGCCGCGGCAGCAAAAACCGACCATCCGGCACGTCAAGGTTTAGTGTCTATGACAGGCACCTTTATTGACACCATTATTGTGTGCTCAATTACCGGTATCGTCTTAGTCATGGGCTTTATTATTGCAGACAACAGCTTTGGCGAGCAAACTGGGGCAGTATTAACCATTCATGTGTTTGATCAGCTCTTACCCGGTATAGGAGGATGGGTGGTGACCTTTGGTATTATTTTCTTTGCCTATTCGACCATTTTAGGGTGGAGTTATTATGGCGAAAAATGTGCCACCTATTTGCTTGGTGAAAAATTCGTGTTGCCCTATCGCCTTATTTATATTGCATCGGTGTTTATCGGCTGTATCGCAACGCTTGATTTAGTCTGGTTATTTGCCGACACCTTTAATGGCTTAATGGCAGTACCCAACTTAATCGCATTGTTGCTGTTATCCGGTGTGATTGCCAAAGAATCTAAGGACTTTGTCGCACGGCGTAAATCGGGTGAATTGTACTAATGTAAAAAAAAGCCACTTAAAAAGTGGCTTTTTTTTATTGTAAGCGTGTAGTCATCGCTACAGCACGATCTGCAGCAAGTTCCAATGCCGTTTCTAAAGACAAGACAAAGAACAATACGCCATCAAGCTTCATATTGCCTTCGTCATCTTCTAGATATTCACATAACTCACGATAGGTTGGATCTTCTTCATCAACTGCTAAGTCAATATAGGTATGCTCAAGTTCATGGTTGTGTAGGCTTTCTTCTTCTAAACCCAAACACGCAGCGTAGCCAATTTCGTGATCTTCTAACCAAGCCAAAACAATTTCACAAATCGGGCTATTGGGATCTTCAAAATGTACAAATAAGACATCACGATTTTTTTCGCGGGCAATGGCATCAATATAAGGCAGTGACTGTGACATGCTGACCTTTTAATTCTTTCAATATAATGCTGCATTATACGGAGCAAAGCAGGCGCTTTGCATGTTTTTTCATAAATAAAGCGACAAAGCATGGCGTCAGCATTTGGGATTTTATAGCTTTATGGCTATGCTTAAACAGTCTTTTCATCCTGTGCGTAAAATTATGGCTAAAGCAAAAAGTGTCTATCGCTGTGAACAATGTGCGGCTGACCATCCTAAATGGTCGGGTCAATGCAGTGAATGTGGTGAATGGAATTGTTTGGTTGAAGTTAGTATTGCGCCTGTGGTGACCCATCGTGCCAGTCCAAAACAAAGTGTGGGTTATGCCGGACAAGCCGCTAACCTTACCACCTTAAATCAAGTTTCGGTGTCGCGAGAATCGAGACTACATACCGGCATTGGTGAGTTTGACCGTGTTTTAGGGGGTGGTTTAGTCACCGGCTCTGTGGTGCTGATTGGTGGTGACCCAGGGATTGGTAAATCGACCATTTTGCTGCAAACCGCCACCCATATGGCAGCGCAAAATAGTCCGGCGCTATATGTCACGGGTGAAGAATCTTTATCACAAGTGGCACTACGTGCGCAGCGTTTAGAGTTACCCACCGAACACCTTAAAGTTATGGCGGAAACTTGCGTTGAGAGAATTTGTGAAGTCTTAGCGCATGAACGCCCTGCTGTTGCCATTTTAGACTCGATTCAAACCCTGTATACCGAAAGCTTGCAATCTGCGCCCGGTGGGGTGTCACAAATTCGTGAATCGGCAGCGATCTTAACCCGCTATGCCAAAAATAGTGGCACTGCCCTGTTTTTGGTGGGTCATGTCACCAAAGAAGGCGCTTTGGCAGGTCCACGGGTGTTAGAACATATGGTCGATTGCGTGCTGTATTTTGAGGGTCAATCTGACTCGCGCTACCGTATGATTCGTGCAGTTAAAAATCGTTTTGGTGCAGTCAATGAATTGGGCGTGTTTGGTATGACCGATAAAGGCTTACGCGAAGTGGCCAATCCATCCGCCATTTTCTTAAGTCGTTATGATGAAGCCATTCCCGGTTCAATTGTCATGATTAGCCGTGAAGGAACACGCCCTTTATTGGTTGAAGTGCAAGCCTTAGTTGATGATGCACATGGTCAACCACGCCGTGTAGCTTTAGGTTTAGATCAAAACCGTTTAAATATGCTCTTGGCGGTGATGCATCGGCATGGCGGCGTGCAAACCTCAGGCCAAGATGTTTATGTCAACGTAGTCGGTGGTTTAAAAATTACCGAAACTGGTTCCGATTTGGCCGTACTGTTGGCTTGCGCCTCAAGCCTACGCGGTAAAGCACTGCCTCAACAAATGGCGGTGTTTGGGGAAGTCGGGTTATCTGGGGAAATTCGCCCCGTTCCGAATGGTCAAGAGCGCTTAAAAGAAGCGATTAAACATGGCTTTAAATATATTATTTTACCGCGCGGCAATGCCCCACAAAAAGACATTGATGGCGTGACCTTGATGAGTGTGGCGCGTTTACATGAAGCTTTATCTGAGGCAATGCGTTTAAGTGAAGAGTTAAGTTAAACCCAAAAGGACTCGGATGCAAAAATATATATTTTTAGTGTTGAAATTCGGGCTAAATCACGGCATAAATACACAGTAAATTCGATTTTTAAATACAGGATACTTTAATGGAAGTTCGACAGCGTAGTTTGATGACGGGTATTTTAGCTGCTGCTCTTTTGGTTGCACCTATGGCAGAAGCAAAACGTGCGGGTAGTGGTAAGAACCAAGGGATGAGCCGTCAAGCCGCCCCTGCGCAATCTTATCAACAGCCGCGTCAAGCCGCACCTGCTCAACAACCTGTCGCACCTGCTACAGCACCAGTTCAACAAAAATCTGGTCCAGGTGTTGGTGGTATGGTTGCTGCAGGTGTTGCCGGTGCTGCAATTGGTGCTGTTGCGGCCAATGCACTAGCAGATGATACTCCTGCTTCGCAAGCAGCTTCGCAAACCGTACCTGCTGAAGAAGAAGGTGGTATTCCAGGTTGGATTTGGATTTTACTGGCCGCTGCTGCTGCTTTCTTGATCTTCCGTAAATTCGGCGCAAAAAAAAAAGTAGCTTCTAATCCTTATGCACCAAATCATGGCGCAAACAATGCGCCATTTGGTCAAGTACCACCAACAACCTCAGGCGACAATGCCAATATCTTTGGGCAAAATGTAGGTGGTTCAACACCACAAAACAATGCCCCTTTTGGTCAAGCGCCACAACAAGCACCAGTGTTTGGTTCAGCTTATACTAATAGCGGCAGCCAATTACCTGACGGTACAGAACCTGCTGCGTTTTTACGTATTGCACGTCAACGTTTTAATCATATTCAGTCAATGAATACTGCAAGTAACGTCAATGAAATTCAGCGATACTTAACCCCTGATCTTTACCAGTCGATGTATAACGACATCATGGCCAATCAAGATCACGATGTAGCTGAATTTTCAAACTTAAATGCCATGGTGGTTGAATCAACCACTGAAAATGGTCAATACATTGTCAGCGTACGTTTTACCGGTACAGTCAGCGAAGATTTAAACAGCTTACCGCAGCCGTTTACTGAAATTTGGCATTTTGTAAAACCTGCTGGCTCTAACCAAGATTGGTTAGTGGCAGGTATTCAACAAGAAAGCTAAGTCTTAAACACAAAAAAGCCAGTGCATGTCACTGGCTTTTTTTATGCCTTAACGCGGCAATGGAATATATTGCTGCCTTGGATCAAGCTGTGGCTTGTCCATACGCTCAGCCACAATCACTTCAGTTTCAAGCATTTGACCCGCTCGCTGTAGATTAATTTTGACTTTACTGTTGGGTGCTTGGAAACCCACATAATTGACCAAGTAAGCAGATGAATCAATCTCTTGACCATTCACTTTTAACAACACGTCATCTTTTTGAATACCGGCTTGAGCTGCAGGTCCACTTGGGTCAACAGCAGCCACCACCACACCTGAAGGTTTAGTGGCAAGTACATCTTGTTGTTCTACAGGCAACAATTGTAAGCCCACATAACCACGAATCACGCGACCATGTTCTAAAATTGAGTTTAAAACATGCTGGCACACTGGCGCTGAAATGGCAAAGCCAATACCCAATGAGCCACCAGATTGCGAGAAGATGGCTGTATTAACACCAATTAAATTACCCGCCACATCAATTAAAGCACCACCTGAGTTGCCCGGATTAATCGCAGCATCGGTTTGCACAAAATCTTCATAGCGGTTAATGCCTAAACCACTACGCCCTGTAGCTGAAATAATGCCTTGGGTCACGGTTTGTCCCACACCAAATGGATTACCAATGGCAAGCACTACATCACCAATTTCATTACCACTTAATTTAAAAGGTAACACTGGCAATTGATTGAGCTCAATTTTAATCACAGCTAAATCTGTTTCAGGGTCAGAACCAATGACCTTTGCCAAGGCACGACGACCATCATGCAATGCCACCACAATTTGCTCGGCTTGTTCAATCACATGATTATTGGTTAAAATATAACCATCTTCACGTACGATCACACCTGAACCTAAGCTATTTTCATTGCGATCTTGGCTAAATTGTTCAGGCAATTGGTTGCCAAAAAACTCACGAAACACAGGATCATTGAGTAAAGGATGCGAAGGTGCTTTAACTTTTTGGGTGGTAAAAATATTGACCACCGCAGGCGCAGCCACTTTAACAGCAGCACTATACGAGGTCACGCCGCCTGCTCGTAAGGTGTCAATTAAAGGCTCGACTTTTTCAGCCGGCATTTTTACCCCATCGACCGCGATCGGCGCTTGAGGTTGTTGGCGTTGTTGCCACATAAAAAATCCGGCAATCACCAACACAAGTAATAGCCAAGGTAACCAAGTTAAGGTCCGGCGCACAGTGTTTTCCTCTAGTTAATATTGTCATCATGTAAAGGGGTATTCTAAGTCCAACATGCAGATTCTTTTGTTGGCTTTAGTTACAATTTATCATAGCCTGATGCACAAGCTAAGATCGAGAATTATTTATGGCAAAGTTAACAGATATTATTGCGTGGTGTGATCAAACCTTAAAAGCTGCTGAGTTTAAGGATTACGCACCCAATGGTTTACAAATTGAAGGACGTAGCGAAGTCAATAAAATTGTCTGCGCAGTCAGTGCTTCACAAACTGCGATTGAGGCTGCCATAGCCCAAGATGCTGACCTATTATTGGTGCATCACGGTTACTTTTGGAAAGGTGAAGCCTACCCCATTACCGGCATGCGTGGTCAGCGTATTAAACGCCTAATTCAGCACGATATTTCATTGGTCGGCTATCATTTACCACTGGATAGTCACCCAACTTTAGGCAACAATGCAGCGATTGCTTATTTATTAGAACTTAAATCAATTGAAGCACTTAATCCCAATGAGCGCCATCCTATTGGCAATATTGGCTATTTAAATGCACCCATGACTCCTGAAGACTTTCAAACTTATGTATCGAAGCGTTTAGGTTTTAATGCAGTCCATTTGCCTGCACAAAAAACACATATTCAAAAAATTGGTTTTTGTACCGGTGGTGCACAAGACTTTATTCATCAAGCCGCAGCACAAGGCTGTGATGCCTATATTTCAGGTGAAGTATCCGAGCGCACCTTTTATGAAGCCGAGGAGCTTAACGTGCATTACTACGCTTGTGGTCATCACGCCACCGAACGCTATGGTGTGCAGCGTTTAGCACAAGCGTTGAGTGATGAATTTGGCATCGAAACCAGCTATTTTGAATTGAATAATCCCATCTAATCTTTTATTTTTAATGAACTGTATAAATTCAGGTCTTATTATGTATTGTTATTCAAGATCAATACACTATTTGATCAAGAATGGATTACAATAATCACACTTTTTAATCTCAAAGCCCAGCAATTGCAAGGAATTGGACACATGACAACGATTACTTTACCGGCTCTTCCGTACGGTTATGAAGATCTTGCTCCACACATCAGCAAAGAAACTTTAGAATTTCACCATGACAAGCACCACAATACTTATGTTGTGAACTTAAACAACTTAATCAAGGGTACTGAGCTTGAAGGTAAGACTTTAGACGAAATTATCCTTGCTTCTGCAAATGATGCTTCTAAAGCAGGTATCTTCAACAACGCAGCACAAGTTTGGAACCACACGTTCTACTGGAACTGTATGGCGAAAAACGGTGGCGGCGCAGCAACTGGCGCGTTAGCAGCGAAAATTGACGAAGCGTTTGGTTCTTACGAAAAATTTGCTGAAGAATTTGCTGCTGCTGCAACCACTCAATTTGGTTCAGGTTGGGCTTGGTTAGTGGCTGACGAAGTAAATGGCAACTTATCAATCCTTAAAACTTCAAATGCTGATACGCCAATGGCGCATGGTAAAGTCGCTGTATTAACAATTGACGTTTGGGAACATGCTTACTACATCGATTTCCGTAACGCACGTCCTGCTTACATCAAAACTTTCTTAGAAAGCCTTGTAAACTGGGATTACGCTAACGCGAAATATGCAGGTCAAGAAGCAGGTGTTGAAAAATAACTTTTATTTTTTAACTGTAAAAAATCACCCTCTTTGGGGTGATTTTTTTTCATCACACACAAACTTGTTTATAAAATATGCAAGTAATTCATTTTTATTAAAAAATAATTGACGTTGCGTAAATATTCTTTATAATGGCGTTCAGATTCTCCCATAGCTCAGTCGGTAGAGCGACGGACTGTTAATCCGCAGGTCCCTGGTTCGAGCCCAGGTGGGAGAGCCAAGATTCTTAAAAAACCCACTCAATTGAGTGGGTTTTTTATTGCCTAAAATTTTATATTATTCAGCTAATTGCTTAATTTTAAAACATTTAAACGTTTTTTTTTATTTTTTTATAATTGTCGCTTGACCCTTTAAAAAAACACTCTATAATCGCTCTCAGATTCTCCAATAGCTCAGTCGGTAGAGCGACGGACTGTTAATCCGCAGGTCCCTGGTTCGAGCCCAGGTTGGAGAGCCACTATTCTTCCATAGCTCAGTCGGTAGAGCGACGGACTGTTAATCCGCAGGTCCCTGGTTCGAGCCCAGGTGGAAGAGCCAAGATTCTAAAAAAACCCACTTCATTTGAGTGGGTTTTTTTATGCCTGTATTTAATGCGAATTTTATAAGATTGCTGCTTTAAACAGCAATTGTTATGTTTTTCACATAAATTGCTTGACGACAATTTAAAACCCTCTATAATCGCTCTCAGATTCTCCCATAGCTCAGTCGGTAGAGCGACGGACTGTTAATCCGCAGGTCCCTGGTTCGAGCCCAGGTGGGAGAGCCAAGATTCTAAAAACCCACTCAATTGAGTGGGTTTTTTCTTATGGGTCAATTATGCAAAGTTTAAGCTTAACGCAACTCATTTTTCTCACCCTTGGCTGTGTGGCAACCTTTGCGCTTGTGCTGCTGATGCGGCAACGCCCTAGCCTTAAAAAAAAATCTAAAATTTATCATCCTAAAAAAGTCATTACCAAGTTTGAAAGTAAACTCTTCTTTCAACTCAAAGCCGCTTTTCCAGAACCCAACTATTACATTTTAGCGCAAGTGGCGTTTACTGCATTAATTACCAGCAATGATATTCAAGTACGCAACAAATTTAACCGTAAAGTGACTGATTTTGTGGTACTCAATAAACATTTAGAAGTCTTGGCGATTATTGAACTGGATGACCCAAGCCATATTGGGCAAGAACAACGTGATGCAGCCCGCGATGCCATGTTTCATGATGCAGGCTACCGTGTGTTGCGCTATACCTCTATCCCGTCAGTACGCCAATTACAAAAAGACCTTAAGGCCTAACACTTGCTTCTGAGGCAGCTTTTTCTGCGGCTTCACGCTCGGCAATACGTTGCATCATTTCTGCTTGTTGCTGCTTGTATAACGCTTGATTCTTGGCATCACTTTTTACAGCAAATGAAGCGATCACCACCAATAAAATGGGAATCAATAGACCTAAGCTGGCAATCATAATCACTTTGGGGCTTAAACGTTTGTCTGGTTTGGCCATCGAATCTGCTCCATTGCATCAAAAATTAGGCGCACCATTTTAACAAGCATAACCACTAAAGCAATCATTAAAAAAGCCGAGACTATGCTCGGCTTGTGGCTTATACGTTTAAGTTAAGTTGGGCGAATACCTGTTTTAACACACTTACATGTTGGGTGTTTTGGTTTGGCTGTTGCATACGCCATGCCACATAACCATCTGGACGCACCAAAATTGCGCCATTGTCTTCAATCTCGGCTTTGGCTTGCCATGTGGCATACACATCGCGATAGTCACGTGTACCCACTTGAATCACATCTAAGTACTCTAAGCTCAGTTGCTCTGCCGCTTCACGCCATGCCCAACCCGACAATCCAGTAATTAAAGTAAAACGACCTTTACCGGTAATATCAAGGGTCGATTGTTTACGGCCTTTTGCATCAACTAACCACGTATGTGGAATCTTAGCGCCCGGTCGTGTGGTGGCTTGTAAATACAACTCTACATCACGCGTAAATACTTCAGGGCTGGCTTCTGCGAGCACTGCATTAGACTCATAGCGCTGATTCAACTCAACCCCTTGGGCATTAAATTCATGGTGTTTAACTTCTAAAGCGGCGTAAAGCTGCTGACGAACTTGGGCGGCTTGTTCAGTTTCAGCAAAAATGCGTTCAAGCATCTGTGCTTGAGTTTTTACACCTTGGTCAAATCCAAACACGTCTTTTAAGTACTTATAATCAAAACGCGACTGATTAGCACGGGCTACAATTTGTTTGCCCACTGGTGCACGCTCATCACTATAAGAATCTAACAACTCAGGCTTAGCCCAACCTTTTACTGCATAGGCTAATTTCCAAGCCAAGTTAAAGGCATCTTGCATACAGGTATTAGAACCTAAACCACTTGAAGGTGGATGACGGTGTACTGCATCGCCACCACAGAACACACGTCCTTGACTATATTGGGTGGCATAGGTTTGATTGACATACCAATAGGAAATTTTTTCAATCTGTAAATCAGGTACATGTTCACCGACAAAGGCATCTAAACGTGCTTGCACTTGCTCAGTGGTCACTTGGGGTTCGCCTTGGCTAATGTCAAAACCCCAACCCATAATCCACTCATTCCATGGCGATATAGCACGTAATAGGCCCATGCCAATATCACCAAAGCCGGCTTCAGGATTGACAATCCATTGTAAAATAGCCGGACGATGTTGCACATGGCGACTGAGATCGGCTTTAAAAGTCACATACACTGTGCCGGCACGTGACATAACACCCTCTAAAGGCAAACCCAGTTGCTCAACAACTTTAGAACGTGCCCCATCCATACCCACCAAATATTTGGCGCGTAAGCTAAATTCAGTTTGCGTAATTTTATTTAAAAAGCGCGCTGTAACACCATGTTCATCTTGTTGATGTGACAGATATTCGGTATTAAAGTTGAAAATTGCCCCGCGCTCGCCGGCATTTTTAACCAATAAAGCTTCCATTTTCGGTTGAATTAAATCCACCAATGGGCAAGGACTACCCTTAAGATAATCGCCATAGCGTTCGTCACCAGTACCCCATGCACTCATACGGGCAATTTCTTCACCCACCAAACTGGTAGTAATTAAGCTTTCACCCATTTCATGCCACGGCGTGGCAATTTCCTTAACCTGCTCTTCTACACCTAAATCACGTAGCACTTCCATAGCACGTTGATTAGTAATATGTGCGCGTGGACTGTTAGCCAACCAATTAAATTGGGTAAATAGTTGTACTTTGACCCCATAAGTGGCTAAAGCTAAACCTAAAGTAGCGCCGGCAGGTCCCGTACCAATCACCAAAACATCTGTATCGTATTGCTGTGTCATTGTGCAATCTCTTGATTTCAATCATAGGTTAAATTGTAAGATGCTGAGTATTGCCTGCAATGAGTATTGGTTTTGGCTATGACCGTTTACTTTTTTTCTATACTTATTAAATGCTTTATTTTAGATTGAACAGCGCTGATTTTAAGGATACTCCAGCATGGAACTTCGTCATTTACGTTATTTTGTGACTGTGGCTGAAGCACAAAGTTTTACCCAAGCTGCAAAAAAATTGTTTACCACGCAACCGTCTTTAAGTCAGCAAATTAAAGACTTAGAACAAGAAGTGGGGGTGCAACTGCTTGACCGCTCAGCGCGCTTGATTCAACTTACTGCTGAAGGACAGGCTTTTTTAAGCTATGCTCAAGCCGCTTTAGACAATGCACAGCTTGCTATACAAGCCGCGCGTCAAGTTGCACAACAACGTGAGCAGCATATTCATATTGGGTTTTTAAATGTCGCTGAAATTAAATTACTGCCTACTTTACTGCATAAGCTCAAACAACATTTGCCTAACCTACAATTACATATTCAAAGTTTAACCTGTTTAGAACAAATTCAAGCTTTAAAAAATGCTACG
>Ga0172378_10000048_pt1 | contig 81142 bp, 92 predicted proteins | sample GrowelOW332metaG_FD_119755 | JGI IMG/M metagenome (GOLD analysis project Ga0172378, IMG submission 119755) | Groundwater microbial communities from an aquifer near a municipal landfill in Southern Ontario, Canada - Pumphouse #3_1 metaG | ecosystem: Environmental > Aquatic > Deep subsurface >... | reverse complement strand
TCCCTTCAGGCCCGCCTGTTTTCACACTTCAGTTCATCTGAGTCATGTTCCATTAGAGACATCGGTTTAAAAACCCCTGATAGGCCCGCCACATTCCGACCGTATCCCAACATAACGCGGTGCGATCTGTATTCGTCTGAAACTGGCCGTTTCTGCCGAAAAACGACATGTCCGCACAAGATCGCGTACCCGAACCATATCTTGGGCAATACCGGCGGCCGTCGGAACACAAAAACCAACAACGACCGAACCGCCCACAAGAACGGAGAAATATTATTAAGATACACATCCGTTCTATCACATGGAGAGAGACCGAACCATCGTCTTCGTGATACTTGCTGCCGTCATTATCGCCGCAGCAGGTTGCGCATGGTACTTCTTTAACCATAACGACCAGTCGAACATATACGCGGGCGACTGGAAGGCCACTTATGCCTACGGTTACGATTCCGACGGCCGTGCATTCGAATACGATGTAAATGACTCGGACCTGACAGAAAAAGACATATGGATTATCTACGAGAAAGACAACCTTTTCCTTCTCATACAAGACGAAATGGCCTTCACCGGAATATCCGACAATAATGCTCTCTTGAGCTGTTTCGGGACCGAAACAGGGAAGGACAGCTATTATGCGACCTGCCTCGACAACGTCCTGTATGTATCGGCCTTCGTTAATGCCGGTGATGACAGGACCATCTTAGGGTCCATCATCTACACCAGGGACAGGGTCATGCCGGAAGATGCGGCAATTGACGATTTCGATCTGACAGAATCATGGGAAATGGTCAGCGGTACCGCATTTACCGGGACCAGCAAGGACCTCAACGGAAGCTATTTCGAGTTCACATCATTCAACGGCAATACTTTCATGGGCCTGATGAAACAGGATTACAACGGTACTGTCATCGAGAGGGCCGTCAAAGGCTGCCTTTTCGATACCGAAGATGAGAACATAACCTGCGAAGCACGTTTCATGGACATCGACGGAAATATGTGGAGAGCTACGATATCCAACGGAAAATGGATGTCTGCGGTCTACCTCGGTGCGGCCGAATCGCCCGAAATAAAGGGCGTCGCCGTCTCTGTCGAACGTTTCTATACGCCAAACGGCACCGAATACGATGTGGGAGAAGATGTGGTCGATCTATCAGGCACCGTATGGAATATGGAATGGAGTATGACGCTGAAAGAAAACGGCGATATGGAAGGCACGTATGACTTCGAATACGCCTACAGCATACATTTCACTGCACAGCAGGGACGCCAATTGGTCGGTTATGTTGTAGACAGCGGGATGGAATACGGGATCGCCGCGTTCATAGTGTCTGCCGCCGATGACCCGAACCCCGTCGTAGAATATGTGATCCTCAGCGATAACCTGTACGATTACGGATTCATTATCCTGGACAGCGATGTGAATGATATGTCCGTATACAGCCTGTACGAACATCTGAGCGGTGCATGCGTTTCCGAATACGAGTACTTAGTAAAAGAGACGGGCGAAGACCGATCTTGAGGCGCCCGATCTCACCACTCTGCTTTCTTCCCTACATGCGAATATGATCGATGATGCAGAGGCCATATGCATATTGGTAAATCTTAGAAAGAGAATGATAGGTGCAAGAAGGCCTCTGATTGAACGACCGCGTAAAGAAAGCGCGTACACCTGCGATGGCATTCATAATCCTGATAGGAATAGTCAGTCTGTTCTCGGATATGACCCATGAAGGGGCGGCCAGCATTCTCGGCGCATATCTTTCCCTTGCAGGTGCGTCGGCAGCGGCCATCGGCTTCATATCGGGTCTCGGTGAACTTATCGGTTACTCTCTGCGTCTGGTTACCGGAGTGATCGCAGATAAGACCAGAAAATACTGGACACTGACGGTCATCGGATATGTCGTAGATTGCGTTGCCATTCCTCTTCTTGCCCTCATTCCCGAGAACGGATGGATCTGGGCCTGCTTGCTGATAATCATCCAGCGTACCGGAAAGGCCATCAAGAAACCTTCCAAGGACACGATCCTGTCATTCGCCGCATCGCAGGAAGGTGCGGGAAAGAGCTTTGCCATACAGGAAGCATTGGACCAATTGGGAGCGTTCCTCGGCCCCGTCATACTGTTCGTCGTTATGGCCCTTCAATCGAATCCGGACACGTTCTCCGCATATTCGATGTGCTTCGCAGTGCTCGGCATACCGGCATTTGCGACAATCGCGCTGCTGATCTATTCCAAACACAAATTCCCCAACCCGGAGGATTTCGAACCCGAATCCAAAGAAAAGGGCGGAAGACTGATCATGAAACCTTCGTTCCTGATCTATATGCTGGGCGCCGGCCTGTTCGCAATGGGCTTTGTCGATTTCACATTGATCACCATGCATGTCTCGAGAGAGGCCCTGATCAATGCAACATACCTCCCCCTGCTCTACGCCGCCGCGATGCTTGTGGATGCTGTTGCGGCACTGATATTCGGATGGATGTACGACAAGTACGGGATCGGCGTGCTTGCGGTATCCACTCTGATATCTGCAGCCTTTGCTCTGCCCGTGTTCATGACGGACAGCGTCCCCATCGTGGTATTGGGAGTGCTGATGTGGGGTGTCGGCATGGGTGCGCAGGAATCCATCCTCAAAGCGGTCGTCACCAATATTATCCCGAAGAACGTCCGTTCCACAGGATTCGGTATCTTCCAGACGACATTCGGTGTCTGTTGGTTCCTGGGAAGCTGGGCCATGGGTGCGCTGTATGACGTCAATATCGCCTGGCTTGTGATATTCTCCATAATAACGCAGTTCGTGGCCATTCCGTTGTTCCTTTTGACCGGTGTTCAGAGGAAGAAAGAACTGTCTGCCGAACCGGTCAATGGATGAACCGTACATCCAGAGAACAAAACAACCTTATATTCACAAGCCTAACCAGTATGCTATGGGAATCTTCTCAAAAAAGAAGGTAAATGCAGAATCCCTCAAAATACTGGAAGAGGGTATGTCCTATCGCGGGACTGATGACAAGAAAGCCTTCGAGGTCCTGATGCAGGCGGCCGAAATGAACAACGAGGTCGCCGAATTCTACATCGCGAGGATGTACGAGACGGGAGTGGGCACCGAGAAGGACCTTAAAGAAGCAGTATCGTGGTATTCGGATTCCGTCGATGACGGATGCACCGTATCTGCGATCTACCTCGCAAGGATGTTCTGCAAAGGATTCGACAGCGAATACGATGCGGACGAGACCGAGGGGCTCATAACGGACCTCTTGGAAAGCGGAGACCTGGAAGCATTCAGGAAGGCCCCCGACGTCATCTACGAAGTGGCCGATATGCTCTGCAACAAGAAGACGGCATTCGACGGAACGGAGATCGGCGAGAGACTCATGCAAAGAGGCGCAGATTTCGGTATCGACAAGTGCCAGAAGTACTTCGATTAAACCATTTCCCTTCTTTTGACCGTCAATACGGACAGCAAAATGATATAACCCCTCTCTGCATTGGCAGTCGCATGACAGAAGTCATTCTTCACACCACAATGGGTGACATAACGATCAAAATGTACACAGACATGCCTATCACCACCGGCAATTTCGTAAAACTCTGCAAAGAGGGTTTCTACGACGGCGTGATCTTCCACCGTGTCATCGATGAATTCATGATCCAGGGAGGAGACCCGGAAGGTACCGGAATGGGCGGACCCGGATACACCATCGAAGACGAGTTCGGAAAAGGACACTCGAACGTCAGGGGAACCATCTCCATGGCCAACACGGGACGCCCCCACACCGGCGGATCCCAGTTCTTCATCAACCTTGTCGACAACACGTATCTCGACAGGGACAACCCCCGCACACCTTACGCACACCCCGTCTTCGGACAGGTCACAAAAGGAATGGATGTCGTAGATGCTATCGCGAAGGTCGAGACCGACAGGAACGACAAGCCTCTGAAGACCGTGACCATCACAAAGGCCGAAGTGGTCGAGTAAACATATCCAGACGGTCGGATGTCTGTCCGGCCGTCCTAATCCTCATTTCAATTCTTCAAGTATCAGGTGTGTACCGGAGCGCAGGAAAAGCAACGGTACGCCTACCTTTCTGAGTCTGCTTCTGAGCTCACGGTCGTTCGTGAGAACGATGGCGTTGAGTCTTAATGCAACTTCGATCACGGAATCGTCCCCTCTCTTCTCGGCAGGGACTATCTCGTACTTGTTTGCCAATTTCAAAGCGACCTTGGCATACTTGTTCTTGGAACGGGCCAGTTCGCCCAACAAAGGTTCGGGCACCACCATGTGGGCCTGACCGAGGACATCCGATACCATAAGGTCCAGATTCAATCCCAATTCAAAAGGCATGAGTAAGGAGTTTGTGTCAAGGACGACTGTCTGCATCTCATCACTGGTCGACGATACCGTATCCGATGAGTCTCCACTTGTTGGAGATCCTTCTGGATATTGCTACCCTCTGTCCGGGAAGGATACATACAGGGATCTTGAGAGCTACTTCAGCAGAATCATTCCTGGCACTCTTGACGACACCGACGGTGGTCGCTGTTCCTACGCTGAGCATCAGAGGTTCATTGCTCTTGATGCTGTCAACTGTAAGATCGGCTGCCGATCCGACGACACGGTCCAGAAGAACGGTCTTCATGACGAAATCATATGTTACCCTGGGAATGTTGTCAGGGGTTGCAATGACCCTGCCTGTGAGTCCGTCTGATTTTGTGATCGAAGGGTCCAAGGCAGTACCGATGGCAATGAGTCCTCCGGGAACTACCTCTTTGACACTCTTTCCGCCTGCCTCCAGTGAGGTCACCTTTGCGGTCAGCTTCTCGTAGGTCGCTTTTCCGGGCGTCTCCACCCTTCTGCCGGGAACGATCTCGATGTCGTCTCCGACCTTCAGCTTACCCTGGATAAGAGTTCCGCCGATTACACCGCCCTTCAGGTCTGCGGGAACAGTACCGGGAGAGTTGATGTCGAATGAACGTGCCACGTACATGAGCGGGGGCGATACAAGATCTCTCTTGACCTTCGATACGATATGCTCTTCGATTGCCTCGATGAGCATGTCGATGTTTACCCCGCGGTTTGCGGACACCGGTATGATCGGTGCATTCTCCGCGATTGTACCCTTAACGAATTCCTTGATCTGCTTGTAGTTCTCGATAGCCTGCTCACGGGTGACGATATCGATCTTGTTCTGAACAATAATGATCTTATCGATACCTATGATGGACAGTGCCATCAAGTGCTCTTTTGTCTGGGGTTGGGGACACTTCTCATTTGCGGCAACAAGGAGAAGGGCTCCGTCCATAAGGGCGGCTCCCGAAAGCATTGTTGCCATGAGGGTCTCATGACCCGGAGCATCCACGAACGAGACCGCTCTGTGGAATTCCGCATCTGCGCCGCAGTTCTTACACTTCTTCGAAGTGCCGAATGCTGCTGCGCCCTGACAATTGGGGCACTTGTAGAAAGCTACATCTGCATACCCGAGACGAATAGAGATACCTCTTTTCACTTCTTCGGAGTGACGGTCGGTCCACTCTCCGGAAAGAGCCTTTGTGAGGGTCGTCTTTCCGTGGTCGACGTGTCCGATCATCCCGATGTTGATCTCGGGCTGCTTGAGGACCTTCATCAGTTCTCCGCGGGTGTCTCTGTGCCTGATGCAAGAGACTCCTCAATGGATTTGGGTCCGTACTCTGCGATCTTCATGTTGATCTGCACGATCTCAGGAGAGATCTCGGCTCCGCGAACCGCAACTCTTCTCCTCTCACCGTGATAAATCTCGTGATATCCGAGGCCGTCCGAAAGAAGGAGCTTTCTTCTTGCCCTTCCGGGGAGGTCTCCTCTCATAGGAGTGCCGTTTCCGTCGCTTCCGCCCGTGATCTGAAGTTTGTATCCGGGAAGTCCGACAAATATTCCATCCACGACTTCTCCGATCTTTTTACCAATCAGAGAGCTCGCGTGGTATCCAGACACGGCAACGTTATATGATTTGCCGGTCTTCACATCGTTTACGATAGCTTTGAAATCTACCATTTGAACACCTGTAAAGCGCCTTATAATAATACCCTTTATAAAGCCTTTGGTATCGTCAGTTGTCGCGGAGGTTGTTTCCGAGACGTCTCTTGAAATCATTGATCGTCTCGACACTCATGGGATCCACGCCCTGAGACCTTGCCAGATGGAGCGATGTATAATCTCCTATCATGACCGCATTGAGCGATCTCTCCAATGCTGTGGCACCTTTGATGGGGACGACAAAGACATCCTGGCCGTATTCCTTCAGGGAACCTATCGCCTTATCCGCCAATTTCCTGATCTCTTCGGATGCTTCGCATTCATAAAGGAATACGGGGGCACACCTGTCCCTGAGCTCTCCTTCCGACCATCCGGAGATCTCGTTGTAATTGAATTCCGGAACGGAACCGGCAAATGCCAGCATCTTGGAATTCTCATTGATCTGACCCATCCATCTGATGGCCGATGCATATATTCCGGCGGTAGTGTATATTATCGGCACTCTGACGCCGATGAAATCCGCCGCCTGCTTCGCTATGCTGTCCTCGGAATCCAGTTCGTCCCTTGCAACGTAAAGTGATGGGACGAGTTTGCGTATCTCGTCTCCGCAGTGTGTGCCGCAGACCTCATCCATGATGCATGCGATGTATCCGAGGTTCGCACCCAGGGCACTGCGGGGCTGTATTCCCTTCTTGAGCCTGAGTATGAGATCGCCGTTGCGGGTCCCGAGCTTTTCCAGTTTCCCTCCGGACGTGATCAGTATCCTGGGACATTTCAGATCCACTATCTGATTGTACATTGAAAGTGTCTCTCTGGTGTTTCCGGAATAACTGGAAACTATCGCAAGCGTACGTTCATTCACCCATCCGGGTATGAACGGATATCTCTGGACGGTTATCGGAACATCCACATCGCGTACCACGCAATCATGTATTATGTCGCCTGTGATGGCAGAACCACCCATGCCGCACATCATTATCCTGTCAAAATCGTAATTCAGATCGATGTCGATGCTTGCTGCCGTGGAAAGATCGTCCGCGAAACCGCGGACCTCCGAGAACATTTTGTCTATGGCTGCCCCGGCCTTGTCGGACACGGGCACGTGCTGGGACATATCACATTCCCCAGAAGGGCTCATCCATTCTCTTGAGGGCTATGACATCTTCCATTGCCATCTTCTCGTCCTCGGTCAGGTCGATCTTGGACAGTGGCTTGATGGCCGATCCGATGAGGTCCACATAAAGGATATCCTCTTCGTTGATCTGTCTGCCTGCGGTGACTCCGTCGATACCAATGGCGACCTCCTCACCCTGTTTGGCCTCTTTGAGGGTGTCCTCTCCGGTATGGATACTCTTGATCTTTCCCGCATCCTTTCCGTCTGATGTCAAAAGGTTCTCTCCGGGCCTTATCCTTCCGGCGAGAACACGGACACCTACGATGGCGGGCTTGCTCACACGGAATATGCATCCCGGCAGGATCTTCAGTTTGGCAGGGAATGCGATCTCCGACCTCATGTCGGTATCGGTGGACCTCTTGGTATCTTCCACCCATTCCTGATAATCCTCGATAAGCGAGTATACGATCTGGTTTGTTAGGACCTTGAGATTGACCTTCGGCATCTCGTCCTCGGCATCCTTTGTGATGTTGACGTTGAAACCCAGAAGAACGCTGTTCTCCTTGTCTCCGTAAGCGGCCTCGACGATATCCCTTCTGGTGATGTCACCCACACCATATTTTCTGATCGGGATGCCCAACGCCTTGGCCTCGAATGCCAATGCTTCCAGGGAACCTATGGCATCCGCCTTGATGCTGATACCTTTCTCCTGCGTCTCGATCTTGATGCTTGATTCCTCGGTGAGCTCCTTGACGGAGGGGTCGTTCTGACCCTTGACCACTCTGAAAGGAGCGCCTGCGATGACACCTTCCATGTTCTGACAGGAGATCTTCACTCCCGCAGCGGCGTTGACCTCTTTCACCGATTCGAATCTGTCCCTAGGATCGCGGATCTCGTCCAACGGCTTGGGTTTGAGGATCGCTTTGACCTTCGTCACCACGGGTGCGCCCCTGGTGCCGAGAGCTACCGAGTCCCCTCTCTTTATCGTTCCGCTGTAAAGGATGACATCCATTGTCTTTCCGAGACCTTTTTCCTCTTTGATCTCCAGGATCGTACCTCTTCCGAGGCCCTCTCCTTTCTCTAAACGGCCTTCGAGGAAACGCTGTGCCAGACCTATCAATACCAACAGGAGATCAGGTACTCCCTCTCCCTCTTTGGCGCTGATCGGCACGAGTGCAACGGCCTTTGTGAAATCGTCAATGCGGTCGTATCTGTCAGCCGATATGCCTTCTTCGGCAAGCTGAGCGATGACCTTGTATAATTTTTCGTTGAACTCTTCGAGAGTGTGTTCCTGCTGGGCCTTCTCGGAGAGAATGAACGGACGGCCATCCTCGCTTATCCATCCCTGTATAGTGTCTATCTTGTTCAGGGCGATAACGAACGGCGTCTTGTACTGCCTCAGGATACGGATCGATTCGATCGTCTGAGGCATGATTCCTTCGCGGATATCGATGACCAGAACGGCCAGGTCCGCGAGCGATCCCCCTCTTGCACGGAGGGTCACGAAAGAATGGTGTCCCGGAGTGTCTATGAAAAGAAGGCCGGGGACATTGAATTTCTTGTTGCCGATGAGCGGCTTACATACTTTGTAGATGTGCTCGATAGGCACTTCGGTAGCGCCGATATGCTGCGTAATGGCACCGGCCTCTCTGGCCTGGACGGAAGTACCGCGTATTCTGTCGAGTAACTTGGTCTTACCGTGGTCGACATGTCCTAAAACGCTCACTACGGGTTGCCTAATTGCCATTTTGCTCACATCCGATAAGGATTAAGAGGTTTGTTGTAAAAAGTTTGTTTACTCGTAGATCCATTTGTCCATGACCCTATCATAGGTCATGAGCTCTTCGGGCTTGAAGAAGATCGAGATCTCCCTTGCTGCGGATTCGGGGGAATCGGAACCGTGAATGATATTCACGCCGGTGACCATTCCGAAATCGCCGCGGATGGTTCCGGGTGCGGATTCCTGGGGGTTGGTCTTTCCCATCATGTTCCTGCAGACCGAGACCGCGTTCTCTCCTTCCCATACCATTGCAAGTACGGGGCCGGAGGTGATGTATGCGATCAGGGAATCGTAGAACTTCTTTCCCTTGTGCTCTCCGTAGTGGAGCTCTGCGGTCTCTTTCGGGATCTGCATGAGCTTCATTGCGACGAGCTTGAGCCCTTTCTTCTCGAAGCGGGAGACGATCTCTCCGCAGAGTCCGCGCTGGACTCCGTCGGGTTTGATCATAAGGTAGGTTCTCTCCATGGCCATGGGGATCACTCCTTCTTCTCTGCTGCTTTCCTGGCGGCTTCCTTCTCTGCCTGGGCCTTGTCGGTCCATGCTGTGGTCCTGGGGACCCTCTTAAGGACGATCATGTTCTTGTAGCACTTGTTGCTGTCGAAGTTGTAGATCGTACCGTCTTTCTTAACGTACATTTTGCCGGTTCCGGGTTCGATGATCTCACCGCAGAACGAGCATCTTTTCTCGTCTACCATTTAATTCACCTACCCATTCCGAGCTTTCTGGCCTCTCTCGAGGTCTCTCTGAGCATAAGGATGTCTCCCATCCTAACCGGGCCCATGATGTTCCTGGTGATGATCCTACCCTTGTCACGTCCGTCAAGTACACGGACCTTGACCTGAGTAGCCTCACCGGTCATCCCTGTGCGGCCGATTATCTCGACTACCTCTGATGGGATGCTGTCAGTGTCAACCATTCAGCTCACCTTTCAGTTCTTGAGGGCTTTAACTGCCTGGGCGATCTCATCACAGAGGGGCTTTCCCTTTCCAACGTCGATAATAGCGATAGAAGCGGTGGGCTTCTCGAGTCCGATAGCGTTTCCGAGCTCGGTCTTGCTGGGCACGTAGACGAAGGGGACATTCCTCTCTTCGCAGAGTGCGGGCATGTGAGCGAGGATCTCCTGGGGCTCGACATCGACTGCCATGATGACCATTGCTGCGTCTCCGCGCTCAACGGCTTTCGTGACTTCGTTGGTTCCTTTCTTGATCTTTCCGCCGTTTCTTGCGATCTCTGCGAGAGAGTATGCTTTGTCGGAAAGCTCCTTGGGTGTCTCAAACTTTACAAATACAGACATTTTAATTACCTCTTTCCGGTGCTTAGCACCGTCATCATTCATCGGCTCTTAAAGAGCAGATGTCCTATCTCCCGGTAGTATTTATTAATTACCTAAAAGAAAAAGGTCAGGCGGGGACCGCATCGGAAGACCTTGCCTTATTCCTGAGCCTCATATAGAGTCCGATCACCATCATGACCGTGGCGATGTATTGGATCACGCCCCCTCCGAAATAGAGGATGTCCATGCCTGTGATCCCCAGGAAAAGCGACTGTTGGAATGCATCTGCGAGCGGCATGACCCAATCGATGGATACCAAACCTGCGGCTGCCGCGGAAAGAAACAGCATGGCGTTACTGGAAAGGGCGAACATCGTGGAACCGAACGTCAATACGGCATACTGCAGCTTGAAACCGGTATCGCGGACCACCATGTGATAGATCAGGAACGGCAGCAGGACCAATATGTACTGCGGGGTCGACGGATACAGGAATATCAGCAGTGCGTTGAAGAACATGAACAACATGAACCTGTCATCGAGATTGCTGCCCTCTCCTACTTTCCAGAACCTGTATCCCAGAAGCGCGGATATCACCAGGAATCCCAGGTATGCCGCCATTGTACCGTATGCTTCCAGCACTCCGAATCCTGCGCCCAGCCCAGAACCGGCCCTGTTGGTCAAGAACGCTATCGTGTCCGTGACGTTGCCTTCGATGATGTTCGGCAGCATTATCACCAACAGCATCAGCGTTGCTCCTGCGATCGCCTCCAGCACCTTCCTCGCACCCTTTCCGTCCCCTCTGTGCCTCACAAGGACATAGGCCACCAGGACAAATAAGAAAAATGCCGGGAAGAACTTGAGAAGCACCGCGGCGGAGAACAATACGCCTGCGAAGAAGCACCTGTCCCTCCTGAGGAACATTATGCACAGAAGGACCAGAAGTGCGCATATACCGTCGAACATACCGAGATTCGCGCCTACTATGATGGTCAGCGGGCAGAGGAACCAGAGCGCGAACGCCTTCGTTCCCTTTGCGGCATCGCCGGTCCTGTCGATGACAAGACTGCGGATGACATACGCCACACCGAGATCCGCCAGGAATATGGGGACCTTCTCAAGAAGATTGAAAGATATGGATGTCACCGTGGCAGAGATATGCCAGCCGTAATAATCCTCGACTGCCAATGCCTCCAGGAAACGCGTTCCCAGATCTCCGACGCCCAACATATCGCCGATGGCCGAGAAGAATGCCAGCATATATCCCCACGGAGGGGTGTAATAATAACCGTCCAATTCGTACAGACCGTTCCCGGAACGTATGTTCTCGACGATCTGGGCCCAATGGGAGACATCGAAATTGTAAGTCAGGAAGACCCCCAGTATCAGCCTCAGGGCCATTCCGAGGATCACAATGAAAAGAATCGGATGACGTTTGATCGATGAGATGAAAGCCGAACCGTTATTCTTCCCGACGTATTCGGCGTCCATGGTCACACCAACGAATAATACTCGCCGTAGACGGTGTAATAACCGCCATAATAAAGATAGACGGACACATTGCCTGCCGTCTCTCCGATATCCGCGGTCTTCGTCACCGTTGTCCTGTTGACATTGCCGGAATCCTCGTACAGGATCTCGGAATCATATGCCAGCTGCGATGCTACCATCTGGGCCAGGTCCGCACGCTGATCGTTGGAATAATCTCCGGAGATGATGCAGATCATACCGTTCCCGTAATCGGTCATCACAATGCTGGAGTAAGTTCCGTCGGAATATCCAGCATCCAACACCTTGTCGGCACCTTTGTATGCCGTAAGGGCCGCAACATCGACAGCGTACTTCACGCTGTTATTCGAAAGGGACATATCTGTCCTGAGATCGTTGGATCCGACGGCGTCGTATGCCTTCTCGGAATCTCCGTCGTTGAGACATTCGACCCCGAAGAACAGGATCTGATAGTTGTCCACCGGGACCAACTCCTCAACGGTCGCATACTGGCATCCGATCATGTTACCCAGCCAGTACAGCCTTCCGCCGAAGTTCATCCATTGAAAGATGTCATCCGCGGAATTACCGGTGTAGATCAGGTCCGGAAGAGCTCCGGAGATCACAATCAGCCCCTTGGACGTGTCGCCCGATGCAATATCGGCGGCCATCGCAGCGTCCAATCCGGATGCGTCAAGCACGGTTATCTCGACGGACGTCCTGTAATCCAGCTGCTTGACCAGCTGTTCGATGTAATACTCCTGATCTAGAGCTCTGGCACCTATGGGTACGGACACCTCTTCGTAATCCGAAACATAGGTCTCGTCATAATAGACGTAGATCTCGGTCATCGTGTCCAAAGAGCTCTCGGAGATGATGACATTGTAACTCTCGGAACCTCCGGAGGACATCGTGTACGTCACCGTTCCGTCCTCGAGGACGGCCCCAGACGAATACCTGCCCTGATCGGTAGTATAGACAATGACCTCGCCTATGAGTATCACGGCGATAACAACTGCCGCAATGATCTCAATCACTCTGTCCGATTTCATGTCTTTCACCTCCTCTTATTGCGTAAAGGACCCTGCCGACCTTCGGCCAGCGGATATTGACGGCATCTGCGAAGTACAATACGACTATCAATATCGTTCCTATGTATTGGATAAGGTTGGCAATGCAATTAATGATATCGACATATGTGAAGCCGAACAGCGTACCTTCCAAGGCCTGCATGGACGATATCACCCATTCCGCCGATACCAGCGATGTGTATTCCGACAGCGAGCAGAACAGCGAGAAATTGTTCAGTACGATCGCACCCGCAAACGCTGCGACGGATATTATCCAAAACAACCTGCGTGAACCGTTTACCGATAACAGGTACGTTATGAAGAACGGAATGAATACTATGATGTACTGCGGCGTGATCGACATGAGCACCGCGCATACCGCACTCAGAAGAACATATCTCATGAGTGCATCGTCCGCATCCTCTTTCTTCGTACGGAACATCAGATATCCGAATCCCAGCATACCTGCCAAAGCGATAATGATGCCTCCTGCCGTGAACAGCGATTTCCAAAGGTCCGTGGTCGACGCTCTTCCTATTATGAATGACAGGGCATCGTACAGCTGCCCTTCGATCATCTGCGGCAGCATCAGGACGACCAGCATCACCAATGCCCCGGCCATGGCCAGAAGGAACTTCTTCATGAACTGACCGTCATCCCTGTGCTTGGCGTAAAGATATCCCACCAGGACGATCAGACAGAACGCCGGGAAGAACTTCAATAGGACAGCGGTCGCAAAAAAAGCTCCCGCGAAGAAACATCTGTCGCGGTACAGCATGAACACCGTCAGCAGAAGGAGCATCGCAGAAATAGTATCGAACATGCCCTGAACAGATGACATGTACAGAACGATGGGGCATAGGAACCACAGTCCGAATCCCGCGGCCGCCTTTCTCTCGTTGCCGGTACGGTCCATGACGAACCTGTACACCATGTATCCAACGATGACGTCGATGATCACCAGGAAGAACTTCATCATGATGTTGAATCCGATGGAAGTTATCGTGGCCACGTGATAGGGATAATTGAGCGATTCTATCGGCAGCATGTCGACGAATGTCATACCCATGGTCCCGATATTCAGGAAAAGGTCCTTGAACATCGATATGAATCCCATTATGTAACCCCAGACCGGGGTGTAGTAATATCCTGCCAAGTCGTAGAGGTTGTTTCCGCTGTCGATATTCTGTATGATGACAGCCCAATGATAAATATCGAAATCGTATGTGAGAAAAGGCATCAGCACGAATCTTATCAGAAGGCCAACTATCAAGAACAATACGATGAGCTTTTTAGCGGACCAATCGGAAAAGAAACGGACGTTGATCAAATTTATCATTACCAGATGCAGGACTTGATGTTTTAATGTTGCCGTCATTTTTAATTAAAGAGTACGAAAATGTCATATCGTACGTCCCAAGCTTTAATAAAACATGAACCATGACACAGAATACTGCAGAGGGATGTCGTGAATATCGGCGAATGGCTTTACGAATTGTTCGGAGGCAACGAATGGGGGATGCTACTCTGTGTATTCCTCATATTCTTACTGGATGCCTTCCTTTTCCCGACACTTCCCGAACTGTTCTTCGCACTAGGATGCATGACCGTTCCTACCGCCACGTACAGCCTGGAATTGCTAGGTGTCGCGGTGCTCGCCGAGATCGTCGGAATAATGACATTGTATATCGTCGTCAGCCGTGCGAGGATCCCGGTGAAGATCGAAAGGGTCGCCCAGAAATACACGGGGTTCCTGGTATTGAGCGACGAACGGCTGCTGCTGTTGAACAGAGTAGCCCCCATGATACCTTTCGCGGGTGCGTTCATCGCCATAATGAAATGGGACCTGAAAAAGAGTCTGGCATATGTCGTGATCGGATGCGTTCTGAAATATGGAATGATAGCTATGATGAGCAACGTGTTCTACGCATACTTCAGCAGCGACATGGCGACCACCGTTATGCTCGTGTTCATCATAGCGGTCATCGCGATCAGCTTCGTCTTCTCCTATGTAGTGAAAAAGAGGAAGGGGATCGAATGAAGATAGTGGACATCAATCCATTCTTCTACCCGTTCGAGGGAGGGATCGAGCACAGGATGCACGACACCTCCAAACTCCTGGCCCGGAAAGGACATGACGTCACGGTACTGACGAGCAGGCTCCCGGACACCGCCGAAGAAGAGACGACCCCCGACGGTTACAAGATCGTCCGCCTCAGATCCAAATTCATCAACGTATACAACCCGCCATTCGTATCGTCGGAGGGCGTGGCCGAGGCCATAGCGGCCATAGATCCGGACATTGTCAACTTCAATTACAGATGGGCGCCCAGCTACACCAAGGACCTGAAGAGGTATGACGGAAAGAAGGTGTTCACATACCACAACATGTGGGGAGAGGGCATCGGACTTCAGGCATCGTTCTCGAAAATGAACGATGACAGATTCGTATCCTGCCTCGACACCTTCGACCACATCATAGCGGTCAGCGACTACGTCAGGAACGACCTGATCAGACGCGGATATTCTCCCGGTTATGTCACCACGGTACAATCGGGACTCAGAGAATTCCCAAAAATAGGCAAGGTCATGGACGGCAGATTCATACTCTCGCTCGGGAGACAGGTCAAAACGAAAGGCCTGGAATATCTGATAGAAGCTATGAAGGACGTCGATTGCAAACTCATAATGTGCGGAAAGGGGCCGGAGTCGGACCGCCTTGCGAAACAGATCTCCAAATTGGGACTTGAAGATAAGATCGAGATGAAAGGATGGGTGAGCGACGAAGAGAAGAGGGAATTGATGGCGTCATGCGAATTCTTCGTCATGCCCTCTTTGTTCGAATCCCTCGGACTTGCCGCCATCGAACTAATGTCCTACGGCAGACCGATCGTATGCACAGATGTCAACGGACTTCCGGATACGGTGAAGGAAGGGGGTATTACCGTACCGCCCAAGGATCCCAAGGCGTTGGCATCCGCGATGAACTCCCTTTTGGACGACCCGTCTAAATGCGAATCCATGGGCGAAAAAGCGGCATCCGTCGCAAAAGGATACGACTGGAACATTCTGATACCTAGGATCGAAGAGGTCTATTCCAAGGTCATGTCGGGCGATTATTCCGAAAAAGATGCCCATTCGGAATGAGCGGATCGCACCCAACACGTATTTATATAAACGGCCTTTCTCAAAATTAGGATTGATATGGCCTCCCCCAACGAGATCATGACAAAACACAAGGAAGCAATCCTTTACATCATATGCGGAGGACTCACCACATTGGTGACCTGGGGCACATATGCTGTCTTCGTCAACCTCGGAATGGAGATCAACGCCGCGAACATCCTTTCTTGGATCTGCGGTGTCCTGTTCGCATTTGTCGTCAACAAATGGATCGTTTTCTCAAGCAGGTCTGTAAAGGCCGGCGTTATCGTCAAAGAACTCGGATCGTTCTTCGGAGCCAGAATATTCACCGGCATCATAGCCATCGTCCTGTTCCCGATACTTTACGGCCTCGGCCTCAACCAGAGTCTTTTCGGAACGGACGGTTTCCTTGCCAAGATAGTCACAAGCGTCCTGGAGATCGCATTGAACTGGATCTTCAGCAAATATTACATCTTCAAGCACGCGTCTGAAAAAACGGCAGTATCAGATGATACTTCCGCAGATGATGAAAATTAAAAAAGAAGGCCCCGAAGGGCTGAATTGTTTTAGTTGACGTAGTCGAGCCAGGACTCGTACTTGGGATCCTTGCCGTTCGCGATCTCGCTGAACTTTGCATGGATGCTCTTCGAGACCTCGCCGATCTTTCCGTCTCCGATGATCCTTCCGTCGATCATTGTGACAGGCGCGACCTCTGCGGCCGTTCCGGTCATCCAGACCTCGTCTGCGGTGTTGAGCTGGGTCCTTGTGACCTCTGTCTCGACGACCTCGTATCCGAGATCGCGTGCGACCTCGATGATCGATTTCCTGGTGATGCCTTCGAGGATACACTCTGCAGATGACGGCGTGAGGATCTTTCCATCCTTGTAGATGAAAATGTTCTCACCGGTACACTCTGCGACGTGTCCGACGGAGTTGAGCATGACCGCTTCGTTTGCACCCTGACGGATGGCCTCCCTCTTTGCGAGGCATGATGCGACATATGATCCGTTGACCTTCGCTCCCGCGGGTCCGCAGAGATTGTCAGGTCTGTGCCAGGAAGATGTGATCAGTTTTGCTCCCTCTGTTCCTGCCTTTCCGAGGTATGCGCCCATGTGGATGCATGTGATGGCCATGGATTCGGGAACGCCGACCGGATTGAGACCGACCTCTTCTCCGCTGAGAAAGACACAGGGTTTTGCGTAGTCAACATTCTTGTTAGCCCTGACCGCATCCTTGATCGCCGTCATGATGTCTTCGTATCCGTAGGTCTTGCCTGCGAATTTCATATCGAAGCCCATGACCTTACATCCGTCCATAAGCCTCCTGGCGTGATCCTTAAGCCTGAAGACAGCAGGGCCTTTGGGGGTCTGATAGACCCTGATGCCCTCGAAGACACCGGTACCGTAGTTCAGTGCGTGAGCAAGAACATGGACCTTTGCGTCTTCCCACTTGACAAGCTTCCCATCCAGCCAGATAAATTCTGTTTTATCCATTGTGATTCCTTCTGTATGATATCCCATCACAGCGCATTGAGCGCTTTGACATATTTCTCGGGTTTACTGCGATCGATGATTTCCTCGACCTGTGCCGATCCTCCCACGACTCCGACGTTGCCGCTGGATGTGGACATCAGCGCATATGCCGACTGTCCGGATTCCGGGATCAGCTCGGCCTCGTATACATCCTGAAGTTTCTCAAGTCTGCCTATGGCCGTCTCCGCCGCGTCCTTGCCGACAACGGACAGGACCATCCTGGATTTTCCGGAAAGCTCGCATTTTCCGACTACGATCGTTTCGACGTTGATCTTATTGCGGGTAAATTCACCCATAACTCTCTGCATGACGCCGAACTCGTTCTTCACTATCAAGGAAATTACGTGCATTCTCACACTCTCCTGAAAAGCGAATAAACATGCCCGTATTTTATCCCTCTCACAAAAATTGTGAATTATCCTTATACTGATGAGAAACCAGACATTTGAGAATACAAATAGACAGCGAAATCATTTTTGACCGACGGTTTGACCGCGTCCGTCATTTGACGGCCGCTGCTGGGATTCCGCCATCATCTTCCGTATATGACAATAATATGATAATATGAACAATAAATTGATTTAGATATCCAATGCTTTATAAAGTAAAATTTATAGGCAACATATATTAGAGGGATTGAACATTTCATTTTGGGATGTATAGGCACGCCTACGCGTAGCCTGCAAAAGGATGGGAGCTTAGATGACCAAATACATAAGATCACGCGCACCGCTCAGGATAGGCATTGCCGGTGGCGGCACCGATGTTGATCCGTATGCCTCGGAAAAAGGCGGATGCGTTTTCAATACGACCATTAACAAGTATGCGTACTGCACGCTGACGCCTATAGCGGACAGTAAAGAGATGACCGTGGAATCCCATTACTACGGCAGATACAAAGCATCCCTGAAGAACGGTCCTCTGAAATTGGACGGCAACATGGACCTCATCAAAGCAGTTGCCAATTATTTTGATATCCAAGATGGTTTCAAAATGACCATCCATTCAGATGTTCCCGCGGGTTCGGGGCTCGGCGGCTCATCCACCATGATGGTCGCCATGATCTCCGCCATTGCCAACTGGCAGGGCGAGGATATGACCAAAGACAAGATCGCAAAACTGTCATATCATCTGGAAAGAGAGATAATAGGCCTCAAAGGCGGAAAACAGGATCAGTATGCGGCCGCATACGGCGGTTTCAATTATCTCGATATCGACGCAAAGAATGTGACCGTAAGGCCTTTCGATATACCGGATGACATCATCAACGAGCTCCAATGCAGATCGGTCATGTGTTACACGAAAATATCCAGGGAATCCGCGGATATCATCAAGACACAGGTCGAATCTTCGAAAAAGGGCTCGAACATCGATGCTTTGGATCACTCCAAGATGATCGCCAAGAAGATCGGCCCCACTTTGGAAGAGGGCGACCTGAAAAGCACCGGCGAACTTCTGGACGAGGCTTGGGGATACAAAAAGAAGTTCTCCAACAATATCACCAACAAGCACATCGACAGACTGTACGATATCGCAAAAGAGAACGGCGCTATCGGCGGTAAGGTATCAGGCGCCGGCGGCGGGGGCTTCATGTACTTCATTTGCGAGTACGACAAGAAACCTCAGGTCGCCGAAGCGCTGAAGAAAGGCGGTGCGGAGTTGACCGACTTCATGTTCGAACCCGAAGGGGTAACGTCGTGGAGAGGCACATCCATTATGCCGCCGACTCAGTAATCGAGTCCTTTCAGTTTGGCGTAGAGCTTTGCGAAGAACCTTCCGACGCATCCGCACTGGTGGAATGTTGTGACGACCACCATAGGGCTTATATGCGAGTCTCCCTCGGCTCTCTTTCCGAACTTGTAGTAGACCTTTGAGATCTTGATGTCGCGGGGTGCGAACTTGAGAAGATCGACAAGGACCTTCCATCCTTTCATCTCGAGTCCGTCCCAGTTCTCCTGGATCACCGGCCTGAAGACGTCGGTCCTTCCTGCGATAAGACCGCTCATGACATCCTTCGAGATCTTCTTTCTGTGCCAAATGAGATACAGGTCGATGAATATCTCGAATGCCCACGATCCTGCCCAGCGAACGAATCCGAGAGCGAATCTGTCTTCCCTTGTACCTATACAGAGATCCGCTCCCTCTTCCATCTTCTGGTACATCTCTCCCAATGCGCTCGGGGGATGCTGGAAGTCACAGTCTATGGTCATGAAATAATCTGTCTTTGCTTCCACGATGCCCTGAAGGACACTGGCAGCGAGTCCCCTCTTCTCGGGGTCCCTTGTTACCAATTTGGTCTTGGGGTCGTTGAGTTCCTCGATCAGCTTCTTGGAGCTGTCCGTGGAATTGTCGTCCATGAAGGTTATGTAGAAATCAGGATACTATTGCCTGATGCATTTCGCCATATTGGCGATGTTCTTTTCCTCATTGTAAGTAGGGATGACAATCGTACATGTTCCGACCATAGGTATCAATGATGGGATTCCTGAACCATTATATGAAAACTACTACGATATCAGTATCAGCTATCCAATATCTTCTTCACCGCATCGGCGAATGTGAACTCTTCACTTACGAGGAATGTCTTCAGACCGAGCCTCTTTCCGAATTGGATATCGCGATTATAGTCGCCGATCATATACGATCTCGTAGGGTCGATGGGGAAATCCATGAAGGCCTTGATGCCCATGCCGATCTCCGGCTTGCGGCAGCTGCACTTGTCATCGGGATGGTGGGGACAGTAATAGATCGCATCCAAATGTCCGCCGCTCTTTTCCTCGATCAGCTGGCACAATCTCTCATGGACCTTTGCCAACTGCTCATGGGTAACAAGTCCGCGGCCGATGCCTGACTGATTTGTGACAAGGATCACTCTGTATCCTGCATCGTTGAGCGCCCTGATACCTTCCGCGGCTCCCGGAAAAAGAACGATCTTGTCTGGATCCGCACAATAGGGGACATCCACGGCTATGGTACCGTCTCGGTCGACCATCACGGTCTTATCGCCGAACATCTCGCGCTCGACGATACCGCATATCGTGTGGCAGGCCACAAGATACCCTTCCTGTACCCTGGGCGTCTCCGTCGTGGGTATGATGACCGCGAGATCTGCCATCTCCCTCATCTTGCCCTGGTCGCCGGTGAATGTTATCGTCTTTGCACCCTTGGCCTTTGCCGCCTCGAGTGCCAGTATGACATTTTTGGAGTTGCCTGATGTGGACATGCCGACGACGACGTCGCCTTTCCTGCATATCGCTTCCACCTGGCGTTTGAAGACAAGGTCGTAGGAATAATCGTTTCCGATAGCTGTAACGGGAGCGATGTTGGAAAGACAGACACCTGCCATGGGAGGTCTGTCGAAAGCGTATTTTCCGGAGAACTCTGCCGCAATATGCTGTGCATCGGCAGATGAACCGCCGTTGCCCATGAAAATTATCTGACCATCGTGTCTGACGGTCTCGAGTATCATGTCGGCCGCCGCCCTGATCTGGGCGGGGTCTATCTTTGCGATCGTCTCGGAACTTCTCTTCAGCTCGGCGGCAATCAAATCATACACTGTTATTCCTCCATGTGGTCACGCCCTTGGGATCGAACATGAAATCCGTCACCATGGCGCCCTTTGCCTTCAAGGCCTCCACTACGTTCACCTTTAAATCATATTCGCAAAGAAGGTAAATGAAGCCTCCTCCGCCGCTTCCGGTCAATTTACCGCCGATGGCACCTGCCTCTCTGGCGATCTTGTACATCTTGTCGACCTCACGGTTGGTAACGTTTCCGGACAGATTCTTCTTGCATTCCCACTCATCCTCGAGAAGATCTCCCAGTTTATCGTAGTCCGCATTGACAAGGGCCTTGGCCATATCCTCAGCGATGATCTTCGACCTGTCCAGGTCCGCCACGTTCCTGCCGGCCTTGTAATCCTCTATCTGCGCCATGATTATGTCCGCAGATTTCTTCGGCCTTCCCAGATAGCACAGGATGGATCTGCACTGAAGCTCGTTGAGAACGTCTTTCTCGATATCCAGAGGTTCGACCTTGACATTATGGTCTCCGAACCTGAGGATGTTGAATCCCCCGTAGACGGATTCGAACTGGTCCTGCCATCCGCCTGCGAATCCGATGACCTCCCTCTCGAGATGGTATGTGAGTTTCGCTATCTCGTCCTTGGTCATGTCGGTCTCGAGCCAATTGGCCACGGCAGTGATCATTGAAAGCAAAGTGACCGATGAGCATCCTACGCCCGATCCGGCGGGGACATCGGAATAAAGGACCGCTTCGAATCCTTTCTTGATATCAAAATAATTGGCAACGGCCTTGATGAGATCGTTATTGCCGTTGAGTTTGAGCGGACCGCCGTCCAGAGGTGCATTGTACCTTCCGTAATAGTGCGATCTCACACTCATATCCTTGCTGTCCTCCATAGGTGTCAGCGTACAATATGCATACTTGTTGATGGCCGCACTGACCATTATGCCGCCCCTGTCGAAGGCATACGGATCCACATCTGTACCGTCACCGGCAAACCCGATCCTCATCGGGGCCCTTGCACGAATATGCTCTACCATTCTTTCACACCCTGGTCTCTGTCAAGACTTCATCTTTCTCGACAATGGTACCGTCCCCCAGCACCATATTCGATATGCTGGCACCTTCCTTTATGACACAGCCCTCGCCGATGATACTGTTCTGTATCTTCGCACCGTCGACCTTGCAATCGGCCATGATCATCGAATTGGATATCTTGCTGCTGCTGATCGCAGAACCTCTGAGGACGACGGAGGCCACGATGTTGCTGTCGACCAGTTCGCAGTCCTTACCCATGAAGAACGGCTTACGGATCTCACAGCCTTTGATATTCTTCCCGCCCCAGAGATAGCCGTCGTATCTCTTGGTGGCCATTGCCAGATTCGCACCCAGAAGATCTGCCGGACGTCCTACGTCGCGCCAGACTCCTCCGAGGATGTATCCCTGGATCCTGTCTCCCCTCTGAAGCATCATCGGGAACAGGTCCTTTGAAAAGTCATAGAATGTATCGGGAGGGATCTCCGAAATGAGTCTCTTCTCAACGATGTATACTCCCGCGTTGACCAGATCTGAGAACACCTCTTCGGGCTTGGGCTTCTCCTTGAATTCCAGAATACGGTCGGACTCGTCCAATCTGGCTATTCCGAACTCGCACGGATTCTTTACAGGCGTGAGCGCTATTGTGAGAGCAGCGTTGGTCTCTCTGTGCTTCTCGATCTCCCCTTTCACGGAGATATCTGCGAATACATCGCCGTTGGCGGCTACGAATGTATCGTCCAGTCTGTCCTCGATGAGCTTTATTGCTCCTCCGGTACCGCGGGGTTCATCCTCGTAGGAATACTCTATCGTTATTCCCAGGTCCGAACCGTCGCCTATTGCCTCCGTCATCTGATCAGACCTGTATCCGCATGCCAGGATCACTTCGGTTATTCCGGCATCGACCAGAGATTCTATAAGATATCTCAGACACGGTTTGTCCAGGACTGGAAGGATTGGCTTGGGTTTGGTCTCCGTAAGAGGTCTGAGCCTGGTGCCCTTTCCTCCCACCATGATGACCGCCTGCCTCACATCAGATGTCATAATACACCCCTAATACCTTCAAGCATTATAGCTTTCTTTGTCAGTCGGTGCACACGGGCCTGCCGTCGACCATCTCGATCTTGATGAGCGTCTTTATCTTCACGCCCAATTCCCTTTCGATCTCGGCCTTGCGTTTGGTCTTCTCCAAGACCACGATGACGTCTACTATGTCGGCCCCTATGGTGTTCTTCATGGCATCTATTATCGCATGAATCGTACCGCCGGTGCTCAGAACGTCATCGACGATAACCACGCGGTCGCCTTTTTTGATCCCGTTGATGTACATGTCCTTCTTGGAATAACCGGTGCACTGTGCGATATTGACCTCTCCGGGAAGGTTGTACTGTCTCTTCCTGATGACGTTATACGGTATTCCCAATTCCAACGAAAGCGGGACGGCCAGAGGTATTCCCATGGCCTCCGGCGCAACGATGTAATCGCAGTCGAAGTTTCCTATCGCCTTCATCGCATCGAGGACCTCCCTCAGTAATTCCGGCTCCATATATGGGACCCCGTCCGTAAGCGGATGGACGAAATACTGATAATCTCCCATCTTGACAACAGGACACTCAGCCAGGCTCTTTTTGAGTTTCTCGAACATGCAATTCCTCCGTTCGGATAAACAAAGACAATCTGACCTTGCCCTCCAATATCCAAGAATCCGATTAAAGGGATATCTACCTTACTGATGCCGGGACTGATCGCAGACGCGCACAACGTTGGTTCCGACGGATACGCCCAAAGAACCGGCCACAGGTATGCACTTGGCCCTGAGCAGATAGGCCACCGGTATCGGTATCCTTTCATCGGACAGGGACTCGTAATTGGCCATTCCCTTGGCGATGATCACCGCATTTCCGGACATCTCCTTCCTGAGATCGTCCCCGATACGGTCCATATCGATGCCTATCGCAAATGCGTTGGTGGTCATCAGTTCGTCCAGATCGGCGTCCAGTCCGATACGCTTGGCATCGCAGACGGTAACATCGTTAAGGATCGGCGCACCTCTGGCCACTCCGATCACACGCTTCCCCATATCTCCGATCTCCCGGATCAGGATCCTGTCGAATTGGTCCTCACCGCAGTTATCAAAGATGTAGATCACCGAATCTGCGGCATCCACGCACTTCCTGAGTTCGGCCGTCTGATCGGACCCTATGCCCTGTGCCAGCAGATCTGAGAAGACCTTCCCGAAATCGTCCGGGTCGTCCAATGCTATCCCCGATCCGAAATCCATGACGTTGCCGATGATGGACACTCTCACCGCCGCCGAGAATCTGTCATCCGAAGATCTCACAAGATCCTCCGCCTGACCTACATACTCGGCCGCGACCCTGTCCGCACGTATCTTCAGCTCCAGGTACGGATCCTCGACCCCCATGGCATCATATGCGGCCCTGTGAACCTGAGTCGCGAGTCTGGCGGAATTATCGGCACCGTCTATGCCTGCGGCATAGGTCTTCAGACCGGCCTTTACGGCGGCCATTTCCGTACCGTTGTCGAGAAGACGCGCCTGGAACAGCACACGCTTCATCAGACACGGAACGCAGTCGGGATGGGGCATCATGAACCGCCTATCGCAGGAGTGCACAATAATGGTTTCGCATTATACATACCCCTCCTTTATATACAATAAATAGTATCGCTCAATTATGGCAGAAGATAAAGTATGCTCTTCATGCGGAAAGAGACTTGTCGGCCAGGGCAACACCACGTTCAAATGCCCCAAATGCGGGGAGACATTGATCGGCAGGTGCGACCAGTGCCGCGACCAGGGCGTTTCGTACGAATGCAAAAAATGTGGGTTCATTGGACCTTGATGGTGGTATAAATGGGACGGATAGTAGCAGGATACGACCTCATGCCTGAGAGCACCGAGGTAGATTTGGAAAAGGTCATCGCCGCACTTCCCGGAGTCGTTCCGGAAGGAGTGAAGGTCATCGAGACAAAGATCGCACCCGTTGCCTTCGGCCTCATGAAGGTCACTGCGGGATTCGATATCGACGACAGCAATGAATCCATCGGCAGCAAGCTCGAAGAAGCCCTTCATAACCTTGAAGGCATCGAGAACGTCGAGTGCGTTTCCAGTACAGTGTACTGAACCATGGGGGAAACCCCCTAAACAATTTCAAAAACACCCAATTTTAATTTTCAAGTGATTCCATGGCAAACATTTGGCACGATATGGACCCTAAGAGGATATCTGCCGACGATTTCATGACCGTCGTAGAGATCTCCAAAGGAAGCAAGAACAAATACGAACTCGATAAGGAAACGGGACTTCTCAAGCTGGACCGCATCCTTTACACATCCACACACTACCCCGCGAACTACGGATTCATCCCCAGGACCTACGCTGACGACGGCGACCCTCTGGATGCACTGGTACTGTGCTCTGAACCTATTCAGCCCATGACCCTTGTCCACTGCTACCCCATAGGTGCGATCAAGATGATCGATAACGGAGCGAACGATGAGAAGATCATCTCGATCCCCTTCGACGATCCTACCTACAACGGCTACAAGGACATTTCCGAACTTCCCAGACACATCTTCGAAGAGATGGCGCACTTCTTCAGCGTCTACAAAGCGCTCGAGAACAAACAGACGGCCGTCGATGAGATCATCGGTGCCGAAGAAGCAAAGAAGATCGTCCAGGGTGCCATCGATTCCTACAAGACAGGATTCCTTGGCTACAGGTAAACAATTCAGGGGCTTCGGCCCCTTTCTTATCATGCAACACAAGTCGATAATATTTTTAGGCCGATACGCAATAATGACTTGCACGAAATGAAACACAAATACATTTTGATCATCATCCTCGCAGTTTTCATCCTAGCGACGGCTATACACTCTTATGCATATCAGACCACTGCATTGACCTGGATCAGCAAATTAATGCATATCCTGATAATAATAAGCATTCTTGCAGGCATTATGGTCGTGATACTCCAGTCCCTGGTCGGCCATAGTCTGTTCGATCCCGGCCATAGTCTGTTCGATCCTCTGGATAATATCATCGAAGAAAAGAAAAAACCATGATCAGACTTTCTTGATCGTCTCAAAGGTTGAGAAGTCGGGCTTGAATAACAGAGCATATATCACGGTGAGTCCGTCGAAAATCGCTACCGGTATCTGTAGTATGAAAAGAATGAAGCAATATCTGACCGATCCCAATCTGGCCGCACCGAACTGATAGTAACTATAGAAACAAAGAAGGTTGATTATTCCTACCAGAATAACGTACGAACTGAGAGCCTCATTGCTGATCACGAGTATTGGAAAGATCATCATGGAGATCAGACCGGTAAATCCCACAAAATACATGTACATGTAAAATGCGAATGTCTTGGGACTTAAATGACGCACAATGCCATCATTCTTTACTACTGACCAGAACCATCTGCGCCTTTGCTTGTAATAATCCCTTACGGTGGTGGGCGGCGCAATGTAGATGTTGCCCATTGGAATGTGACAGAATACTCCGATCTCACATATCTTGAGCCCCATTATCAGATCTTCTGCCCCATACGTACCATAATCTCATCCGATCTTATACTCCACATCTGCCCGGATCACAATGCCTTCTCCGTGGACAAACTGCGGTTTGTTCTTCTTATTGCAATGCTTGCAGCAAGCTTCACAATTAGATATCCTGATCACATCACACAACGATGAGAACAGATGCCTCCCGAATGCACGAAGACAGATACATCCCTGCCCGCCTTCACAGGACATATAATTCGCAACAAATTCCAAATATGGTTCATCAACAACACTGTCGTCATCCAAATGACAGATGTACGTTTCTTTCCCGTAACCCATACTGTGCAGGACCTCGATACCGTATTGCATGGCGCGCATCTTGTTACGGGATGAATTTGGACATTTGTAATCCTTGGGCACCACTATCTGATCACAATCATATTCGAAAGTATCACGATACTCTTTGATGACAAAAACACGAATGCCCATAGAATAGGATTTGATCTTTTTTATGATCTTTTCCACAACGTCCGTCGCCATTCCGTTGGTGGTCACCACAACAATGATATTATTGGGCTTTTCTAACGGCTTCATTCCTTTCATATATCTGCTGTCCGGTGTCAAGATATTCACAAACATCAGATACACTTGATACAATCCAAAAGGAAGGTATGTGAGCATCAGGAAAAAGAAAACGAGCTCAAGAATAGAATCCGTGCCTACTGCGATTTGAACCGCTTCGAAGTCCATATACCAAAATCACATCATACTACTTAAAAAAATACGACACCGGCCTCTTCACAAGACAGTATGGTATTCCGGCCCGAGCGCAATACCCAAGCCGGAAAAATTGAAGATGGGAATTATCCCGTTTACTCCTTGTATTCCTTGATGAAGCCTTCCTTCATCATCTGCTGAGTGAGGTTCCTTGATCTGTTGATCATAAACTCTGCCTTCTCATACAGTTCCTGGCGCGAGAGCTTGAGACGTGCAACGCCCTGCTCCTGTGCCTTGAGAGCGACTGCAACCGCCTCTCTGGGGAATACCTCTGATTCGGACATGTTGGGGATGATGTACTCGGGTGTGAGTCCCTTGTCCTCGGCGCACTTGGCAAGTTCCCTTGCAGCTGCGATACACATCTCGTCTGTGATCGTCTTGGCCCTTACATCGAGGACACCGCGGAAGATCGCAGGGAATCCCATGGAGTTGTTGACCTGGTTGGGGAAGTCGGAACGTCCTGTCGCGAAGATCTTGACTCCGTGCTCCTTTGCCTCCCAGGGCCAGATCTCGGGTACGGGGTTTGCGGTTGCAAAGATGATACCGTCGTCTGCCATGAGGTCGCAGTACTCGGGCTTGATGGTCCCGGGTCCGGGCTTGGATGCCGCGATAACGATATCCGCTCCCTTCATCGCTTCCTTCATTCCTCCGGTCTTACCGGCACCGTTGGTCTTGTGACAGATCTCTCTCTTGAGCCTGTGGGCCTCATCGATGTCTGCCCTGTCGTTGTTGAGGATTCCCTTGGAATCGCACATGCATATGTTTCCGGGCTTGAATCCGGTGGCAAGCAGAAGTCTGGTAATGGCGATGGATGCCGCACCTGCACCGATGACGGTGATGTTCGCGTCCTCGATCGTCTTTCCGACGAGCTTGAGTGCATTGATGGCTCCGGCGACCTCTACAGTCGCGGTACCCTGCTGGTCATCATGCCATACGGGGATCTTACAGTCCTTTCTGAGTTCGTCAAGGATGTCAAAACATTTGGGGTTGGAAATATCTTCGAGGTTGATACCTCCGAAGGACGGCGCAATAAGCCTTACCGTCTCGATGATCTTCTCGGGGTCCTTGGTGTCAAGGCATATCGGGACACAGTCCACGCCTCCGAGATACTTGAAAAGCATTGCCTTTCCTTCCATGACAGGCATGGCGGCCTCGGGTCCGATGTCTCCGAGTCCGAGTACACGGGTACCGTCGGATACGACAGCCACGGTGTTCCACTTGCAGGTATGTTCATACACCATATCGGGGTTTTTGGCAATGTCCTTACAGGGTTCTGCCACACCGGGAGAATACCATATGGCAAAGTCGTCGAACGACCTGACACAGGCCTTCGGGACAGTCTCTATCTTACCGCCATAATACTTATGCATGACCATTGCGTCCTTTCCGGGCTTCTTTGCAAGCTCAAGACGCTGTTCAACCGTCATTTCCTTTTCGTTAACCATGATTTATTCTCCAGTTTACTACGAATTTCGTAGTATGTCTGCGGATTGCAATCGGAGAGATAACGCTATTCATATTTAACTGTGTCCGCGGAACAGGCCTTCTGGACGCGTCCGCGTGTCCGCGAATATATAAGACACAAGTAATACGGGGAAACATGAGCGACATCAAGGTAGCGGTCATCGACGGATACATCGACGATCCTGCCGCATTGGGCGTTCCGCCATACATATCGCCGATGATCAGGGCCGTTGCGGGCGCCGCCATCGATGCGGGCGCAGATGTCGAATACATTTCCGTGGATATGATCCGCAAAGGCAGGCCCATGCCCGATGCCGACGTCAGCGTCGTACTGTCGGGGAACACCGTGCCCGGAAAATATCTTCGTTCGATGCCCATGTCCGTAAAGGAACTGGATGCCCTCGTTCCCAAACTCAAAGGATGGAAACTTGTAGGCGGGTCCGCGGCATCTGCGGATGTGGCAGAGAAATTCGATTTCCGTATCAAAAGGGACCTTGCCGCCTCGCTTTATGACGGAATGATCGGCAAAGAGGTCGGAGAACGTCTCAGGACCCTTGACGAATGGAACAGATGGATGCTTTTGGGAGCAGACATCGTCAGGCAGCACCAGGACTTCCCGTATCCCCTGATGGTCGAGATCGAATCGTACAGGGGATGCCACAGGTGGAAGAGCGGAGGATGCTCGTACTGTATCGAACCTATGAAGGGCAAGCCGCTGATGAGAGAACCGTCCGACATCCTGGCAGAGGCCGGGAAGCTCAGGGACCTCGGCGTCAGGAACATCAGGATAGGCGGACAGACCTGTATCGTATCCTACGGTTCGAAAGATGAGAGCGAAGTACCGAGGCCCGATCCGGACACGGTGTCGGAACTTTTCACCGGCCTGAAGGAGATGGGTTTCGACATAATCCATGTCGACAACGCAAACCCTGCGGTCATAGCAACGTATCCGGACGAGTCGTCCGCCGTATTGAGAACACTGACCGAATGCTGCACATCCGGCAATGTGCTGGCACTTGGAATGGAATCTGCCGATCCGATCGTCATCAAAGAGAACAATCTTAACAGCAATGCGGAACAGGTGATGACCGCGGTCAGGATGATCAACGAGATCGGCGGGGAAAGAGGAGAGAACGGTCTTCCCAAACTCCTGCCCGGACTGAACATCATATGCGGCCTCGACGGAGAGACCTCTGCGACCTACAGGGCCGATATGGAGATCCTCGAGAGGATCAGGGACGAGGAGCTGATGGTCAGACGCATAAACATACGCCAGGTCCTTCCCGTCAGAAGGGAGTTCAACGTCCGCATCGACCAGAGAAAATTCAGAAAGTTCAAGGAAAGCGTCCGCGAGGATATAGACCGTACCATGCTGGAACGTGTGGCGCCCAAAGGGACCGTGATGAAGGATGTCTATATGGAACTGCATGACGGGAACACCACATTCGGACGTCAGATCGGCTCGTATCCCCTTCTTGTCGGCGTTCCATACCGTCTTGATACGGAGACCTCATATGACATCCTGATCACCGATTGGGGATATCGTTCGGTCACCGGGATCACATTCCCGTTCAACATCAACACCATGCCCATGAGGGCTGTGGAAGCACTCCCCGGGATCGGAAAGAAGAGAGCGGCGAACATAGTCATGAAAAGACCGTTCAAGGATCTGTCCGAATTGGATGCCGTTTTCGAAGACCGCAACGTCATCGAAGGCCTGAAAGATCTGATCGTCTTCGAATGAACAATAAGTTAATTATCGCAACATCCATGCAAGGAGCATGGACACGACCCTCGCGGCAAGATTTCCGTTCCTCAGGTCTGCATCTGAATTTGCGGACCAGAACAATGTGGACATAGAGTCATTGCTGACCTCTGAGGGATATGCCGTTGCCAGAAAGAGAGGGCTGCAAAGGGTACTTGACGCGATCGACAGCCATATCGTGTCGGAGGTCCCCCTGAGAAGCGAATACGACAAGCTCATGGAGGCCCTCAGCTATCCGTATGCCAGAATGATCGTTTCGATGATCGATGACAGATTCCTGACGAAGAGATACGCACTGGCCGAAGGGACCAAGATGTACGAACTTCTGAAGGGGAGCCCCCAATTCGTCCTGACGATCTCACAGGAACTCGACGTCAGAGCGACGGCCGAGACTGATGACCGCGTTTCGATACCTTTCCCGAATTATCTCAGGTACGCATGTGTACTGAAAGCGGTGGAATGGAAACTTATCAACAGCGATGTCAAGAACGGATACGTCCGTTTGGAAAAAGAGAAGCTCAGCCGTCTGCTTCAGACCGCCCTTCAGGAAAGGATAGAATCGGAACTTCCGCTCAACATACCGGAGGAATTCAAGAGGCCCCTTCAGAAGGATGCCGACACCGCGAGCATGCTTTTGGCCGAGACGAAGAACAGACTGAGCCCGACCGGCGGCAAGGGGATGGACCCTGCCTGCCTGCCACCGTGCATCAGGACGATCCTGGCAAATGCACAGAACGGAATGAACCTACCGCACAGTGCCAGATTCGCATTGGTGACGTTCCTGCATGCGTTGGGGGTCGATTATGACGGCATCATAGCCCTGTTCTCCCAATCCCCCGATTTCGATGAATCGAAGTCAAGCTATCAGATCAAACATATCACTGGAGAACTGTCCGGAACAGACGGATACACCCCGCCGGAATGCTCCACGATGAAGACCAACGGTATCTGTTTCGAACCGGATGAGCTCTGTGCACGCGAGACCGTGAACCATCCTCTGACGTACTACAGGATCAAATCCGGGAACTACACCAGAAGGCCGGAGACCAAGGAATGATCATTCTTCCTGTTCGGGCTTGTTGAGATTCTTCCAGGTTATTATCGCCCTCTGGATCGCAGTTGCGTTTCCGACGATCGCGAAGTAGATGATCATTATCTCCATCCAGGAGATCGAGATGTCACCTATCTCGATGTACGGGTATCCGACAAGGATCGCCACGAATTGGATCAGCGGGAATAGTGTGCTGAGGACCACGCGGTCCGCACGTCCGAGAAGTCCCGCATAAAGACGGGGCGCCCCTATGGCCTGTGCCTGCGTCCCCATGTATGAGGTAAGAAGAACACCCACAAGTGCCAGCAGTCCGAGATACGGGTTGCACCATGCACTGACGGCGACTCCGCCGATCATGAAGACATCTGCGTAACGGTCGAACACGTGATCGAGATAATCCCCTTTCTTGGAGGCCTTTCCGGCAAGCTTTGCGACCTTTCCGTCAAGTGCGTCAAAATAACCGGAGACTATGACCATCAGCGCTCCGAGAAGAAGCAGCCAGTGACATTCAAAGCTGAAATACAGTATGATACCTGAAACAAGCGCCAGTATGAGTCCTGCCCACGAGATCATATTCGGATTTACGTTGATGAGCTTCTTTGCGACAGGCGTCAGCGCGAAGTCTACTGCGCTTCTTTTCGAGTCTAGAACCATTCTTCCATCTCCCCGGTCCAATTGATCTTTCCCGGTGAATGGTCATTGTCCATGCCGTTAATAATACCGACTATCGTATCGGCAGTATCCGAGGCCGTTCCCGAGGTGCAGTCTATCTCGTACACCGGTATGTCCGAGTCCGTTGCCTCGCACAGGATCACATCCAGAAGTTCCGCCTGGACATTCTCGGTGACCTTTGCTTCGGAATAACCTCTGGCCTTCAGCCTTTCCGCCAATACCTTCGGATCGCATCTCAGTACGATGATCGCATGGCAATCCAGACAGTGGGACAGGTGACTGTCCATGAAGACCGTGTCCGGAGAATCCCTGATCTCCGTAAGAGAATCATTGAGGGCGTCGAGATCCACTTCGTAGGTGTCCCTGGGAACATCCTTCTCTCCGAGAAGGCCGTGCTCCCTCAGATGCCTGTTGATATCCACTACCTTGTATCCTCTGGACCTCAATTCCTCCGAAACGGAGGTCTTTCCCGTTCCCGGGGTACCCGTGATGGCTATCAGCGGCATATGTATCAGAGATACTTGTCCGCGCGTTCCATTACCTGGTCCCACGTGGGGGTGTTGGTCAGTGCACCGACCTTCTCGACAACGAATGACGAGACCGCCGATGCGATCGTGAGCGAATCCACCGGGTTGTATCCGCGGTACAGACCGGCATAGTAACCTGCCCTGTACGCATCGCCCGCACCCGTGGGGTCTGCGACCTTTCCGGCCTTGATCGTCGGGATCTCGTACAGTTTGCCGTCGACCTTGGCTATGCTGCCATTCTCGCCCAGCGTGCGCACCACGACCGGAAGATTGATCGACAGCACATCGCCGATGCCCAGGTATTTCTCGATCACTTTTGCCTCGTAATCGTTGCAGAACAATGCATCGCATTGGTCAAATGCTCCCGAGAGCGATTCCTTCGACCACATCTTGTAGACCTCCTGTGCGGGATCCACTGCCATATGGATGCCTTTGCCCGAGAGCTTCTTCATCAGAGAGATGTAATAAGCGGGCTCTCCGGTGCAGAAATGAACGTATTTTGATTTTGAAGCGCAGCCCAGAAGATCCATACCGAGCTTGCTGGCACATCCCTGGGGCCCCTGATAGAAGACCACTTTCTGTTCCATCTCGGCATTGTTCAAAATGACACACTGCGAGGTCTCGTACTGACTGACCTTGACGAAATCGTCCATGATGAGTCCTGAACCGCGCATGAACCCTTCGTAGTTCGGCGAGAAATCCTGACCGACGAATGCACAGATGGCCGTGGGGACACCCAGCTTGGCGGCGGTCACGGCGATATTCGTGCCGGTGCCGCCCAGTACCGTGTTCTTCTCCACAACATCCACAGTCTCGTTGATCTGCGGGAATCTTTTCACTGACAGGATCTGGTCCATTGTTATGTGACCGTAGACCGATAGGAACGGTGCGCTTCCTTCTGACATACCCCATAATATGAGCGGACAGTATTAGAATTATGGTCACTCTTTTTTAGAACAGACGCTCTCATAGAGGGCGGTAAGCTTCTTTCCGACAGTGTCGGTTGAATATTCCACTGCCGTGGCGCGGATACCCGGCATCAGCGCCTCTTTCTCATCAAGGCATTTTTTCAATGCCTCGGCGCAGTCTTCTGGTGCCTCGCCGAAAAGATATCCGTTGTACCCGTCCTTGATAACATCCAGGAACGCTCTTCCGGCCGCGCATGCCGCGGGAATGCCGCAGGCCATTGCTTCGACTATGGTGAGGCCCTGGGTCTCGAACCTTGATGCGGAAACGACAACATCGGATGCGGCATAATGGAGCGGAAGCTCCTCGTCCGATACGAAACCTGTGAAGATCACGCGATCGGAAAGACCGGAATCCTGCACATGCTTCTTCAGGTCCTCCAGTGCCGGACCTTTGCCGACGATCATCAGTCTGACGTCCTCGGGCATGAACCTCATGGCATCTACCGCCTGAGGGATGTTCTTCTCATATGACACCCTGCCGACGTGGATGACGACCCTGTTGTTCTCCAGCCCGTATCTCTTCCTGATCTCGGAACCGTCCAGGCCTTCGACGAAATGTCTGATGTCGATCCCTATGGGAATGACCTCTGTGCGCTTGGGCCTGATACCGTTCTGATCGAACTCCTTCAGGGACTCCGGGGTCAGTGCGATGATGCAGCTGGGTCTTTTCAGGATATTGCGGATATAGATCCATGCGAGCTTCTCCTGCATCGGCAGGGGAAGCGGCAGAGGCGAGTAAAATCTCAATGCATCGACGACGTTCGTCACATACGTCATGACCGTCGGTATGTGCGTCGTGTGCGAAACTATCAGGGCCTTGAGGGCCATGAATGTCACGCCGTAAATGTGGATCACATCCACATTGAGGGATTCGATGACCTCCCTCTTGTTGGAAGGGAATATGGGAATGTAGTAGTCTGGATACTTCTTGAACTTGGTAGCGCGGAAGTAGATGACCCCCTCTTCCCGATATTCCTTCCCGGGATCCGGTGCAATGATGAAGACAGTGTGTCCCATGTCTTCCAGGGCCTTCCTCAGGGTTATCACTGCCGTGACCACCCCGTCCCTGGTGGGGAGATAACTGTCCGTCACCATTGCTATCCGCATCTTATGTTCCTTCCTGCCAGCTGTGGACGTAGTTGTACTGGTCCGCGGACATCTCGTCGATGGTCACACCCATCGATGCGAGTTTGATCTTTGCGATGGTATAATCCATCTCGATGGGTACATCGTAGACCTTGTTCTCCATCTTGGAGTAATTATTAATCACATATTCGATACCGAGCGCCTGAGTGGCGAAACTGGTATCCATGATCTCTGCGGGATGTCCCTGTCCTGCCGCAAGGTTCATCAGACGGCCTTCGGCGATGAGATAGAGCTTGCGCCCGTCCTTCATCTCGTACTCGTCGATGAAATCACGGACCCTGATGCACCTGTTAGATGCTGCTTCCAGGTCCTTCTTGCTGATCTCGTTGTCGAAATGCCCGACATTACCCATGACGCATCCGTCCTTCATCACTGCGAAGTGCGCTGCGTTGACGATGTCCTTGCATCCGGTGACGGTTATGATGATCTCCGCTTCTTTTACCGCGTCGACCATCCTCATGACCCTGAATCCGTCCATCTTGGCCTCGATGGCCTTGATCGCATCGACCTCGCAGACGATGACATTGGCTCCGAGTCCCTGTGCCCTCATGGCAACTCCCTTTCCGCACCAGCCGTATCCTGCGACCACAAGGGTCTTTCCGGCGACGATGAGGTTCGTTGCGTTCATCCACCCGTCGAATGCGGACTGGCCTGTTCCGTATCTGTTGTCGAACAGGTACTTCATCTTGGCATCGTTGACCGAGAGGATCGGGAATTCGAGCTTTCCGTCCGCAGCCATCGCTCTGAGACGCACGACGCCGGTAGTGGTCTCCTCGTTCCCTCCCTTGATATTTGAGAGGACGTCCCTGCGCTTGGTGTGTGCCATGGTGATAAGGTCTGCACCGTCATCGATGACGAAATCGGGTGCGATGTTCAGAACGCTGTTCAGGTTCGTGTAATACTCTTCCTGCGTCTCGCCCTTCTTGGCGTGGACCTCGAGACCGTATTCCTCCCTGAGCGCAACAACGACCGAATCATCGGTCGACAGGGGGTTGCAGCTTGCAAGGCATATCTTCGCACCGGCGTTCGCCAGTGTGACGGCCAGCATACCGGTCTTGGCCTCTGTGTGCAGGGCCATTCCGATCTTGTAACCGACCAGCGGCTGTTCTTTCCTGAAACGTTTGTCGATCTCCTTCAGTACTGGCATATGCTCGTACGCCCAATGGAGTCTGAGACTCCCTTTGTTTAACAGGTCTTCCATATGATCCCTCTTTAGTCGAATTCAGACATCAGCGAGGAACAGATGCATTCCACCGTCTCCTTGCGGTTCTCTTTGTTGGAGAAACCGGAGATCGTGTCCTCGATCTCCTTATCTTTTCCCTTCAGTTCTCCGACAAACCTCAGGATATTTGCCAGTGCACGGACCATATCGTCGGATATGGACACGGTTGCTGTCTTCGAGGTCCTCGACAGGGGGTTGAGATCTATCGAGATCACTACCTTTCCCATTGCCACAAGGGCCTCTGCACGGTCGCCGTCCTCGATGGGGACGATGATCACATCGCAATCGAATATGCCTTCCTTGGTGCACAATGCGCGGTCGGACGAAAGTCCGGGTATCTTTGCATCCGGTGCTCTTCCGTAGACCTTCTTTGCTCCGTTCTGCTCCAGATAATCGATCAGGAGCCTCATCCTTTCCTCGGTGCGGTGATAGATGTTAACCTCTAACTTTGCCGACACAGCTTCCGACAGCGCTATCAGTCCCTTTGGATCGAGCACGGTCGCATTTCCGTTGGCGCATACGACAGGGTTCTTCGCCCTGAGAAGATATGCCGCTGCTGCCTTTTCAGCCTTCAGCGCAGGCTCGACCGTATGTTCGCCCATGAGATAATCGAACGCTTCGCCTCTTCCGTGGGATATCAGACCGGTCTCGTTGACCAGCCCTTTATCGACCATTTCAGCCAAATGTTCCCTGACCATGAGGGATTTGTATCTAGGATGATCCTTAGGAGTGCTCACGATTAGGGAGTAAGGCTACAATTGATATAGATTTATGTCCTGGTCCGCGGCAATGCCTCAAATACGCATAGTATTGGTGGGTCCGAAGTTCGAGGGAAATGTGGGCGCAATAGCCAGATCCATGGCGAACTTCGACATAAACGAGCTCTATCTGGTCAACCCTTCCTGCGAGATCGGCGACGATGCGCGCCGCAGGGCAAAACACGGAAACGATATCCTGGACAACGCAGTGACGGTCACTTCCATGGACGACGCCGTCCAAGACTGCTTCCTCACCGTAGGTACCAGCGGTATCATCACAAAGGGTGACAAGAATTACACCCGCGTCCCCGTATCGGCGAGGGAATTCGCCGAACATTCACGCGGATACAAGGAAAAGATAGCTCTGGTCTTCGGACGCGAGGACATCGGTCTGCTTCAGGACGAACTGAACAAATGCGATCTTCTTATCCATATCCCCACCGGCGAGCAGTATCCCATCCTTAACCTCTCGCATGCTGCGACCCTGGTCATGTACGAGATGTTCCAGGCACACTCCGTGGACAGAAAGGCCGAGCCTGCTGACCATAACGAGAAAGAACTCATGTTCGAATTCCTGATGGATCTCATGAATGAGATCGGCTACCCCGAGAACAGACGCGAGATGACGGCTGTTATGTTCAGAAGGATGATGGGCCGTTCCATACCTACGAAGTATGAGTACAACACGATCATGGGAATATTCGGCGACGCCGCCAAGATCATAAAGAACGGTAAGCAATGGGAATGAATTCCATCATCCCGTAACCCGTCCCGTTCTTTCTCGGGACGATCTCCGGAAGGATGCCGGTCTGATCGCATATCGCATCGCAGATCATATCATGATCGGCATCCGTGAATTCCGAATCCGTGCTGACGATGATCTTACCGTGCGACGGATCCGAATCCGTGAATCCTTTGATCATACCGTATTTTGCGGCCTTTTCCGGATCCTTCGAGTCGTCGTAGGATACGGTGTATGCCTTTTCGGTGAACAGACTGAGGAACGGCCCCTCCATCATCTCGGAGACCCTTTTCATCGCATCGCACATCAGACGGTTCGTCTTTTCCAGAAGGGCTTTAATATCGGGCTCTTCCACGGCATCCAATGCGCGGTCCATGTCGAATATGAGTGTACGGTCCGCGGCCCTTATGACGTTGTTGAGCTGACCGAGCGCCTTCTCGCGCCTGTCGGTCTCGAACGAGAACGGCAGGCCGACCACCGCGACCGACCTGAGTTTCAAGGATCTGGCACATTTCAATATCACCGAAAGCGATCCTGACCCGACACCGCCTCCGAGAACGCATACCGCCATGACGTCGGAATACCCGGACATCCTCTCTTTTATCGTGTCTGTCTTCTCCGATGCAAGCGTCCATCCGAGCGCGGGATCCCCCCTGCAATCCTTCAGACCCGGTTCCAAAAGTATCGTCGGCATCTTTTCGGAAGATACGTTTACCGTCTCTGACGGAAGACCGCCGGATCCGGAGACGATATTGCAACCGCTACCTCCGCATCCGAAAATAATGACCGACAGAGGCTCACCTCTGTTCGATCCTGTCACGCACATATCCGCTGACCGCTGCCTTGATGGCCTCGTCCAGATCTGTGGTGTCGGAAGGGGCTATCAATGATTCCGGATCTATTGCCTTCTTCTTAGAAGCGTCTTCCAGGATCCTGTGGATATCCTCTGCCTTGAACCTGGAATCGATGAATTCCCTCAATGCGGCCATAACGACATCTGGCATGCTGCTGAATTCACCCGATCTGACGAGCATATCGAGCACAGCGACGGTGTCTGGTGTGAGTCTGACTGCGACCCTCTCGGTAGGAATCATAACAATATCACAGGACGTTCAAAATAAAAGAATTTGTGTAAGAGGTTTGTGTTGTCTGAACCAACTGACTGTTCATCCGAACAGTGCGCTGAGACCGGCTGCTGCTTCTTCTTCGCTGACTGCCTCTTCCTCGGGCTCTTCGGCCTTTGCGGCGGGGGCATCTGCTGCGGCTGCTGCGGGTGCGGCGGCTGCTGCGGGGGCTGCGGCGAAAGAGGCATTCTCGATTGCCTCTTTAATGTCGACTCCCTCAAGCGAAGCGATCAGCGCCTTGACCTTTCCTGCGTCAACGTTGACGCCGGCTGCGGTCAGGACTGCGGTAACTGCATCCTCTGTGATCTCTTTGCCAGCAGAGTAAAGCACCATTGCGCTGTAAATGTACTCCATTTATGTCATCTCCTTATTTTATCATCCGAACAATGCGCTCATGCCAGCTGCGGCTTCTTCCTCGCTGACAGGCTCGTCTTCTTCTTCTTTTTCTGCGGGTGCAGATTCAGCTGCGGGAGCTGCTGCAACAGGTGCTGCCGCCGCTGCGGAGTTTAACCTCGCGGCGATATCATCGTTGGTATATCCCGATGCTGATGCAACGGCAAGCATCTGTGAGTCTGCCTTTGCAAGAAGAATGTCTATGTTCTCTTTGGTCGGTATCGCGGCCGTTATCGAGAGGCCCATTGCCTCCCTGAACGCCTTTCCGATAAGCAGTCCGATGGTTTCCTTTGTCGGGAATCCGATCTCTACTGCAAGTGCGGTAGCGTTGTGAACAGCCGTAGCGAACATTGATTCATAGTAACCCTCAGGTATGTTCAATGTCTCTGCCTGATAGATCGTTCCGTCCTCGTAGGCGACTCTCATGTCCATTCCTACGATCATCGGAAGGATCTCCAGCTTAGGGAGCATTGCTGCAACATTCGCGGGGATGGCTTCGCCTTCCTTAACGAGTGTTGTATCCTTCTTGATCACTATTTTTCCTGCATCAATTGCTGCAGGAAGGCCTAATTTCTGAAGGTCACCAATAATAGGTCCGGGTCCGAACGGGGTAGGTCCCTTGAACACGGTGATGTCGCAGGGTGCGATATCTCCGGGCTTTGCGGGAGCGGGTGTCATCGTAGCCTCAAGTTTCTTGTAAAGCTTGAACGGATCGATATCCGTTGATACGATAGCACACTGACCGTGTACGGCGTCCTTAAGTCCCTCGATTCCGGGTTTCTGCTTTGCTGCCTCTTCGAGAGCCAAGAGCATAAGATTGTTCTTGGTCATCTTGAGTTTGGCGTGAGCGCGAAGTCCGGCTCTCATGGACTGGATCTGCTGACCGGGAATTCCGTGCATGTCTACGACTGCAACAACGGGGCTCTCGACCATGTCCTGGACCAATTCATTGACGATGTCCTTCTTCCAAGCTGCGACGTGTGCCATATTAGACCTCCTTACATGATCCTCTCTGACGGTCCCATGGACGTCTTGACGTATGCAGACTGAATGTTCTGGTCACCTTTCTCCATACGGAGGGCGACACGCTTCAGGATAAGATCGATGTTTTCAGCGATCTTCTCTGCGTCCATCTCAACGGTTCCGACGGGAACGTGGAAAGTTCTCCTGTCTTTCGTTCTGACGGTAACAGACTTGCGGAAGTTGGTAATCATACCGGTAGGATCTACTCCTGGGGGTATGGGCTTAGGCATCTTTCCGCGAGGACCGAGAACAGTACCGAGTCTCTTACCGACAAGGGCCATCATAGGCGCCTCGGCGATGAAGTAATCGGTGTCATTCGCGATCTTCTTTGCCTGTTTCTTGTCATCGGCGATCGCTCCCAATTCCTCGGGTGTGATCACACGATCGGCAACGTCTTTGGCTTTCAAGGCTAATTCGCCACCACCAATCACACAGATGTGAATATCCTTTCCGCGGCCGTTGGGGAGAATGATATCCTCCTGGATACGGTTCTTAGGAATGGAAAGATCCACGTCTTTGAGATTGATAGCCAACTCAACCGTTTCTGTAAAATTGCGCTTCTTTGCACTCTCAAGTGCCTTCTGCACGGCTATTACGGTTGGTTTTTCTGCCAATACAATTCCTCCTCGTAGTGCAAACGATCCCTAGCGGGGTCTCCTACAAGCATCTCCTCCTAATAATGGGTAGTATATAAACCTTAAGCCTGTTTTCCGCACATTCCCGTCACTGAATTATGTAGTACGTTTAAATAGCCCGTATGTGTAATCAGGCTGAGCCCTATGAAGAGCAGCATGTCCGAGCACATAATGGCAGTATCGATAATACTCGCATTGCTATGCGTGGCCGCAGCCGTCTATGTGAACGACCTCACTTGGGTGTTCACATCGATATTCGGATTGTGCTTCCTGCTTGTACCTCACCATTTCACCAAGGATTGGGAATCTTCCTACTGCGGCAAGATCATGATGCCGCTGCCGTTCGTATTGGCGGCCTTCGTCATCCTTGCATTCACGCTCGGAAACAGATTCTCGATGTTCGCAGACCTGTGGCCGATCTCGATAGTACTTCAGGCATGGGCGATGATGATCTACAGCTACATGACGATCATCTACATCAACAACCACCTTACGACCGATATGTCGAGAAGGTGGATGCTTGTCTACTCCATGCTGATAGCATGCACCCTTGCGGGATTGTATGCATACTACATCTTCCTGTTCATGTACTGCGAAGGTTACCCCGTATTCAATGACCCAGATCATTCTAATTTCATTTACAATTGGTACCTCATGGAACAGATGACCATAACACTCTTCTTCTCGATATTCTATACTTTGTACCTTAAGTTCCACCTGAAGAATGTCCCCAGGAGGGTCCTCCTTTCATACACGGGAGGTAACTCCAATGAATGACATAAAGGTCCAGAATATCGTCTGTATCATAGCATCTCTGATACTTCTCGGAATGACGATCATCTCCGCGGTCACATCCTCCGGACGTCTGACCTATGAGATCGTGACCGGATTGTTCTGCGCACTGTTCTGCCTTGTTCCGATACTTCTCAGAAGGCTGAAGTTGATCACTCTGCCGACGGCGTTCATCATCATGGCCGAAATAGCCGTGTTCCTGCATGCTTACGGCGTGCTCCTGATGAGATACGACTTCGTACCCATGTGGGATACGGTCACGCACACAATATCGTCTGCGGTGGTCGCCATGATAGTATTCTACGGTGTCCAGTACATCGAAATGCATGACAGCGAGATGCATGCGACACCCAAGATGATCCATGTATACATCTTCCTGATAACTATGACGTTCAGCGTCATATGGGAGGTCTTCGAGATCTTTTCCGATGCGGCATTCGGAATTCATATGCAGTACAGTCCGTTCGACACGATACGTGACTTCACATGCGATGCAGCAGGTGCCGCCATCGTCATATTGTTCTCACACTTCTCTCTGAAGAAGCACGACATCGCAGAGACCGTGAATGCCATGCATATCCACCCGATGTTCGAAAGATATGTCAGCAGACACTCCGGAAAGAAGATCGACGATCATTCCGAAGATAACAAGAATTGAAAGTGAGAACCGCACGGAGATATTTCTCCGGCGGTTCATACACAAAGGATTTGCGAAGACCCCATGTGTTTCAAAACGGGGGGTCATGCCCCCCTTGAAGTTTATTGATCAGTCTTTGAGCTGATCGTCGTAGACGCCGGCCTTAATGTCTTTCTGGAAGACCTTAGGGTCCTTTCCATCGATGGTCACACCGACGGAAACGCAGTTTCCTGCGACCTCACTAACACGTGCCTTGAGGGTTGCTCCCAGAAGGCTGTCCTGCTTCATCGTTGCGATCTTGATCGCCTGGGGGATCGACATGTCTGCGACCTTTGTCGATTTTGCGTTGCTCGATCCGTGCTCGAGTCCGAGTTCGGATTTGATGAGTGCCGACATAGGGGGTGTTCCGACCTTGATGTCGAAAGACTTGTCGTCGTTGATGAGGATCTTCACAGGAACTTTCATTCCGTCGAAGGCCTTCGTCTTCTCATTGATTTTCGCAATAACCTGTCCAATGTTCACTCCTTTGGGTCCGAGTGCCGGACCGAGGGGCGGACCTGCGGAGGCCCTGCCTCCATCTACTAATGCCTCAACAGTATCTACCATTGTTCATCTCTCCTTTTCCATTAACCTGACGCTGTCACCTTTGACCGTGACCGGGATCGGAACCATTGCTTCGACGAGTTCGACTGTGATCTCCTCTTTGCTCTGGTCGATCTGCTGTACTCTTGCGATCTCTCCTTTGAACGGTCCGTTGACCAATTCAACGAGGTCACCTTCGACGATTCCTACGACCGCAGACACGGGCACGAGATAATGACTGATCTCCTCGATGCTCGTCTCTCCGTCCACAAAGGAACGCGCTTTCTTGATATCCCTCGTCTTCTCACGGAGACGGTCGGTGTTCATTCCCTCTACGAAAATGTATCCTCTCAGACCGGCGGGTGCGAATATCGCGTAGATATCCTTCTCACCCAGGTTGGCCTTGGACATCAAACTGTCCGCGACGCTTTTCTCCTGGTCGATCTGAGTCTTAAGTACCATGATTGATTGCTTTGCCACTGCTGTGAACGAAAGGGAAGATGATCCGGTGCTCACACCGATGACGACCTCGTCGTCATACCTTGCTCCTTTCGGGCAAATGACCTCGATCTTAAGGATCTTGGCCTTGTTTCCGGGAAGGTCTACATCGACCTCCCTCTTACTGCGGCTGTTATTCCACAGTTCTTCGTTCGAAGATTTGAGAGTAACATCCCACTCGGGAGCGCTGTCCGCGTCGGGGCCTGTTGTGATCTCGAGAAAGAGCTTCGCCTCATTCGAATCAGCGCTAAGCTGGAACTCCCATGAGACCAACCCTCCCGTGTGCACGTCCTTCTGACCGGATTCACCGTTCAGGACTGCACCGTCTGCCATATTATCGGACATCTTTCAAACACTCCGTTCAGAAATAGTTGGGAAGATAGATCATAAGCCAGTAGATTGCGAATCCGACCGCACCGAGGATCAGCATACCGAGTGCTGCGATATAGCATGTCTTCTTGTACTCTTCCCTGGTAGGCGTACGGGCCATCTTGAGGATCCTTCCGTATTTTCCCTTGCCGAGGCCGCCGACTTTGGATTCGACATTGCTCTGGAAATCCTCCGCTTTGTTCTCTATGCTCATGTTACTCCTTCCACTGTCCAGCGTGTGAATGCGGGACGTTTTTTGTCTCTTGCGTTACCACTAGAGGGCAACACTTGAATACTCTCCCTAAAAAGGATGCCTATTATAAAGGTTACGGTAAAGTTTGCGCCTCGGATTTCAATATTCAATGCAAAAACGAATTTCTAAAAAATATTTAGGAGGGAAATATATATACAAGTTACCGATTCGGAACGTGTAATCTCCGGGGTGAAAGTCATGGAAGAGATTTTGTGTAATGTCGAATTGGTCAAAGAAAATAATAATATCGTCGCTAGGATCCAGAGCGATCTCGGCGGTGTCAGAGAATACAAATCCCCCAACTTCGAAGAGGTCTTGGAACAGCTCGTCAGCGACCTCCAGGAAGAGTTCGAAACGATCTGAGTGGTGATTAAGATGGCAGATAAGATCAGACAGGTAGCAGATGCATTGGATATGCTGGCAGAGGACACATCGGTCCCCAGGAACATCAGAAAAGGAGCGGCGGACGCCAAAACAAAACTCATGGGAAAAGAGCCTATCGATGTCCGCGCAGGCGGAGCACTGTCTATCTTAGACGATCTCGCCAACGATCCCAACATACCCATGCACGGCAGGACATTGATATACAACATCATGAGCCAGCTCGAAGTCATCGGGCAGTCTAAAAACTGATTTACAAATTTTACGGAACGGTGCACGTATACCGCGTGCACCTTCCATTGCTTCAATAATTGTGTTTCTCTATGATGTCCAGGAAGTTCTGGAATATCTGAGGTCCGTTCTCCGTGTTCTCCACCTCAGGATGGAACTGCACACCGAATATCGGACGGGTAAGACATGTTACCCCTTCTACGGGACACGTAGGCGATGTGGCCGTGACCTTGAATCCTTCGGGGACCTTCTTGACCTCATCGTTGTGGGATGCCCAGACATTGAACTCGTCCGGAAGTCCCTTGAAAAGATCATCGTGATCGAGGACCTTCAGACCGACGTGGCCGAATTCGGGCACTTCGCTCGGACCGAGCTGTCCGCCGAAGAATTCCGACAGGAACTGCATTCCCGCGCAGATCCCCATGATCGGATACTCCGCCCTTTCCAAATATACGCCGTTGTTTCCCATGAGATTCGCGTCGGTAGCCACACGGGGTGCCCCTCCGGACAATACCAATCCGTCAAGGTCTTTGAGATCGTCGAACGGTGTGTTGTTCGGTACGATCTTGGTCTCGACCTTCAGGTATTTCAGAACGCGCCATTCACGGTGGGTCCACTGACCTCCGTTGTCAACGACATATACTTTCATCAAAGGATGATAAGACTGAACATATATAGAAATAATTGGCCGGGCAGAGCCCAGTAAAGAAATTCATTCCCACTCGATGGTGGACGGGGGCTTGTTCGTGATGTCGTAGACAACACGGTTGACCTGGCTCTTCATCTCGTTGGTGATACGGGTGGCCATGACATCCAATACATCCATGGGGATCTTGGCATAAGTGGCGGTCATTCCGTCGACGGATTCGACCGCACGGATGACAATGGTCCTTCCGTACGCCCTTCTGTCTCCCTGGACCCCGACAGACCTTGTGGGGAGGAGCGCTGCGAAATACTGCCACGGGAGGGGCATCTTTCCTGCCGCTGCCGCCTTCCTGATCTCGTCTTCGACGATGAAACATGCCTCACGGACGATCTCGATGTTCTCGGGAGTCACTTCGCCGAGACACCTGACCGCAAGGGCCGGTCCGGGGAAGGGCTGTCTCTCCGATGCTTCTACACCGAGGAACCTGGCAACATCCCTGACCTCATCCTTGTACAGATCTCTGAGGGGCTCTACAAGTGCCATTCCGAGGTCCTTGGGCAATCCTCCCACATTGTGATGGGATTTGATCGTGTCGCGGACACCGTCCCCGGACTCGATCCAGTCGGGAGCGATAGTTCCCTGAACGAGTGTGTCTGCCCCGAAAGATCTGGCCTCGGCCTCGAACACCCTGATGAACTTCTCTCCGATGATCTTCCTCTTCTGTTCGGGATCGGTCACGCCTTTGAGTGCGGCAAAGAACTGCTCTCCCGCATCGGCGATCTTGAAATTGATACCCATGTGTTCCATCATGGTGCGGACCTCATCGGTCTCGCCCTTTCTCATAAGTCCGTTGTCCACGTAGACGGCTAGAAGCCTGTCTCCGATAGCTTTGCTTGTAAGCGTGGCAGCGACCATGCTGTCCACACCTCCGGAGCAGGCAATGATAGCCTTTCCGGTAATCTTGGACTTAATGTCCTCTATTGCCTCGTTGACGAAATCCTCAACACCCAACATCTTTAATCACCTGTTCCGAATCTGCCGCGACCTTGTCAGCCTGTTCCTTTCTGTGATCGGCCAATGCCTTTGATAACCTCTCGTCGGTCATCGCAAGCATCTCTACCGCAAGTACGGCAGCATTGTCCCCGCGGTCCAATCCGACCGCCGCGACCGGTATTCCCGGGGGCATCTGCACTATCGACAGCAGGGCATCATAATTCAGCTTTCCGCTTACAGGCACTCCGATGACCGGCTTGCAAGTGAATGAAGCGATCACGCCGGGAAGTGCCGCGGACAGACCAGCGATGGAAATGAAAACATCTGCACCGCATGAAGTGACTATCTCCTCGACCCTCTTGGGGGTCCTGTGTGCGGAAGCGACGGCTATGTCGAAATCGACATCGAACCTTCTCAGGATAGCAATGGCCTTCTCCGCAACCGGAAGGTCGCTTTTGCTTCCCATAATGATAGAAACCTTAGGCATTAAGACGCCTGACAGAATCGAAGCATAAATAATCAGCGTTGACAGAAAGTGTGATAAAGATATTTGCGAGGGGTTTTACCCCCTCTGTGTTTAACTCTTAAGCACAACGACCAGGAAAATACCGACCGCAACAAGTGCTCCGATCAGTACACCGATAAGATCGATGAGTGCATTGTACATGACATCCCATACTTCAACGTCACAGAAGGGCGAGATGCCGCTCCAGATAGTGAGGTAGGACCAGACCAGGCCTGCAACGAGACCGACTGCAAAGATGATGCCGCCGTACATCCTGTTTTTCCCTGCACCGAAATAGGCCGAGAATATTCCCGCTATCATCATCACGATGCTGAATACAAGGATGACGAGTGTAAGGAAACTCCAGATATCCATTTTTTTGCCTCCGTTTTTCTAACATTCATTACGAATGAAACTGGCACGTGATAGACTATTGGCATTATTAAACCTTGGGTCAGTAAATGCCGTTAAAAAAACCCCGATCACCCGCGTCATTGTATGTAACACCGGTTAACAGCCAGCATAGATGGATGCGCCGTCCACACAAATTACATAATTGCCCGTTCAAAGTGATTAACATAAAATACTAATATCATTTTGTTAATAAAGATATCCAAAAAGTATATATACAGAGTATAACTAAGCGTGTATATAACTAAGACCTATTTTTGAGGTAAAGAAATGGAATTGCTTGGAACTGTGGAAGAAACGACTTCGGACGGCAAGGCTGTCGTTAGGAGTGAAAAACTTCCGGAGATCGGCGATCCCGTCTTCGATCGCAGAGAAAAGAAGGTCGGAAACGTGAAACGCATCTTCGGACCTGTCGATGAACCTTATGTGTCTGTCCAGCTGGATGACAAAACGGCAGGGATGGGACTGAAGAACAAACCACTATACTTCACAACAAGAGGAACCCAAAATGGTAAAGGTAAAAGAAGGAACAGAAGAAATTGAGGTCTGTCCCGAATGCGGAAGCCACCACCTCGTACGTGATTACGAGAGAGGAGAGCTCCTGTGCGAGGACTGCGGACTTGTTTTGGACGACCAGTTCATAGACCAAGGTCCGGAATGGAGAGCATTTGATGTGGAACAGGGCGAGAAAAGAGCCCGTACCGGTGCCCCCATGACCTATACCATCCATGACAAGGGACTTTCGACAGAGATCTCCTGGAAGAACAAGGACAGCTACGGAAAGAGCATCCCTACCAGGAACAGAGCCCAGCTGTACAGGCTGAGAAAGTGGCAGAGAAGGATCCGTGTATCCAATGCTACCGAGAGGAACCTTGCATTCGCCCTGTCCGAGTTGGACAGAATGGCATCCACAATGGGACTGCCCAGGAACGTCAGGGAAACAGCTGCTATGATCTACAGGAAAGCGGTCAACAAGAACCTCATCAGGGGAAGGTCGATCGAAGGTGTCGTGGCAGCATCGCTGTACGCGGCGTGCAGACAGTGCGGTGTCCCCAGAACACTCGATGAGGTCGCAGGATCCAGCCGTGTGGGAAGGAAAGAGATCGGGCGTACGTACCGTTTCATGACGCGCGAACTGAAACTGAAGCTCATGCCCACAAAACCCCAGGACTACGTCCAGAGGTTCTGCTCCGAACTGAAGCTCAGCGGAGAGGTCCAGAGCAAGGCCGCGGAGATCCTCAAGGATGCGTCCGAGAAGGAACTTACCTCGGGACGCGGACCTACCGGTGTGGCCGCGGCGGCGATCTATATCTCGTCGATCCTGTGCAACGAGCGCAGGACCCAGAGAGAGGTCGCGGATGTTGCCGGTGTGACAGAGGTCACCATCAGGAACAGATACAAGGAACTCACCGAGAAACTCGGTATCGAGATCCAGCTTTGAAACTCATGCGGGCTTCGGCCCGCCTTTTTTATTTATCATTGCCATTGACGGTCCATGCACTCCGAAGGCTGTCTTATCTGCGGCGAGGAACTTGTGTATTCCGAAAAAAAGGAAAAGGCTGTATGTTCCGTTTGCGGGAAGGATTTCATATCGGACGTCAGATGCCCGAAAGGACATTTCGTCTGCGACCGGTGCCATGAGGCTCCTGCCAAGGTCGTCATTGTGGAGACCTGTCTCGGATCGGAGATCAGAGATCCGATCGAATTGGCGATCGGAATCATGAAGGACCCTTCCGTTAACATGCACGGACCGGAACATCATCTTCTTGTCGGATGCGTACTCGCGACCGCATATCAAAACTGCGGAGGCGATATCGACCTTCCCGCCGCCATCATAAGGATCTGCGACAGAATGTCGGCAGTTCCGGGAGGCGTCTGCGGAAACTACGGATGCTGCGGTTCGGCGGTCAGTGCGGGAACGTTCATCAGCGTTCTCACGGGAGCCACGCCTTTGACCGAGGGATCATGGGGGATGTCCAACCTCATGACGTCAAAATGTCTTGCCGCCATCGCAGAGGTCGGAGGCCCGCGCTGTTGCAAAAGGGATTCTTTCCTGACCCTGATGACGGCATCGAAATTCATCACCGAAAAACTCGGCGTCGAGATGAAATGCGAAGTGCCGACGTGTACGTTCCATGAAAGGAACAGGCAATGCCTGGGAAAAAGATGTCCGTTCCACCCGTGATCACGGTCTGAACCATTTGAATTCCAGATATTCCACCTTATCGCTGATGCGGCAGAACAGGATCTCCTTCTTGACACCGCCGGACAGCCTGACCGTCCTGGATATCTCCGGCCACATCGTGACCTTCGATGCCGGAACTGCATGGACCAGATATCTGGCATGGCACTCGTCCGGAGATCTCTCATACACCCTGAAATGTGTACCGTACTTGAAACCGGTCTTCACTACCAGGCCGCGCTTCCTCAGGTCTGCGAAAGCCTTCATGCGCAGATCGAACTCGTCCTGGACCTTGGTACCGAAATCCCTCAGTTCCCCATATGACATGGGAGTTCCGTCATTCGAGGATATCTCCAATTGACCTGTGGAACAGAGGTAACATCCTTCGATCAACGAAAGCTGAAGGATGCCTTCCATCATCTTGCCGTAGAAACCTGCCTTGCGGAGTTCTTCCGCATCCTCCGACGAGAATACGAACACACGGTCGCTGATCAATGTCCCTTTCAGACATCTCTCCGCCTCCCCGTACACATCGCCGACGGGATCCTGCATGGACATTATGTAGTATGTCAGGTCCCCTTCTTCGTCCACGACCCCGTACAGAAGCTTTTTTCCGCGGTTCTCCGTCTGAGATATCTCGGCCGCGAACTTCGTGATGTCCAAGGCGGTCCTTTCTGATACTGCGCGCACCATGTAGATCGGACGGGAGTTGCTCATTGTGGAACCGCGGGGGAACACGGAGAAATCAAAACCGCCGGTCTCCTGTTTGACGACAAAACCGCGCTGCCTTATATCTCTGTAAACGAGATATTTGATATCGAATCCCTCGCTGACCGACGACGCATAACTGAACATGTCGTCGAAGGCCATCTTTCTGCCTTCGTATTCCACTTCCAGTCTGTCGCATTCTACGAGGAATACTGCCTCCACCAGATCGAGCTGCGTACCGCCGCCCCTCATGGGATAGCCAAAATTACCTTTATTGAATAGTTGGCATCCCTCTCTCTGGTCCTTGACGACCACAATATCATCCGTCAGTACTCCGGGCATCAGTGACACAATCAGGTCTACATATTTGGATTGTTCTGATAGCAATATCAGTAATAATACACAGGAATAAAGAAAAAGTATATATGTTCATTTTCAATTGTATTGTTTGTATTTTGTAATCTAAGTTTCAGATTCAAAGAATTTAAATCTTTCAATAACATTAGAATTGAATTGTATGTCAATAGAAGATAAGGGAAAATCATTCGGTGTCTTCTATACCGATGATGGAATCAAATGCCTGAACAACGAGACCGGTATGGAGATCATGAAGTTGATCGAATACAACAACCTGACCCTGGCCGAACTGTCCAGAGAGCTCAAGCTCCCTGTATCGACAGTACTGTTCAACACGAACAAACTCGAAGAAAAGAGACTTATCGCCTCGTACAGGGATTCCGAAGATCGCAGAAAGGTCTACTACACCAACATCTCTCTGAAGATCCTCGTCTCCTGTGACACGCACCCGGAGTACGATAAACTCCTGGACCTCATCCTGGAGAAGAATCTGTATGAAGGCGTCGCCCTTTACAGGAGCCTTGTGGGATTCGCGTGTACGAGTGCCGTGAAGACCGGTATCGATATCGGACCTCTTGTGGAAAGGGTAGGAAGGCTGCTCGGACAGCTGATGGTCAAAGAACACAACATCAAGACCAAGGACGATGCGTGCAAGGTCCTGGGTAAATTCCTCGAAGAAGGAGGATGCCCCCATCTTGAACAGACCTCCAGCAACCCGCTGACCATTCGCATGCGCTTCTACGACGGGATGCCCAAGAATCCGGGGACCTCGTTCCGCGGAACCATCGGAATGGTCTGTGCGGTCGTCGAAGAATTGACCGGAAAGCCTCACATGATCCTCAGTAACGGCCCCAACACCGCCGATACCATAACTTTCACGATAGAGCCCGTTCCGGAACACAAGACCGTTCCGACGAACATGTTCTTAGACAGCGGCCTTATCAGGATCAGAAAGAACAGCGGTACCGCAGAACAGTTCTGCATCTCCATAGACCGCGACAAGTGTCCGAGAATGATCAACAACCCCGCCCAGATCAGTATCATCGAGGCTCTGGCGGCCAATCCCGACACTCTCAAAGGTCTCAACAAGAAACTGGGAGGTTCACAGTCCACCCTATTCTCCAACCTGACCAAGCTCGAGAATGCCGGCATCATCTACACCGACAGGTCCATCCCAGGTTCCAATGTCTACAGGAACTACGGCATGGAAGCGATGTCCAGAAAGAAGGATACCATCAAGGAATACAGCGAGATCAGAGAGATCCTGCTTGAATGCGTCAATGATCCGAAGTATTACTACAGGTCGATCTTCAAGTATTTCATGGTCGTATTGGATGCCACCGGAATCGACAGCGGACCTATCCAGGAGGCTCTGGGCAGATCATACGCCCGGATCTTCATGAAGAAGAACCCCGAGATCAACGCAGACAACTACATAACCACGATCTGCAGCACCGAGAGTGTATTCGGGACCACGTTCACAAGGGAATCCTACATTCCGCTCACGATCACCATGGAGAACAGTCTTTTCCTCGGTACCGGCGGAAGATCTCTCGTGTGGTTCTACATCGGAGAACTAAGCGAGGTCATATACAGGACGACAAAGAGGAATTACATCCCCACATCCATCAAAGATCTCTCCAAGGGCAAAGGCAAATCAGTGTTCAAGTTCGTTCTCGAACCCGAGATCCCTGTTCCCCTGGACATGTCCTGATCGCAAACCATTGGGGGTCCGCCCCCATTTTTTCTCATTTTTCCTGTAATTCATCCCAAAAAAGCAACGTTTTATATACTACTATCACTATACAACTATCAGTTGTAAACCAAAAGAGTTACAGTGATACCCATGGATGACCTAGACCGCATACTGTCCGTAGTTGTGAACCCGACCAGAAGACGCATACTCCAGGCGATCGTGCGTGAACCGCATTATCCCCTTCAGCTGTCCAAAGAGCTGGGGATCAGCCAACAGTCGGTGGTCAAGAACCTGGATGTTATGGAACGTAACGGCATGGTGGTCCACTACAGACAGAGCAGCAACGTAGGTCCCGACAGGATCTTATACCGCCCCAGCAGCGAGTTCACCATACTGATCGATCTCCGTAACGGAATGTTCGAGACACACATGGTATCACCGGAAACCAAGAATGAAGATAAAGAGAAAGAAGACACAAAAATAGAGGAAACCAAGGAGTTTCAGGAGACTAGGAACAGAATATCGGACATAGACAGGCAGCTCAAAGAGCTGAATGAGGTACGTTCACAGATGATCGGAGAGCGCAACAGACTCATAAGATCGTTCTTGGACAGTATCGACGATAAAGTGATCGATTACGACCACAGGAACCTGCTGTACGAAATGCTGAACAACCCGGACATGGACAAGGCTACCATCTCAAAGGAGATGGGTGTCAACGAATCATCTGTGGATCAGATGATCGATGACCTGCTGTCCATGCTCCAATGAAAAGGTGATCAAAATGACTAACGATAAAGCGATCAAGGTCGCAGAACTCAAACCCGGTGAGACCGGGAAAGGAATATGCCGTCTCGATCCTGAATTGATGGATATTCTCGACATCAAGGTCGGGGACATCATCCAGATCGAAGGCACCAAGAAGACAGTATCAAAAGTACTGAGGGGAGCACCCGAGGATGCCAACCGCGGCATCATAAGGATCGACGGATCCACCAGGCGCAACGCCGGTACGTCGATCGACGAGAAGGTCGGGATCAAGAAGGTCGTTGCGAAGAACGCTGAGAAGATCACGTTCTCGCCTACAGAAGACCTCAGGCTTCAGGGCGGAGAAGAGTACCTCGCCCAGGTAATGGAGGGCCGCGCGTTCACCAAAGGCGATGTGCTGACCCTTAACTTCATGGGAAACAAGATCGACCTGATAGTGACATCCTATGCCCCTTCCGCAGACGCTGTGATAATGGCGTCCGGAACCTCCGTCAAAGTGTCGGAAAAACCTGTCAAATCGACGGGAATGGAAGTGCCCAAGGTATCCTACGATGATATCGGAGGACTGGGCAACGAGATCGGCAAGATCAGGGAAATGATCGAACTGCCTCTCAGACATCCTGAACTCTTCAAGAGGTTGGGTGTCGAAGCTCCCAAAGGAGTGCTCCTGCATGGGCCGCCGGGAACCGGTAAGACCATGCTGGCAAAAGCAGTGGCAGGCGAAACGAGCAGCAACTTCATCTCGATAGGCGGTCCTGAGATCGTGAGCAAGTTCTACGGCGAATCCGAAGGCAAGCTCAGGGAGATCTTCAAGGATGCAGAGGAGAACGCGCCCAGTATCATCTTCATCGATGAGATAGATTCGATCGCGCCGAAACGTGACGAGGTCACCGGTGAAGAAGAGAGGCGTATCGTCGCTCAGCTGCTGTCCCTGATGGACGGCCTGAACTCGAGAGGCAAGGTCGTGGTCATAGGTGCCACGAACAGGCCCAACTCGATCGATGAGGCTCTCAGGAGACCCGGAAGATTCGACCGTGAGATCGAGATCGGTGTCCCTGACAGGGACGGACGTTACGAGATCCTACAGATCCACACCAAAGGCATGCCTCTGGCGGATAACGTCGACCTCAAGAGACTGGCAGACAGAACCCATGGATACGTGGGTGCAGACCTTTCGGCCCTCTGTAAGGAAGCCGCAATGGCTTCACTCAGACGTGTGCTGCCCAGTGTCGATCTCGAGGCCGAGGAGATCCCCGTCGAGGTGCTGAACAAGATCAGCGTCACGATGGACGATTTCAACAACGCCCTGAAGGACCTGCAGCCTTCGACCATGAGGGAAGTGCTGATCGAGAAACCCAACGTACAATGGGACGATATCGGAGCCCTCGAAAGCGCCAAACAGGAGCTCAGAGAAGCTGTCGAATGGCCTCTGAAATACGGAAAGGTGTTCCAGCACATGAACGCCAAACCTCCGAAGGGCATATTGCTATATGGTCCTCCGGGAACAGGTAAGACCATGCTGGCAAAAGCAGTAGCCACCGAATCCGAGGCGAACTTCATATCAGTGAAGGGCCCGGAGTTCCTCAACAAGTGGGTCGGTGAGTCCGAGAAAGCAGTAAGGGAGACGTTCAGGAAGGCCAGGCAGGCATCGCCGTGTGTGATCTTCATGGATGAGATCGATTCGATCGCACCTGAGAGAGGTACCGGAGGCGACAGCAATGTCACCGAGAGGGTGATCTCGCAGATGCTGACCGAAATGGACGGTCTCGAATCTATGAACGACGTCGTGGTGATCGCCGCGACCAATAGGCCCGACATGATCGATCCCGCCCTGCTGAGACCCGGCAGATTCGATAAGAGCATATACATCGGTCCCCCGGACAAGGAATCCAGGAAACAGATCTTCGGAATCCACACCAAGGCCAAGCCCCTGGCGGACGATGTCGATCTCGACAAGCTCGCGGATGCCACCGAAGGCTGCACAGGTGCAGATATCTCTGCGATATGCAACGAAGCGGTCATGACCGCGGTCAGACGCCTGGTCAAGGACGGCAAGGTGCCGACGCAGGAAGAGATCGATGCTACCAAGGTCGAAATGGACGACTTCATGAAGGCCGTCGACAAATTCGGCCCCAAGGTAGCTGACAAACTCAAAGAATACGGAAACAAAAGACAATGAATAATGAAAACAAGGAAAACAAAAGGTGATGAATATGACAGCAAGTGATGATATTTGGGACGACTTCTTCGGAGAGAGTTTCGACACTCTCAACAAGAGGATAGAGAGGATGTTCGCAGAGATGCAGAACATCAACGACCCGAACGTCAAGACATACGGATACACAATGTACCAAGGCCCCGACGGTGTTCCCCACTGCCGCGAGTTCGGTAACGCCAGGGACGAGTTCAAACTCGGACCCGGTACGGTCGAACCCTTCTCCGATGTGGTCGAAGAGAACGGCAAAGTGAGGGTCACCATGGAGATACCCGGTGTCAAAAAAGAGGATATCGTACTGGACAGTACGGAGAACTCGGTATCTGTCAGGGCGGAAACGCCCAAAAAGACGTTCACCAAGACCGTTGCGTTGCCTTGCGACATTAAGACAGACTCCGCGAAAGCAGTCTACAACAACGGAATATTGGAGATAACCTTCGATGCGGCCGGACATAACGGCACAACGAAGAGGATCTCGATCGAATGACCACATGACCGGGAGGGAGACCTCCCGGCCTAACACTCTTCGCGTGTTTTTTTATAGAAGAACAACCACTCTTACTTCTATGAGCAGAGAAAATCTCATCAATACTACCAGGGCTATATTGGCCAAGGCCAGTTTTGATGTTTCTTCGGCGCTTTCACTGCGCAGCATCTGTTTCGACATAGTCGGAAGAAAAGATGACAGACTGCTCATAATCAAGGTCCTCTCGAACATTGATGCGTTCTCGAAAGAGAATGCGGACGAGATGAAGATCCTTGCAGATGCCTTGAAGGCAAACCCGCTGCTCGTAGGCGAGAACTCGAGTTCCGGACCGCTGGAAGCAGGCATCATCTACTCAAGATTCAAGATCCCGATAGTCTCCAACGAGACCCTCGCGGAACACTTATTGGAAGAGGTCCCTCCCTTCATATTCGCAGCCCCCGGCGGCTTGTATGTGAAGATCGACAGCGACCTTCTGAAAGAGATCAGGGAAAGCAACAATATCAGTCTGGGTACTTTGGCGGAGACCGCAGGAGTATCGAGACGTACCATCCAGATGTACGAATCCGGAATGGGTGCGATGATCGATGCAGCACTGAGGCTGGAAGAGTTCCTCAACGTACCCATAATCGAACCTCTCGATCCTTTCGAATACAAACATGACGGCAAACATGCCGAATATGCAGTGAAACAGTCGATCTCGGCACCGTTGGAACACATGGGTGAGATCGGTTTCGATATCATTCCCGTGGTCAAGAGTCCGTTCGATGCCATCAGTCGCAGCCCGGAGATAACGATGTTCACCGGACTCGGTACCGAAGGCGACAGACTGATCCAGAAAGCTTTGATCGCGGCCGAGATCTCCAAGATCGCAGGCAAACATTCGCTTATAATAGTCGATAAGAAACGTTCCCAGAACAATATCGACACAACGGCCATCGTCTCCAATGACGAACTGAAGAAAATGGACGACAAGACCGAACTCACAGACGTTGTCCTCTCGAGGAGCACGAAGAAATGATCCGGCTGACGATCGGCGAATGCCGGGTAGACATCCTACCGGTCGTTCAGGGTCTGACCCCCGAGGCAGACAAAGTAAAGGAAGCGTACGGAAAATACGAAGCGTACGGTCTCCCGCTCAGCGTCGAAGGTATACTGGCACTGTCGAAAAGGGATACTCTCGACATGGATGATTACGAGGTCAACGAGCTTGATCTCGTCTACGCTCACCATCTTTCGGAATTCGGCAATGTCGAATTCCCGTGCCCTGCATTCTGCGAATTAGTGGATCTCTGCAAGAACGACGGACTGAACGTTGTCGCCCTCGATATGAACGAGGATAAGTTCACAGACGTCTATCTGGAGAACATAAAGGCCACCGAATTCGTCAAAGAACACAGGGTCGCCAAGAAAGGAATGAAAAAGAAGTTTGATATGAGCTCCCCGGAGACCTTCGCCGAAGAATGGGATGCTTACGTCAACAAGGTGAAAGGTTACAGAAAACTATCCGCCGCACGCGAGAGATACATCGCAGAACAGATCGCCGACCTTGCAAAATACAGAAAGACCGTGCTGATCGTTGCCGAGGTCGAAAGAGTGAAGAATATCGTCGATATTCTGGAGAAACAATAATGGCACTCTCTGTCCTGTCAAAGGGATATGCAGGTGAATGACATGGAACCGCAATGCGACAGATGTAAGGAATTCTACGATCAGGAGGCCCATTACTGCGGGTGCTGCGGATATCGCTTCCCGCATGTGAAAGGACAGATCCCGATCTTTGACAAACTGATGATAGCACTGTCGGCGTTCGCATGCCTGTTCATTGCCGGCGAACTTCTCATATTACTCCTGAAATCCCCCGCGGTATTCTCCATCGCAGGCGACTTCGGTATCGGCATCCAGGTGATCATTCCGACCCCGACGCGCATAGCAACGCTGACCGGTATAGGGTCCGAGATCTGGTGGATCATGCTGGTATGCGCACTGACCGCTGCCGTCTGTTACGGCATATGGAGATATCTGAAAGCGGCAAAGATCTCAAAAGCCGAAGGAGAACCGGAGAACCTCATGAAGACGGGACTCTTCTGGGTCGCGATCCTGTTCTCCGCAAATCTGGCACTTGAGGTCGTCCTCATGTATATCGCAATGGCATGCGGGCTGACCATCGACAGCAGCTGGATGAACGATTATACCCATGAGGAATTACTGTTGATGCTGGCACATGCCTCGTTCTGGGAGGAGATCATCACACGCGTCATATTCATAGGCATACCGATGTTCGTCATTCAGATCATCAGAACAAAGAAACTGAATGCCGCAAAATATCTGGTCGGAGGATTCGGCATGAGCAAAGCGGCCGTCGTCCTGATCGTATTCTCCGGAATAATGTTCGGACTCGCCCACGACTCCGGATGGGGAATGACCAAGGCGGCCATTACCTGCATCGGCGGAATAGTGATGGGCTACGTGTTCGTCAGATTCGGGCTGTACGCCTCTATACTGATGCACTTCATGACGGATTATCTGTCGAGTTTCATGTACAGCGGCTTCGGACTGAGCTTCATCAGCATCATCGGCATGCTTGTGTTCCTGATAATGGGTTTTGTAGCTATCGCGTTCATCATAAAGAGAATTCCAAAGGGAAAGAACGCCCTGATCGATATCTTCAAGGGTTACCCTGTGTTCAACGATAAACTCTCAGAGTAACCTTTCCAAGACCTTCTTGGACCTTACCGCAGAATCCAGATCCTTTGACTCGATGATGTAATTCCCGGTATAGCCTTTCAGCATAGATATCACATGTTGGAAATCGATGCTACCTTCCCCCAATGTCAGATGCTCGTCCCTCTCGCCCATGTTATCATGGATGTGAACATTGGCTATCCTGTCCGAGAACGTATCGATCATCGCCTCGATCTGCCCGGTCGTATTCGCATGACCGATGTCGAAACAGATACTGAGATTCGTTCCTTCCACGATATGCGCCAGCTCTTCGGCGGTCTCGCCGAGCATTATCGGCATCTTCGGCATGTTCTCGATGACCACTTTCACACCCAGGTCCGCGGAAGCGCGGTCCAGACTCTTCATCGTATGTCTGGCACATTCTACGGAACGCTCTCTGAGGCCGGTACATGCGAGATTGACTATGCCCGGATGGATGGTCACGGTCTGCAGGTCCATATCCCTGGCGCACTGCATCTCCAAATAGAATTCGTCGAATGTCGCCTTTCTGAGAATGTCATTCACGGCGCCCGCATTGGTATCCGCTATCGCGGTGTGCAGAGAATATGTCATGTCATAGAGGTCGCGGTCCCTGAGGAACATGTCCTTAACCGAAGCTATCATCTGCTTCCCTTCGGAAAATATCTCCCAATGGGAAAACTCCTTCGAGACCTTACGCCAAGTGTCCTCGAAATCCTCCTTTGCAAACTCCGTGCATGACATCCCGATCAATGGAACACTTCCTTACCGTCCACGGTCTGGGGCGCCACACGGTCGATCAATGCTTCGAGATCGTCATCCTGAACTGTAACATCGATGCTTCCGAGGATCGGATGCTTGTCTGCGAACGATACCTTTCCAACCGTGGCCACCTGCTTGTTCAGATGCAGGACCGTCGTGTTGTCGCGCGCACCTTTGAACATCATGGCCCTGGTGCTGTCCAAGATCTCCTGTTTCCTGATGATCTTCGAGAAATTATCCAATGATGCCTTACCGACGATCTTCCCTTCGACACCTTCTTCCTCCGAGATGTCCGGAAAGATCCTGAGCACTGCCGCCCTGACCTTCTGGGGGTCCTCACTGGGATAGATAGGACAAGACACCGTTACTGATACCATGCTTATCGCATAGACATACGCATATTTTACACCCTTCCTCCCGTCACTGCGCAACATTAATCAACATCCCAAAAGATGGGGATGATATGAGAGAGGAGGTACTGTCCGCAGCAGCAAGGAAGAACGTCTTCCTATCGCCCGAAGCTTTGGAAATGGTACTCTCGAACTCGCACCCGATCGATTTCATAAACACTGTTCTCACCAAACTGTCCGAGAATTCCATGTTCGTCACTAAGAAGGACGTAATGGATGCAATAGCGGGAGACACGGTGATCTATGCTCCTCAAAAGACCATAAAGGTACAGAACAGCCATAAATTGGACATTTCTGTCGTACCCGGAACAGATGTTACGGGAGATTCCACCTGTGAGGGAAAGATCGAGGATTTTGCAAATTATTTCAGGAACAGATACTACACCCTGAGAAAGATCATCGAAAAGAGAAAGGATTTCGGATCCGCCATGCCCATCGAGAAAGCGATGAGGATGGACAGGGAGACCAAGATAATCGGTATCATCTATGAGAAGAAGGACACGAAGAACGGGCATGTCATTCTCAAAGTGGAGGATGAGACGACCATGTGCAGCGTTTTCATCTCCAAGGATTCGCCGCTGATCGGGGAGACCTTCATCAACGACGAGGTCATCGGTATCGCCGGCAAACCGACATCCAACAAAGAGCTCTACATAGCGAACGAGATCTACCATCCCGATGTGCCTTCGAGCAACAAATGGGTGCCTTCGGACTCCAGCGCATCTGTCGCATTCCTTTCGGACGTCCATATCGGAAGTTACACCTTCCTGGAGAACAATTGGAAGAAGATGATCGCCTGGCTCAAGGCCAATTCGGCCGAGAAGGAGATCGATTACATTGTATTCCCCGGAGACGTTGTCGACGGGATAGGTGTGTTCCCGGGACAGGAAGAAGAGCTTACCGTCGACAATATCTACGATCAGTATTCGATGCTGTCCGAATATCTCAAGGACATTCCCGATCACATACAGATGGTCATACACCCCGGAAATCACGATGCGGTCCGTCTTGCGGAACCGCAGCCCGCACTTCCGGAGATATTTAGGAAATCGTTCGATTCGAACATCATGATGGTCGGCAATCCGATCACCCTGAACATCGAGGGGAGGACCGTCCTGTCGTATCACGGAAAAGGAATAGACGATTGGATCGCAGGCGTCAGGGAACTGACCTACGAAGACCCCCTGAAGGTCATGAAGAACATGATGATCAGACGTCACCTCGCCCCCATGTACGGCCAGAGGAACGCTCTGGCGCCCGAAAAGAAGGATTACCTTGTCATAGACCGCATACCCGACATATTCGTCTCCGGACACGTTCACGGGGCCGGTACGATGGAATACAAAGGCATACGCATGATCAATGCATCGTCATGGCAGAGCCAGACAGAGTATCAGAAGATGCATAACTTCAACCCGGACCCGGGGATCATGCCGATAGTCGGCCTCGGTACCGGAAAGACCACCATGATGAATTTCATGAAGTGATCTTCGGGGTCCAGACCAACATTCCCATCTTCATTTCGTGATCGTATATTACACGGCCGTCGGTACAAAGCGGCCGCAGGACATTCTCCGCAATACCCCTGACCTCGGATCCGCTCCTTCCGTATTGGGAGAACCTTCCGATCTCATCATTCAATGCTGTCTCGTAAGGCACATCGATGTGGTTTACCTGAGCATATGTCCTCAATACCGCATCCCTTCCGAGCCCTCTCAGATATTCGTACGGATATTGGGTATTGTATCCTGCGAAGGAGTAGTCCTTTCCAAGGCCGTTCCATATACGGACATGTGTGCTGGCACTTTCATTTATCGATGATATATAGACGCATTTTCCTTTGGAGACAGACTCCATCTTCATGAAGGACTCTGGGGTGTTGGTAGGAGGACAGAGCGAGGTCATTACAACATCGTATCTGCCTTCGATACTGCCAGTCTCCCAATCACATTCCACGGGAACGATATTGCCGATACGGGATCTTTCCATGGCCTTTGTCAGTTCAGAGAGCATGCCCTTGCTGGCATCCATGGCATAGACCTTCTTTACATGCGGAGCAATCGACAGAGAGAACGATCCGTTACCGCACCCTATGTCCAATACCGTACTGTCCTTCCTCAATACACCTGTTCCGAGAAGGTCCGCTACCATGCGATCGCGGATGATCTCGTATCTCTTGTAGGAATACGAAGAGGATGCGCGATCCCACCCTTCCATCATACTTTCCTTTGACATGTGCTCTCCGAAATATGGATGTTTCAGACGTTCTGACATCCATTCGGTACAATTATCGTTCAAGATACCACGGTATCCCTGTTACGCAAGAGGAGATAGATCAGTATCGGCGCTCCCACCAAGGCCGTTATCGCCCCTACCGGAAGTATGATCGGATTCACCAGGTCCTTTGCTATTATGTCTGCGATCGTCAGCAACAGGGCTCCTGTAGCTGCGGAAGCAGGTATCAGATATCTGATATTGCCTCCTACGAATATGCGGGAGATCTGCGGTGCCAAAAGACATATGAAACCTATAGCACCTACGAAACTGACCGCGATCGCTGTCGATAGGCATGCAAGAAGGATCACGGCAAGCCTGGTCCTTTTCACATTGACACCCAATGTGGTCGCTGTATCATCACCCATTCTCATGACGTCGATATCCTTGGTCAGGAAAAGCGCCCCAAGAGTGGTGAATATCAGCGTTACAAGGACATAAGGCACCTGTCCAAGCGTAGCATCGTTCAGGTCTCCTACTGCCCAGAAAAGTGCCTGTTTGACCGCTTCCGCATCGCCGAAATATTGCATTATGGTGTTAGCGGAAGAGAACAGATACGACATGGACACGCCGACCAAGATCATAGTGGTCGCCATCATATTCCGTCTGGACGTGGCCATCAGTATCACTCCGGCAGGTATCAGCGAGAAGATGAACGCGTTGATCATGGTGCCCCACTGTCCGGCCACCGCAGTAATGCCGAGAACTATAGACATTCCCGCACCGAATGCGGCGCTGGACGATACACCGAGGGTGTAAGGAGTTGCCAGAGGATTCTTCAGTATCGTTGATACGAGACATCCGCCTATTGCCAAGATCGAACCCACTATAACTGCCATGAGAACACGCGGTGCGTACACCTTCATGATTATCTCTTGGGTCTTGGAAGGGATATCGAACGTACCGGGGAATATCTGATTGAACAGGGTCTCGTAGACCTCCAGTGGAGTGATGGTGGTCGAACTGATGGTGATCGAATATGCGGCAAGGAGGAATACACCTACAGACACTATCAGGATGTACACGATCTTACGTGCATTTCCTTTCCTGATGGATTCTCTGTCTGCATCAGATTCCTTTTCACCAAAGACCCTTGCCGATAATGACACCAGTACACCCCATCAGACAGAAGGATAGATTAACAATCCGTCTTCGGATACATCGTAATCTTCGATTCCAAGCCATTTAACATATTCATTGTGCATTGCGATGGGATCTATGTCGGAATATGCCTCCGCATTGATCACACTGCCCATGTAGGCTGCCAGAAGAACTCCGCCGGTACATCCGTTCCTGAAATCTCCGGCTATCAGGGATATCTTCTCGTCGGTTATCAGAGAATGATCGGTCGCGATAGCATATGCTGCGGCCATCTCCGAATCGTCTGTAGTGAGATATCCGTGATCGGGAACACCGCTGTTCACGGTCGCTCCATATGTGTATTTCACCATGTGAAGGAAGAAATAATCCACTTCAACGGATTCATCATCATTGAATATTGAATCTATCTGCACCTTAACGGCATACGAACCGCTGGTGACAAATGAACTGTCGCTGAGAAGTTCGATGACGTTCGTTCCTCCTGCAAGTGTTACGGCCTGTCCCAGGGGGTCGTTGGTCCTGTACACCGAGATAAGGTTGCTGTCATCATCCATGAAATACTGTCCGCTGGTATAGTTGCTCATGCACACAACGGGCTTATAGGAATCATCGATGGAATCCGCAATGTCGAGCATTTCGTCCCTGTAATCGATGAGCCAATTGATGTAATCCTCTGCCCTGTCTACTGCTCCGAAGATATATCCTGCCTTGAGAACACCCTGAACGAAACTGGATTTCTCAGTATTGGTCAGATCCGGATTGTACAGGCCGAGATAGATGACATCACAGTCGATGATCTTCTCCTGTTTGGCCTCATAACTTGCCGAACCCGAGAATAGAAGATATGTGTCGAGGTTCAGAGTGTTTATCAGGTCGTAATCAGGTTTGTTGCAGTTGAACATATTGGTGATGTTGCTCTGCTGCGACTCCGTGAAATAGAAATCACTGTAAAGGTAAGGCGCATTGTCGACCGCTACGATCTTATCGGCCTGTCCGAGGATCAGACAAAGCTCTGTATTGGAGAAGTACTCACATCCGATACGCGAGATGTCTGTGCTGATCTTACGTTCATTTCCAACTCCGTCCAGCATCCAGATGTTGTCTGCTGTGCCTGCAACTATTGCACGCACTTGCGCGGCATCTTCTGTATTGATGGATCCGTCAAGATTGGCATCGGCAAATGTAGTGCTTATATCGATTTCGGAAATTGCCTCTGAATCTCCGGCCTCTACGGCGGCAATATACTTCTCGATCATTACCGCATCGTTCTCGGATATCCTATCATCTTTGTCTGCGTTTCCGAATATTTCCAAATTGACATCGATCGTCTTGTCAGTATCATGTTTTAATCCATTATAGACGACGATTCCTGCTCCGGCTGCGATCAAGATCACAACGACGGCCAAGGCAACGACCTTAGAATTCATAGTATTACGAATATAACATTAGTATTAAACAGTATTCATTATTCAACAATTAGTGTTATTAAGCATAAGGACATGTCCTTTCTCATGCAACTGAGAATAGACGGTATCGACTTCAGTTACGGTAAGAACGAGATACTAAAAAAAGTCTACCTAGAACTCAAGGAAACCCAGCTCATGGGCATCCTCGGACCGAACGGTTCCGGAAAGACGACAATGCTCAGATGCATCAATGGCATTCTCACCCCGCAACAAGGCTCCATTGTCCTGGATGAGAAAGAACTCAAAGATATGCCGCGTTCCGAAGTGGCAAAGAATATCGGGTATGTGCCTCAAAACTTTTCCTCTGACCTCTGCTCCCCCACAGTATACGAAGTAGTACTCATGGGACGTAAACCCCATATCACATGGCAATTCAGCAATAGGGACAAAGATATCGTTTGGGAGGCCATGGAAGAGATGGACGTAAAAGACCTCGCATCACAAAGATTCGACAGGCTGAGCAGCGGCCAGACCCAGAGAGTGCTGATGGCCCGCGCAATAGCGCAGGAAGCACACGTTCTGCTCCTTGATGAACCTACGAGCAATCTCGACGTGAAATATCAGATAGAGGTCATGGACCGCATACACAGATTGGTGCATAAAAACAATATCAGCGGCTGTGCTGTTATCCATGATCTTGACCTTGCCATGAGATTCTGCGATAAGGCCGTGTTATTAAACAAGGGAAATATCGTAGCGGCAGGAGATGTGTGGGACGTAATAACTCCCGAGAACATCAAAAAGGTCTATGATATGGACATAGCGATCCCGGATATCTACGGAAGACCGCGTGTTGTAGTATTATAAAGGGGCCGGAGCCCCTGTTTATTCAGCGTTCCAATGAAGCACAGTCGGCGTAATACTCTCCGCTGTAGAATATTCCGGTGAGCGTCATGTCATCGTCTTCAACGTCAGCGTAATAGATCGAACGTTCATTTCCGTTGACAGCAAACATTTCCATGTGTACGATCCCGTCGGAAACATACAATACACCGGCCATATTCGAAAGGGCATCGATACTGCCTTCCTTGTATCCGACCGTACCGTAGAAGAAATTGCCTGTTCTCTCGGTGATCGTGATCTCCATATCGCCTCCGTACGAATCTCCGTCACAAGACAGTGAATAGAAATCTGTGGATGTCCAGGTTCCTGTGATATCCGCTGCGGATATTACAGATACCACTCCCGTATCCCCGGAGACGAATGCACTGGTCTTTATCGACGCCTGCGAGGGGTCGATATCGGAATATGCCGCTTCTGTCACTGTCATTATATCGGAATTGACAGTGAAGGATACAGCGAATGAATCGCCGATTATCAGTCCAGCGTAATTTCCTTCGCTCTTCTCGATCACAGCTCCCTTGACGGGCTCCGAATACATCTCACCGCAGAATACGTTGGAATCGCCCTGATACTGTGTGGTGAACAATGTATCGGAAGACTTGCCTGTCTCATACATACCGTCACTGTGGATCACTTCGTAGAACAAACATTCCCATCCGCCTGCAAAAGCCACATCGGCTATCGCGACAGGTTCTCCGCTACCGCCCGTCTTCAGCGCACATCCGACAGTTATTTCGGATTGATCCTTGTTTATGTTATCTATAACAACGACCATTGCGTCAAAGTCATCGTTGAGATCGAAATTGATATTCACATTCATTCCGTCCGAGGCCACCGTATATGCTTCGCCGGTGTTCCCGCAGACTATGCCGCAGATCCCGATCCACTGTGAGAAGTATGAGTCGTAATATTGACCCGAGAATATGTTATCATTCTGCTTTTCGATCATCAGGAAATCCAGATCGCCTGTTGCGGAGTGATATTCCCCGGCGTAATCTATGTATTCCCTCTCGCCGGACAGATACCATTCGCCGGTGATGTCCGCCTGGACGTCACTGCTGTCCTTGGTCAGGAAATAATATCCTGTTGTACAGACCAATGCGGCAACGACTATGACCGCCACAATGGTAAGTGTTTGATTCTTCGCCATGGCCGTAAATGGCTGTCGGCCTATTTAACGTCAAACGTATCGATAACACAAAAAAAGAAATTTTTGGTAAAGGGTTTAATTTCCTGCCAGTAAGACCCAGAGGATGAGGATGAAGCCGATTATGAGCATCGAATACGCTATTACCCAAATGGCCGTAAACAGCCTTTTGAGCTTGACGGGATCTTTCTTGATCTCGTCCCAGCGGTCTTCGAACGATCTCACTCTACAGCAGCTCCCTTCTTCTTCAGGTGCTTGAGACGGGTCGTGTTCTCTCTTTCCATCTCTTCGAGACGGAATTTGACGAACCTCTCGGAGTCCTTGAGATCGGGTATGATCTTGAACTCGAGAGCGTTGACCCTTCTCTTGGTCTTCTCGATCTCATCGAGGAGCTTCTTCATGGTGGTCTCGACCTCGGCCGCACGGACCAGAGTGTCGAGCAGTTTCTCAAAGGCCTGAGCGGCCTCTTCGATGTAAGCGGAGGTTGAGATGACACCGTAGCCTTTGTCGACTATGTTGGTGTGCATCGAGGCTGTTGCCTCTACCTTCGGTACCATCATTCCCATGATGCTCTTGCTTCCGACATTCACCTGAGGATCTGCCTTAAGGGCGTAAGCCGCGCTTCTTACGGCGAGTTCTCCTTCTACTGCACGGGCCACAGTGATCTTCTGCATTGCCGTCTCGTAGTCGGATGTCACGCCTGCGCGCATCTTCCTGGCCTTTTCCATTACTTCGAAGAACTCGATGATGAGACCGTCTCTCTTCATCTTCAGGATCTTGTAACCGCTCTGGGTCAGCTTGATCCTTCTTTTGAGGTCCAGAAGGACGGAACGGGTCGGTGTGATGTCATGAGTGCTCATGTTGCTCACTTCTTAAGGTACTTCTCAAGGTACTTACGGTCGATCCTTGTCAGCTGGTCAACGTCGAGTTCCTTCAGGATGTCCCAAGCGATGTTGAGTGTGTCCTCGATGGAACGGTCTTCGTCACGGCCCTGACGGACCACACGGTCCTCGAACAGGTCTGCGAAGTCCAGAAGCTTCCTGTCTTTTGCGGACAGGGAGTCCTTACCGACGATCGCAACGAGACCACGGAGATCCTTACCCTCTGCATATGCTGCATAGAGCTGATCGGATACTGCCTTGTGGTCATCACGGGTCTTTCCTTTTCCGATACCGGAGTTCATCAGACGGCTCAGTGACGAGGAAACGTTCACCGGCGGGTAGATACCGTTACGGTGCAGTTCCCTGGACAGAACGATCTGACCTTCGGTGATGTAACCGGACAGGTCGGGGATAGGGTGGGTGATATCGTCACCGGGCATCGACAGGATAGGCACCTGTGTGATGGATCCCTTCTTTCCCTTGATCCTTCCCGCACGCTCGTACAGCTGTGCGAGATCGGTGTACATGTAACCTGGATATCCACGCCTTCCGGGCACCTCTTCACGAGCTGCTCCGACCTGACGCAGTGCCTCACAATAGTTTGTGATATCGGTCATGATGACCAGAACCTGCATTCCGAGTTCGAAAGCCATGTACTCCGCGGTCGTGAGACCGAGACGGGGTGTGACGATACGCTCGACAGCAGGGTCGTCTGCCAAGTTAAGGAAGACCACAGCGCTCTTCAGTGCACCGGTTCTCTCGAACTCGGTCATGAACATCTGTTTCTCTTCGTTGGTGATTCCCATTGCGATGAACACGACAGCGAACTCTTCGTTCTCTCCGAGAACCTTTGCCTGCCTTGCGATCTGCAGAGCGATCTCGTTATGAGGGAGACCGGATGCTGAGAAGATAGGCAGTTTCTGTCCTCTGACCAGTGTGTTCATTCCATCGATGGTCGAGATACCTGTCTGAATGAAATCGGCAGGGCTGTCTCTTGCCCAGGGGTTGATGGCAGCTCCCTGGATGTCAAGTTCCTCTTCGGGAATGATCGCTGCGCCGCCGTCAAGGGGCTGACCGGATCCGGAAAGGATCCTTCCGAGCATGTCCTTGGAAACGGGCATTTTCATGGTGTCGCCGAGGAAACGGACCGATGCCGCCCTGTCGATACCTGTTGTTCCCTCGAAGATCTGGATAACGACCATGTCTTCGGACGAGTCAAGGACCTGTCCTCTCTTCATGGTTCCGTCAGACAGCCTTACGCTGACCATTTCCTGGTAACCGACGGGCTCTGTCTTCTTGACGAAGACCAGAGGTCCTGCGATCTGGGAGATCGTCTTGTACTCTTTTGATACTTTTACGTCTGCCATCTGCTCACACTCCCAATCCTGCGAACTGGGTGTCGAAATCCTTCGATACAGCCTCGAGTTCTGAGTCGATGTTCTCTTCGTACTTTGCCTGAACGAATCTCTGCCTTGCGGGGATGTATGCGATCTTGTCGACCGCGACACCTGCTGCAAGTGCCTTGTTAGCAAGGTCGGAGTACTTCTTGATGATTTTCATCATGGTGTACTGCCTGCTAAGGGGACAGTAACAGTCAACGGGGTGGTACGCGTTCTGCTGAAGATAGACCTCACGGATCATCTTAGCGACCTCGAGTGTGATCTTCTGCTCATCGGGCAGTGAATCGGATCCGACCATCTGCACGATCTCCTGAAGTTCAGACTCTTTCTGAAGGACCTGCATGGCCCATGCTTTGAGTTCGGGGAAGTCCTGTGCGACATTCTGCTTGAACCATCCGCTCAGCTGCTGGTCGTACATTGTGTACGAGGTAAGCCAGTTGATGGTAGGGAAGTGCCTTCTCTCCCTGAGCTTGGTATCCAGTGCCCAGAAGACACGGACGATACGCAGTGTGTTCTGCGTAACAGGCTCCGAGAGATCTCCTCCTGCCGGGGAAACTGCACCGATAACGGAAATGGATCCGTCTTCACCGGAGAGTGCCTTGGCGTGGGATGCACGCTCGTAGAACTCTGAAAGACGTCCGGACAGATATGCGGGGTATCCCTCTTCTCCGGGCATCTCTTCCAACCTGGACGAGATCTCACGCATAGCCTCAGCCCACCTGGAGGTGGAGTCGGCCATAAGTGCGACATCGTATCCCATATCCCTGTAGTACTCTGCAATGGTCATTCCCGTGTAAACGGATGCTTCCCTTGCTGCGACAGGCATGTTGGAAGTGTTCGCGATCAGAACGGTCCTGTTCATCAGTGACTGTCCGGTCTTAGGATCGACCAGTTCCGGGAACTCTGTCAGAACCTCGGTCATCTCGTTTCCTCTCTCTCCGCATCCGATGTACACGACAACCTGTGCGTCCGAGTATTTTGCGAGGGACTGCTGTGTGACGGTCTTTCCGGTACCGAATGCACCGGGGATAGCTGCTGCTCCGCCTTTTGCGAGGGGGAACATCGTATCCAGGACCCTGAGTCCGGTAACGAGGGGTACATCAGGCTGATATTTCTCGCGAACGGGTCTAGGCACACGCACAGGCCATTTCTGCATCATCATAACGTCCTTTCCGTCGATGACCGCAATGGTCTCCTCAACGGTGAACGATCCTGATTTGATCTCGTCGATCTTTCCTTTCTTGATCGTAGGGGGGACCATGATCTTGTGGAGCATGGTTCCTTCCATAACGGTACCGAGAACCTGACCGGCCTCGATCTCGTCTCCTTTCTTTGCTACGGGAGTGAACTCCCATTTTTTCTCTCTGTCAAGTCCAGGTGCGGTAACTCCACGGAAGATGAAATCTCCCATTTTGTCCCTGAGTACGGGCAGAGGCCTCTGAATACCATCGTAAACCGATGTCAGAAGTCCGGGGCCCAGTTCTGCGATAAGAGGAAGTCCTGTGTTTGTGACAGGCTCTCCGGGTTTGATACCGGATGTATCCTCGTAAACCTGGATGATTGAATAGTCGCCGACGATCTTGATGACCTCTCCCATCAGCTGCTCGTTTCCAACATGCACGACATCGTACATCCTGGGCGAGATACCTGTGGCGGTCACGACAGGTCCTGCGACTCTGTAAATTACACCTTCAGTGCTCATTTATTCATCCTCTGTTTTGTATAAGTCAACGCCAATTGCTCTCTTGACCTTCTCACGAAGGTCGCTCTCATCTCCGCCTACCGGTACGACAACGGGCTGGATCGAATCCATTACCTTTGTCCTAACGTTAGCGGGAAGATACTCCAGGTCCTTTGCATCGACAGCGAGGATACCGATATTGGGGTCCTCCATTGCCTCTGCCATCTTGTCCTGGTAGTCATCTTTTCCTGCGACGAACACACGCCTGAGTCCAGCTAACCTGAATCCCAGTACGAACTCGTCGCTTCCGATAACCGCTATCTGCATTAGATCACCAGTAGTTTTCTGATTGCTTCTTTATCCAATCCGCTCTCTGTTCCCCTTGCGATGATCCTGATGTTGCTGACCTCATTCTCCTTGTGGATCATGAAATCGAGCACAGGTATCACGGACAGAGGGTACAGATGTGAGAACTTCTTTGCCTGATCCATCTCGTACTTCTTCATTCCGGAAGCAACGCCCATGAGCGATGACGAAGCTGTCTCGAGGCCTTCCTTGATATCTTCATAGAAGTCAAGCTGGCCGACATCAGACATTGCTGCATCGATCGTCTCTGCATTCGCGAGCTGTGTCGCGAACTTGAGGTCTATCTGCTTTCCACCGGGGATGAAATACTTCATCACTGCCTCGCCGTGTATGCCCTCGAGCTTGAGCTTGAGGATCGTCTCGAGATTCTTCACGTCGATCTCCTGCTTAACGTAGTTAAGGAAGAGCGACTCGGGTCTCGAACGGGGGTTGATGCTTCTGATCAGGTTCGCATAGTAACATTTGTCGAGGTAGTCCTCGATGACCCCCAGGTTCTTCTCGGCCTTGTAGGCGGAGATGACCTCTGCGGGGATCGCCACATGTGCCAATGCGGTAAATCCTGTAAGGATGTCGTCCTCAGTTTCATATGAGATGAGTTTATCCAAAGCTTCGGCGCTGAGACTGCCTGCAGGTACAAGGTCTCCCTTGATACCTTCAGCATCGAGACCGTATGTTTTTCCGCGGAGTATGACCTTAAGGTTCCAGTAATCCCATTTTGCGAGATATGCCGAGACCATGTCCTTCAATTCTCCCTGTGAAGCTGTAAGGATATCTCCGAATACCGCTGCCATGCTGCCGTAGGTAGCATGTTCCAGGAGATCCAATCCCACGTATTTTCCTGCAAGGTCGGTCATCTCTTTCGAGTAACCGGTCTCACTGATGTAACGGGAGATCTCTGGGACGGACATCATCAGCATTTTGCTGTAATCCTCTTCTTTCATCAGGAGGGACTTTTTGGCCTTTACCCTAGCTACGGTGTATGCATAGTTGCCTTTCTTTCCGCTGCGCCTAAACATATGTCTCACCTAAATAGGATATCCGACAAAGTTTTGATCTCGCGGTCCCAGATCGTCTGGAGAATGGTCTCATACTGCATGTCGACCTCGATGGTTCCGTCCTCACTCTGGAGGATGATACCAGCGCGTATCCTCGAATCTGTCTCGACGGATTTCACTCCCAGCTGTTTGGCTGTGAATTTGTCGTTCTCCGAGACAAATGCCTTGGGGGAATCGATGACGGTCTTTGCTGCCTTTACCATTGCCTTGTATTGTGTCAGTCTCTCGTCTTCGGGAGCTGATTCAAGGTCGGCGAGAACTGTCTCGAATGCCTTGGCGAGGATCTCTTTCTTCTTCGACAGGACGATTTTCTTGCTTTCCAGATCTGCACTGGAAAGCTCCTGGCGTTTGAGTAGCTCAACTGCTTCTTTGAGCTTTTTGTCCTCTTTTTCTTTCATTTCGGCGATCGCCGCGTCTGTCTCTGCCTGGATCTTCTTGATCTCGGCTGCCTGGGCAACTTTGATCTCGGAGACCTGTGCATCGGCGTTCGCGATGATCTCCTTCGTTACGTTGTCAAGTGCCATGGATGGGCCTCTAGACTTACATAACGAAGATAGCCATGATTGCGATAACGAGACCGAAGATGACAATTGTCTCAGGGAGAACCATGAAGATCATAGCTTTACCGAAGAGTGCTTCATTTTCTGTGATTGCACCTACTGCGGCTGCTCCGACATCTTTCTCTGCCATACCTGCACCGAGACCTGTAAGTCCGACTGCAAGTCCTGCTCCAATTGCAATAAGTCCTGTTCCAACATCTGCCATTTTTATACCTCTTTATTGATATTTTCTGTGGTTAAAATTGTTTTTTCACGTTTGATCTTCAGGGGCTTGAACTCAGTTCCGTTACCCTCGAAGAACTTCGTCATCAGTTCAACGAACTGCAACCTTAAGGCGTGCAGTCCACCGGACAGGATGGCGAGTGTCCAGATGACCAAGTGAAGGAATGCGAACAACAGTATACCCAGAATTAACATGATAATACTGGAAACTCCGTTCTGGATTCCCATGATCATACCGAACACGATGTAGTTGAATGCCAATGCCATACCGGCCTTGGACATACCGATAGCAGCCAGACGGGTGTAAGAAAGAATGTTTCCTACCATTCCGGGAAGTTCCAGAATTGCCTGTGCCTTCTCTCTCTTGAAGTTTATGATCACACCGGCAATAAGCAGGATGAATCCGATCGCAGTAACGATCAATACCTGCTGTCCGCGAATTACGATGGACGCCTCCTCGACGATCATGACCTGTGTAAGCACGAAACAGAGAACGACCATTCCGATGAATGAGAGGATCCATCCTCCCTTCTCGATAAAGGCCTCCTTGAATCCGTGCTGGATATACTTGTTGTAAAATCCGCACAGGTATCCGATCATAAGGTGGACGATTCCGACGTAGACCGACAATTTGAGCAGCAGCGTAACAGCTTCGAGCTTTCCGACTCCGTGGCCGAAAGGCAGCAGTCCGCTGAACCACTCGGGGAATGTAACTCCGAGAAGCATATCCCAGGTCACATTCACTCCTCCGCCCCAGATCGTATTTTCGATTTCTCCGGTGACGAAGTGCATTCCTAGGGCCTCTCCGAAGAAGAGGAATCCGAAAATGAATGCCCAAATACCGCCGAAGAACAATACGGTCGCGATGGCGCGCCAGTCTTTGTGGTGTGTTACTTTCAATCCGTACGCTCCCAAGATAATGAATGGGATGGCGTATCCGCAGTCTCCGACCATAAATCCGAACATAAGCGGAAGGAAGATCATGATAAGGACCGAAGGGTCGATTTCCTGATATTTCGGCACCGACACCAATTTGGTGGGGTACTGGAATTCTTTTGTGATCTTTCCGTTGTTGAATTTTGTCGGAACTTTCTTGTATCTGTCCTCAACTTCCTCGGCTTCTTCCATCCTTCTGCCGCGGGTCTCCTGGAACTCGACGTAGATGTCGTTGCCGAGCTTGGATTCAAGCTCGTTCTTAACGTCTTCTACTCTGTTCGTGGGTACCCAGGCGTCCATGATGTACGAGTACTCTGTAACTGCGACCTTGAGGGGAACCTCTCCCTTCTCGATCTCAATAGACAGCTGCTCGTCAGATGCCTTAAGGAATGTTTGGTGTTTCATCTGAAGCGCTTCGAGTTCTTTCCCGACCGATTCAAGCTGGCCGTTGAGGTCGGTCAGCTTTTCGTCTGTCACTGCGAGTACTTCGCTCACGGGACCCTTTCCCTCAGGAACGGTGATCTCCGTGAATCCGAAATCGACTAAAGCTGCCGAAATCTTGTCCCTGTCCGATTTCCTTGCGAAAACAGCAACGATTCCGCCTTCTTTCTTATCAAAAGATACGAAATATTCGATGTCGCCAATTGTTTTCAGGACCTCGGTGGGATCCTCGGTGACTGAACCAACGATCGATGTGATGGTCTTGTACCCCGAATAGAGGTCCAGATCCACAGGGATCGGTCCGAGAAGCTCCAAGTTCTTCTTCTTAGAGTTTAACTCAGTGATTCTTTGATTAAGATCATTCCTTCTGTCGAGAACAGACATGATCTCCTTCTCGACATTTTCGACGCTGTCAGCATTGATCTGACTCCTAATCTCGTCGACCGGAACTTTGGGGGTCTTGGCATGTTTTTTGATACCAAGTTCCTTCTCCATTGCCCTGACCTTCAAAAGCCTCTCAGAGGCCTTTGCGTTCCTGGACATAGGCGTACCGATCGAGAGTCCGTCTGCGCCGGTGGTATGATCGATCAGGTGGAGTGCCTTCAGCTGGTAGAATGCCTCAATGGCCTCATCCATGCGTGATTTGGTACCCACAATCACAATCCTACTCATCGACTCAGGAAGTGACATTTATGTTCTCCTCGAATTTCTTCTCTAGAAAATCTTTTACTTCCTGCATCTGACTGTTGGAGGAAGATTCGATCTTGTCGGCCTCTTTCTCACCTACGGCGAGCTTTTCAGACCTCATAACATCGAGTTCTTCTTTTTCCTTGGTCATGGCGGATTCATAGGAGCTGCGCATTGCTGCTTCAGCATCCTGAATTCTCTTAACAGAATCCCTGCGAGCCTCCGCGATCGCGTCCTTTTTATCAGCCTCGGCCTTAACGACCATGGCGTCCGCTTTCGCTTCTGCTCCTTTAATTTCCGAAAGTATGTCAGTTCGGCTCAATTTACACTCCCCGACTATTTGCGGGCTTCGGTATCCATTGACCTTACTTAAACATATGTCTCTTTTTTCTTATTATTTATACTAAGGGAATATCGTCGAGAAGCTTCTTTCCGTCAAATTGGAACCTGCGGATCTTAATATCCGTTTCTGCCAACAATTCCTTGGAAAGCTCGTCCATATATCCGTTGTCGTAAACGATCTCGGTTATGCCGGAATTTATCAGGATCTTCGCACACATGGAGCAGGGGAAGGTCGTACAATAGACGGTACCTCCGTTCACACTTACTCCGAAATATGCGGCCTGCGCAACGGCATTCTGTTCTGCATGAACACCTCTGCATAATTCGTGCCTTGTTCCGGACGGGATCTTCAGCTGTTCCCTTATACATCCCAGTTCCTCACAGTGACGGGTGCCTTTGGGAGAACCGTTGTAGCCTGTGGAGAGGATGTGCTTGTCCTTTACGATAATGGCTCCGACCTTCCTCCTGATACATGTTGACCTGGAGGATACCAGGTAGGCCATGGACATAAAATACTCATCGTTGGAAGGTCTCTTCATCGAGAGTGTCATTGTTGTCTCCGTATTATTCCTTTACTGTTGACGAAATTGATTCAATCACTATGCCAGAATGGTAAATGATTATCAATCCAAATCAATATAACGGAATAACGTGATGATGCCCCGATGCGCAAGGATACCATAGAATCGATCATAATCATGGTCGTCGCATTTGCTCTGATCGGCGGAGGATATCTGTACATACAAACAGCTTCCGACGTAGATCCCACTTTTACGAACGTGGAATCCTGGAGCATGCAACATTCCGATGAATCCCAATTAGGTGTAATCGACACAGGGGATATGGTCATCCTGAAGAACAAAGACAGTTATAGCCAGCTGACGACATATGTAGACGGCTATGCTTCCGGATACTCTTCTTTCGGGGAATACGGAAATGTCGTTGTCTATGAGAGAAATCCGTCTAGCAATCTGAATCCCGTCATTCATCGTCTGATACTATATCTCGAATATGTCGGAGAGATCTACGGTGTCGATACATGGAGTGCACCGAGCCTTGCAAATTTCGATGGTAATTGGTCATGCACCAGCGGTACGGATTATACTAAATTATCCGGCACTTTGGAACTGTATAATATCGGATATGGAAATAAAACGGTCTCTTTTAACTTCAGCGATCTGGAAGGATATGAGTACAGCGGATATCTGACCAAGGGAGATAATGCATCCACAAACAATTATTTCGACCAGAGCACTTCGATAACAAAAGGATTGGTTACCTATGAGGATATCAATTCTGTTGCATGGATCGAGATCCCGTGGGGCGGCATTCTTAAATTGGTAAAGAATGAAGATATGAATAGAATTAACGATTGGGTTCCTAATTCCATTCCGAGTATGGTCATCTCATTGGCTGCGATATTATTAGCATTCTTGGCAGCAAATTCGATCATTAATTATCGTGAATATTCAAAATTCTACAGATTGAATAAAGAAAGGAAAAAGTAAGGCCCCCACCCCTTCATTTCCACTGCAACATAAAGAAGATAAAACACAGTTGGTGTGATTGGGATCACATCAAGGTCGTCTGCTTTGAAGGCTTGTAATTTTTGAGAGGCTGGAACAGTTCATTCTTCATGAATTTATCAATGATATCCTGATTGATATTCAATGAGAATTCCTTTGTCCTTCCGTTTCTTCCCAAAGATTTGACCTGAGCATGAATGATACCCAACATATCCAACTCTGAAATAAGACCCGCGACCCTTCTTTGTGTCAAAGGTGTCATACCTATGATATCACAGATCTCTCTGTATGTCGTATAAACATCACCGGTCGTCATCTTCTTATTATTACTTTCAAAATTCTTGATTATACTCATAAGAACGACCTTTGATTGATTTGTGATAGTATTCATTACTTCTATCACTGCATCGAATTCGATCTTCTCACGAGCAGAATTAACATGAGCTTCGGTAACAACGGAATCTCCGTTTCTTTCAGCAATATCTGCTGCTATTCTTAAGAAATCAAGAGCTTTTCTTGCATCTCCGGAATCCTGAGCAGACAAAGCAGCGCAATACGGAATGACAGCAGGATCCAAAACCCCTTCATCAAAAACGCATTTTGCTCTGTCGGAAAGAATATCCTGTAATTCTATCGAATTATACGGATTGAATACTATTTTCTCTTCACCCAATCTGCTTTTGATCTTTGTTGAAAGCAATTCGGTGAATTTTGAATTATTTGTTATTCCGATAATGGATACTCTTGATTTTTTGAGTATCTCATTCATTGTTGTAAGGAAATAGAATATATCGTCACCGTTCTTCTTGAACGATCTGTCGATCTCATCAAGAACGATAATGAAGACCTTATCTTTCTCATCAATATAATTTGAAAGTTCATAATAGATCTTATCCAATGCCCATCCTGTGAACGGTATCTTTCTGTTATATTCCGTTATGATCTGATTTGATATATTATACAGAATTCCGGACGGTGTATCAACGACTTCGCAATTCACATAGATGAAACTGCAATTCTTTTCATCGGGATCTGCTTTTTTCAATTCTTTTCCGATATAATTCAGAACAGCGGTTTTTCCGGTTCCCGTTTTTCCGTAAATAAGAATATTGGATGGTTTGTCTCTGTTAAGACAGGGAGCTAAGATCTCGGCTATTTTTTTGATCTGCTCGTCTCTGTGTGGTAATTGTTCGGGAATGTATGAGGATTGAAGGATGTTTCTGTTTTTTATCAAAACATTCCTTTTTTCCATATATTTTTCAAATATGGATTTTTCTTTTTTTTCTTCCATTCGCATTACCACTTTTTCCAATGGAATGAGGTAAGTTGGATCTAGATTATAAAACCTCTTATGACCGATTTTATTCTTTGTACATTCCTTTTATAACAGAACGTTCATTATCCTTTTGTATTGCGTAAAGCAAAGGTGAAAATAATGAAAGGATGGCTTGTTATCGGAGCTTGTATTCTTGGGATTGTCGCATTCGTTCTGATCCTGTACGCTATCGGAAGTTTCTTCTGATATCAACAATTTTCGATCGATCTAACGATCGATCTTTCAATTTTTTCTTTCGAGAATTCTTTGTTATTTTCTAAAAATATCTATTTTTTTCTGCAGTGGAAATGAAGGGGTGGGGGAGTTTGTTTAATTGTATATCTTTCTTTATAATATTCTTATGAAAGATCAGTGAATCATGACAGGAATTCTCAATGACAAATATTTTCTGATGTGTGTTTCGATATCGGTTATAATTTTGATATCTGTATTTTTGATGCCCGGAGAGAACAGTGATGATGAGACCGATGACAGCATCAAAGGAATAGTCTATGATATCGATCAGACATCGAGAGGATACACATTTTCGTTTCAGGATACGGAAGGAAGGTCGATAAGGTGTTATTTCAAAGAGATGCCGGAAGAGTCGGTATATTCGATATCGGGAAATTTTTCTGATGACGGTTCCATATTCTTTGTAAGCGAAATGACCCCGATACAATCAGAATGAATATATCGGATTATTGAATAGCCTCTGTTATGTATGTAGCGGTCGACGATACAGATTCCAACAAAGGGAACTGTACGACCTTTTTGGCAACCGAGATAATCAGAGAACTCGACGATCTGGACCTTATCGGAAATCCCAGACTTGTCCGTTTGGACCCTGCAACTCCCTGGAAGACCAGGGGTAACGGTTCATTGGTCATGAGATTCGGAAAGGGTGTCGGAAAAAAGAGATTCATCGGTAATATCGGTAACAGGGACATCTATTGTTTCGATTGCTGCACGGATTTTGAACCGAACGAAAATGATCTTCTTAAGAGGATCATCCCGCTGATCGAAAGATTCCATGAGGATGATGCGAATCCGGGTCTGGTCATTTCCAGGAAAAAACCGTCCCAGGAATTCTATTGGAACGGTGTAAGGAAGATAATGGACCGTAAGGATATCGAGAACGAGATCAAAAGGATCGGTGCCGTCAAATTCGAGATAGGGAACGGAAGAGGTGTTATCGGCAGCACATGCGGGATGGCATGGAGACCGCGCGATCACACATATGAACTTCTGACATACAGACCTATGAGCAGATGGGGTACCGAACGCAAATTCGATCCGCTGACCATCAGGGATGCGGAACATAATATCGAAACATCGTTCAACAGCTGGGAGGACAGGGATCAGAAGGTCGCGATGGTACCGGCGACCCCGTGTCCGGTGATGTACGGTTTCAGAGGAGATGTCCAGGAAGATCTGATCAGGGGATTTGAGATGATCAGGACAGAGCCTATCGACAGATGGGTGATCTATCTTACGAATCAGGGTACAGACGATCATATAATCTATCATCCGAAGGAACTGGTCCCGGAACGTTCTTATTATCTTGAGGGAAAAGTGATCTCTCCCGCCGAGCACATCAAAGGAGGGCACGTTTTCGTAGATATCATGACGAAGTACGGGAAGGTCACCTGCGGAGCATACGAACCTTCCAAGGATTTCAGATACGTATTCGACAATCTCCGTGTCGGAGACAGGATAGGGGTCATGGGTGAGCTCAGAGAGGACCCGAGGACCCTGAACGTCGAAAAGATACATGTTCTGGAATTAGCAGAGGTCTTCGATAAGGTATCCAATCCGATATGTCCCGTATGCGGCAGGACGATGGGTTCCGCTGGAAAGGATCAGGGATTCCGCTGCAAGAAATGCCATACCAGATCCAAAGAACCGATGTCCGTAAAGGAGTTCAGGTGGATCGTTCCGGGATGGTATGAGCCGCCTACTTATTCAAGGCGCCATCTTTCAAAACCTTTGAAGAGAATGGGCGAATCACAGCCTGTTGATTTCGTCAATTGCCGTAGTTGATGACCGACATTAATATATATTGTGTCGTAAAGTGTACTCCAAATCAACTTGAGGTATAAAGATGGAAGATGCAGTAATAATCAGTGCGGCAAGGACGCCCATAGGAAAATACGGAAAATCCCTTTTGGGAATAAAATCCACCGATCTCGGTGCACTCACACTCGCAGAGGCAGTGAAGAGGGCAGGCATTCAGACGACCGATGTCGAGGAATGTATTATGGGAAATGTCCTTTCGGCAGGACTCGGTCAGAACCCCGCAAGACAGGCAGCCATCGGCGCAGGTCTTCCCGAAGAGATCGGATCATACACCGTCAATGCTGTCTGCGCATCCGGACTCAAATCCCTGATGAACGCGGCAGATGCCATCAAGGCCGGCGAGTACAACGTACTGGCCACCGGCGGAATGGAGAACATGTCCAACGCCCCCTACATCATCAACGGTGCCAGGTGGGGACTCAGGATGAACGACCAGCCCATGGTCGACTGTATGGTCCACGACGGACTCTGGGACATCTTCAACAACCAGCACATGGGATTCACCGGCGAGATCGTTGCCGAGAGATTCAATGTGACCAGGGAGGACGCTGACAGACTTTCGATGGAAAGTAACCTCAAGGCAGCCAAGGCCCAGGCAGAGGGAAAGTTCGACAAAGAGATCGTCCCCGTCACCATCCACTCAAAGAAGGGAGACACCATATTCTCCAAAGATGAGGGTATCAGGCCCGATACAACGATGGAGACACTCGGAAAGCTCAAACCCGTCTTCAAGAAGGACGGTATCGTCACGGCGGGAAATTCCTCGCAGCTCAGCGACGGTGCGGCCGCATGTATCGTAACGTCCAGGTCCTGGGCGGAAGAGCACGGTATCAAACCCATTGCGGAGATCGTCGCATACGGCGAGCGCGGTGTTAAGCCCGAGTACATCATGGAAGCACCCATACCCACCACCAGGCATGTCCTCAAAAAGGCCGGAATGACCATCGACGATATCGATCTCTTCGAGCACAACGAAGCGTTCGCATCGGCATCATGTGCGGTAAAGAAGGAACTGAACGTTCCCGAGGAGAAATTCAACGTCAACGGAGGAGCCGTCGCACTCGGACACCCCATTGGATGTTCCGGAATGCGTGTGCTCACATCTTTGATATACGCACTCCACGACCGCAACAAGGAGACAGGTCTTGCGACACTCTGTTACGGCGGCGGAAACGCGGTCACGATGATCGTTCGCAGGTGCTGAATACAAATCAAGGGGGAGATCCCCCTTTTCAAAAATTTTTCAACAATAACCTATATGAATTTTCAACTGATTTACTGTCAAATATGGAACTGAACGCCGTTCTGGAGAATATCGATGCTTCACGCGATGACATCACAAAGGTCATGACCGAAATGATCGGAATACCTGCGATGTCCCCGGAGATCGGCGGCAACGGCGAGAGCAAGAGGGCAGATATGCTCCAGAGATGTCTCGTCGGATATGACAGCGTTCAGCGCATAGACGTTCC
>Ga0172378_10000047_pt1 | contig 81813 bp, 65 predicted proteins | sample GrowelOW332metaG_FD_119755 | JGI IMG/M metagenome (GOLD analysis project Ga0172378, IMG submission 119755) | Groundwater microbial communities from an aquifer near a municipal landfill in Southern Ontario, Canada - Pumphouse #3_1 metaG | ecosystem: Environmental > Aquatic > Deep subsurface >... | reverse complement strand
TCTTGGAAATCGAGCGACATCAGAATCAGCACGAATAAAACGAAAAAGAGAACCATGATGATATAGGCGTTCTCTGACATATTCAAAACTTCCTTTCCTGTCATAATAAACTAACCCCAGTATACCTGAAGAGACCTCCTACTGGATAAAAAGAAAAAAAGAAAAAAAGAGAGACCGAAAAACGGTCCCTCCCTATTCAACTTACATGGCACTGATAATCGCGTTGATTTGGTCAGCTGTCAAACCTGGTTTGGACAACAAAGCTTTCAACGTTTCTGCTTGACTGACTGCAGCAGTCGTCGTTGCTGGTGCTTCTGTTGCTACCGGTGCAGGTGTCACCACTGGTGCTGGAGTTGCAGCTGGAGTCGCAGCTGGAGTCGCAGCTGGAGCAGGCGTTTCCGCTACTGGTGCAGAAGCCACTACCTGAGTACGCGTTGCTGCGTATCTCATAATTTGTGCTTGAATCGCCATCGGGATGTTCCCCAGATTTTGGTTCACGGATTGCTCTTCGCCGTTTGCATCCTTATACTTACGGGTTGCAACGCCGAAATTGAATCCACCTTTACTGTTTTCGTAAAGTGTGCCGTACATTGTCAAACCATTTTCGAACATCACCGTAACAGAAGCACGCACCATTTTCTCAATGGCATGCTCCCCACCATTTGGTTTCGACAGGATGATGCCCGCGATGCCCAAATCTTTGTTATGGTTAGCAGATGTAACCAAATGTGAATCTGAAAACTCCAAACCTTCGTACCAGTTTCCTTCTTTAGTAAAATTGACTTGTAACATAATAATTCTCCTTTAGCGTCGGTCGCCACCCAATATGGTATGACCGCTCTAGTTCCTGCTATACAGAAGGCATAGTTTGGTAACAGAACGAATCACCCGAATTTGCCCGGGCAGGGCGGTTTTGTCTTTTGACCTTTGCCCTCAAACAAACGGTCCACCCCCAAACAAGCGGGGCGCTCACACAAACTGCTTTCCTCTTAACTGATTCGAATCGGGTGCAAGTTATCCTCCTCCCCCTTCAATCGTTTGAAGTCGATGAACTCACGCTTGGTCATCACTAATGGGGCATACCCCGGACAAGCTTTGGAGTAAGTATCGATGAATCCTTTGACGGTCCCCACTTCGCCGGTCACGATAATATCGAGTTTGGCGTAGCTGATTTCCTTCCTCAGATACGTTACGATGCCCTTGCCATCGAACCGAAGGAACGCATTCCGGGTCAGCGGATTACGGTCGTTGGATGCCACCTTGATGACCCCCACAAAATCTGTCGGAATCGCCAGCCCTAAATCGTCCAGATTGATGCTGGACAATACTTTCAATGCTTTCACTTCCATGATGATTCCTCCTCCTTAAAACTTACGGACAAAATTATCCCCCAGATGAACCAATGTAGCCGAAGCCATCATTAGTATCGTCATCGGGATGGTGACAAACGCACAAATAGCAACGACGATGAGGTTCTTCGCTATCTCTCTCATTTCGCTTCCTCCATCAACCATGTGCCCAGTTTATGCCCAATCACAAAGGACACCGCCGGGACAGCAACCATTACAACGCTTACTACGATAATTTTTTTCAGTTCCATGATAAGTTCCTCCTCTTATTTAGTATCTTGTAATGCCCAAACGGTCATCTTTTCACCCAATTTGAAATTGATAAGGGGAACAACCACCATTACCACAAATAGAGTTAAAACCATTCTCTTGTTAGCCATCTTCATTTCCTCCTCTTATTTGTTGTCGTATAGGGGATACATTTTCTTCTGCAAACGGTCGATATGGAAATTCACGCGCTTGCTGTGCAGACTAGCCGGTACATCCTTAATTCTGCGTTTCTCATCCAGCCAACCGGTCAGCTGGGTTTGCAACTCGATTAATTTTTGTTGATTGGTCATCTTCATTTCCTCCTCGAATTGTTCTTTTTCATTTGAATTTGCCCGGGCAGGGCGGTCTTGTTTTTGACCTTGACCTTACCCGAAGGGCTTCCTCCGATACGTCGATTTCCCGGCACCGTCGGATACGTTGTTTTGCCCGAAGGGGTTCCGGATTGTTATTTAGTACTCTTTGAACTTGCCCGGGGAGGGCGGTCTTGCTTTTGACCTACCCTCCCCGAAACAAACACATCCAACCAAACTAATCTTTGCTGGCAGTCAGGACAATCGCCGAGCTGTAATCCCGGTTCTCATAATCGCCCATGTCGCCGGCGTCGTAACCAAGGATGTCATAACCATTGCCACTCAACTCGACAAAAGCTTCCGAAACTTCCTTATTTAGATAAAATGCCTGACTGTCTCTATCTTCAGCCATCAAGACAAGGTCGCCACCCTTGCCTTCTTCGATAGCTGCTGTCAATAAGTCGTGCAATTCTTTTACTGTCATGATAATTTCCTCCTCTATTTGTGGTACGGGAATAATTTTTCCAAACGCTCTTTGGGGGCGTTCAAGGTATGCGCCACTTCTACAAACTTATCAAAATCAGCATTGAGTGCAAGTAGCTTCTCATTGCCTTTTGCCACTTTCCAATTGACCACGCCCAACAAGCAGGCGTCATGATAACCCGCAGAATAACGGTCATCGAAAAACAAACCTTCGGTGCGCAAAGCCAACAGACTCTCGAACATCTCGAAAAAGAAAGTGTCTGTGATGTCACAATTATACAGGTTCGCAATCTGACAACACATAGCCATCACATTCTCCTTGGATGGGGAAGTTGCCATAAACGACTCTACCGTCCAACCCTTCGGCATTTTCATTTCGATGGGGAATTGTGTCGGAGCCTTTACTGCCTTCATCGCCTGATTGTATTCAAAATTGGCAACCTGCTGTGCTTTTGCTTGGTCTTTGCGATAGTCCGCTTCGGCTATAGCAATCAAATCAGCATACTTGCACTCGTCACACGTGCATTCAGTGGCATATGCATTTGTATTCGTCGAAAAACCCACCACGAATGGATTATTCTTGCCATCCATTGCTATTGCCATAATCAATCTTGCCATTTCTTCCGCGCTCATTTTCTCATTGTTAATTGTCATCTTCATTTCCTCCTCAAATTATCTTGCTAAAAACAATTGAACCCGCCCGGGAAGGGCGGTCTTGCTTTTGACCTACCTTCCCCGAAACAAACCTATCCTCTTTCACCGGAACCTCCGGCGGAGCCGAACCCATAAAAAGGCTCGCATACGATTGCCTTCGAAACCCACGTTAGTTCCGCGTTTTTTCAGGAAGAAACCAATGAAAATCATACGCTTCCAAAACATAAGGCTCAACGTCTTCGAAACGTTCGCTGAACTTTTCACGTTCAGCAACAACAACGCCATCACGAACCAGAAAATGCTTCTCGTAGTCGGCAAAGTTCGCGTCTTCTGTTCTGCCGAACAAATCTTCGTATGACAGGCAATATTCCCCGTCGTTTTTAAACTCTTCTACTATTTTCTTATTCATTTGTTCTTCCTCCTCAGATTAGGTTATAACATCATTTGAATTTGCCCGAGCAGGGCGGTTTTGTCTTTTGACTTACCATTCCACCGGCTCGTTTCCGAACCATTCAACATACAGTTCTGGTACTGAAGCATAACGTGCCTGTACCAAAACGACAAAGCGTTCATCATTTTTCGCCACACGCTCCATCAGCATCGTGTCGGTCGGTACACCGGAGTAAGCCATCCCCTCCAGACGTTTGCCTATCCACCAGTTGGCCCAGTTGCGAGCATCACACTCGCGCCACTGCCACCACATACTTTTGTTCGGGCTGACCTGTTCATAGATTTCCATCCCCAAACTGGCGGAGGCATCCACATAAGCTTCCTTCCGGTTCAGCCACTGCCACCAATGACGCACCTCATGCGCCAAAACGGCCTCCAATTGCGGATAGTAGGCCTCCTCCAAAAAGCGGGCATCCAAATAGATACCCGGTGTCGCTGGCAAGCCGGCCATCATAGCCTGCAATCCGCCGGGGCTGAACACCCCATTGATGCCCTCCTGCGCGAACGTCATAAAACGCACCGGAATCTTCGGCAAGCCCAACACCTTCAGCATGCGCGTCAGCTGGAAACTCAGCTTGGCGATACGCATATTCTTCGACAGACCTAACTTGCTATTTTCCTGAACCACTTCAATTATATTTAACATTATATTTTCCTCCTCTATTGTCCTATAAGCAATAAACCAACCCCAAAAGGGGTCAGTCGTATTGTTCGTCCCACGAGTAATCGTAGTTCGGATTCGCCTGCGGAACAGGAATCTCCGTAAAAGCAAAAACATCCTGTATCAAAGCATCCACCGTTTCGTCGGGCACCCAGACGCGCGACCAATCGACGCAGATGTAACCCCCGCAACCAATCTGGTCTCTCAAACATGTAGCCAAAACCTGCTCACGCGACGGGTCAGCTTTGAAGAACCGATACCACAAACGCATCTCGCCTTCCATCTCATAACTGCATGCATCCGCCCAGTCATAAGGCGTCAGTTCAAAACGCAAAGCGGCGAGCATCATTCTATTTTCTTTTAACATGTTAAGTTCCTCCTCATCAAATGTCCAACAAAAACATCATTTGCATTTGCCCGGGAAGGGCGGTTTGCCCACCCCGTCGCAAATTGCAAAAACGGCACGAGGTCGTTCCCCGCGCCGCACTTCGACTCCCGGTACCCGAAGGGGATGCCGGCAGCTAAAACTTACTCGGCTGTCTTAAAGCCACCCATCCACAGTTTGAATGTGCGTGCAGTGATAGTCGCGAACAGCACCGTACCTGTCTGCATCCCACCATGCCAAATCTTGGCACTGCGCAGGAATTTCTTCGTAGACAGAGCTTCGGCATAGGCCTGTGGATAACCAGCTTTCAGGATGTCCGCTTGTTTCAGGTAAATTTCTTTACCCTTGAAGTCAATGCGGTCCTCGGCATCCACTGCCCATTTCGTGCCAGCCAAAGCGCCGTCGTTGAAGTAGACGGATGTCCCAATCAGAGCTTTGATTTGGGCAATCTCTTCGTCTGTGAAATCTTCGTCTTGCTTGAAGAAAGCACCGGCACAGATAGCCTCCGCACGCGCAGCCACAAACTTACCTGTCTTGGCCCAAGTAAGGAACTCTTTGTTCCCAATCGGGAAGAGGGTGGAGATGGATGTGAACCCATCATACATATGCGCAGGGATATCCGCATACATTTTCTCCTTCTCGTCCTCATTCGGTTCGCGCTGTTGTCCTTCCTGCTGTGTCACCATCGCATAGAAGTTGCGCAGACGCAATTGGAACCCGTCCGAACGTTGCTTGCTGGCACGCTCATTGTGCCATTCCAGATTGGCCAAGTAGAGCGCCGCATACAGATAGGCGTTGCCCAGTTCATCCTCCCCCAACTTGAAACGGTTGGCTTTGTGCTTGAACTCCGCAATGACTTGGTCTTTCACGGCTTGCAGATGCGCAATCTCATCAATTTCCTCCGGAGACATTATCCGCGCCGTCTTAATGGCGAAGTTGATAATCCATTTCTCCTGACGATTGGCGAAATCGATGTTCTTGTATGGCTGGTCATCATCAGTCAATTTATCAACTGCATCGGCTACCCAATTCGAAATTGGACGGGAAGCCAAATGGATAGCAGTGTTGTATTGGACAATGATACAAGCGGCATCAGCAACCAAGTCTTCACCGGCTTGAATGGCGCGTTGGGTTTCTTTAGCCAACACATAGTTCGTGCGCCAGTTCATTTCCTCCGCCGTGAAATGCTTCTTATCCAAACCGGAAAGAATCAGTTCGGTTGCCTTCTCTGCCATGTTGAAATCCTTTTCGGACTTCAAGTTGAGCGGATGCAACACTTCTTCGGCATGGAACGATTGCATTTCTTTCGTTGCAAAGTTCAGTTGGGAAGGATAGGCTGTCCCCCCTTTCTTTTCTTTGGAACGGTTGATATCCCCATCGACAAGCGGTTTAACACGACGGCCTGGACCTTGTTCCAAGACGACCATTTTGTCGATACCTGCAGCAGTTAATACTTTATTCAATTGATTGTCATTCATGTTAATTTCCTCCTCTGGTTGGCAAAAGCGACGGACAACAAAAAAGGCCCTAAACAGGGCCCACAATTTACTATCTTGATTTAACTCCGTACATTAAACGTTCCAGGCTGATGTCGAAGCGGTCTTCATAGGACTCCAAGGCTTTTTGTTTGATAACATCACCCTTTTTGAATCCATCGAAGATTTCTAGGAATGGCAGATGCGAACGATACGCCCCGCCATGCTTTGCCTTGTCGATTTCCCAACGAATCGCACAAGCAATCAGGATGGACAATTTGTCATAGCCTTCCATCTCTTTCTTCAAAGAAGCATATGCTTCATTCAAAGCAACCAAAGTGACATAGTCTTCCGCAAGAAGCATGTTCTGCATCTCGAAGCCGACCTCTGCCATTTTGTCAGACAAATAACTGCGCATAGACATCACGGAAGCACCGATATTGGTAAAGCGTCCAATATCATTGCTTTCCAAGTTGACCATGGAATGATTCGCCATCGCATCCGCAAAGATACCTTTCAACGTTTCATCCGCACCCATGGCAGCAGGGAACAGGAACTTGCCATTGGCATAAGACACATCATGCGCTTCCAAATACTCCGCTTGTTCGGCAGAGATGATGCGCGCCAGTTCCGTCTGTTTGCTGTCGGAGAACGGGCAACCCTCCACTAGCACAATTTCTGTACCGGTAGCAGTTTCTTGTTCGACAAGGGAGTAGTCCAAGAACAGTGTATGGTTATCGAAATTGTCAGTGATGACAGGATTCGTTGAATACACCGTTGTATCCCCATCGAAGTCAGCACCACTTTGTCCCTCTGGATTCATATCCCATAAGGAATAGATAGCAACGCCTTGGAAGTAACCTTGAGCAAAGGCTTTTTCGTAATAGCGTTCTGTATCCATATCGTAGAAAGCAGACAGACCATCAGCATTGACGATGCGGCCTTCCAAGTTTTGCAGGAATGGATAACGGCCTAAGAAGGCTCTCTTATGCTCCATGCTGAAGACGTTGTTCTCCAGGATAGACACAATCAAGTGGTTACGACGGACCCCAATGACATTATCATCGGATTGACGGACAGCTGACATCCAACCTTGCTTCATGAAACGCAAGATAGTGTATGGGTCTACTGCCATATGTTTAATGGAAGCATCCTCTAGATACAAGCTACGGCCATTAATGAGCTTCTTGGTTGTCGCATCCAACAAGCTTACCAATTTCTTCTCATTTGCGGCTGACTTCAAGAACTCAGTCGGGTTGGTCATGAACAACTCAACGGTCATGTTGTCAATCTCGATGATGGTTTCTTCTGTCTCTTCCTCCAATGCCTCTTCGCAGAAACCGATGAATTGTTTCAAAGCCTTTTCATCGAAGTTGTACAGACTGCGGAGAACTTTCTTGGTGGACTTAGTCAGCCCGGCAAACATGGCCTTGTTGCCGATAGCCGTCAAAATCTGACGGGAAATCTTCATCGTGTTCTCTTCCTCCACACGACGGGTTTTGTTCAAGACAGAAAAGTCCATATCATTGTTCTGGATATAGACGCCGATATCCCCCTTGATACAGCCATCAAACAGAATCATATCCATGCCGGATAGTTTCTTCAAGCCAGGCACAATCAGCATCAGGCCTTTGCCGACTGGAGTGTATCGGAATTGCATCCCGGACAGTTTGATACCGATGCTTTTCGCATGTGCAGCGTCCATGAAGCCAATCCCGTCAGTAGCTAGACGATGGAGCAATTGTTCTTTTTGCTTAATGGTAAGTGTGCCATCCAACGCGAACAATGGAAGCAGCAGTTCTTCCAATGTATGCATCGTGAAGTCTGGAGCGTGTTCTTGTTTCATTTCCACACCGAATTCGTTAGCAAGAACATAGACATCCGAAAAGACTTTCTTGATTTTGGTCAAATCGTCCTTGTCGTGCATCTTGTAACCTTTCTTTTCCTTGCGCACAAACTTGAATCCCGGCGCAACGTCAATCTTGGTTCCGGATGAGGAAGCCAAATTGACACGGTTCACGACCTTGCCGGGCTCGAATGACAAGAAGCCATCTTTGCCTTTGACTGCCTTATAGTAGGCAGACAATTCAAAGCCCATGTTTTGTAAAACGACCAAGCGAGACATCGCCATCGGGATATAGACCCCGTCACCTTTTCTTACTCCTGAAACAGTGGAGTAACCAGGCTTCCACCAATCAACTTCCGACAGGTCTATCATCTGACCGTCTTTGTATTTTCGGAAATTGGCTTCTGTCATGACAGCAACCAGCATCTCCGATTCTCCGCCCAATTCAACAGAAATACGGTTCTCGTCAAAGAACGCTTCCGTTTCAGTTATGGCAATAGATGAACCACCGATACCATTCTCTTGACGAGCGAACCCGTAAAAAGAACGTTGATTCCCTGCACGTTCGTCAATCAACGACGCATTGCTACGATACAATGCGAAGTACTTACTGGTTGCATCATTCTCTGCAGCCATAACCAACAAAACTTTTTGGATACCTTCTTCATGCTCACCCATTAACACCCGATTTGGAGTGATGGTGATGACTTCTTTCTGCTCAGTCTTGTATGAATAGCTGAGTTTTGTGAGCATTTTGCCAACCAAAGCATCCTCGTTTGCCTTTGATGTTTTTGTCATTACTACATTGATTGTCTGTGTCATGTTATTTTCCGCCTTTTCTATTTGTTTTCCCGAAATTTCCCGTCAAATGCCCGGAAAAAGGGGCGGGAAGCCCCCTCGAACCTAACCAAAACCTTACTTCTTAAATGTGTAATTCTTTTTCGCAGGTGCAGGCAAGTACCCCTCAACCTTAGCGAAATGACCACCTCCCTTCATCCAGATGTTTTTATGGCTAGCCAATGCGACGTAGTTCTTTTTGCGCAGATAGCTGTTTATTTCTTGGAGTGTATAGAAATCATGGAACCATGCCTTCTCTCCGCACTTGAAGACAACCGTATATTTCGGCTTATTTATTGTTCTTTCCTCGCGAACAACAGGAGTAGGGTATGTTTGCTTCACTTTTCCGTTAACTGCCACATTGTATTTCATGTGGATGGAATAAGTGGGAACAACCAGCTCAAAAGAGATATGTAGTTCCAAAAGGGAAATTCGCAATTCTTCCACCAGGGAAATCTCTCCATAGAAGAAAATCCCTTTGTAGAAGACCTCAGCCGCCGTTTTATCTATGGTTAAATAGATAATCGACAAATCGGCAATCTTCGGCGAATCCATCTTGTCAGCTAAGATGCGGCGAATAATGGATTCGGACAAGCGGCATGTCTTTCTGTCAACAACGGGAGAAGAAGCCGGTTTGGTTTCTTTAGAAACGACTTCTTCAACAGGCAGTTCCATCTGTCCCACACAAACAGCCCCATTGAAGACGGAGCCTAAATTGATATTAGCCTCCCCTGCATTAGGGATGCCAGACAATGCTAGTAGTTCTTGTAATGACAATTCTGTTCCTGTGCTGTGAGTGTTGTTTTTCATGATAATTTCCTCTTTTCTGTTTTGGCTTTAGCGACGGACGATTGACGATTAATAAGTATCTTCAAGGCTTATACGACTAAGCCTTTGTTTCACATCTTCATTAGATGGAGGCCATACGCCGTATTTGATTCCTTCACGAATAGCCCAATGGTAAAGGCCCGCATAGTCTTCTATCTTTTGGTAATCTTCGAATAATAAGGATTCCCGTAATCCCGGAATCTTATCAATCTGAAAAATGATGGATTTCTTTTTCCACCCTTTTTCTTCAACAAACGCAAACAATTCTTCCAAAGTATGGATTTCTTCCATTTTTGATTTCCCCTTTCTTTACAAACAAAAAGAGGCCCGGAAAAGGCCCCTTTTTTGGTCTTGATTATAATCCGCCTTCTACATAAGCGTCATGCAGGGCATGGTTCTTGTCCACAGCCTTGTTTAGGTCAAGCAATTCTGCGTACGTAAATACTTGCTCATAGGCACTAGCAGCCTCTGTATCGCAATACTCATGCACGCTGTTGTAGCATACCTCCCTATCAATGAGTGGGTACAGCAGCGAAGAGCCGTCGCATACAAAGTCTTTATCCTCTGCCTCCAGCACCCTCGCTTCGGCATCTACTGCTGGGTCAAGGTTGACCAAGTGAAGGGCCAACGTCTTAGCCTGATGCAGGGTAAATAGGCCAGCCTCTGCCTCCTCACCCATATTGCCCTCCATATCGACAATCCAAAGGCTATCCATAAAGGAAGTGTCATATACTACATTGTACATAGTAGTAGTAGTAGTAGTAGTAGTAGTAGTAGTAGTAGTAGTAGTAGTAGTAGTAGTAGTGTGTGTCATGGTAGTCTCCTTGTTCTCCCTATAGAGGGTACACTAGCCCCTTAGTATTACGGGCTCTATGTCCTGGCTAGTGTATGTGTAGCTATTGTATATAGGTGTGCTTATTGCTCCTGTATAGATGTGAGTAGTAGTTCTTTCTCATACAACTCCCCTCTACGTAGCTCCATAGCACGGGACCTATACCCCTGTGCTAAGGCCTCGTCTTTATCTACATGCATAGCCTGCTTGTATGCTGCTATGTAGTAGTCTATAGCCTGTTGTAGCGAGGCTACCTGCTTAGCTAGTGTGCGTAGTTGCTTAGCCTTAGCCTTAGCCTGTGCCTCTACCTGTGCCCTAGCCCTATCCTCCTTGCACTGTGCATCCACACGTGCCAGGTACACCATGTCATGGCTTTGTTGCATGCGTACTTCCCATGGTAGTAGTTGCATGTTAGTTGCCCCCTTTCATGTTGTTGTACACATATACTGCACGTGCTACCATGATGACAGCAGTCAGTGTCAGGTACATAGTTAGGCATGCGTATATTACTACCATCATAGGTAGGATGATGAAGATTTCCTGTCCCTGCATCGTGCTAGTAGGGACTAGGCTATTAAGGATGGCATAGATATTAGATGCATCGAATACACCTAAGCCAATGTAGCTAAGGACGATGACAAACGATACAACCAACAATTGAAACTGTACTCCGGTAATTTTCTTTCTCATGATAATCTCCTTCTGTGCCCATATGGACACTAGCTTTTGTACAGAGCATACTGTTAGCGAATCTAGTCACTACCCCAGCCCCAAAATCGGAACTGGACGCTCAGGGCCTAAAGCCTGTTTATAGTCGCCCTGACGACTGAATATCTTTCCTAAGCCACTCATTTCCATGAGTATAGGCAGTGATATGATTGACAATGACTTGGACATCTTTTAACTCCAATGTCGTCTCATAATTAGAGATGATATTGAAATTAGAATCTGTTTTCCAAGCAGAAAACCTCACAAAACAAATTTTGCTTTGCAAGATTTCTGTTGAAACGATGACTATTGACGCACCAGTAGCTGGTACAGACACATTAATAGTCGTCGTTTCAATCCCGTTCTCTGCAATAGCATTGGTGTTTGTGATAAAGACACCTTTGCTTGCTTGTCTTGCAACAGCTTTAATGATTGTTTGAGTATTCATGGGAATCTCCTTCTCCTCATTCGAGGTATTGCGCCCCTTGGTATTACAGACTCATTGGTCCGGCAACAATATTGGATGGGGGTGGGCACGGAACGCTCCGTCACCATACACACATCACTACTACCTCCTCCTCCTACTATCGTAACTTTCGTCCCCCAAACTAAGCCTCCCTGACTTCAGCCCACGCGCTACGGGTGCGAAAATGGATGTGAAAGCGGAGAGTCCCCCTTTGGCCAGAAAAGAGGCACCTCCAAAAAATAAAAATAAATAAAAAAGTGTCCCCGGGGCGAAAGGCTGGTTGTCGGGCAGAGAAGGGTCGTTACGCACCTGCAGACCTTTTTTTGAATAATTTTGAATAAACTATTGTGACCCTATTGACCATGTTAATTTACTAAGATATAATATAGACATATTCGAAATAGCCTTTACCCTATTCCGGATATATGGGCTGTCACCCTCCTTCTTTTCTGTTATTTAGTACCTACCTTCTTTTATCTGCACGCTCCCAAAGCTTTGCAAGTAGCTGAATACACACATCCGAACGACCTCCTTAGAGAACCCCAGTCCAGTAGCCAACCTACTGACGGGGTTTTTGTTTGGTATGCTGCGGATTCGCTGTTGACACAAGGTACAGGAATGAGGTATACTGCTGGTGTCATCTCCCATGGCAACCTTTTTTGTCTCCGGTTAGATATTTAGCGTTACATATGAAGAGAGCATTCCAGCCCTGTAGCTGGCAATGTTCCACAAAAACCCTTTCCTTGAGCTTACTCAACTCATCGAAGGGGTTTTTTGTTTTGTCTGCAGGTGTGCGGTCAAAAAAATAAAAATACCCAAAAACGTCTCGTTATTGTGCTTCCCTGACTCCAGTGCTCATGCTCTTTGTGCGCTAGGGACAAGCATTCCGCCCTTGTGTACCGGTTGGCAAAAGGTTAAATTGGCCATAAGGAAAAGGAAGGATGATGACGAATGGTTAAGGAAATGTCCACAGGAATGTCCACACCTGTATCCCACAAAGATGGCCACAAACCGGACCGTATGTGGGTCACCATCACGAAGAAGCGGTATCTGGAACTGTTGTTGCTCCAACAGGACAACATCCGGCTCCGATTGGAAGTCCAAGCGCTCCATGATGCGCAGAAACCTTCCTTTTGGCGCCGTCTTTTCCGCTGATGGCAACTGAATGGCCCAAAAAGGCCATCACTCCGAAAACACCCGGGGCGGCGGTCTTCTTTTTTTTGTGTTCCGGCCACAAATTCTCCCGATTTCTTGGCTGACGGGGTTTCTTTGCCACTTTCGGAACAATAGTCAGGCAGACACGCAGTGTGCCTACGCTGGGGAAAAGTACAAGAACGAGGAGGGTGGGGAAATAGTCCAAAATTTCGCTAACGCTTGGGAGAAAGAGCCATTCATGAACATATTGCAAAAAAGGCCCGTACTGGTTACGGTGAAGGGGAAGAATCCGGGAAAATACCCGCAAAAGCAGAGAGAAAAGGGGCTATTTTATGTCTGAAAACGAGGAATTACTCACTACTGATGAAGAAGTGCTGATGACTTCCATGTTTGCCGAAAATGTGGCAGAGCAATTGGAAATTATGAAAAAAGAGAAGGATGTCCGCGAACTGAAAGCCAAATCCGCCATGGATTCGGTCCCTTCCACCTGGAAACTGTCCACCAAGGGCCTGGCCGCCGTTAAGAAGAGCGTTGCTTTGTATAAAACAGAATACGGGCTGTATGCCTCCATCCCCATGATATGCAAAGGGGACGAATGTGTGTATGCGGAGTTGTTTCCGGAACTGCACGAAGGCTTATCCGAGCCCGGCGAACGTTGCCCGGTCGAAGTCGCCATGATTATCGCTAAATACGACGCCTACACCAACGAGTTGGACATCCAACCGGAAGATGCCGTCGACATGTCCATCCTCCGCGATGTCATCGACTTCGATATTCAAATCATGCGCGCCGAAAACAAGATGGCCATCGAAGGCGATTTTGTCAAGGATGTCATTGTCAGCGTGCAGGAAAACGGCACACCGGTCATGCAGGAACAAATCAGCAAAGCTGCTGAATACAAAGACAAAATCCAAGGCAAGCGCAATCGCGCATTGGAAATGCTGAACTCGACCCGTAAGGACAAAGCCGGCACGAAACTGAATATGGTCATGGACCCATCCACTTATGCGAAGATGCTGATGCAATCGAACACCGGCAAGACTATCGAAGGCGACTTCGAGGATTTGGAAGTCATCCCCGATATTGCTTATGACAAAGGAAGTGGTCATTGATGTCACCGGAAGAACAAGTAAAAAAATACCTACGTGCCCAGGAATTAGGAATCGATATTTCACGCATCCCTGAAGACATGACGATGGAAGAATATGAATACAGACGAGAAAATTTCTTCAAAAATCCGTACGCAGATACAAAAGAAAATAAGGAATTCTTAGGATACGAGCACGACGCTTGGACAAAAAATCAAGAAAAAAATAAGAAGAACAAGTCAATAGAAGGAAACGATATAGACACCAAAAGAAATGCCGAGGCGCCAAAACCAACAAGCCCTGCAGGAAAGGAGGCGAATTATTCCACCCAAGATTTAGTCAGGGACCAAATGGCTGATTCGGTCGAGACTCCGACCGTAAGCAAAATAGAAAGAGTAACGAACAGTGCCAAAAAGACGGCAAAAGAAGTCAAAGGGAAAATCGAAGACTTCATTGCCCCTACGATTCCGTCGCAAGCGGACAATGGGTTTACGACCGGGGATTTGTCTAAAGCCCAAATTGAAGGCAAGGGGCAAAACCTGGTTCGGAAAGCATGGCAAGCAAGCGATAATTTAGGCCCGGATTCGCCGGCTACGCCTTTGCAAGCTAAACTCCTAAAGGTCGCCCCAAAAGCGCTGATAGGGGCCACGCTTTTCATTGCAGGGACATCCTTATTGGATTCAGCTATGAAACGCAAAGACGCTTACGAATTAGCTGTTCAAAAGAAGCAAGGAGAAGACAAGTTGGAAAAACAACGCAAGCAAGAAGAAGAGAACCGTAAAAATTATCGAACCGGCGCGTCCATCACCGGACCTGTCGATACAGGACAATTAGTTTTTGATTTGTTCAACGAACGCACGGGTCATCACAAGATGGGCAACAGTCGGTTCTAATAAGGAGGAAAAAATATGGCAGCTAAAATGAGAATGCCGAAAAAATTTGGCGGGGTGAAACCCAACTTCGGAGGCATATCCGATGACGCCAAAGGCATCCGTCACACAGTAGAGAAAATAAACAAATTCAATAAACCGCGTGCGCCGAAAAATGAACTCGCCATCCGCCAAGGCGGTTACGGTCTGGCGACAACCGGCTCGGGCGTACGCACCAATGCGATTCCAAGCAACCGCAATCCCATCGATTATGCGGCAGGCATGGGCACTGGCGTCAACAACGGCCCGCGTCTAGGGGAAGAAATGCGTTACCAGAAGCGAGTGGGTGGCAGGGACGCCTCTGACAGTGGATTATTTAGCGCCATTGGGGATACTCCTAAAGCGCCGGCTGGTCCAATTACTGATTCTTACAGAAAAAGACAGGGGAAAGAAAAGGCGGCTCGAGCGGCAGAGCAACAACCAAGTGGTCCGACTATTAATGCGGGAATGGATGACCGAGGTTTCCACGATACGGTTGCCCGTAACACGAAAGCGGGTTACCAAAACTCGGGAGATTTGAAGAATGTCATGGGCGCCGGCACAAGCGCCTGGTCCAACCTGAAAGGGAAAGATAGTTGGCAATCCGTTGCCGGAGCAGCCGGCATGGGCGCTGTCGCGGGTGGTTTGACTGGTGCCGGCATCAATACGCTGCGCGGAGAAGATGCTTGGGATGGCGCCAAGAGCGGAGCCTTTATGGGCGCTGTGACAATGGGCGGCATCAAAGGCGTGCGCACCGCAACCGGCGCCACCGCGAAACAAACCATCGGTGAAGGCATCAGCAGTTTCAATCAAAAAACAGGGTTGACGCCGTCCGTTAAGCGAATTTTCGACAACGAAAAAGCCGCTCGAGTGGTCGAACAAAACATCCTGAAGAACAGAGGCTAACAGAAAGGGGAAGATTTTATGGCGAACAAATACAGTGGCTTAGTCGGTAAAATCATGAAGGAAAGCGCAGAAGAAGGCGCGGATTTCGTAAAGCAGAATGCATCCAAATTGCTGATTAAAGATAGCCGGCACGGCAAACGCCTGGATAACTTGTATACCGGCAAGAAATTGAATGGATTCACCGTCGGAGCCGCCGCGCTTGGAGTGGGGGCTTTGATGACCGGAGGTTTTCAAAACATGACCGGGGAAAAAGCCGTCACCCAGAGTGGGACCGGCGATTTGAAGAGCATCTTCGATGTGAACAGCACCCTGTCGGTGCGCGCGAATCTGCCGATGGCGGAGCAAGCCGTCAATCCGTCGATGTCTGCGGACGGGACAGCCGGGGCGACCACTTCCAAAGCCCCAACCCTGAACGCCAATGGGAACATGGTTTTCGGTATGCATAATCTGCGCAATGGCAAGAAATAGAAAGGGTGACGAAAGATGAGTTTAGGAACAAGTGCAGTTTCTGCAACCAAAGGGCTCCTTTCCGGAGCCGGTAAGGGCATGGCGGACGCAGGCTTGGGTTCTTTAAAACAAGCCGGAATGACTGCGCTGAGCAATCCCGCCTTCGTATTTGCCGCCGTTCAAGGGATTTCAGATGTAAATCGCCAAATGGACAATGGGAACGGATTCGGAACATCGGTCTTCAAAGCCGGCGTTTCTTCCTTGTTATATGCCAATAATCCGGTTCTGATGACCGCATTGGATTTCGCGCCTTTAGCTTATCAAGGAGCACAGGCGGCAGGAGCTTTTAGGCGAACCAAGGCAGATGAATTGGCTCAGCGCAAACATGACAGCTATGGGCGTCTGGGTGGTGGCTATTTAGACACGATGCAAGCCCAAACCATGCGTCAAGCGGCCGTCCAGCAAATCCAGGGCAACAAGCTGAACGCGCGTTCGGCATTGGGCGGAGAAGCCCGTATCTTCGCCAACAATATCTACTAAAGAAAAGGCTCCCGTTGGGGGTCTTTCTTTTTGCCTACTTGACTAGTGATACGCAAATGGTTAAAAAGAATAAATAAAAGGAAAGGAGCTTTTTTATGTCAGCTATTACAAAATATGACGACGAAGCAGCTCGCATCATGCGGGACCCTGTTCTTTGGACAGAAAAGCATATCGGGCAAAAACCGAGATGGTACCAAGAGCAGATTCTTCGCCACCCACACAACCGTATCGTATTGCGATGTGGCCGACGTTTAGGGAAATGCATCGTGGGAACCCAGCGCATCTTGAATGCGGAAACCGGCGCCTACGAAAGCATTGATTCTTTATATAAACGCCAAGCAAAACAGACGCCCCTCTTCGCTCTGCAGGAAGATTACACGTTGGCCGCAACCAAATCCTTCTATATAGAAGACAACGGTGTGAAGCCGACTTTCAAAGTTCGCACCAAACACGGCGCGGAAGTGCAATTGACCGGCAATCATCCAGTCTTGACGATAGATGGCTGGAAAGAGGTCGATGCGCTCCGTGTAGGCGAGTTTATCGCCGTGCCCAAGGCTTTACCTGCTTTCGGGAAAAACGCCCCAGGCATCGCGCATGCGAAGATGGCGGGATACATTGTCGGGGCTTATCAGAAGACCAAGAAGGGGCCTGTCCTCTCTTTGTATTCGAAAAACTCCGTCGACAGCATCCTACAAACCGCTGAAGCGGTAGAGGTGCTTTTGGTCAAAAAGACCGAACAGAACTTTTTCTTCCATGACGATTCCGGCAAGTTCACGGACATCATCAAGCAACGCGAAATCGGCATCCCGGACGAAGTCTTCCTCTATGACAAAATCCACCTAGCCGTCTTCTTAGCCGCCCTCTATGACGCGAACGGTTGGAACTATTCCGAACGCATCGCCGAAATCGGCTTCGGCACCCGCAATGCCCGCATGGTCCGCGACTTGAAGCATTTGCTTTTGCGTTTCGGCATCGACGGAAACATTGTGACCCGCGAATTGACGGGCGCGCCGTATTACCAATTGATGGTTTACGCGAAGAAACAAGTCTTGTCCTTCATTGAGCAAATCGCCATCTATTCGGCGAAAGATTACAGTGGCACGAAACGGCATGCGGATACGATGACCGAAAAGGAAAGCACACTTCCGCCTAAGATTTGGGAATATGTCGACAAGGAACGGATTGCCAAAGGCATGAAGAAATACGAAGTCACCGGCAGCAAGACCGAGAAATTCCGGCCCAACATCGGCTTATCCGAAGAAAAAGCGGCCCGTTATGCGGATAACCTGCAGTACCCGTTCCTCTACGATTTGGCCCGTTCGGATATCTATTGGGAAGAAGTCACCGCGATTATCCCGATGGGCGACCAGCAGACCTATGATGTCTTTGTCCCGGAAGTGCACAATTTGGTTGTCGAAGACATCCTGGTCCACAACACATGGACAATGTGCGCACACATGCTCTGGGTGGCCTTTACAGCCAACGGTGGCGCATTGGCCCAAGGCGGTGCAACCTGCGTCGTAGCGACCCCGTACGACAGCCAAGCGAAGCTGATTTATGACCAGCTGAACACCTTCATCGAAGCAAACGAAATTCTACGGAATTCCATCAAGAGTACAACGAAAAACCCCTATTACATCAAATTCCACAACGGCTCTGTTATCAAGCTCTTCACCGCAGGAACAAAAAGCGGGTCGGGCGGCGCAAGCTTACGTGGACAAAAGGCCGATTGGCTTTATATGGATAAAACTTTGTCCCTTTTCATCGTGAGATGAATCGAAGAATTGTGTGAACTCATGGAAACCTAAAAGGAGAAGATAAAACATGGAACAGGAAGAAAGAGAATTGTTTTTTATGGAAGAATCCAACCAATCCACTTTACGCAATGTAGAAAGAGAGAAGTTGATTCCTTCTCCTCAAGGCAATCATAAGCGAAGCCTCATTGGGCAAGAGTGGTATTACTACGGCGAAACGGAAACGGAATACACCCTATTCTGCGACAAAATTGCCAGCGAAACGGAACAGCATGTCTTCATTCAGCTCTATGCAGACGGCCTGCTGATGTCAGACAGCCTTATCGCCATCGAGAAAGAAGCTTTAAGCCAACGCTACCCGGTGCAGGAGTTGTTTCCCTGTGCGATGACACAAGCGGTAGCTGAGACGATTCTCAAAGACCACTTTGCACAACAAACCAATTAGGAACGTTCAACGACCATCCTATGGCGGCCGTGAGATGCGGCAACAGGAGTAGGGCCCAAGCGGGCGGGTGAAACCCCCTTAATTCGAAGCGCACAATATTTAGGAGGATTAGCATGATAGAAATCAAAACAACGCTAAAAGGATACGGAGACGATACACGATTATGGTATTTTGGCCACCAAGGAGAGCAGTTCCCTCTATGTTTAGACACAAAACAAGGCTATCTGGTTCACAGACCGGAATTGGAAGGAACAAAGATGCATCTGGTGAAGCACAAACATGCCGATTACGTAGAAGAACCCGAACCGGAAACCGACTAAATAATGATATGGTCTCGTCCCCCGAGAAATCGGGGAGGTAAGTAGCGATTACCGCAAGGTGACGGAAGTCGATTATATGACCGACCAGGATTTCCAAACGATTTACGCCATCACCCTGGAAGCACCGAAACGTATCGGTGTCATGATGGCATCCACCCCGACCGGACGGCGCGGGATGTTCTACAATGCCTGCGTCGAAATGAAATTCAACAACGACGGCGCGGTGCCACCGGTCAACACCAAGCAATTGGGTTATGTGTACGATTCGAAGAAGTACGTCCGCGAAGATGCCGAGGGTTGGAAAGAGTTCCACATCCCGTCCATGGCCAACCCGGAGTGGTCTGCATCGATGGAACGGGAACTGCATCAGCAATTCTCGGAAGTCGCTTATGAGCACGAAGTACTGGCTGAGTTTGGAACCGAGACTATCGGGGTATTCAACAAGGAATACATCGATGAAGCTTCCTCGCGCCCTTACCTGTTCGAAGAAAGAAGCAATACGGACAGTCCAGTCGCTATCGGTATCGACTTTGATAAGTTCGGGAACCAATCGAACATCGTCGTCATGCAATACGACCCATTCGACGAACGCCGGGTGCGCCCAGAATTGGGCATCGAAGAACCCGGATTCGGACGTTTCAAAGTCATCAACCATATCGAGATTCCGAAATCGGATATGCATTACGATTTGACCGTGAAAACGGTAATGGAACTGGATGAGAAATACAAACCGTTTGCCATCTACCCTGACCGGGGTGCGGGTGAATATCAAATCGAAATCTTGCGTAAAGCGTTGGGCGAAAAGGTAAAAGGGGTATTCTATGGTTCTTCCACGGAAGTCCGCGACCCGATTTCCCGCATCTTCGAACGCAAGCCGCTGAAACCGTTCCTGGTCAACCAGACCACGCTGTTACTGGAACGCGGACAGTTGCGGATTCCGAACAAAGAGATATCCGAAGTGATTCACCGCCAGATGACGAACTACCAAGTCGTGCGCGTATCCGGGAAAACGCAAGAACCGGTTTACACCAGTGAAGACGAACACGCATTGGATGCCATGATATTTGCGCTTTATGCTTTTATCGAGGAATACCCGGACTTGGTCAACACGATTTACCAAACCGAAACGGCCCGCAACGCGCATGTGACGAGAGTCATGCGCGTAGACCCCTTGAACAACCTCATCAAACAGCGCTTGGACAAACGAAGCGTCGTTGAGGAATGGGATGAACCGGGCAGTCCGCCTTTACGGAAGGTCAATATCGGCTATGCCGGCAGGAAAAGCGCGAACGATGGCCTCGGCTGGGGCCGTCGCGGGCAAGTATCGAGCCGGAAACCAATCAAAAGACGCGGTTTGTAACGAAACAAGAAAACAGAACAAGACCTCTTGGTGCATACCGAGGGGCTTTTTCTTAAAGAAGGAGGAACCAGCATGTCTGAAATGTTAGAAGAAAATGCCTTAGCGGGAACATTGGAGTACAAACCGTCTTTTGAACGCGATGAACGCCAAAAAACCGGATGGATAACCGACGTTGGAGCGGCCATAACGGAAAATCTACAGCTTTCCAAACCCGGAAACCAGATTGGCACCGGCTTGGTCACAAATACAATCGTGACTTTCGAGGAATCAAAAGCGGTTTTACTGGAAAGACTTGCCGAGCTGGAAGCGGAATTCAAGAAAATCAGCTTCTCTATAGAAGAAAAGTTCCGCTTGGACATCGCAAAAGCCAAAGAAACCCTTGGTTTACCACCAGGGGAGCTGACTTTCTTGGATTACAAAATGGCTTTGGGTGCGATTGCGACGCCGGCCGGGGAATTTTTGGTGGAAATCATCGAAGACCAAATCGAAGGAGTCGAAGGAAACATCCGTTTAGAGCTGTATGCCGACTATTTCGAACTCAGCAAAGATTATCTGTTGGTAGAAGATTACCTGCAACGCATTTGCGTGCCGGCTTTGGATATCCCCGGCATCCTTTTTGAAGAAAAAGGTTGGCAAGAGGAGCTTTTGCAAAACGAACAGGAGTGGCACAAACGTTCCCTGACAGCAAGCAATGCGAAAGACGGCTCCTATGCGGTCTACAAGAATGCCATTCTCTACAATCCGGAACTGGTGACGGCCAAAAAGGATTTGCTGCATGCAACCACGAAACAGCAGTCTCTTTATGCGAACCAAAACGCCCAACTGACGGATTCATTGACGCTGGTTCGGTCGAAAACGCGTGATTTCCAAGGCACCTTTGCCTTCTTGGAAGAAAGCATGGAACACGAAAGGTACCAAGATGGCCAAGAAGTGCTCGATTCGCTCTTGTTTTTGACAGAAGACAATAAAATTTGGGAAGAGAACTTGACTAATTTTGGGCTAATGCTTACGTTATCGGTGGATGTTCGAAATGACGAAAAGCATCACATGAAAACAAGTCTGCGCGGCATTTACTCCCCAGACAACCAAAAAAAGATTATTGACGAGTTGGCGGTGCACAATGCTGTCTTCCAATCAACGACTTTGCCGGCGTTGCATGCGATGAATAGTTATCAAGAAACACAAAGCGCAAGGATGAATGCCTTGCTGAACGAAGCGGCCATTGGTTTGGAAGAAAACAATGCCCAGAAAAAACAGAAAACAAAAGAAATATATACCGTGACACGGGCAACGTCATTGTTGCGCATGAAGAAGATTGAGGAAACGCTGAAGAAAGAAGACGCCAGACAAGGGTACCAGTTGATGCAAGCCATCAAAAAGCAGACCGCACTAAAAGGCATACCTTCCGCCGGCGCAACGGCTAATTTCTTGGCGGAATAACACAGAACAGAATGGGTGTGAATTATGAAAATCAGGGACCTTTTCGGGACAAGAAAAAGCATGAAGACTTTCTCTATTGATGAAAAACGTCGTTCCCTCCATGAAGCAGGGGCGGGCAGTTCCGCAACGAGAGACCCGAAATCAACACGTGTGCGCATCGTCACTCCGAGAATCGGTACGGGTGCCGCCGGTCAGTTCGAAGATTCACCAGTGGACATGGCCGAAATCGGAAAAGCGTACCACAGCGATTCCTACATTAGAAGGTCGGTAGATAAAATCACCGGCTTGATGTTCAAATCCGGTTGGAATTTCGTCAGTCTGAATCAGGATGCCTTGGAATATGTCCAAACCCGATTCAAACTGATAGAGGAATCGACCGAAATCTCTACCGAAGAACTGTTGCGAGAACTGGGTGTGAACTACATCCTTTACGCAAATGCCCCAATGGTTAAAACACGCGGGCAGGAAAACTTAGGTGGACTGCAAGCGGCCGGCTACTATGGAGGCGAACCCATCAGTGGATTATTCCCGGTCTCTCCGGAAAACTTCCAAGTCAAACGGGATGAATTTGGTAACATCGACGGCTACAGCGTAACTGGTGGCACGGGTTCCGGTTTGGAATTCCCGCCGGAAGACTTCGCTTTGATGACATACCATCGTCCAACCGGACGGCCTTATGGTGTGCCACATATCAACAATGTCATTGATGACGTATTGATTCTCCGTCAGATAGAAGAAAACATCGCCCGCTTGGTTTACCGGAATATCTTCCCGTTGCAGACCTACACGGTCGGACGCGTAGAGCCCGGGTACGAAGCAACCGATGAAGAAATCGATACGGTTACGGAAATGATTCGTGACGCTCCTCTAGACAGCATCATTGTTATCCCGGAACGGCACAAGCTTGAAACGGTTTCTTCCAGCAATGGTTCATTAGATGCCTACAACTATTTGAAATACTTCCGTCAGCGGGTCTTTACTGGTTTGGGCGTATCCGAATCCACCATGGGTATCGGCGACTCCTCAAACAAATCGACTTCCGATAATCAGTCTTCCGACTTGATTGATTTGGTCAAAGACTTCCAACAAAACTTCACTGCGGAAATCCAACAGAATCTTATCAACGAAATTTTGTTCGAAGGCGGGTTCGACCCCACCTTGAACGCAGAAGACCGCGTGACCTTCCAATTCACAGAAATCGAACAGTCTGCCAAGATTGCCCGCGAGAACCATGAAATCCAGAAGTACTTGAGCAACGTACAGGACATCGACGAAACGCGCAAAAACATGAACCTCGAACCGAAGGAAGATTTGTCTCGTTTCTACTTCACCTTAATGGCGGATTCGGCTATCGCAACTGCAATGGCAACAGCCATCGACCCAGCCGGAACCGTCGCAAACAAAGATATGCCGACAAATCAGTCCGGTACGAAGTCCTCTCCAAGCAAAGATTCGATAAAAGATGCTTTTAATGGAGAAATTTTAAAAGAAAATGAAGAAAGCTTATTGACGGCCACTAGGCAAAGGGTTAACTTAACTACAGATAATGTGAAAAAGATATCCAAAGAAGCAATCCTGATGAGTAATTGGGGCTTCATAAAGGAAAAATCATTACATAATCTTCCAGAATCTTTGCAAAATCCAAGTTCACTTGGGTCTATCGTTGAAACTATTTTGAGCGACGACCTGTTTTCTTCTAAAAAAGAGAAAAAAGATTTTGTATCGATTTTAACGAACAACATTATTTTCACGATGAATACTCTTTCGAAAGAAGAACAGACAAGTGAAAAATTAGCTTCTCGTTTCTATCGATACGAAGAATCAGTTCTTGCTTGTTACAGAGAATTCCTCTCAACAGAAGAAGAAGGAGGCTTAGAATGAATGTTCTAAAATATGGGAAGTTAGAAGCGAATCCGGCGAAATTAATGGAAACGGTCAATATCCAAATGTCGAAAGTGGGAAATCCCTCTACGGCATTAAAGGAATACGCCGAACAAAGTGAATTTCTGATGCCACGCATTGAAGCAATTCATGCAGGACGGACACGCAACTACAACCATTACCCTGCGGATAAGTTGCGCGGAGATGCATCTATCCATAGTGGTGTTTATTCTTGGCTACAACCTTACGCGAAACCGGTCATCTACAATCATGACACGAACACAGAAGCCACGGGACGTGTGTACTCAGCAGCCTATGCCGAATATACCCGCGCCGGCAGACCTGGATTGATTGTAATTCCAAAAATAACCGAAAGCAACGCGATTCAAGCATTGAAGGACGGCCGTTTATTGACGGTTTCCATCGGCGCTACCAGCGATGCGGCTATCTGCTCCATCTGTGGAACGGATATTGTCAATGAAGGTTATTGCGGACACATGAAAGGTGAAGAGTATGAAGGTCGCGTAGCGGAATGGATTACCGGAAACCTTTGGTTCGACGAACTGAGCTGGGTGAACGTACCCGCCGATGCCGAAGCCATGGTGGTAGATACACAATCGTCCATCTATATGGATGTGCCACGCGAAAGCGACGAAGAAAAACCCCTTACCCAAGAATCTGCCCCTTCTGCTCTACACGAATATTTCGGTGTACCAAAGTCCACCCGATTAATCGTTGTTGAGTCTAAGGTTACTAAGACAATAGAAGCAGAAATAAGCAAACAGGAGGAAAACGAAGAAATGGACAATGAATTACAACCAGAAACAACAGTGGAAACACCAGTTGTAGAACCAGAAGTAACGGTTGAAGAACCAGCTGTTGAACCAGTTGCTCCAATCGAAGCGCCTGCTGACGATTCTGACCCATCTTCTGAAACAGAAACTCCTGTAGAAACAGAAGTTCCAACAGAAGAACCGGAAATTCAACCCGTTCCAGAAGAAGGCGCTGAATTAGTCGCTTTGAAAACTGAGAACGTTCAATTGAAATCAACCAGTTTGGGTCTGCAAGCGCAAGTTGAAGGTTTGACAAAAGAATTAAAAACTCTTTATGTTGAACGTATTGCTGAGAGGTCGGCTATCGCAGAAGACAAGAAACAGGCTTTCGTTGAAAAGTTGAGTGGCCGAACAATCGAATCTTTACGCGACCGTTTGGAAGACTTAGAAGAAGGCATGCTGAACATTACTCCTAAAGAAGTAGAAGCACCTGCCGGACGCCAAGTAACAAAGGTTAAATCGCCTTTAGCAACAAACGAATCTGTAGAGAAAAAAGAGCTTAGCCAAACTGAAAAAGTTTCTATGCTATCCAAACTAGTTAGCCAAAAGAAATAACTAATATAAGCAAAAACAAGGAGGAAATTTAACAATGGCATTATTCGGAAATCCACATGCTCCAGAATTATACAAAGGTGTTGTAGGCAAAACCCACACTAACCTTGTTGTTTCAGAGGGCGCTGCACCAGCAGAGCGATTCATCGTTTCAAATACGCATGACAACTCACGCAACTTCATTTATGAATACGGCCCAGAAGGCAACCAAACCGTTTTGATTGCTAAAGGTAAAATCGTTGAAGCTGTAGGGGAAGAAATGGACCGTGAATTCGGACACAAATCTACCGCTATTAAAATTGCAGCTGAAAACTCTGAACGCGCTATCGGTGTTAACCAACACAACGTCTACGACCAACGTCGTGATGCTATGGAAGGTAACCGTCCAACCGTTCTGACTCGTAACTACATCGAAGTTCCATTGTTCGAACACGTAGACACTATCGGTACTGCATCAGACACTGCTAAAGCAATGCACTTCGGAGCAGCTTATGGCTTGAAAGACCAATTGCGTTCTGGTGACTTCGTGGTTGCCGGTATCGACGGTAACTTCAAGCAATACGTAAAAGGCACACACGATTTCACACAAGTTATCGGTCAAGTATTGAACGTTAACCGTGAATTGCCGCCATCTGGCTTGCTACAATATTACACCGGATTGAAGAGCACTGCTCTTGAAGAATACATGAAACAGCTTTCGACTACTCCTGTAGCAGGCGATGCTGGCTATCCTTATGGTTCTCCTTACACTGTTGGTTCTTGGAGACCTGAATTCCTGAAATCTTTGGGCTTGAACCAAAATACAGGTATTCCATTCTTGACTGATGGTTACTTCTCTGCTCGTCAAACAGTAGATGCAACCTTCACGGATACTACTACTGTAGAGAACGTTCGTGCAGGCGAAGGCGTAACAATCACCGGCGACAACGCTGTTGTAAACGGCACTGTCTTGGATGCAATGGTCATCGTTAAACTGAAACACAAAATCGACCCACGCGCATTTGACCAAATCAAGGTTACTTACGACAAAGGCGAATTGGACACCACAACTACTGGCGACTTGACTGACAAAATCCGTTACCAAGTACCCGTACGCGACGTTCACGTTGACGTAACAAACAACACTGTTGTTATCTATGCTGGCACTGGTGCTGTCATGAACAACGTAGAAATTTCTGTTGCTTCTGTTGTTAACCCAACTGCAGGCATCCCGACTGAATGGGACTACAAAGGCTCTGTCGGAGCTGCTCGCATTCTTTTACTGAGATAATCAAACCCCTGGGAGGGGGTTTGTCCCTCTCAAAATCAGTTAACTTTAGGAGGAAAAAGATAAATGGACAAAGAATTTTCATTAGAAGAAAAATTAAACAACTATTCTGATTCTTTCAACGGCAAAATGAACGTGGAAGAAGCGAAAAAGAATATCTCTGTTAAAGAAGCGTTAACAACTGCGGACGCAAACATCTTGATGCCCAAAGTTATCCAGCAAGTCGTAACAGAAGCAGCAGAAGGTCAGTATCTGGCTTCCCAATTCTTCAAACGTATCAACTTGTCTGAAGGTCGCTCAATGGAATTCATCCACTTCGGCGCTATCCGCGCATTCGAAGTCGGCGAAGGCCAAGAGTACCCAGAACAAAACCTGAACTTCACCAAAGATGGAATCGGAACGGTTGACGTGAAAGTCCGCAAATACGGTCTTAAAGTGTCAATCACAGACGAAATGATTTCTGACTCTCAATGGGATGTTATTGGTTTACACTTGCAAGCGGCTGGTCGCGCATTGGCTCGTTTGAAAGAAGAAAACATGTTCCGCGAGTTCTCTCGTCATGGACACATCGTTTTCGATGGCGCTTTGTTCGCACCTGGCGACGACGGTTACCCAACTGGACGTGGCTTCGACGGCAACTACAACGGCACATTGACTGCTGATGACTTGCTAGATATGTCTGTATCTATCATGGCAGCTGGTTTCTCTCCAACTGACATCATCATGCACCCGCTTTGCTGGTCATTGTTCGCCAAGAACCAATTCTTGGAAGCAGCTAGCAAGCCGGCTTTCGGACAAGCTTCTGCTGGTCATGACCCTAAAGCTTTTGCTACAACCAATAGCTTAGGTTTGACTGTTCAGTTCAGCCCGTTCGTACCGTTCACACAAGAAGGCGAACCAACATTTGACTTCTACTTGGTAGACCGTAACAACGTTGGGGTATTGCTTGTTAAAGACGATATCTCTACTGAACAATTCGACGACCCAACCCGTGACATCCAAAGCTTGAAGCTGAAAGAACGTTATGGCGTTGGTATCTTGAACGGAGGTTTAGGAATCGCAGTGGCTAAAAACATCAAATTCGCTAAGACTTACGAAGCTCCTGAACGTAAATTCGCTGACATGGCTCTTCCTACCGATTATTCTGGTGGAGCGGCTAAGGCTCACGACGTAATTTAGTTCTAGAACTTAGTTCGTACATCGCCTAACCCTATAGGGGCCCTATAATAGGGTCCCTATTTTTTTATCATAAGGAGGAATTCAACACATGGAAGAATACGTAGTCGTAGCAGTATCGCCTTTTTACAATGGCTTGGGCTGGACCGATGCCGGTACCGGCAAACAATTTTTACCCGCAACTAGCATCACTGGAATCCGCATCTCCAAGAAAAAAGATTTGCGCGGAATTCAAAATTCTGTTCGCTTAGGCAAACTTTATTTGCTCGAAGGAAATTTCGACGGCGTGAAAGCCTTGCCGATTGAGAATACCAATCCGGAAGAATTGACTACTGAGCAATTCAAAGAACTGATTAAGAAATTAAAAGAAGACAAACCAGTAGCAGATAACGGTGAAGCTGAGAAAGCTACCACAGAAGCGAAAGTTGCCAAAGAAGGCAAAGCGAAAGCAGAAAATGCCTTGGAAGCAATCCTTGCCATTCATACCTTTACAGCTGAGGAATTAAAAGCAACATCTTTGACTGTCGATATCTTGAAATCAATTGTGGAAGCGAAGGGCATTGCAATGCCAGAAAAAGACACGAAAGCGAATTTGAAAAAAGCCATTCTGGGAGAATAATCGCATGTGAGAAAGGAGCTAGGAAATGGCAAGTGTAACTAATCTTATCTATAGTATCAATCCTGCTCACAATCAAACGGAAGTTCTTCTGGATACAGCCATTGTTATTCGTTTCAATGAGAATATGAACCCGGCTACTTTAAACGCCAACACGATTCTTGTGACCAGTGGTGGCGTTGTGGTGCCGGCAACGTATACTTACCAAGCCATCACAAAGGATTTGACCATTCAACCGACTTCCCTTCTGAATGCAAGCACGACGTATGCCGTTAAAGTACTAAGTCTTGCAGAAGGCCCAGTCACCGTATTCGGGGATGTGTCTTCCAGGGAATATATTTTTTATTACACAACAACGGTGGCGCCGGTTGGGGAAGGGGCTCCGCCGGATACCACTCCGGATGTCATTGTGCCTGTCACAGACAACTTCTTCGGCAATGTGTCGGTATGGGCTTCTTACCCCGAATCAGGAGATTTGGTCGACGACCTGGAAGACCTTGTCGTAACCTTCAGTACGGAAATCAATACGGAAACGTTGGCAACGCAAGTCTTTTTGCAGGAACAAGCAATTAGCCCTCTACTTAGACGGCTAAAGGAAAGCACGCGTATCCCTTTGACTATCGATTCCGAAGCATCCAATGGCCAAACGATTATCTTCGTGCCAGCGTCAGAGCTAGCGCCAGGCGTTGCTTACGAATTGATTCTGAAGGCCGGCATTGCTTCCGCAACCGACCCGACCTTGACTCTGGGTGCAGACCAAACGATTCCCTTCCAAACCCAATGGGAACTCTTTTATACAAGTGTGGATTCGGTCAAGCTGACTTTGGGATTGTTCCGGGAAGCTTATACGGATGCGGAAATCGCCACGATGATACATCAACAATCGTTGGGGACGTATCAACTGGTCTCCATGCTGACAGACTTCGACCCGACTTTATGGGAAGACACAGCCCCTTATGCCGCTTCCCAATATGTCCTGTATCGCACCGCTTACCAATCTATGTTGGGCCAAGTCATCGAAAGTTCTTCCGGCATGCACAAAAGCATCCAATTGGGAGACCTGCGAGTGTCTGATTCCAGTAGCGTATCCGCCGAAATCACCGACCTGATGGGCTTGTTCCAAAAGGAAATGGACAAATGGTGGGATGTGTTGACAGGCGGAGAAGATGTTGCCGTCGATGACGGCATGTATCGCCCCGTGTTGTCATCACGTTTGGGAACAGCCACGAAAGGCGAAACGATTGCCCCGTACCCTGGCTTCTTGAGCCGTTCGAGCTACGCAGAACTAGGGGGTTAATGGATGAATCATCTAGAACAGGAATTCAACAACATCCTCAAAACCTATGGGCATTCGGTGCTGTTGCTGCATAGCGACAAGAAAACCGTTTGCACCTGCTATGACAGGAGAACCGCTTCGGCGGACAAAGATTGTCCGTATTGTTTCGGGATGGGCCATGTGCCCATCATACAGAAACACCTCACCCGCGACATCGATATGCGTGTTCCGGAAAGCTTGCCCTATATCGCCAGCCAGCAATTGTTTGGAGATATGGCAGTGGCGACCCGTGGCTATTACTTCAAAAAAGATGTCGTCGTCAAAGAATACGATTTGATTATCGATGTCGAATGGAACGGACAAGTTCCCGTATACCGGGGCGGGGGTATCTACGAAGTCAGCCACATCGACCCGCAACGCTATCTGAATGGCGAAATCACTTTCCAAAAAGTCTACGTCAAAGACCAGCCCATCAAAAAAACGATTCGCGGGTTCAAAATCGTGCAACAAGCAGGCCAAGTCCTGTATCAAATAGCCGGATTGGGGGAATAACGCGTGAAGACAACCGATTTTTCTTATTACACAGAAGCAAACGGAAGTCCAAAAGGCAAAACCGTCCTCATCGGCATGATGGAAGACGGCCCGGTCGGACAAGGCTTCACGCTTTCTTCCGGCAAAAACGCCCTCTATCTATTAGGGGACAACGAAATTAGCCGCAGTTATCAGTTCCTGATTGCTTCCGGCATCCCGGCAGAAGACATTCTGCTCTATCGCCTGAACGGTCAACCGAGCCGACTGTCGCTTGCGAACGACAACGAAGTCTATTTCCAATTCGTATCGGTCGGTGCGCATGAACGGGACAACGATATCCGCCTGACCGTGTCGGAAGAAGGCTTGTCCATTACATCCTTCTATGAACACAAGACGACCTTGGATGCGCAATTGCACCCGAATTTCAAACGGACCTATCTCTTCACGGAGTACCCGTATTTGTCCGATTTAGCCTCTGCTGTGAACAGCGACGCCTCTTTCGGATTGGTAGATGTGTTCTGTAAAGAAACCCGCACAGGGGCAACAGCGGAACATTTCAATGTCCCTGGGGAATATTTCTTTTCCAAAGGAACTTCTGATGCCACGCTTTGCGTCAAAGAGAGCCGTCCTTCCGAAAGTTATCTGGCCCAATATTGGCCCTATTTCTACAATTGGGTATTGGGCCCTGGTTACGAAGGGGAATGCAGTACACGTTTGATGTCCTTGCCGGCAGAAACTTTCTACTTCACAGACATACAAATCGATAATGCGCCGAAAATAGCCGAAATGGCCGCCCGTATCGCTGCCCAAAAAACAGCGGAACAAGACATCGTTTGCACGGCTGTTTTTCGAACATCGCTCATCCCGGAAACGGAACAAGATGTGTTCGCCTACAAACTGAATGCTCTTTACTCAACAGAGGAACGCAGTGCGTTGCATATGCAACATCTGCATGCTGTTGTCGGAGAAGAACGCGTGTCGGACGGAAGCATCCGGGCGGGAAGCTTACACTATCTGTTGCTTTCGATGCAGTCCGCTTTTTCCACCAGCCTGTCGAACAAAAGCTTGCTTTATTTTAGTCAATTAAATGTGACACTTTCCAAATCCCTTATTGCGAATCTGCAAGCTAATGGTTATATATGTATTGTACCATCCATCAGGAAAAAATTCGTATGCGCCTATGTACAGAATATCGCCGAAAAGACCGGTGTTTTGTTGGAGAATTTCAACAATCAGCGCTTGGTAGGGGTTATCTCTTGCGACGTAAAAGAAATTCTTGAAAAGTACATCGGCGGAACTAAAAATTCCTTCCAATCATCGACCGTGGTCAAAGTGTTGCAGGAGTATTTATCTCAATATGTAACAAGTGGAACGATAGCTTCTTATGAAGTGGGTCTCTCCGAAGACCATCAGGTGCAAAGCAGGGGACTGATTCAAATGCGATTGGCTCTTTACAACGAAGTAAAAGAAGTCAAAAGCAACATTCAGGTCTCAACAGAAGGGTGGGAAATTGATTTATGGAATCTGACCGCTTAAAATACGCGGCCTCCATGGACTTCGATGACTTCATCGACAATGTCTATGTGTTGCTGACAACCTTATGGGGAGAAGAGTGGGGCGTCTTCACAATCATGAAGCCGACAATCAGCAATGGTCGGGATGTCCCGATGCCACAAATCGTCTATTCCCTGAAACAAGCCGAACCCGGTTTGGTCGGGAAGAACGTCCGGGAAATATCCCCGCGACACCGCGAATCCTTTACTGAAATCAGTTCGCTAACAGGCGAAGAGGTTTTGGTCGAAATCAAAGGCCGCGTCATGGATTGCATGGTGGAATTCACCATCTATGCCGAAAACAATTTCGAAGCCTCCAGGCTGACGAAAAGTTTCCGACAAATCATGGAAAAATACAAAGGCGTCTTGATGGGCCGTGGGTTGCAGAACATGTGGTTTCAAAAAGAATACGAACGCAATGACCGAGAAAATTCGGAAGAAAAAGTATCGTCGCGCGGCGTCCTCTATCTTGTGAAACTGGAAGAACTCTTCCGCACGGAACAATCGGAAATGCAACAAGTCACCATTAATTTGGACGTTGCAAAAAACTTGTTGGAACTAGAAGGGAAATTGCCTTCACAACAAGCGGACGAACCTATCATTATTGCTGTTCCCTAATCTGGTATTAACTTTTTATTAACAATACATCTAGAAAACACAAGGAGGAAAAACATTCATGTCTAATTATCCTAATTTACCTGGCGTAAACATGACGGTTAAAGACGGTCAATTGTTGGTTTCATCTGACAAAACCGGAAACAGCCTATTGATTATCGCAGAGGCAAAAACAAATCTTACTTTGCCTGAAGAGCCTGTCTACATTTCCACAGAAGAAGAACTGAAAGCCAACTTCGGTGGATTTTTCTACTTGGGAGAATTGAACCCGATTGCTGCTGAATGGAAAGCCGCTAAAGAAGCTGGCGTAAGCAACATTTACTTGTTGGCTCTTGCTGGTGTTGACTTGAAAGCAAAATTCGTAAATCTGCAAGACAAATTATTCAACCTGATGGCTGACTTGAGCATCTCTCACGTTGTTTTGTCTGGTCTATACGCAGACGACGTTGTTCCTGCTCTTGTCGCAGGCGACTTCGAAGGTGTTTCTAACATCAATGACGTGGCCGGCGTAGAAGTATTCAATACTTTCACTGCTACTGCAGCTCCTGCTACTTTGACCGTTACCGTTCCTGTTACTTTGACTGCAACAATTGCAGGCACTGAACCAGCGGTCGTAACTATCGATGCGACTAAAACAATTGGGGAACTTATCCCATTGTTAAATATTGAAATGGCACAAGCATTAAGCGTTGTTGGTTCGGATGCAAGAATTACTTTCGAATTGATTGCCGGCAAAGTCGTTGCGAAATCAACCGCAGCTGTTACTTTCACTGGCGCTGCCGTCTTAACCGCTTTGGCTTTGACTGCTATCACAGCTGTCGTTCAAGGTGTTGGTAATCCGGCTGTTATGTTGGCTGCTTATGCTGAGCGTCAAAGCTTAGAAGTAGGAAACTGCATCGCATACGCAACAACTTCTGCTCCTGCAAACACAACCTTGGCTGCCATCAAAGCACACGTAGATGCATTGGTTGTCCGCAATAACCAGATTTCTAAATATCTGCAAGTTGTTGTTGGCCCACAAGTTGCCATCACTGTACCAGGAAGCTTACGCGCACAATGGGTATCCGGCGTTACACAATACGCTTGCTTGGTGAACGGACTGCAACCACAAATTGCATCAACAAACCAAACCTTGCCTGCCGCTCACGGCTTGCGCTACAACTTCTCCTTGCGTCAATTGAACGCATTGGTTGGAAACAAATACGTAACCTTCCGTACGAAGAACAACCGCATCATCGTAGTCGACGGCGTAACAACCGCACCAGATTTGTATGTTGGAGATGAAGTTATTAAATCCGACTTCACCCGTTTGTCTACCTTGCGTATCACAAACCATATGGTCAAAGCCATCCGCGAATCTTGCGACGCTTTCATCGGTATGCCGAACGAATTCCCTGTCTATAACTCAATGAATACTTCCATCAAGGCAGTTATCAAAGATGCTATCGACAAAGGAATCATCCAAGACGCACGCTACTCTATCACTTTGGGTAACTCGTTGGATGCAGCTACTGTAAACATGACTATCTTGCCACAATTCGAATTGCGTGCAATCGATGTAACTATCGGCTTGTCTACACCTGACAGCTTCTAAGCATTAACATAATTGGTTGGCCGGGGGCTATTCCCGGCTGGCCGTTTATTAAAACAGTTTAAGAAAAATAGGAGGAATTCAGCATGGCAAACAATTTTGCAACTACGGAGTATACTAAAACGTATACCTCATTCTCCGGAGCCGACATCAAAGCTTCTTTCGGCAATATGGTCGTTGGTGAATTACAAAGTATTACATACAGCGTAACCAGAGAAAAAGCACCCATCTTCACTATGGGTAACCCAAACCCGCGTTCTTTCTCTCGCGGCAAACGCGGAATTGCAGGCTCTTTAGTCTTCACCGTTTTGGACCGCGATGCCTTGCAGGCTATCAAAGACGGTTCTATCGTCTACCGTCAGCAATTCAATGACTCTGCTTACAAAGGTGGAGAATCTGATGCGCCGAGACCAGCTCACCTCGATAGCAATATATCGATGGACGCGAATTTCGCACAGTGGACAAAAGGCGCTACACCAACATATTCTGATGAAATTCCGCCTTTTGACATCACTATCAGTTTCTTGAACGAATACGGATTTGCTTCTACTATGAGCATCTACGGCGTAGAGATTCTGAATGAGGGTATGGGCATGTCTATCGACGACATCACTACCCAAAAATCTTGTACGTTTGTTGCGCGTGGCATTAACGATATGGGCTCTCGAGAACATACTAAAGGTCAAACTAACGCAACTATCACATACTAATAAACCTTTTTAAAAAGGGATAGAATCGGGGGCCCGCTGTGGCTCCCTTTTTTGTTAGGAGGAAATAATAAATGAGTGAAATCTTGGACCAATTATTTGATGCGACCAACCCTGCCCTGATTGACCAATTGTATACGTCACTTTATGACAGCCCGAATATCGAAACCGTACTCGCAAACATTTTGGAGACGGGCTCTTCTGCAGACATTCTGGCGGAAGTCCAAACCCGCGTTTCCGAATCGGACTTCTGGAACGGCATCCGGTCAAGCATCTCGAATGAAAAGGGTGAGCACGTCGTCTTTCAGCAGAACAAGGAGCTTTCCGGAACGTACACGTCATTTTCTGGTGCCGATACGACCGTGTCAATCGCCTTCAAGGGCGGACAACCTATCGTTATCGGTACAGCGCAAACGGTCACCTATAGCATTTTTCGGCCGATGTCGCCCGTCTACAATTTAGGCAGTGCCAAGCCTGCAGGTTTTGTTCGTGGGCAGCGTACGATTGCCGGTTCGATTATTTTTACTGTTTTTGACCGACATGTCTTGCTTGCGGCCATGCATAGTGCTTATGCTAAATACAACGCAGATTGCCTAAACAAACCGATGCTGGCCGACGAATTGCCCCCTTTCGATTTGGAGATATCCTTCACGAACGAATATGGGCAGAGCGCCTTCCTGCTTATCTACGGTGTGCATATTACTTCCGAAGGACAAGTTATGTCCATCGAAGATATGATTACCGAAAATACCATGCAATATTTGGCAGAAGATATTATGTTGATGAAGCCGGACTTTGCTGAAAACACTTAAGAAAGGGGGAAGACTCCTACATGGATAACATAAAAAAAGAATATTTCTCCGGTTCGAACGTCCGCGTTTACTTCGGCGGTATCTACATCGAGCAGTTGGCCAATATCCAATATTCCTTGAGCGAACAGGTTGCCCCGATTTACGGCTTCCATTCTTACACTTTCGACCGGGTAGCCCGCGGGCAACGCATCGTTGGGGGCGTCTTTACATTGAACTTTACCGAAAATGGCTATTTACAAACCATTTTGGATAGATTAGCATCAGATGTAGAGGGGTATCGAGAAGACAGCGATACTTCCGCAGAAGTCGTAACGAGCGAAATGGCCACGTACAATACCGAAAAAACGATTGAACGCCTTTTGCTTGTGAAGGACCGTAAGTATGAAGACTACATCACTGACCTAAAACGTTCCTTCTGGGGCGCACCTACCGAAAACGGGATGATTCACCAGGATTTGGGAAAAGAAAACGACACGTATTTCTATTCCAAGCAAGGCACGAAGACCAATGCCCTGCGCGAACACGGCTTCAACATCCTGATTGATTACAGTCCGGACGCCAATTACTCCGACTTCGACCGTTGCATGAAAAACATCCACGATGGCACCAGTTTTTACCAAACGTACCGTAGCATCATCGGCGTGCACATTACCGGGGAACAACAAGCCATCGGCAATGATGGTTCGGTTATCCAAACAACCTACAGTTTTACCGCACGCGATTTGGATGGGGACATCACCGAAGCCAGCCTATCGAACAATTTCCGCTATGATTTTGAAGACATCGTTATCCCTTCTTACTCACAACTGCAAGGTGGTGCGCAAGAACTCAAATAACCAACAATAGAAAGAGGGAACCTTACCCATGGCAAAGAAAAAAGAATTAGTAGAAGAAGGACAAATCGCGACTTTGGAAGAAGAAGTGGTGGAAGAAGTAGAAGCATTCGAAACCGAAGAAGAAGAAATGGCGCACGAAGGAACGGATGAAATCTTCCCGTTCGGTCCGAGCTATGACCAACTGGAAGACTGGAAATCTCGCTATGACGGCGAAATCTACATGTCCGATTTCGATGACACCATCTTTTTATGGAGACCTATCCGACGCAAAGAATTCCGCGACATTCAACGCATTGAAGGCGCGAAAGACGAATACTACATGGAAGAATCCATCTGCCGCGCTTGTGTCTTGTGGCCGGAAGATTACGCTTTGCACCGCATCACTTTCGGCAAAGCCGGCATCCCGACAACGTTGTCCCAATTGATTATGGAACGTTCCGGATTCTTGCGTCCGATGACAATGAAGTTATAAAAATAGAAAAAAAGAGAGGCGGGGCGAAATGCCTCGTCTCTTTTTATATGGGAAAGAGGAAAAACAATGACACCGGAACAACTGTTGCTTGAATGGAAAGATGCGTATGGTTATGTTTATTACACTGAAATCAGCGGAAATGAATTTATTTACCGACTGTTGACCTATTTGGAATATCAGGACATTAAAAATAAAGCCCAGGATACGCTCGAAATGGATGAAATGATTTGCCGCCTGTGCGTATTGGACCCGGAAATCGCAGACTGGGACGAAGGCATTTATGCAGGCTATACGGCAACGATAGGCCAGCTTGTCCGGGAGGAATCGTTAATCACCCCGAAAGAAGATGGTTCGTCGGACGTGAAAACCATCATTTCGCAAAAATCAGAAGAATTAGCCACAAACTTTCTCTTGCAGATTCCGCTCGTCGCCAAGCGTTGCTTCCCAGAATACACGCTGGACGAACTGGAACGCATGAGTTTGCCCCGCCAATTGGAACTGTACACAAAGGCGGCTTGGATGCTGCAACAATTCGAAGGTGTTTCATTAACCTTTAACGAAGAATAAAAAAGAAGAAGGTGCGTTATGGCAAATAGGACAGAAGAAGAAGGGAGAAGAGGCCCTTCTTTCCTGCAAGTGGCAGCCGGTCTTGGGATTGGGTATGCCGCCTACAAAAACCGAAATCAGCTGATTAAAGGGGTCTCAGGCGTTTTAAAATCAGGGAAGGTGAACTTATCCCGCGCAACGAATAATGCCAGTTTCCGGGGAACAATCGGGGAAATGAAGAGCCTTTCCAGCGCTGTCGTGGAAACATATGGACAGGCTAGCCCGCGCAACATTGCCCGCGCCTATTTGCATCCGGACAGCCGCAAAGCCCAATTGAACCGGAACTTGGCCACCTACAACAAAGACCTGAGCAAGCGTCTGGAAATCAACGCCTTGGACGATGTCTACCAAAGCCAACAACGCTTGGGCGACCGCAACAAGGGCAATCACCGCAAGGCAAAACGCGACGCGTCCATCATCAACATGCGCAATGCCGCCAACCGTGCCGATGGCCCCTACCGCGATGCCTTCGGGGAAAACTTCGACAACGTCATCCGCATGTTCGAGAACAATGCCGAATGGCTCATGAAAGACCCGGCCAAAGGGTTGCGGAAGACAACCGATGCCAACGGCAAGGAAATCTTTGATGAATACAACGTCAACATCAAAAAACTGTTCGATGAATACAACTACAATCCGAAACGCAACATCAATCTCGGCATCCATCCGCGCGACGAAGAAAGCCAAAAAGCCTTCGTCAGAAACATGATGGACTTGTCGCTCGAAAGCTATACCAAGACGCAAGCACAAGTCGATGAGGCAAAATACGTAGCCAAAAAAGCCGGCGGGGCCGTCACAAGCAAAGACAATGTCTATGCTCAGCATAAACAGTTGTATGATATCGGCTTGTTCGAATCGGTACGCAAGACCCATGCCGAAAAGAACAGCGACAGCTTTACGAAACTGATGACCGAAAACGGCTATTCCCAAATCACGATGGCACAAGCCCGCGATGGCGTCGCCGAAGAACGCAACGGCAAACTTTTTTTGGTCAAAAGCTCGATAGACAACAAGGGCCGGACGATTGAAGACCGCTATTCCACCCCTTTGCGGACGAGTTCTTCTGCAGATACGCTCGGTTTGAATTCGAAAACAAAGAGCCAACCGTTCGCGCGGCAATACATCCAGGCCGGCGAAAGAATGGGCTTGGACCGCACCGATTTAGAACAGCACGTCTTCTCCAACCAACTGTTCCTCGACAACAAAAGCGGAGAGGTCATCAACGTCCAGGGCATGGGCAAACTGACGAACGAGATGGGCGATTATTTCCAACAGAACTGGCAAATCCCGTTCCTGAACATGAACCCGCTCGATTTCCTGCCGAAACGGACATTGGCAAAAGAACGCAATTCCACCATCTTCGAAATCTACGAAGACGGCAAAGACTTCTTCACATTCATGGACCAGGACAAGTACAACCTGCGCCGGGTGGATGAATCCCGCAACACCACTTCCTACGCCAAGATACTGAACCAATCCTACATGCATGTGGATGGCGACATCTTCGACACCGGCATTTCCAAGGAGATGTCCGGGCTGACCGATGCCGATGCCTACCGAGCTTTCCGCGAAAAGAGCGGCGAGTATTTAGTAGGGGAAAACTATGACAGCGTCAGCTTGCGGAGCGGTATGTACAAGCATTACGCCGATGTCATTTCCGACCGCACCAACATCGAAAACTTCGATAAGCCGGGAGCCATCAAACAGCTGTTTGGCTTGGGGCAAGAAAGCGAAACGGTTTTCGGTAAAATCAAACGGGCAGTCACGAAATTCGATGACCCGCTGTATGCCGAAAACATCGTCGGGGAAATCTATAAACGCAGCGACCAAGGCTGGTCCAGTTCCGAAGATGTCGTTGAGCAGGCCTATGCCAACCTGTTCGGACGGACGAAGAACCTTTCGCCGAACAGCAAGGAAGCTGTCTATGATGTATTGGGCGACCTGATTAACCGCCAGTCCAATATGAGCCTGAAAAACATGGACCTCTATGATATCAAGACCGATGACGGACTGATGGGCATTGCCCAAAACATCAGCGAAAGCTTTCGTTTGCGTTCCGAACCGGAAACGATGCTGGATACGACCCAAAAACGCATTCGCAACAATCTCGAAAGAGAAATCAGCCAGCAATTCTTTGGCGATTATATGCCCGACCAGCAAGGCTTCCTGGACCGCACCCGTTACTTGAAGAGCCGGAATGTTTATGTGCCGGACAAGATGGGCAATGTCATGGAAAACGAAACGGTCGGCGTCAAAGCCTCCGATGATTTGCGCAAACTGATTGAGGAATACGGCATCGCGTTGGCCGACGAAAAAGGCATCGACCTGAACAAAAGCATCTTGTCGACCCCCGGCATCTTCCCGAATGATGTCCGCGCGGAAATCGGCGAACTGCGCGCCTTGGGGCAAATGGATTATTTCAATTCAAAAACCAAAGGCAACAGCGTCAAGGATATCGATGACAACCAACTCGAATGGCTGACTTTCTACAAAAACAATCCAGAGAATCTGTCCAACCTGGAATATTCATTGGCCAAAACAGACCCTTGGTACGGCACCGGCGCAGGCGAGAAACGCGACGATTTGTTGGGGGCAAACAAACGCACCCCCATCAAGAAACATACGACACTGCAGGAATCCATCAATGCCTCGCTGTCAAAGGCAGGGGAAGAACAGCCTTTCAATCATGAAGACTTCAACAATGCCGCTGGACTGGCGGAAGGCATCTTTAACTGGTCCAAGCAAGGCGGGACTCTGTTCGCAGGCCGACACGGAAACATCACAGATGCTTCGGTCATCCCTTGGCACTTGGCCAACCGTTTGGACACGCCGTTGCAGAAGTTGGGATTGGGATTGCCGAACCACCTGAAAGACAGCCCGCAATCAATTCTCTTCAACCAATGGGCCCGCCGGATTGTTTTGCCGTACGCCGCCTTCCAGACAGCTGTCTACTTCGACGGCATGACCGGCGATGCGACCAGTGATGCGGCTGCCGACACGTACGTCAACATGCACGAAGACGTAAACCGCGTGAAAGAATTCGCCGGCATCAACAACTGGGGCCGGGACATGCAGAAAATCATGCCGTGGGGCGAGCAGATTGGCGCGATTGCGCCGGTCAAAGCCTTCAACTTCGCTACCTTCGGCCTGTTCTCCGATTTCCGGACAGCCGAAGATGTAGAGAAATACTATACCTCCGGCGAAGACCCAATCCGCAAAGGCCGTTTCTGGGACATCGGTTCCAACTCGCCTTGGATGGGGAACAAAATCGACCGCTACGAAGCCAACTGGTACCGGAAAGCGAAATCGGATTACCAATTCTCTGACAACATGTACGGTTCCGAGAACGAATACTGGGCCAATAACTGGATGCCGACACTGACGCATCCGTTCGCACCCATCAAACACTTCATCACCGACCCTTATCATTACGAAGACAAGCATGCAGAAAGCCGTCCGTATGCCGTCACCGGTGGCTTTGCCGAACTGCAGAACGTGCCATTGGTCGGACCGGCTATCGATACAGTCGTGTCCGGGGTGCTCAAACCGCAACGGACAAACCGTCACCTGAAAGAATCACACGAAGCCTATCTTTCTTCCTATAACGAACGCTTGAGTGCAGCTTACATCAACATGAATGCCGGTGGCGTCGTCAACATGGGGCCGAACGGCAGCATGACGCTTTCTTCCGATGTCTTCGACGTGAACTTCACGGACGAAAACGGCCAACTGAACGAAGAAGCTTTGATTGCCGATGAAATGACCTTTAACGCCGAACGTGACCGGATGGCCATCGGCTTGATGAACAGCACGGGTGTTATCCCACAACTGCCGGGTGGCACGATGCCGGGCGGATTCCTGGGACGCATCTTCTCAGCAGTCGGCAATGGTGGCGGAGGCGGTTCCGTTACGCCCGTACCGGAAGACCAGCTTGCCGCTTTGACGGAAACCTATGGGGAAGGCAACGTCGCAGGAGTCGGTACTGTCGGCAGAAGTGGCAGTGCTTCTGCCCAATATTTATTGGGGCAGATGAATGCGCGCTTAACAGACGGCAAGACCATCAACCGGAGTGACCAAGTATCCCAAGCCGGCACGATGGCTGACCCGAATGTCCTGTTGCGACTGAATGGCGCCGTTAATCAAGCGAGCCTGTTCAATCCGAACGGCGTTATGCGGGACATCACCTACAACGCAGGCGAGTTTGCCGGTATGTACGGTTTCCTTTCCAAGACCGCTTTCGGCTTCGAGGAATCGGGCCGGGGCACCACCTTGGAATCCTCCGACCGATTCAGCAATTACAACGACAAGTTCTGGGAAAATGAACTCGGTGGTTTGGGCGGAGACCTGTCGGAAATCGGACGGCGTTACTTGCCACGTGACCCGAACAAGGATTACTACAATCCGATTCGGAATACGATGCCGACCTGGCTAGACTTATTGGTCAGTATAAACTTTCTTAATTGCTGGAAACCCCTAACGTAAAGGCGAGGGCAATCAGCAGCTTAATAACTCTAGTTCTCCCCGGTAGTCTATGGTATCATATTCCTTATGAAGGAGTGATAATGATGGATTATCGAGTAAAAGATATGGTAGGAAAGCAGTTTGGAAAACTCACCGCAATTAATTTTTCCCACATGGGGAAGGGCGGGGCGTTTTGGTTATTCCAATGCAAATGTGGGAGTCAAAAAATAATCAATGGCTCCTCGGTTCGTTTAGGAAAAACCACTTCTTGTGGTTGTGTTGCTAAAGAAATTTTTCTCAACAACATAACAAGCCATGGAAAAGCAAACACAAGGACTTATAATGTTTGGGTAGGAATGAAACAACGATGCCTCAATCCGAAAAGCGAAAGCTATTTCAACTACGGAGGAAGAGGGATTGGCATTTCAGAAGAATGGATGTTGTTCGAAAATTTCTTTCAAGATATGGGAGAAGCTCCTCCAATGCAAAGCATAGAAAGAATAGATAACGATGCAGGATATTCCAAAGAAAATTGCATCTGGGCAAATCGTTCTACTCAAAACATCAATAAGCGGTACGACAACCAAACGACCGGACTAAGAAATATATCCTACGACAAAAGAGATGGTCTTTACGAAGTTGGTATTTCAAGAAACAAAAAGAAGTACCGGAAAAGCTTCAAGAAGCTGGAAGAAGCTATCCAGTGGAGAGACAAACTCTTAAAAGAACTAAGTTGTTAAGTTCAACGACTATCAAAAGGGAAGGTCTTATTTTGATAAGGCAAACCGAGTAGAGTACAGCCAAGCGGCTCCCGTCTTCCGTAATCAGGAAGAATTGCAAAAGCATAGGGATTAAATGGAAACAGAGAGCCTGCTCAATTAGAGCGGTGAAGATATAGTCTCGTCTGCATGGAAACATGCAGCAGTTCATAAAAGAACGGTAATAATTTAGCGAATTATTGCGAAGATAAACGACCCGGCGCCGGTTACTTCCAGGATTTCTTGCACGGCGACCCCTATGCGAAAGTCGCCAAGGGTGAACAGCGCTTGCCTGGAGATGCATATGAAAAATTATACGGGGTACGCAAAGACGCACAGGGCAATTACTCTGCATTGGACCGCTACCGCATTTTGGCTGACGTAGCCCCTTACTCAGACCAGTACCGGGCGGCCAAAAAAGAAGTCGCACTCCTGAACCAAAACGGTTATTTGGATGAACGCCAACAGGACGAGTACGCGACCATCCGCGACCAAGTTTCTTCGCGCATGAAGAAGAAAAACTTCTATGCGGAACGCTTCCAGAATATGGACAACGAAAAAGAGACCGTCACGGTCACCCAAGTCCTTGACCAGAACACCTTCCTGACGGAAGAATATGCGAATAACCCGTTTAAATTAGCAGGGGTAAACGTCAAGACGGATGACGAAGAAAACAAAGCGATGATTGGCCAATTCATCAAACCGGGGCAGAAACTGCAGGTTTCCATCGACGGAGACCCGCTGAAACGCGTCCGCGATGACATGATGGACACGATGCGTGTGGTTGTGTATACGCCGCACGCGGCCAAAGGTTCGCGCTTCGGTATGGAAGGTTTGGGTGCGCACGACAACCTGAACTACTACTTGTCGAAACGCACGGAAGAATACGGTGGAACGGTGACCTTGAAGGATGACGAATCCTCCATCGCGACCGAAGCTTTGTTCTCCGAGGGACAACTGACCACCGGCAAATTGACGGAATGGATGGTTCATGATTTGTTGCCGATGGTACCGGTTGTGAATATCATCGCCGACAAATTCCTACCAGTGAAATCAGCGACGGAAGCGTATGCGGATGAACTGTACAGCAAATCTTGGCGTGACTGGAAGAATCCGATTAGCGACTGGTTGATGCCGATGTTTGACAGTACGGCCGCCTTAAATCCGGGGCTTTCCTTCCTGAATGGATTGGGAATCGGCTTGCTGGCCGGTAAGAAGAACAAATGGAACAAAGGAATGGGCACCGGGATTGTCTTCGGATTGGTTTCCGGTGTACGGACGGTGATTGATACCGGACGAGAACTGACGCCGGGCGGAAAAGAGATTTGGATTCCGGAACGCCGCGAACGCGAGCGCGAAGTCGACGAGTACTTCGACAAAATCAAATACATCAAATACAAGGGTTTGTACGAGAAAGCCAAAGATGATGCCAAGAAATATGAAGGCATGGATTTGGACGCGTATTTCGACACGAATACGACGCGCGGAAAAGATAATAAAAACTTGAAAGCCTACTTGAACAACAAGAAAAAATGGCTTAACATCAAGAAAGATAGCGAAGACGCCAACAGCGAGAACATCGACACCGAATTGGCCGACATCAAGTTGCAGTTGAATGAAATCGACAGCGACCGACCGACCGGCGAAGTGGGCCCTTATGCCGCTTTGGCGCTTCGTTACAAAGACGAATTCGAATCGACGTTGTTCGGAGCATCGGATACTTACAACTACAGCAAGACATACCGGGCCTTGCCGAAGAAAGATAAGGAATATTTCACTGCTTTCGCCAAAGCTTCTCCGCGTGAACGGCAACGGATATTGGAATTGGTGCCGGAAAACCAGAAGCGCATTTACCAACAGCAATTCGGCTTGAAAGTAGACGAACCGGAAGACCTGAATAAGTATTTCGATAAATACAATCTGCCCGGTGCCAAGTGGGAAGGCTGGAACCCCGGCACATCCTTGGACAGCATCAAGCTGAAAGTGATGCGCAATGAGGGCATCGAATTGACCGAAGCTAACTATTGGGGCGATGACGAAAAACTCGCCGACCAATCCGGAGTCGAGGCTATTCCTATTCGACAAAGCCTTTTTTCTACCATGATTAATACGGGAGATTTAGAGAAGGCTTTGCGCGGAGCCGGATTGAAAGATGTTCGCATCGGCATGAAGGTAGGTTCTGCAACAGAAGATTCGTTCAGTACCAGTTTGAATATCCAAAAAGACCGTTCGGAAGAAATCAAAGCCGGCATGCAAAATTACACAAACTACATGTAGCCCCGCACAGGGGCTCTTGAGGAGGAAACAGAGTGGTAGACACGTTCAACAAAGCGTTAGGGATTACCCAAGTACAATATGGCGATGCCGTCAACGTTTACACCAGTCCCTACAGTTTCGGGCAGGATTACGGCGACAGCGACGCGCGCCAGGCGGCAGGGATGCAAGCGGCCAAAGAAATGATGCCAGATGGCCCAAACAAGATGGGTGATATCGGCATCTATGCAACGCCCGGTCTCTCCAATGACTTGTCGGAAACCAAACGGGCGTTGGATGACCTGCTCTCCTCGAATGACCGCGATGTCGTGGTTTGGGATACGGAAACGTTGGGAACCTCTAACCGCAACCTCTTCGGCAAACAAACGGCGGATGACTTCTTCGATGTCACCCAAATCTCTCTGCACAAACACCATTATGATGGGGCCAGTGTGAGCGCCAAAGAAGAAGCCGTTGTATTGGCGATGCAAATCAGCGGCAACACGCACGCGAAACTATCCGGCGCGTTGGACCAATTGGAACGCGACCCTTCTTCCTTCTACCGGATGGATGAGGGCTTGCGCCGTTCTGTGGCCGACTTGACGGTTGCGGATAACGAAAGTTACTTCGGTAAACAAATCATCGGCGGAAAAGAATTCGCCGTCATGACCGGGCAATCGGCGAACAAGCCGAGCTACAAGGGCATTGCTTTGGGCACGGCCGAAAACATTGCGCGCGCCCGTAAAGGACTTGCGATTCAGTCTGACTTGAAATATACGAACACAAAAGAACAAGGCATTGAAGCCATCAACATGTTTGGAGAAAAAAACCCGGTTTTCGTCGGGCATAATGTCCAGAAGTTCGACCAAGGCAACACCGCTGAATGGATGGGCCCGCAAACGTCCGCAGCTGGAAAAAGAGCCATGCAACTGATAACCCAACCGCATATCGATACGTTGGTATTGGCGGAAAAGGTGTATAACCAGACCAAGGCCGACACGAAGAACAACCAACTTTCCACCATTTTCAATGCCGTGGCGCCAAAAAACGTTTCGGGCGGACTGGCTCATTATGCCGGTGACGATACGGCCATGAACGGATTCGTCTTCAATGACGAATTGCGGTTGGTGAAAGCCGGCGCTTTGGGCGAAAGCCAGAGCAAAGCCATCCAAAAGAACCAACTGTTCGTTTCCGAAAAAGGGACGGGCGGTTATTATGACAGTGCCTTCAACCGCAATCGCGGGCAGTATGATGTGACGATGCGTTGGGACGAAAAGGAAGACCGCTTCGTGCAGAACTACCGTTTCCAGGAAGCTTCGATTGTGGCGGGTCACCAATACGAATTCTTGGGAAGCGCCGGTAAGAAAGCCATCAATGGCGTCGACCACTACGGCATGACCTTGCGGGATGTGGACAGCAATACCATCAAAACCATTTTCCGGGAAAGCCAATCCGAACTGACGAATCTTTTCAACGAGAACCTGACGCCGGCAGAGGAAGTCAGCGCCAGTCGTCAGTCCTACATCAAGAGCGACAGTTACCGTCGTTACTACGATGAATTGTTCGACCCCCGCATGAAATACAACGACAAAGATACCATCGTGAAACGCTTGAACAAATCCTATGAAATACTGGACAAGTACGATGCGGAAGTCACCAACCTGCAGAATAGCGGCTTCAACGGAAACATCGAGAAGTTGGCCATCAAAAACGTTCAAGATGCCTACAACGCAAGCGAAGAAACCGATTCGCAATACTACCGCAGTTACGAAAAAATAGAGAAGACGGTGGGATTGAAGGGCATCCTGCGCGAAGAACAAGGCATGTGGAACAATGTCATCGAAAACGCCAAGCAGATTCCGCAACCCGGCGACCGACCAAGCGTAGCCGGCATGTCCCAGAACCTGTACATCTCGAACTTCGCAACCCGCTACAAGCAGGAATTGCCGGACAACCAGATGAGTTATACATACGACGGCATGAAGGTCATCCCGATGAAGACGCTCGACGATAAGACCACCTACCTGAACGTGTCGGACAACAAGATGCTGCAGGGACGGATTGGGCAAGTGTTGCGCACGGGCGCGAACAAGAACGCCAGCATGACCTTGTTGGATTTCGACAACATGCTGAAACAAATCGGGGGCACGATGGACGACAAAACCCGTCTAGAAATCTATGAACAGGCCCGCAAGGAAATTCGAACCAACGGGAATGTTTCCCAGAACACCATCAAGCGTCTGACCAACCGCATTCAGGAAATCGCGACTTCCTCCGACCGTGTCGTCAGCAGTGTGCCGGGGTTCAACATCAAAGGCGCAACCAGCAACGGCCAATCTGGACGAGCGGACTACATCAGCAACCTCAGCTCGAACAAGCATGAAAGTTTCCAATCCTGGCACCAAGAAGCTTTGGCGCAATCGAAGGAACAATTGTCTTCAGAAACGACCCGTGGCAACTTCCGCAGTTTCGACCTCGACAATCTGAGCGGAAGCGTGGCAACCCGCTTGAAGACCGCCGAAGATGTCGGCGCTTATTTCGACAATCAGGTCCGCGCAACCACGGACATTTTCAGCTTCAACCAAGGCGGAAAGAAAAACACTTCCGGCGTCGATTACCATGCCCGCATCAAAGAGACCGTGGCCGCTTTCGAGGCCAATGGCTTTGGCGTCAGCTTGGACTACATCAAAGAAAGCGACGACATGGTGTTGTTCTTTACCGAAGCCGGCAATGCGCCTTTCATGAACAACATGACCGTCGACGAAAAACGTTTCAGTTCAAAAGTGAACCGCGTTTCGATTCCGCTGTTCGACAAGTCCGGTTCGGTCAACATCAACGGCACGCGTTTGATGAACCAATACAAAGCCAAAATCGGCACCGACTTCGGGCATAGCGCACCGGAAATGAGCTATTCAAGCACCGTCGAACGGGCTTTCGATGAACTGAAATGGTTGCCGAGCCAAATCAACAAGAAAGCCGAAGACGCCAAACGCCAAGGCCAGAAGGTGTCAATGAATGACATTGTTGACGGACGTTTGGCTAGCTATCGCCACAAGATGACCAACGGTCAAGTATCCAGTCGCTTCCCCGGTGACGGCAACTCGGATACGGCTTGGGCGGCGGCTTCGCGGAACAAGAACCTTGCTTCCGGTTTCACAATGGACATCTCGGATTACGGGGATACCTTATTGGGACGCATGGGCGGCGGTTATGCGGACGAGTTCAAGAGATGGCAACGCGACAACGACAAGCAAGATGTCAACTTTATCAACAGTGGCTGGAAACCCCGAAAAGAAGCGTTTAACGTGCGCAACAAAGTCTTGTTGCAGTTACCCTTCGAGTGGAACAAAGCGTACGGTAAGGGCAAGGATGGCATCCAGGTAACCACTCAGGGAACCAATACCCAACAGTTCATGTCCGGTAAAGTCTACGTAAAAGACCAACGCAATCTGACCCCATTGGGCACGCACAATCCGGCGACCCGTGACCAAATCCTGAAGACGCAAAACTACCACACAATGGAACAAAGTGGTTTAGAGAATTACCTGGCACAATCCGGTTTAAGTCCGGAGCAAATCAGCCGGCGCCTGAACAGTTCCGACACGGCGCAAATGGCCGCTTACGACATGGCCATCGGCAAAGAATCCGGCGTCCGGGGCATCGGCATCCGTTCGGCTTACATGAACGACAGCGAAGTGCAGAACAAAGTGGACTTGGCAATCAAACAAATCGACAAGGAAATCCTGGAGATGGAAGCCAAGGGTGCTTCCGGGCAAGACCCGCGCACCATCCGTGCCGCCGTCGAAGATTTGCAGGCGAAAAAGAAAATCATGCAGTCCGGCTTGCATTCCAACTACGATGGGCAGATGATTGTCCGCGAAAGTTTGGCGCAAGCGATGGAAGTCAAGGACGAAATGAACATCCGCTTGAAGACCGGCATCCAATTGAGCGAGAGCATGCAGGAGCGGTTGGCCAAAGAAAACAATGACGCCATCTTCAAGAATGGCAGCCTGAAATTCAAACAGCCTATCGGCTACGACGAGATGGCCAAGATGGGGCTTATCACCGACGAAGGCTTGTTGAAGGTCGGCGACATCGTGGAGGAATCGATGCGTGCCGGCGGGGATGAAGCCAGCAAGAACATCGCGGCTGAGCAGAAATACCGCGTCTACAAAGACTCAAAAATCCTGGGCATCTCGAAGACCGAAAAGGGCACACACCTGATTCTGGAACAAGTCCAAAAGGGACACGACGGCACTAAACTGATTGATGGCTTGCAAGGAACGCGTACGACCATGCGCACCTCTGCCGACGACATTTTTGACCGCATCTTCAATGCCGGTAGCGGTCCGCGCATCGATGCCGTCCAGGAACAAATCAATACCGGAAGGAACCCGTGGGGCGGGATGTTGGCGACCAACATCGAAACCGATTTCCAGAACATGCTCGAAGATTTGGAGCGTGTGAGTACCGGCGGGCAAGCGGAATTGCCGGCGGTCCAGAAATGGCTTGGCAATGAAGGCAAAGCCTTTTCGACGCAGGATTTGAGTCGCGAAACGATTCAGGCCGAAGCCTTCAAGAACATCTTCCAACCGCATTTAGCGACGATGGGCTTGGACAAAACCATTTCCTTCGACGCTGACGGCCAACGCTTGCTGTACGGCGATGCAGCCAACATCAAAGAATTGACCGGAACCTACGCCCGCGACCAGTACAAGACCTTCTTGGGCCAATCGCGCGCCGACTTCGGCTTCGATGAAGGCAACGTCTACACGCAAGCCCGCTGGCACAACGTCTTCGACTATGCCGGCCAATCGACCACCGCCCGCATCTCCATCCGTGAGATGAACATCCTGAAAAGCAAACTGAATGGGGAAAGCAATCCTATCTACCAACAGTTCAGCCATCTGTCCGAAGGCGCCACCCAATCGGCGCATGCCGATTATGGAACGCGCGTGCGGCAATCTCTGGGCGCAAACGATATCTCCGCCATCAAAGCGGAGAACAACGTATTGTTCGACATGACCGGAAGCGTGGCCGGCTCCGCCGATGCCAACATCCGCAAGGTCGACGGCCATTATGTCTTCGATGCCACCTTATTGAAGGATATCGGCAGAGGCAAGAACCGCAGCAAGATGGACGACTACAACACCATGGCTGACCCAATGACGATTCTTTTGAACAACAAAGAATTGGGCATCGAGAACGAAGAGTTGGGCAGTTTCCTGAAACGCAACAACAGCCAAGCCTTCCTGCAGACGCAAATGGAAGGCCGGCACAACCCGATGTCCGGAGATTTGTTCGCGAAAACCTACGTGCCCATCATCGGCAATATCGAAGAAGGCTTCTCTGAATACGAGGGCGTGAACCCGCGTAAAATCCAGAAAGATTTCGAATCGGTCTACAGTTCGGTCTATGCCCACAACAACCGCGACTATTCTTCGCAAGATTTGTCGCGCGACGATATCCAGAAAGCCATCATCCGCGATGGCGACGGCTACCGCAAACGCGCCAATACGGCAATGGCGGAATTGACCGCCGACTCGAGCCAGTACTTGTCGACGAGTAGCAAATCCGGCTTCCTGAAAGGGACCGGCACGATGCGCTCCGTCAATGGTTTCAGCGCGAAAGCGGCAACCTACAACCAATTCGGGGCGTATGCGGAACAGTTGGATGGCTCCTTCCTTTCCAATGGCACCCGCCGGGAATCCGAAGCGTTCATGTCCCGCGAGATGGCTTCCCATTCCATCAAAGGCATTGAACGGGAAATCTTTATCGCCAACGGCATGAACCCGGAAATGATAAACCCGGATGAAATGCACGACGAAATCCTGCGCCGGATGACGGGTACGCGCGAGAAGGACGACACCTTCGATGTCATCGGCATGATTAACCGTCAGCCGACCCAGTCGGAAGGTTCCCTGAACTTCCTGAGCATGCGCATCGACAGCAACTTGACGAGCGACAGCAAATCCGACAATAGCTTGTTGGTTTCCCGCCAAGCCGCCAAAGCGATGGGTGCCGATTACGATGGCGATACCTTGTATGCGGTGTTGGATGCCTACCGAGGCGCAGAAGACCCGCGCGCTGTACAACGGGCATTGGCCCGCGAGCGCGATTGGTTCCAAAAAACAGCGAAAGCGACAGTATTGGAACCGGGCAACTTCTCCAGTTTCCAGAAAATCAGCGAAATGAGCGACGGGGAAGCGAAAAACTTCTTCCAGGAACGCACCAGCGAGCTGGACGAAACCTTGAACATCGTCGCCAAACGCCAAGCCGGAGCCGGTATCGGTATGTCCGACAACGCGATGGTGGCTTCCCGCGACATGATGCATTATGTCTACAGCCAAGCCTTGAAACAGAAGCAAATCGGAGCGGACGAATACAACCACATCATGAACAGCTACGATGAAGTCGGCAATCTGTTTGTCCAAAACTTTATCGATGCGAAAAAAGCCAACGTGGAAAACATGGGCATCGACATGGACTTCCTGGACGGACTCAAGGGTGGCGAGAAAATCGACTACCTGATGGGCAAAGCCAGTTCCTTCATGGATACCCAGAGCGCCATTCCGGGTGCCATCAAAAACCTGAGCGTCAGCGGCGTGGATGGCTTGATGGAGCAGATGCAAGCCATCGATGCCATTCCGAAAGGCAAAGAAGACCTCTTCCGCACCGGATTCACTTCTTTTGCCCAAGCGAATGAGGCGACCGCCCACCGTGGTTCCTTACGCAACGACGCCTTCAACTTTGGGCGTTCGAGCGGAGACTCCAGCGGCAACCTGTACGAAGCCTTGCGGGATAGACCGAACACCATTCTGGGTACGGACAATGTCGAGCATTATGTTTCCCAGCTCTCGGGTGTGGGTGAGGATGCCGAAGTAGCCAAAAACTATTACGCATCCCGCAAGATGGAGAACGAAACCATCGTCCAGAACCTGATGCATATGCGCAAGAAAGCCAACGGCGGGCAGAACGGTTTCAGCGATGCGGCCGACCAACAGTTCAGCCGGATGAGCGACATTTTCCAAACAACCCGCAACCTGAAAGACAACGTGACGGCAGGCAACATGTTCGATGGTTTGCGCAACCAAGCCGGCAAGATGTTGGGTAGCGCCCCGGCGGCCGCCGGAGCCGGTTTTGCCGCCATGTGGTTGGTCGGTTCTGCCATCAAAGGCGGGCCGACACCCGAAGGCAACGAAGCCCAGCAAGAAGCGACACCCGTAGAGGTTAATCCGGCTGCACTCTTGACGAGTCCGACGGCAAGGGTTACACCTAGAGGAGAGAATATCCGGTTGAATGTATCCGGCAACGGCAACGTTGACCAGGAGACCATATCCGGTATCATTAACCAACAAGTTTCGTCCATGACCGGTGTGCCGATGAATATGAACGTGAACATCACCGACAACACCCAGGCTTTGGACCGAAGCTTCTACGAGAAAACGATGAACAGCTTGCTGGGATTCTAAACCAAGGAGGACTCCATGAACACGACTGATACGCTGATTCTGACACTTACGAAGAAATCCGAAAAGAGCGCGTGGATAGTGACATTGGAAGCCCCTTCGTCCCTGATTATCGAAACGACTATTGGCCCCGGGGGACATGTTCCCGCGGGTCCTCTTTTAATCGAATTGATAGCCGAGATGGACGAAAGGGTTTTGCAATATCCATTCCGTTATGACATGCGCCAAACAAGAGAGAAAGCAAACCGCAATTTGCTCGTGCGCTTTTTGAATAACAAGCCGGCTTATGCAGACGTTTCGTTGCAAACCCGCAAATATATCAATCAAAACTTCACTTCTTCGGCCATCGCCGTCCAAGAGGAAATCGTCCTTTTCAATACAGGGACTCGCTTTTTTACGCAAGCCCTGCAAGAAAATGCCCGTATAGAGAATGGAGGATAAAAGATGCCGATTGTAGAAAACACCGTAGTTGAAAGTGAACATAAATTCTGGCTATTCTTCGACTCTCAAAGCTCCTACGCCATCGACGGCGATACCCTTGATGGGTACGTCATCGGTTACGCTTGGCCGGAAGGCAATTACCCCGTCCCGGAAAAAATCGGGGAACAATCCATCATCGGCGACCAACATGTCAGATTACGCTATTTGGGCGTGGATACTTTCGAAAGTGTCGGGGATAAATGGCGCAACTGGAACCGCGCGAAGTGCTATGGCGTCGACATGGACATCCTCAATGAAGCCGCAATCGAAGCCAAACATCTGAATGATACTCTGTTGGAATCGAAGCGCATTATTGCGGTCAGTCTGCAATATGATGTCGCAACGATGAAGCCGACAGCCGATTACTTCGGGCGACTTTTAGGCGTCGTTTACGCAACGGACTACACAACCTGGGAAGAAGCAGCGCAGGCTGCAAAAGATGGATACTTTAAGGCAATCAACATTAATAAAGAATTGTTGAAACCTATGTATTCGAATTATATCCAAACACAAAAAGACTATACGGGTTCTATTATGGTTCCTTTGGCTGAATTTACAGGTTATGAATATGCTTCTAAAAATGACGGCATCCGGATTGCGGATTGGGGCGCCGAATTAGGATTGAGCGTTCCGCCGATGGAAGAAATTGTCAAATCGCCTAGTGACGGTATCACGCCAGACCGTTTGCCAATAGATGCAGAAATAGAACAAGCCGTGAAAGAATACAAAAGTGATTACCAAGATAAAGGACATATTCGAGAAGATGTTTCACAGGTCGGCTATTTGAACAACGACCTAGCCTTTGTCCCACCGGTAGATGACCGCATCTCAAATGGAACGATTTATGCACCTACCGCAGACATGGGAGAAGAATTGCCCTGGGACTATCAGAACCGTGTGCGTATCGGAGATGTCTTCATTACCATCCCGCCGCTATCGATTCGTTTGGATAAGCAGTTCCAAAATCAAAAAGTGTCTACTATGCGTGCAAAAAGCTCGTTGCAAAAACAAGTCGGGAATGTCCGGAATATTCTCAGTATGGACTTGTATTACCACGACTTGGAAAGCGTCAACGGAACAAAAACGATTGGTTACGTAACCGGAGAGAACGAAACTGTCTATTATTACATGGATGGCTTGCGCCCATTGTTGGCTCAATTCAAAAAAGCACCGTTTTTGCCAATCGATAATGAATACATCAATAGCGTTCTTGGCATCCACAACGTTGCTTTGCGCAGCATGCAGGCAGCAACAGTACCTGGTTTTCCTGGAGCAATGAAGGTTACTTTGGTCGTTGAAGAATTTGATTGCGGTCCGTATTTGATGGGACAAGTAAGCTTGGCTCAAAAAATCAATTATCCACTACTGCGTTGGCATTATCAAAGAAGCCTACATGAACCATTTTTGCATGAGCCTTGGCGTACCTATTTGCCAAAAATTGACCGATTAGATAACAGCTTCTCTTTCTCAATCGTGAACGAAGAGCAACTGAAAGCTCGTAAGGATAATATTCATGAATTCCGAAGCAAGCAAACGCCTTACGAATTCGAACAGGATTTATTGGCCGATGATACGGAAGATGGACGCAAGTATCAAGATGCTTTGCGCGCACAAGCCGTTTTGAAACAATACCACCGCTTCCTTTTAGAGTTACAACGCGGAGGAATCTTGGAAAAATACGACGCACTTGAAAAATACGACCACGCTTATGAAATTCCTATTATGGCTGGTGGCGGCGTCAGTATTGAAAACAACACAGAAAACAAAATCGGACGGGAATTCGCCGTCAAGATGTATGGAGAAAGCGCGACGAAAGACGGCCGGTCCGTCGACATGCCTTTCTTCCTGATGGGAATCTTTGCCGATGCCGTGAAGACTCCGGCTAACGCCTTCTTTACACTGTATAGTTTCTCGAACGATGTTGGGCCTTTCTTTGAAAAGTTGCGCAAAAACAACCGCACGGATATTGTCGACGTAGTGATGGATTCTAACGCACCTGGTTTTTTCCAGCTTTACCTTGAGGCCGAAGAAAACAAAAAGACATTTAAAGATACAAAAGCAAAAGCATATGGCGGAGACACGAATGGCGACGACCCGGATTCCGAACTTTTCTTAATCCCTGCAACGGATGCTGGCGCCGGCCAATACTTGACCAAATTGAAGAAGATTGCCGAATTGGCGAATGCATTCGAAAATAAAGTGGCGAACTATACGAGCATTTACAATGGGTTAGCAGCCGAAATCAATCGCACAGAAGAAAACATGAAGATGGATAAAGTATTTATACCCGATTTGATTCCGTTGGATATGAGTGTCGAGTTGGAAAATAATTTTTCTACGGTGCAAATTCAATCTGCGACAACGCCAACAATGCAATATTTTGGCTCACAAGACCCCCAATTGCAAATCACTTTTGAGACAACCGATGCTGGTGTCCAAGCAACCGAAGCGATGTTTCGAAAGGTCGGACGTTTCGCCAAAGAATACAGGGAAGGTTTGGTTAGTGGCTTTCTCGGCATCGACAATCCATTGGTAAACTTGTTTGGGATTACCAATGTTTTACCACAAGCGGTGCAGTACAATACTGTTGCCGGATTCCCTGACCGGAAAATTGTAACAATAACGCTATCCGCGTTCGATAAGACACAGCGTCGCCAAGAATCTCTATATGGATATACGGGCGGAGACATAACAGACAGCCTGCGGGACCGTGCTTATGACAAATACGACCCAAGTATTGATTCTGTATATGTGCACGAACGAATGCGTCAGATGGAATTGTATCCGGATTTGGACATGCCAAAAGTATCAGAATTGAATGCGGTTTTACCTCATATCAATGCCCGCATGAAGGAATGGGAAAACCGAAGCGACCAAGTCTTTTTGGACCCGGATTTCTACATCTCCACAAAGGACACATATCGCAAATACCTAAAAGACGTGGTGGATGATAGCAAAGGTATGCTTTTCCGTTGGGAAGACGCTTCTGGCTATGTGGCAGAATCTAATCTAGCAGAAAAGAACCCGTTGAAGATGTCGTCGACCGACCAGACCCGCTTTGAAGCTGAGGCCGCCGAAACGGAATACATCGACCCAACCTTGTTTTGGGATGACGGCTTCTCGGATGAAACCAAGGATGCGTCCGAAAGCGTAACGGCTGTCACGCTGAAACCGGTCCAGCCGGGAGAATACGAAAACGCCGAAATCATCGAATATCTTTCTTCCGGCAGCTACAAGAACCCGCCGAGCTTCCTGACGTGGCAATCGTGGCACGGAAAAGACCGCGACCGCGACGACTACGACAAGTGGAAAGCCCAGCTCGGTTCGCCGTTGAATGATGTCAAAGTCTGGTGGTATTTGGCCGACTGCATCATGACCGCTTTCGCCGATTGCAATATCGAGTATGCAGAGAACGAAGAGGAGTCTTTGAAGCAAAAAGAACTGGTTGCGACCAATGCTTCCTTGAGTTCGCAGTACGAAATGGACTTCGCTTTGGGCCGCTTGGTTTGGGCCAATGCGGAAGATTATTACCAAAAGATATACGCGATGATGACCGGAACGATAGGCGCGGGCAAATTACTCGAGAACGGCAAGGTTCCGGATGCGTTTGCGGACGGCGGCTATTTCGGTGGTGCCGAAGCCCTTCTCGATGCTTTCTCGGACGAAAAACCGATGCCTTTCCACCGCATCTTCTCCTATATGAAAGCCATCATCCAAACCGAATCCGGTTGGCAGCAATTCGGAAACGGGGAAGCCTTTGTCTACGACACAAATAAGAACCAAATGTTGCCGACAAAAGCCGGCTTGATGGGCGCCCGTTTGACCGAAGCCAAGGACGCTTCGGAAGCCCAACGTCTGATTTGGGATTGGTTCTACAATGTGAAAACAACCGTGAACCAAATCGCCAAAGTCTTCAAGAAGGCCGAAGTTTCCGGTTTCCGGGAAATCTTCGCCCGCCGTTTGGATTGGGCAGTCGTGGCCAATTCGGGTGCGACCTTGCCGAAAATTCTTGACATCAAAAAAGACACGAAGCTGACGGATAAACTGATTGCCTCCGTTGACCTGAAGGATGGTTTCCAGAACGGCCCGATTACCCCGGACAGTTCCATCTATTTCCAGGCCGTCATGACGACGCGCGAACGGGAACGGGCGATGGCGACCGAAGACATTGCGCCCGGTTTATATATGGGCCGCAACAGCACCATCATCCGCGAAATTTATGATTTCTACAATGCGACCAAATCTTCCTACGCCCAAAGCTACGACCCGGCTGAAGGCGAATACGTGGAAACAGGCGTCATCACGGAAGGCAAGCAAGAGCAGATGGATGCCAACTACGCGAAAGACGTAGAACAAATCCACAACAATGTCGAGAATTGGACGCCGGAACAGAAGCTGAAAGGCATGTTCGTCGATATGTATCAATACGACCAGACCGGCCGGATGCTGCGCGCCTTCCCGACCTTCTCGATGCAAATCGTGGACGAGGGCAAATGGTACGACAACTTCCGCACCTGGGATAATTTCTACGGCTTCAACGCATTGCAGAGCATCGATGTCTACAAATCGCGCAAGATTGCTGGAGACACAGCCGTCATTGCCATGTCCAACATGTACGGCGGGTTGACCTCGAAACGCAAAGACATGGAGTATCCGGATTTGATTTTGCCGAGCTTCTTCTCTTCCCAATTCTGGGAGCAATATGTCTTCGATACCCCAACCGAGGATTTGTTGAAGGAACGCCAACTGATTTTCAAAACGATGATGCTGGAAACCGGCGCGCGCATCCATTTGCGCATGGGTTACGGTTCCGATGCCCGCTACTTGCCGGTCGTCTTCAACGGGGTCATCACCGAAGTCTCCGCCGGGGACGTGGTTGAAATCACCGCCCAAGGCGATGGCTTGGAACTGTCCAATGTCATTTCCGGTAGCGAGAACGACAAAAACAAAGAGTTCATGAAAATCATCGAGCCTTCCGATTACATCGGCAAGCTGTTGACATCCAAAGGCAACTGGATGAAGAACTGGATTAACGCGACCAGCGACGGCCAATTCTTCAAGGAAAATCCGTTGGGCATCGCCCACTTCGGTTCCACCATCGAAGCGCCTTCCGGCACGGTCAATCCGTTCAGTTCCAGTTACGGCGAATCGATGCAGAACGTCTATTCCCAAAACGGTCAGTTCACGAAGGAACAATGGATGAAGCCTGACGGCACGACGGTCGGGGCCATTCAGGGCTTGTTCGGGGGCTTGCCAAGCGGAAACCTGACCAGTAAGTATGACGAAGACAACATCCTCGTCAAGCTGTACGGCAGTACACCGTGGGACATCATCCAGACGTTCGCGCTTTGTTCGACCGACTACATCGCGGCCGTCATGCCTTTCGAGATGCGCTCCTCGCTCTTCTTCGGCAAACCGCACTGGCCGGTCACCTACAAATACAACAGTCGCTACACGCATGATGCCGCCACCGGGAAATGGCGCAAGGAAATCATCGGCGAGCACAAAAAGACCTTCATGCAGGCGCACATCTACACTTCCGATTACAATATCGTCGCCAATGACATCATCTCTTCGGAAGAAGGGGTATATAACAACGTCATTGTCACCTATGATGGTCACGTCGCCGGACCGATGCAGGCGGATAATGACATCCAATTGGACAGACAAAAAACCGCAATGGTCGAAGCCAATCTGGTTGCCCGTTTCGGGACGGATGGCAACATCGGCCAATTCTTCGGAAAGAACTACTGGACAGTCGAAGCCCAAGCCGAGAAATACGGCATGGCCACCGTGCGCGATTACATGAAGGACATGTACAAAGGCAGCTACACGGTTTTGGGAGACCCGACCGTCAAGCCATACGACAGTTGTTACTTGTCAGATACCGTCCTGGACATGCAGGGCGTCCACATGGTCAAAGCGGTGCACCAGAGCATGAGTTTGGATACGGGCTTCATCACGGTCATCGAACCGGATGCCTACGTCGTCAACTTCGATGCCGAGCTGTTGTTCTTGCCTGACAAAATCTTCACCGTCGGCAAAACCGTATCCTTCCGTGCGGCCGCATCCGCCATCAATCTGGGCAATTCCTACTTGTTCGGCGGACACGTCCTGTCCTATATCTACAGTGAACTCGGCTCCTTGGCCGTGAAGTTCCAACCGTATGCGGACAAGTACGTGGGCGGCATCCTGAAAAAAGGCTACATCAACTACTACCGGAAGATGGGGGAACTGACGAACAGCCCTTCCTTGTTGGAGTTGGTCTCACGTTACGAAAAAGCCAACCATGAAGCGTTCGACCCGAATAGTCTCTTGGATTCGGACATCGATGACATCATCGCCGACATCAAGAAGACGAAGAACAGCCTGCGGGATGCACGCAAGACATATAAAGCGAACAAGCGACAATTGAAGTATTCGAAATATTCCAACTTTGTGACGGAAGCCTTCGACGAAACGAAAGTCGCCAAACGTTCGATTAAGAACTTCGACGATTTCGAAATGTGGGACCAACTGTTTACACACTCGGATGAACTCGATACCTTGAAGGATGAATGGAAAGTTGTCCGCAACACCGGCAATCTGGCCCGGATGGTCGACACCGCCGGAACGGTAGGCAAAGGGGCGAGCAAAATCCTGAAGACCGGCGGGAAACTCTTCTTGACGGTAGCCAGTTCCGCCTTGTTCTGGACGGTCATTGCCGATGTGGCGCTTGAAGTGCTAACTTCCGGACTGATAGAGATGTGGACCCGAAGGAAACAGAATTCGGAATGCGTCAAAGTCGTGCCGTTACAGTACAAAGGTAGCGCTTGGGTTTCCGGAATGAACGGGCATCGGGGAGGTGTGTGGGGCGATGACCCGAGTTTGGCTGACCGTATCTACGACGCCGAATTCGGAGATGCCGATGAAGGCAACGACTCTTGGTGGGTCTTCGTGCCGAAGCTGTTGAATCAAATGGAAGGTGAAAACCTGGCAGATGATTTGACGGATGCTCAAGCCGAAGCGCAAGCGACCGAGGCTGCCGAAAAAGCCGAAACCGAATAAGAACCGAAAGAGGGACCCTAACGGGTTCCTCTTGTTTTTTGGTGCGTCTATGGTTACAACTAAACGAGAGAATAAACAAGGAAGGTGACCCTATGTCGTGGACAAGCGTGACGGATTTCGTCAGCAAGAAATTCAACGAATACAAAGAAGAAGTTTTGGATGCCAAAGATTTGCAGGACAACCAAAAAAAATTCAATGAATTGTACATATCCAAAGAAAAACAGATTGCGATGATAGCCGAAGCGCAATGGAAAGAGGATGTCGACAAAAAGAAGGCGGCCAGTGCCACCAACACGGCTTCCGGGGCAGCTGGAACGGGCACTGCGTCCGGCGATACGGTTCAGGAGCAGGCGTGGACTTTTTTCACGAGTTACGGCTTTTCGAAAGAATTGACAGCCGGCATCATGGGAAACATCGAACGCGAATCGGCAGGCACGTGGGACCCGATGATTGTCGAGTACGGCAACAACATCGGGTTTGGTTTGTTCCAGTGGTCGTTCTCGCGCCGGACAGCGATTGAAGCTTGGTTGCCGGCCAACGGCTATGAACTTTCCAGCGTGGAAGGGCAACTGAAATTCCTTTGTTCGGAAATGGAGCAACCTTACTATGTGACCCAAATCGGCGTGGAAATGCGCAACTACGGATTGAGCGTCGGAAACGACATCTGGAGTTCCTTCAAAGCCATCACCGACATCAAGGGCGCCACCTTCGTCTTCTGCTGGGCGATGGAAGACCCCGCTCCGGAACCGGCCGCCGCCATGAGTGTGCGCCAAGCTTCGGCTCAGAAATATTACGACCAGTTCAAGGATGCCACTTTTTCATCCAGTGCTTCTTCGAGTTCCGGCTTGGTGCGGCCTTGCAGTGGCGGTTCGGTTTCCTCCGAATACGGCCCTCGGACCCTGAATGGTGTTGCAGACAACCACCTCGGCATCGACATCGCAACAACGGGTGGCGCACTGGCCGCCGCTTCCGGTACTGTCGTTTCCGCCAGTTGGCACGAAAGCTACGGGAACTATATCGTCCTCGACCACGGCAGTATTGGCGGAAAAAATATCAAAACGCTGTATGCCCATCTGGCATCGATGGCGGTATCGGCCGGAAACAAAGTGGCGCAAGGACAGAGCATCGGCGTCATCGGAAACACCGGGAATTCCTTCGGCGTGCATCTGCATTTCGAAGTGAAAATCAATGATGTCCGCACGAACCCAAGAGATTATGTCAAATTCTAATAGATTGGAGGAAGAAGAATGGCTATTGAAGAGACCCCTCAAATGACGGTCAATGGGGAACAGATACCGGAATATGAGTTTGATATGCTTTGGGCTGCCCCGGCCCAGGCCAATTCCAGCCATAGCGAAAGTCCGGCTGCCCAAACGGTCACCTATGCCCCGCGCGGGAAATTCTACCAAGACAAATACATCCCGCCGGAAGTCGGGCGCAAGGGCTACCTGAATGCCTTGCAGGACGAAGCGGTCACTACTAACTACCGTCAGTACGGCCCGTTGACGAGCCGGAGAATCACGCATGTCGACCGGAACAACAGCTTGAATTTTTACACCGAAGAGATGCGCCGGGTCGTGCCGATTCTGTTGCATTATTACGGGAAAGGCGAACTCGTTGTCATCAACGGCTTCCGTTCCCATTGGGATATCGGTGTCCAGGCGCACAGCGTCGGCATCGCCTTGGACATCCAAGCGACAGCTGAACAAGCCACTCGCATCATGAATGCGGCCTATCTAGCGGGCATCCCGACCATCCTGCCCGGCGGGGATTTCCTTGCCGGGGAAGGTTATGTCCATTTGGACTTAGCCGAAAAACCGCCTTACACCTATGAAGCAGGCTATTATGAAGGGCCGTGGAGCAAATGAACCCAACCTTGGAAAAGATAAAAAAAGCGATTGTAGACCCTGAAATCCAAAAGCTGAAAAACACGGTCATCGGTTATGTGGCCGCCGTCTATTACGAATCGCGCACCTGCGACGTTTTCTATATCGACAACGACGGTGCGCGCAAGGAAAAGAAAGGTTTGGCGTTCCCGAAGGATGGAGATGGCGTTTTCACGCAATCCCTCAAACCAGGCGACCGTGTCGAACTGGCTTACCGGAACCAAAGCGTAAACAACATGTACATCAGCACCGTCTACAAACGAAACAAAAGTACCAGAGAATTGACGATTCCGAACGGACAGGATTTGCCGTTCTCGACGGATTTGTTTTAAGGAGGAGAAAGCATGGCGTTTGAAAAGAAAATCTATCCGGACGGAGATAGCATCTTCTCCTTGCCGAAATGGAAGCAGATTGCCGAAGAAATTGAAGCCGGGCTGAAGCCGGTCTCTTACGAAAAGAATGAAGAGCAGAACCGCACGTTCCAGGAAGACGAAGTCGGCTTGAAGCATCCCGTCAACGGGTCGTTCATCCGCATCAAAGATGATGGCACGATTGAAGCGTTCACCGCCTACGGAACTGGCATGCGTATCAATACAAACAATACAAGCCAACTGTTCAGCGACCGCGTGCAAATCATCGGCCGAGAATTGGATATCCGTTCCGGCGCCAACGGCACAAACCTGAACGGCGAAGTCTTGGGGGAAGGCACCTATGCCAGCTTCCCTTACAAGAAAGGGTTGCGCAAAAGCTTTTTGGATTCCGCCAGCGCAACCGGCATCGAAACTTATGGATTGGAGGAACGGAAATGAACCTAGATATTGCATTGAGCGCAAGAGGCGATTTGATTTTGGGGCAACAAGCCACCGACAACAATGGCCATCTGCTCTATTACCGCAAAGAAGGCGGCATGAGGGGCGATTTCGGCTATCTTCCGGAAACAACAACCGACCCTTCTGGCGGGGGTTTGCCCGTGCGCGACCTGAACTATGTCCGCGGCGAAGCCAGTGAATTGCAACTCATCAAAAGCCGATTGCAGACGGACAATCCGGACTGGTATTTCTACAAACAAGTCGGCGCAGATTTGTCCGATTTAATCGGCCAAGCAAACAGCCCGCGCACGGCGAATGCCGGCAAGGCGATGATACTGCGCGCCTTGACCTACGACAAAGCCTTTGTCGAAGAAGACTTGCGCATTGAAGCGGTGCCGGTAGGGCCACACCAAATTTTGTTCGACCTGCAATTGAGCAGACGGAACAATCTAGTCCGCTATGCGCTCATCCTGGATTTGACGCTGGGCGTCACCAATGTATACGAGAACGACTAACTTATAGAATGAAGGTGTGAACCAATGGAAAAAACAAAAACGGAAATACGCCAAGCCATTTTGGCGAATCTGGCAAACAAGACCGGGGTCAACATCACCGAAGACGGCTCTATCGCAGTAGCCATTGTTGACAGCATCATCGACGAAATTTACAGCCTCTACTACGAATTGGACATGATGAAGCAGGAAGCCTACTTGTCCACCTCGCACGGCATGTACACCGAACTGATTGCCGACTTGGTCGACACCGACCGGAACCCGGCGGAAACCGACAATGAACTGAAACTGCGCACCGCCAACAGCATTTACCGCCACACCAAAGGCAACCGGGTTGCCATCGAAGAAGCGGCCTTGGCCGTTGCCGGCGTTGCCTCTATCGACTATCGCCCATACGGCGCCGGTACGGGTTCTTTCATTCTCTACGTCTATCCGCAAGCAGGTGTGAATCAAATCCGCTTGCTGGACCGTGTTGAAGCTGCAGTGGGCGAAATGGTCGCGGAAGGCATCTATTTCGAAGTCCGTCAACCGGCCGAAAAACCCGTCGACCTCTCGCTTATCCTGCAGTTCGACAACCGCATTTCCGTCATGGAAAAACAAGCCGTGCGCAACAGCGTCCGCTACCGCATCGTCAACTACCTGAACGACTTGAAGAAGGATGAAGTCCTTTACGTAAACGAAATCATCCGCTTGGCAATGGCAACGAATGTGCACATCCTCGATTTGGCCATTGCGGATTTGAAAGTAAATGGTTTAGCTAAAACTATAACAAATACCTTTCCGGCCAACGATGAACGATTCATCTCCGGCACGGTCACGGTAGCTTAGGAGGACAGACATGGCAATCACACGCTTTACTGAAAACATGATGGCCAAATTCCCAAGCTGGATGCAGATGGCTAAAGATGCGGATTCCATCGGCGCCCAATTCTTGGATGTCTTCGGCATCAGCCTGAACGAGTTCAAGCAGGAAATGGATGAGGTTGTTGAAAACTTCTACATCGAAACGGCCCATACGGACATGATAGATTTGCTCTACAAAATACCCTTGTCCAGTCCGACGATTTTGGATATGGAAACGATTGATTACGTAAACCTTGAGCACCACGACGGCTACATGCAAATGGTGTTTTCCTCGCGCAATTTGAGGGATTTCTATCATCGCCAAGCTGCTTTGCCGAAATTCTACGTCGACCGACCGAGTGGATATCTGTATCTGCGGGTGGACTTGGACCAAATTGCAGACGTGAACAACCCGTTCCAAGCCGTCATCGTCAACAGCGCGCCCCAATACGAAACGCTGTTGCATCATGTCTGGAATGCCTTTGACGAATTTGCCCTGTTGCTCGGCATCCACCGCTTGCCAGGAGAGCGCAATCTGCAACTGAAAGCCCGCATTTTGGACGTATTCGAAAATCCAGGGGATGTCACTACGGTCGGCATCCGCAATGGCCTGTCCCGCGACTTGGGGCTTACGCGCGAAGAAGTCCAGGTCATTCCTTTCCAAGACAAAGCCTTCGCCGGAGAGCTGATTTTAGCCGATGGCACGCCAAGCAAAAAGATGATGGGCTACGCCAAACAAATCAACGACACCTTGAAATTCACCTGGGACACGATGAACTTCGGCGAAGCCTACTGGTTCTCCTTGGAACAGGAAAATTTAGGCATCCACTATCTGCCGCACATTTGGGATGTCGATACAAGCCTTTTTCAAACAGAAGAATTTCGTTCTGGTATCGGATACGGCAACGACTTACTAGTGAGTGCGCCAGTGGAACAAGCAAGCACCCGCGCATTCAAAGCGTATGTAGGACTAATGGGCTATTATGAACAATCGGAAAATATTTATCCGGAAATCGCCTTCCAATATAAAATTTACGCCAAAGGAAAAATCTTACAAGAAGAATACGCAGAACAACCATTCAGTTATACGGTAGAAGCGGCCGAAACCTTCGACCAAAACTATCGCGTTATCGCTAGTCAGGATTTTGATTACACTTTGCGAACAAACTTTGGGGATAGTGACACCTTTATTTCTTCCACAGAAGAATCCCTGTCCGCAAGGAATGCCGTTCATTTCGGAAAATCAAACGAATTCTTGCACAACCAAAAGGACCCGGTCATGCGAGTCGGCATGCGCTTAACCACTACCGACGACAGCAAAAGCAATCGAGTGCCTGAATTAAAAGTTGTTTGGGAAGATACGCTTGGAACGGAACACAGTTATGTCTTCAACGATTCTGATGATTTTCTTATCAGCAAATCCAGCATCATAAACGGGAAACCATTGACCTCCATTGCCAAAACCGACGTTTCTTTCGATGCAGTGACCGGATTTGGATTAGGCTATGGTGAATTCATGCAAACCGTCGACACGACTACCGAATGGGAAGAAGGCGCTTGGCTTGTGAATGACATTGTTGTGAAGGATGGCGCTATCTCTTTAAATCTGGACCGCGCTGCGAAAGTCTACGAAAATGCATTTAACCAATAACAACAAAAGAGGAGGAATTTTGAATGGCTTTCCGTTCTGAAGACGATGCTATCGGCAACAAAGAAAATTACCAAGATTTAAACTTGACCAACTATCCAAACTTCCTGGATTCCAGGAGCGAAACGCCCAACAATCCGTACCGCTACAACAAAAACATGCGAGGGTTTGTTAATGTAGGAGAAGGAGAGGCTCTGCCGGACTATGTAATGGCGGAATATATCAATGCCGCGCTAGATGGTGTAATGGCATTGGAGCGTGCGATAGGTGCTACCCCAATGGTTCCGTCGGGCACAAGTCTCGCAACAATTCCGAGCGTCATAGAAAGCTCAACAGTGACGGCCCGGATTAGCCGGATTGAAAATGGGTTATTCGATGAACGTTACGGCGGTGCCGGTTGGAGCTACACCCCTGGCAGACCGACCCTAAGCAGCCATGAACACACGGGTTTAACAGGACAACCGGGAAAAATCAATTTAGTGAACGAAATCGAAGGAGTTCTGCAAAAAAATAATGTCGACTTGACTAGCGCGACAGGTATTACTGGGGCAGATTTGAGCGTTTCCAAAACCAACGTCTCGCTTATTAGTGATGCATTAGCGGATTCACTTTCGAAATCTGCAGGCGGTACGATTAATGGAGCGGTTATTTTCAAAAAAGCCTTGCGTTCCCGCACGGGTGGAGATTGGCGCGCGGACGAATTGCCAATTTTAAACGGGACAAGCCTACTTGTCGATACAGCTGCTTCTGCTGGCAAAGCTTTAGTTTCGGGAAGCAATACTTCGGCAACACAACTATTTTCCTTGAGCGCAACCGAACGTACGGATTTGCTTTTCGGAAAATACATCTGTATCGTTCGCTTGAAAGCAAGCACGATGGTTTCCGGATATGGCTTGCGCTTTCAGTTGGGAAATGCAACACAAGACATTCTTGGCGGAGGACTACCAATAGGCAACTACAAGCAATTTTACTTTGTTTTTGAGCAAAACGAAACAACCAAGCCTGCGCATTTGACCTTCACAAAATTAGCAACTGGAGCGGCCTTGTCCGTCAGTATTGATTCCATCATCATTGAGCCGATTCACCCTGCGGTCCTTGATAGATAATAAGAAAGGAGAGGTGTATTTATGGCTTTAGAACAATGGTATGATACGGTTCAATCAGGAGATGTTGTTTCTCGAACTGTGTTGCTGGATGAAATCAAGGTCAATTTAATTGCCGTTTTGAATGACTATCTCGGCAAAGGCGACGATGTGGCAGAAACGGTAATGATAGCCAAAGCAGAAAAGCTTTTCAACGGAACAATTGTGCCAAGCCGAGATGATTGGGATGTTCTGGTCGAATCGTTTCGACTGCTGTCCATCGTCAAAGAACGTGGCGTGATGTATGAAGCCTTTCTTGCAGACGTTAGCGACAGCCTCGGCGTCAGTGACTTGCAACGCATACAGGCTTTCTTGGATGACATTCAGCGCATCCCGCCGGAAGCCGGCCTCTTGAGCATCACTTTGGATAAGCCAGACTTCTATTGGGTCACGCCTCCAAAAGCAACTATTTTGAATAGCGGAGAGCAATTAGCTTTGACATGGACGCTTGACACAAGTGCGCTTGGACAGGCTGCAGCTGTTTTCTCATTAACAGAATCAGCCTCTGAAGACATTGCTTCTTATCAGATTGCAATGACCGCCGGGAGTTTTTCCCGAACAGATGTTTTGACTGGCATTGACCCGAATCCAACGCCTATTCTTTTGGATTGGAACAATTGGTTTACGGGTGCAGAATTGAAGGATGTATGGTTCTCGGCAATGTTAAGCACCATTGATAAGCGAGGCAATGTCGCGCTGACTAGTCCTATTCAAGGAAAATACCCTTCCGGAACATTTGTTCCACAAGGGGTTCGGACGTACGAAATGGAATACAGCATAAATGGCGGAAGTTATGTCCCGCTAATCAAACAAACAGGTACTTCTTATACATGGACAACACCGAAACTGACAGGGACTTATCAATTCCGCGTACGTGCTATCGACCTAAATGGGCAAACTTATGGCGGATTCGACGGTCAAACGCAGAGTGATTGGGCAATCAGTACGCCTTTATATCTCTCTTTCATTCCAGAAAAGCCCGACAGGCCCAATCCATCCGCAACAACTACCTGGAACACGGCCACTATCACTTGGCCAGCAGTAGCAAGGGCGGAATGGTATGAAGTTTGGAATGCCAATTATGAACAAGCAAAGGCCGGAGAAAACGATAGTGCTGGTATCAATTACTGGCAAAGAATCGATGCCACTGCCGAAAGGCGCGTTGTCTTAAGCGGACTCTTGCCGGATTGTTATCACGAAATCACGGTACGCGCAGGCAATGCCGGCGGCACGAACGATGGACATGTTCGCCCGCGGACATTGCCACGGGTTTTAAAAAGTGCTTACTACACAAACAATTATTACAATGTTTTCGAAACAGATTACAACCGTTATTGGGAAAATTGGAGCTTCGACTATGTTCCTTCGCATTGGGTTCCGCATAATTACAATCCATATATTTACCAAGGCGAGTGGCGAGACGATTATTGGGGAACAACTTCTTGGAACTGGTACAGGGGCGGCGGCACCTACGCGGCTCATGCAGGTCAGCTTTGGGGCAATCACGCCAGTTTCTTCTTCTTCGACTTAGCCACCATTCGTTCTCAGATGGCGAACAAAAGTATTCAAAAAGTAACTTTTGATTTGAAAAGAGCGAGTGGGACAACGGCATTAAATGCCCACGGCTTTTCTTCGGCTAAACCGCTTTACCTGTACAATCATCGTCGATACAGCCGGACGGACACCCAATCTGCTGACCAATTTGAAATGTATTTTTCGAATGGAGTCAAAGCCACGCGTTGGAGCCAATCGCCTTTTGCAAATGTGCAATTCGACCGAGGAGAAACGGAATGGATATCCAACGAAAACTCAAAACGCATGTTTCAAAACATGGTAGACGGAACGATGCAAGGCATCGGAATTGTAAAATACTACGGAGATAGTCTGTATGATAGTCCGACCTACAGCGACGAAGCTTACATGATTCTGGCTCCACACATTGGTATTCAAGTTCATTACTACGACAATTAGAAAGGGGGCCACTAAATGGCTCAATTTGGAAAACATTTATTCGGGTCCTCCTATTTCGGCAAAACGAATACCTTTGATGGTGAATACAAAACAGCAGTCATCGACGCCGGCGAACCTTTCACTGGTTCCGTCCATGTGGCACTGGCTGCAAATCTGCCGACGCTGACCTACGAAGCGACCAATCCAGAATGGGTGTTCACGGACAGCCTGCAATGGACGGTTTCCGGCACGACCGCAAACACAAATATCCTTGGCGCCAGTGCAAAACTGTTGGCCTGCGGAAGCTCTTTCGAAATCTCCTGTTTATCCGGAGCGGGAAGGGGCGCGCTCTCGGTGTCGCTTTTAAATCTGGAAACGAACGTTGTCCAGGAGCAAACGTTGAATACGGCGGTTACTGGCACGCTGGCCTTTGCGGTTCCTTACGGGAATTACTTGCTGACGGTTACGACAACGAATGCTTTGCCGGTCAAACTCTACGGGGTGACGGTTGCCGTCACTGCCATTGGAGCGGACATCCGCACCGCCACGAGCCGGATTCCGGTTGATGCAAATGGGGAAACCTACAACTGGGGAGCTTTCGTTCCGGTTGCGTTAACCCACAACAGCTACACACAGAAATACGAAGGCGATTCCGCCTCTGTGACCGACCAGACTTTCATAGAAGCCCGGTTGCATCTGACGACCAGCGACAGCCTGGCGACCCCGGCCATCGATACGGTTGTGCTTTCCAGTGATGACATCTCCAAATATGCCGCCGATGGCTATTGGTATGCGGCTTTGAACTTGAACAACATCGCCAGCGATGCCGGCGTCGTCTTCGCCAAAACGAAACGCTTGGAATGGAAAGAAACCCAGACTGAAACCGGCACGTTAGAATTGCGAAGTACCTCTATCCCTGGGGATACGTTGGAAACCATCCCGAGTCCGACCGAAGTCTTGAGCGCCACCTATTGGCAACCGGAAACGGCCGTCTACTTGGTTGACCGCAGTAATGTCTTGTTGCCTTACGGCACGCCTTATGGCCGCGCATCTTTGGGTGAAGCCGGCAATGATTTTTCGGTTTCGCGCACGCATTCCTATCTGTTGGCCGGGCCCATCAATTCGTCACAAGTTGGATTCTCCAACACGAAAGCCATTGGCTGGTCCGCTTGGGAGAACCAAATTTCTTATCCGACCAACAAAAACGACACCGGCATTATCTATGAATTGTATCCAACCAAAGAAGCGGCCCTGGCCGGGATGACGCCATTGGCCACCATTACTCGTCCCGAAGACGCCAAGGACAAGCTGATTTCGATTGACAGCGAAAACTTTTCGGAAACGATTTACTTGCGCATCGATTTGCGCAGGGGCACCGGCCGACAATCGCCTGTCGTGGATTATGTCGACTTGAAGGCGCGCCTGCATTATGAATCCCCTAGTGCTGCCGGCGTCTACAAAGACACCTTATGCGGGTTGGACAACAGCACCTTGGCCACGACAGAAGCCGATTTGGGGAAACGATTGTTGCGGACGATTCCGCATGCGCTTTTCGATTGGCCATCCCTTTCTCAGAGTTTGCCGGAGAACGGCCTCTCGCTGCAAAGCAGCCTCTGCCGTTTGAAGCTTGCCTACAATCCGCGCTATGCGGGCGTACATATCGGCTTGGGCGAAACCTTGGAAGAAACCGTTACTTATCAAGCAACGAGCGCACCCGAATGGTCCTTGCGCTCCAAAGTGACGGTTACCCATCCTTCCGCCAGCGCCAACGAAGTGCCAGCAAACGGCCTCTATTGGCACTACAACTACGACGGGGGTACCGTCAATTATCCCCTCGAAACGGAACGCGATTTGGCGACCGACTTCACGCCTAACCTGTTGCCTGGCAAGACCTACCGCTTCCGGTTAAGCAATGGCTGGAAACAGGAAACATTCCAACTGCCATTTGCGCTGACGTGGGACGAATTGGCCGAGATGGTCGATGAGACCGTCGCGGAACTGCAAGCCGTCAATCCGAACGTCAAACTCTACCAAGGCAAACTGTCGATGGGCTTTGTCATCAACTTGCCAAACCATTCCGAAAACGAATTGATTTCGCTTTACTTCAAGTCGAACGAAGGCGTGCTGACGGAAAGTTCGCTTTGGAACGGAACCGGCATCCTCAATGACAGCATCGTCGCCTACATCCCGGACAGTGGCACGTACAAGAGTGTCGATTGGGTTTCCGAAGAGGTCATCTACAACGGCATCCTGAACCAGAACAACACGAACGCGGCCTATGTGCGCATCCAGCTCGCGAGCTACCAGGCCCGCGCGGAAAGCACCTACATCGTCGGCGATACCGAAATGTCGGCAAACGAAATCGCCTTGCTGAAAAATGTTTCGGTCGCCGATTTGGTGCAACTGAACGCCGAAAAGACCACCTTCCTTCCGGGGGAGAGCGTCCTGATTCCTGGAAGTTTCACCTTGCCGGTCGTCGATGCCCGCGTCATCTATGAAGGCGAACATCCGTATGTGGCGGAAATCATTCCGCATTCGGTCTACCGGACAAAAGACCGCGTGCATTTGCCGGAAGATATTCTCTTGTTCCACAGCGATGACGAACCAGGTCTGACAGTCACAATGGCGACCTCACCGCCGATGGCCGTTTCGCTGACGCGCGGGGGCATCGCCAACGGCATGGAAGCTATCCCTTACAGCAACGTGTCGGCTGTCACCAGCATCCGCAATGATGTGACCGGTATTTTATATATGCCTTACCAGAACAACGGGGGTGTCGAATCCGGCGACTACATCCTGGACGGCAACACCATCGATTGGTCTCCGAGCCAAGTGTCCGCCAGTGAACCGACCGCAGGGCAAAACTACACAGTGACGTTCACTGCCAACCTCATCGACACCATCAAAATCATCTACACAAGCGACTACAAGGAACGCACGGCTTACGACAAGCTGTGGCGTTCGGAAACGATTGTCGAAATCAGCGATACCGTCGGCGTTGCCGCGGACAAACAAATTGCCTTGCCGGTGAAGACGGCCTTTGTCGGGTACAATGCCTTGGCGTTGAAGAATGTCCAGTATGTCGTCGAAGACAATGACTTGTGGGTGCAGACCACCATCAAGGAAACCGAAGGGGAAACCTACCTGTTGGCCAGTTTGAACGGGGAAGACCCGAAACGCAACTGGTACCCGATGGTCCAGACCGGCTTCTATTACTTGAACGACCAGGAGTATTACTTGTACAGCGAACCACTGACCCATCTCTACGGGGAAGAAGCGGTCCCTGTAATCGCCGATGTCACTTACAACGAAAAAGGATTATCCTTAGTCTAAAGATGAGAGCCTCCCGAAAAGGGGGTTCTTTTTGTCTTGCTTCCGATTAATCTATTGGTTACAACTAGATAGAAGAAAAATAAGTAAAAATTCGAAGAAAAAGGGGAAACGAGATGCCTACTGTAACCATACCTCAAAAAAACAACATTAACCGACAAAGCGGAAGCCTCGTCTTGAAAATAGAGGCAACTGCGAAGCCGACAACGGCGCATTTGCTTTCTACCGGCGCCTTCTCGCTCTGGTACAAGGACAGTGCTTTCGTTCTCCAAACGCATGCAACCGATATGACAAAAAGACTGACCTTGCCGATGGAAGCTTTTCCGGGAGAAGTCATTCTGCTTTGGACATGGCTGGGCGACAACCATCGCTTGTTCGCCATCGGAGACATCATTGTCGATGTGGCAGTTGAATCCAGCAATCTGACCGAAGACTTCGGCATTATTTCCTTGGCGGTCGAACCCTACTTCGCCGGCACCTATTGCTCTTTAGAAATTTACGCCAGCGATTTGTTCTACAACAGCGTCAGTGAAATCGAACTGACCATCGACGGCTACATGCGCCTGCTCGTGGAAAACCGTTTAACCGAAGAAACGTTCTACGTCGTTTCGGACACGCCGGAAAACGATGAAGTCGCCTTGATGGCCGGCAGTGGATTACTCTTCTCCGCCGACTATACGGAAGCGGTCCACTACGCCAAGAAACCATTTCTGGAAGCGACCTTGGCCCCGCGCGACCATTCACCGATTCTCGTGAGTGACGAATCCGGCCCGCTGCAACGCCAGTACTTCTTCGACGAAGAAACCGGCATCTACGGCGAGACCAATACGGAAACGTTCCTCTATCGGGGAGAAGACGCCCTCTATCTGGCTTATGCAGGATTGGACGACACCTATCATGTCATGGTCCGTTGCGAAGACGCTATCATCGGCGAACCTGTCACTGTCGAGCAGAACGTTGTCTCTTTGACACTTTCGGCTTTGGAAAAGGATTACTTCTACGGCAAAGAAATGACGGCGACCTACCGCTTGGCGCACAGCTATACGGTGGAAGCCAATGAAAACACCGCTTCCGACAGCTATATCGTGCGTCTGGAGAATCACCAGAACAAAGCGGTTGCGATTACGCAAGAAGGCAACCGTTTCTCGAACCAGAAGTTGGCCAAAGAAATCGAATTGAACCCCATCGTCAATCCGCAGCATACCGGCTTCCTCTACATCTCGCAAGAAGAACAGCGTGGACAAGCCTTCCGGCTAAATCTGTCCAGCAGTTACCTGATTGCCAACGGTTTGGATTCGGCTGATTTCCTCGTCGAAGTCATCGACCAAGACGGAAATGAGGTGCTATCCCCTTATATCGATGTCTTCATCCTAGACGCACAAGGCAAAGAGACCGACGCTTTCGGACGTTTCCTGCCGGTTATCAACAAAGACACCTTGAAGGCACGAAATGCGGCCGGCCGCTGTTACTTCCGTTTCCAGGCGCCGCTTATTCGAAAAGCGGATGCGGCCGGCGCCCAAAAAATCTATGTCGTCGCCTATGACCGCAAAGACAAAATCGGCGCGCAAGTCCCCTTGGTATTAAGACCAAGCGACTCCGCCTATACGGAAAAGGGGAATGCAACCGGCATGGTTTCATTGTCTGCTAGCATCGTCTTTGAGTATTTCGCCCGCCACTATGAAAAAGGCGTCCCGGCGAGCCACCCCATCCTGTTCTGCGATTTTGACGGCGATGGAATCCTGGGACAAACCGATTTGGAACAACTATTGATAGAACAAACAAACGAAACGCGCATGCAGGCTATCGCGACCGCTTTGCGCGCACAGGAGGTATTCTAATTGGCGACTCTCCCACACACAAATCCTGAAAATGGATACAGTCTGAGGATTGGGAAACATGTACCGGAAAATGCGGCCAATTTGGCCTATGTGCATACAGACACCCCTTCCCCTGAAAAGAACTTATTGCTTTATGATTACAGCAACGCCATCCAAGAGAACAACATCCTGCCCGGCCAAGCGGAAAGCTTCCATGCCTTTGCCGGCACTGACGGCCGTTTGGAGACCGAAGCCGGGATGCTTGAAATTTCCCGTCCCGACATTTTGGTGACCGACGAATACTCCATAGGCGAAAATCCGAAGCCGTTGTATTATCAAGCAACGAGTCGCTTCCTCTTCGATGCGCGCAATGCTTTGCTGGCTGTGCCACTTTCTACAAGCAGAGCAACTACCGGCAAACGCTTCGAATTGTACGGAGCCGAAGACGGTTACGCCTTCATTTATCTCGGCGACAAAATCCGCATCACGGCCAGCAACGGAACGGCGCTGACAAACGAAGACGCCTACAAAATCATGCTGGTCAAGGAAGGCAACGACAGCTTCACGTACCGCATCGTCTTGTACACCAATTTCCAGAACGGCACTGCCGGTTACGAAATGCACTATCCGGCTTTCCAATCGGCACAGAACCAAACTCGCACAGAAATCCTTAACCCGACGCCTTTGTTCCAGGAATACCTGGGAGACGAAGCGGTCATCGGGAAATATTACACGATTGACCACACAACCGATACGGGTTACAGCATCCGGATTTTGGATTATTCGAGTGACAGCGTACTGGTCGGCCCGCAGGAACGCGAGCCCTACCGCTTTTCGTACCAAGTCGAAGCGGCCGTGCAAACGCGCCTATCCGACCGCAACCCGACGACTGTCCGGATTGGCCTCATCTACATCAACGAAACGGTCTACAATGCCGTCAAAGTGACCACCGCTTTAAAAAAACTGGTGCACAACAACCCGTTGATGCCGAACTACCTGAGATTCGAAAATCCGCACAACCTGAGCGGCTACAACGAAAAAAGCGACTCGACTTACTGGTTGGCCGATTTGGAAATGCCCCGCGAACACTACCTTGATTACGATATCCTGATTGTTTCCGGCTATGGTCAAAAGGATTTCACCCGGGCGGCGGATGCCATGCGCACCTTTCTCGATACCGGTGGCACGTTGCTGTTCGACAACTGCGGAACCGGCGCGAACGTCTTGAGTCCGATTAACCAGGACGGCATCCAAACCTTCATCGCCAACATCGCTTTTTCCAGCACCTTGACTGCCAATGGGACGCGCGTGTTGACGACCGATGCCGTCATGAAAGACCGTTTCTTCGACATCCAGGATGTTTCCTTGATAGGAACCGCCGTCCGGCCAGTCATCGAAAGCGCCGGACAGGAAAACTTCGAGGAGGATTGGACGACCTATATCCGCCACCAGAACGGCGGGCCTTCCTTCCTGAAGAAAGACACCGGCTCCATCGGCAAACTGTTCGTATCGAACATGGGCTTGATGCTGGATGTGCTGTACAACCAGGAAACCAGCCTGAAATTCCTGACGAACTGGCTGTTGTACGTCTGCGAAAATCGTTCCTTCATCAGTCCGGTTTTCAAGGAGCAAGTGCACCACCGCGAGAACCTGTTCGCCGTCGAATACACCGATGCTTCCGGTAACGCGCTTTACGTCGATGACCGCAACGATGAGGACGAAACCCAAATCGTCGCTAAGAAAATCCTGGCCGAAACCACAGCCGACCGTTTCCGTCCGTATTTGCCGGAAGCTTACCGTCAATTCCAACAGGCGCACTTCCAAACCCGCATCCTTGCCAACGAATCCGTTTCCTTGGTCAATGCCGACATGGAAGACCCGGCCGAAGAGGGAACCAATTTATGGACCATGACGGCTGAAAATGCTTTGCCGGGCTACGACTTTGTTGTCTTCAGCGGCGCCAGTGCCCAAGCCGAGCAAACGGTCGCACTCTACAAAGAAGGCAAACGCTCCTTGAAAATCCGCACAACCGATACACAAGCTTTCTGGGAACAGGATTTGGGCACCTTGCCGGCCGGCACCTATACGGCGGAAGTCTATATCCGCACGGAAGCGGCCAACGGCGGGGGCTATTCCATCCATTACGGCGACGGCACCTTGGTCGCCCAAACGAATCCACTACTGGGGACAACCAACTGGACGAATGTGCCACTCGTTTTTGAACTGGCAGACACGTCCAACTTGTTCATCCGCATGGGGGCAACCACCGCGCCAGCCACCACGACCCTCTATTTCGACGACCTGCGTCTGCGCATGGACGGGATGATTCGCATGACGCCGGCCAACTCCGGCGAGGAAACCTTTTACGCTTATGCGATTGCACCAAAAGGCAAAAACTACGCGTTGGCCTTATTGGACAACGTGGACAATGTCGACGAACTGCTGAAAGTAGACACCGTGGCTGAAGCGACCTTGGTCGTGAAATCATTCGTCTACAAATGGAACCCGACTTATGCTCTCTTCCAAAAGGAATACGGCAACCAAAAGAATACCCGTTTCATCGCCAAACAATCCGAAGGTAACAAAGTGCTCGGCAATCTGATTGGCCTGGTGCCGGGCCTAAAATACGGCACCGAATGGTCGAACAAGGAACGCGTCTATTACGAACTGTCGCTGTTGCCGAACAACGATTGGAACGATTACTTGGAACTGTCCTTATACGACCCGCGCATCCAGCAGTTCTTCTTCACGCCACGCGGGGAATGGGTCATCAACCACGAAGACCTTTGGTCGGACGGGTACACCTCGACCACGCAAGTCCGCATCTTGAACAAGGCGACGACGTTGCAGACCGGGAAATCCGGCTATGCGGTCAAACTGAAAGCGGAAAACCAAATCCGTGTGCTCGAACCGGCTTCGCGCGACGAACGCGACCGCTGGTACTTGCGCGTACAGAACGGCTCTTTCCAGAAGAATACCATCACGGCCAAAGACAGCGTCTCCTTGGCGGAAGCTGGAAGGGCGGATTTCTACGACACCTTCCTGTCCGGTCAGCACAACTATCGCTTGCCGGAATACGACCGCCAGACGTTCTATCCGGTCCGGGGCCAACGTTTGGTGGATGCGGAACAGGCCGAGTACATCGACGAACACACCATCCGTGTGCAACGCACGCCGCTCATCATCGAAGAGGAAATTGTCGTCAAAGAACCGCTAACCCAATTGGATGCGACCGGCCTGCTTTGGGGCGCGCGCCATATTCTTTGGAACAAAGAAGCGCCGGTTGCGGTCTACCAAGACGAACTGTCCGACGGCAACGAAATTTTGCTCAACAGCGGTTATGTCGTCGATTATGACGAAGGCATCGTCCGCTTCGAATCGGTTTATGCCGGTGCGATGCTGGCCAGCTACAGCCACGACAATTTCCGCATCACCAAACGCAAATACGCCAACAGTCGGATGGTGAAGGAAGTGACGACAACGGGAGACCGTCATACTTTTGCTTCCAAGCATACGAACTGGGCCATCCAGCCGGCGCCGCGCGTCACCTTGGGGAGCCGTTCCAATTCGAGCTTTGTGCATCCGAAGGAATACGTGATTGATTTCGAAAGTGGCACGGTGCATTTTTCGGCCCCTGTCAGCGAAAATGTCTTCGTAGACTATTCCTACTACCAAGAGGAAACCATCGCCTACGCTGACGCCAATCGTTTCACCGGTGAAATCAAACTGGACAAGCGGCTTTCCTTCAAGGACGAAGTATACGTGTCCTACTTGGCAGAAGAAAACACCGTCGAATACAAAGGCTACTACGATGAAGAAGCGCAAACCTTCTTGCATCTGGATTTAAATCCGACCGCCGGGCACACTTTCACGCAAAGGGAAGTGCAAGCCGGCATCGTCAAACTGACCGAAACCGCCAGCGAAAAGCTGTTGGGCAAAGTCGTCTTCCTTTACCTGCTGCCGAACCGTTCTGTCTATTACACGAAAGAGCGAAGCAACGAACACTGCCTGCGCCATGTGTTCGGCGAAGACCAATGGTTGCTGACCAAAGCCTCTCAACCGGAAGCTTTGCTGTTGGCGAAATTGCAGGTCCGCGAGAACACGGCCGTCACCCAAGCGGTCATTCTCGATGCGCGTGCGCCCGGAGGCGGGTTGAAAGAAAGCATCCGCCAGGAAACCATCGAACAACGGATTGGCTACACCTCCGCATTCTGGGACATCGGCAGTTTCGATGGCTTGGCTTATTACCAAAATGGCGTGACGGTCATCCGTCTGCCGGAAAAAATCCTGCGCGCCAACGGCGGTTTGTTCGAAGAAGAAGAAATCCGTGACTGCCTCGACAAGTATTTGGCTTACGGCGTGTATCCGATTATCGAATACACTAGTTAAAAGGAGGGACACTATGAACGGAGACACTATCTTGTATGGATTGACCCACCTGTATGACCCAGAGACGGACACGACCGCCGTCTCTTGGGCGTATCGGGACAGCCCGGAACTGGAATACTTTATCCTCGAAACCTACGATGAAGTGGCCAAGAAATGGGTGCCCTACGACAATCTGATGGGCATCATTCCGAAAGATTCGCCTTATTGATAAACAAGGAAGGGGGGGAAAAGATTGTTCCCTGAAGAATACAGCACATTTACCACAAAGTACGACGCAAGCTACGACGGCGACCCGAATGGCGATTATGTTGTAGCCCAACACGTCAATGATTTACAAGACGCCATCGTCCACATCGAAGAAGCCATCGGCATCGTTCCGCAAGCGAACCGTTCATTGTCGGAACGTATTCAGACCCTCGAAAGCATCCGGCCGATGCGGGTTCCTTCCGTCGGCTATTTCTCGGGTAGTCTCGGTTCGGAAGAAAGTTACATCGTTTCGATTCTGAGCAAGTACCAGACCGTCCTTCTGACCGAAGCCGCTGGTGCGACAGAGGCTATCATTGCTAAAGTCCAAGCGGAACGCATTCCAGTCTACGGGCAAATCAATGCACTGGCCACCCTCTCGGTCATCCAAAGTGCCATCGGCGCCTGGAAACAAAAAGGCATTACCGGTATTTACCTAACCAACTTCGGCGACAAAACGACCCCGTTGCGCTCCGAAGAACAGGCAATTCTATCTTCGATAACCGAAGCAGGCTTGTCTGTTATCGTCCAGGGCATGAACTGGAAACGGCTGTTCTCGAACACGGCAGTCGCTTCCTATAACCCGGGCGGCGAAAAGCTGACGTTCCCGCAGGATACAACCATTCTGCTGAATGATTTCGCCTACAACTTCCGCGCCTATGTCGGCACCGAGTTGCAACAAACGGCCTTCATGTCCATCAAACTCATCCGCGAAAACGGAATGAAAGTGATGGGGTTTTCAAACGCGCCTACACAAGATACTTACAATTATGTGCAAGCAGCCGGCTTGTTGTTCGGTTTGGATTATCTCTACAACGGGTCTTCCGAAGGCACAACCTTGGAAGGCAGAAGCCCGGACTACAACTGGCCGAGCTACTTGGCCAATTGGCAGACCGACGAACCGATGCTCTTCCAGGAAGGCACGGCGCTTTACCGGGACATCCCGAACGGCCGAATTACCCTTTACGAAGACTTGTCCATCGATATCGACGGCTACGCCCTTGATTCCAAGCTCATCAATTGGTACGACGGTTCCATCCCCGGCTCGGCTATCGCTGACGGCACGCTGTCGCCGACCAAACTGTCCGGGTACGACATCGCGGCCATCATCGCCCTCATCAACGACCCGCTTTCGAACTTGAAAATCAGCTCTGAGAAAATCGAGACGCCGGACGGCGGGACGGGGATTCCGGTCAATATTCCGGCCTTGAACATGATGCAGTACGTCATCGAAGCCATCAACCGCCACAACGTCATCGACGGGACGGTCGTTGACAAAATCATCGACGAATCCATCCAGAGCCTATCGGCCACGAAACTGACCGGGAATCTCCAACTCGACCGGATGAAGAACGCGGTCATCCCGGCCATCAACGCTTCGGCAACCTTGCTGAACAAAATTGATGTGCCGGTCATCAAGGTGACGGATTTGGAAGTCACCCGCAACACCACCATCACCAACGCCTTGAGTGCGGATGTGTTGAATGCACGGGCCGCCAATCTTTCCGGCATGCTGACGACACCGGGCATTACGATGCCGGTGGGCGGCTACTTGACCGGTTACAACGGCGAATTTTTCGAACTCTATGTCGAAAAGTTGACGGCAACGACTGTCTCCGGCATCGAGAACTTGGATGTCGTCAACCTGTCGGCAGATAATATGGAAGCTTTGGTGCTGAGTGCGGTCGAAGCGAACATCGCCAACGGCTACTTCGGCAACTTGTCCGCCAACAGTATCCTCGCCGGTACGATTCAAGCCGATATGGTTTCGACCTTGAACTTGGTCGCCGGCAGCAGCATCACCAACAGCGCCCTCTTTGGGGATGCCGTTATTGATTCGGCTGCCATCAAGGAACTGGCGGTCGGCAAATTGATGGCGGGTACGATTGATACTTCCGTCATCAACCTGTCCAGCCCGGATGGCCACCTGACCATCAACGACAAAACCATCAAAATCTACGACGATGCCGACGTGCAGGATATCCGCCGCCAACGCGTGCAATTGGGTGACATTTCCGAATGGAGCAGCCCAGAAACGCCTGCGGACTACGGATTGATTGTCTTCGGCCCGGACGGGGAAACGCGTCTCTACGACCATACCGGTGTCTACAATGCCGGTATCAAACCGAACGCTATCAGTGAAACCAAAATCCAAGACGACGCCATTTCAAGCCGAACCATCAAAGCGGGCGCTGTCATTGCCGACCATATGTTGGCAGGCACGATTACGGCTACACTCATCGGCGCCAATCAAATCCTGGCGACGCACATCTTGGCCGGAGAAATCACCGCAGACAAATTGAAGGCAGGAACAATTACTGCCAACGAAATTGCTTCGGGCACGATTACTTCTGGGCTGATTGCGGCCGGTGCGATTGAGGCCAACCACTTGTCCGCGCATATCATCACCGCTGACATGCTGGCGATTGGTTTCCAAGCCAACTTGATGCAGGATGGTTTCGATTCCTTTGAACAAATTCCTGCCGGTCCGATTGGGGTACTGGTTGCCGGTAAGAATTACGGCCAAATCCAAACCACTTGGGCTTCGGACGGAACCAAGTCGCTCTACTTGGAAGGCCCCAGCGTTTCCAACCGCATCCGCCTATCCACACGGGTCGACTATTATGCCATTCCAGTGACGCCCGGAGAGACCTATGCGTTCAGCACCTACGCGCGCACCTATTCCGCAAACGCAATACCCATCAGTTTGGGTGTTGCCTACGAAAACCAGAGCTTCACCTATTCGAGTGGTTTAACGATTACGGCAGCCGACCGCCAAGTGCGCCGTTCCTACATCTTCACGGTACCCGCCGGCGTCAATCGCTTGTCGGTCGTCTTGGGCGTTCAGTCCACCAACGTCGGCGTCTACTTTGACTGTCTGCAGGTGGAACTGCTGACGACAGGCCAAACCCAAGCGGGCGTCTGGCGCTCGACTGCGACCACTGTCATTGATGGGGGTTCGGTTAAGACCGGCTACATCGGCGCCGACCACATCCACATCGGCGGCGGTTCTGTCTTCGGACAGGGCGACATTATCGACATCACCGATGTCGGCATCAAAGCCCGCTCCATAAATGGCTATGCCATGCTGAACTCGAAAGGTCTGGAAATCGTCGGAGGGGCCTTCAAACTGAGCTCCACCAACAGCAACGGCACTTCCGTCAATATCGACGGCGAAACTGGCATCACAGTCGAAACCACGGTCAACCGCATCGAGATGGATGCCAGTGCTGGTTTTCGCATCATCTCGAAGGACCAGGAACAAATCATGTTCGATGTCGACCCGGTCAGCGGCCAAGTCCGCATGTCTGGCAAACTTATCGTCTATGATGCGCAAAACCCGCTGATGCAATGGACGATGGAGGACAAAATCGAAAGCATCGACTTGGCCGTCTCCAACAACACCCAGGCTTTGGGCGACGCACAAACGGCGCTGACGACTGCCCAAAATAAAATCACCGAAATCGAAAATAATGTCGTTTACAAGGTTGATTTGACCTCAACCAAAGGGTTAACGTTTAAGAACGGAAACCTGGATACGGTCATTTTCGCCAC
>Ga0172378_10000046_pt1 | contig 82937 bp, 84 predicted proteins | sample GrowelOW332metaG_FD_119755 | JGI IMG/M metagenome (GOLD analysis project Ga0172378, IMG submission 119755) | Groundwater microbial communities from an aquifer near a municipal landfill in Southern Ontario, Canada - Pumphouse #3_1 metaG | ecosystem: Environmental > Aquatic > Deep subsurface >... | reverse complement strand
GTCCAGATAGAGGTTGTAACCTGTGGGTACGCCACCAGTAACAGGAGCTGTCCAGGTGAAAGTGGTATTTTCAACCACATTTATAGCTAGATCAGCAGGAGCTGAGAGGACAGGGGCACCTGGAGCCAGGGGTGTAACATCAGGGCCAAATACACTATCGATATAGAAGCTGCCGGATGTCTGAGAAGTACGGAAGCCAAGATAGTAGTTTCCGGCTATGGTACTGAGATCTGCCACTATTGTTTGCCAGGTATTGGTAGCGCTTACGTTATAGCTGTTCAGAAGAGTCCAGGTCTCACGATCTGAAGAATAAACCAGTTCCAAAGAAGCGGTGAGGCTGGAAATTCTCAGATCAAAGGTAACAGCGTCTCCGGATGCGATAGTAAGCATCGGAGTGGAGAGAGTGAATTGACCTGATGACAAGCCAGACTTGTATGCTGCATAACCTCCGTGTGTGGCTGAAGTAGTGCTTTGACTCCAGCTCGCAGTTCCCACAGAGACCCAACCCGCTGGCGGGACGCTTACTTCGAAACTCTCTGCCAATTGATCTGCATTTGGAGTGCTAAAACTCCATACAGGGCAGTCTTCAGCAGTACCATTGGCATTTTCAGGAACTATCTGCCAGTAGTAGGTGGTGGCAGGGGCAAGATCTGTCAATTCATAGAAGGTTGCCGTTTGGTTTACGAGAAATGCCGGAGTCTCTGTGGTACCAAAATAGAGATTGTATCCGGTAGGCATACCGTCACCGGCAGCCCATCTTAGTGTTACATCTGTGAAAGACACTCCACCGTCAACAGGCCCCAAGAGGGTTGCCGGACTGGGAGGAGTGGTGCTGGGGGTTACGATCTGAATATTGGGACGATTGTAATAAAGAGTCCCGGTTGCCTCTGCAGGAAAAGAATTATCAGCATACTTATATACTGTTTTATAGTCTGTGGTGGCAGTGTAATGGAAATTCGGATAATTACTTATATAATCGCCATCCCAGTTTTCCCACAGTATTTCGATGTTGTCTGTTCCATTCCAGACAAAAGGAGTACTGAACATCACATAATGCCATCCGCCACCGTTGTAGGTAACAGCTGTCATTGCGACATTTTGAAACTCTGTGTTTGCTGGCAAAGTGTTGTCTTCAGGTGCATACATTGCTGCCGTGGTGTGACGGACATATACCCGTTGATCCAAAAATGTGTAATTGGATGGTGTGTTTCCAACACTATAACCGAGACCTGTAATACTACCGGGAGTAAAACCGGCAGTGGCTAGTTCGTCTGCGGTGTAGATGGTTTTGCTCCAGCTGTAATCATATAACCCGTATGCCGGGACATAATTCTGCGTGGAGGTGCCATCTCCGATTGTGTACGTTTCTGCTGCTATAATGCCAAAAAGCATCAAGAGCAAAAACAGAACAGTTGTTTTCTTCATGTCTTTTTCTCCATTTTATGGTTTATTTTTATCCATTTACTGCGCCTTTGCCTGTATCTAAAAACGCATTATCCAATAATTTCCTAATGTTTGTTTCCAGCTTTATCCATCTTATAGTTAGAAATGTATGCACATTTCATTCCCAACCTTACAGCATCATCTGACAACCAGCATCTTCCCAATGATTCAGTAAAGAGATACTTATCCTATCATGAGAATCTTGTAAAGGAGAATATCGGCTCTGTCACACTTCCATGGGCTTGTATCCAGTTTTGTACCGGGTCATTTTTTCTTGCCCAAAGCAGCCACATAGATCACAAACTCTTCGAAACCATCCAAATTCAAGGCCGAATTCAAGCCTTCATCCAGATATGCACCGATCATGCAGCATCCCGCTCCAATAGCCTCTGCTGCCAAATGCAGGTTTTGCCCGATGTGCCCGGCATCCAGATACAGATAGCGATATCCTCGCTGCCCATAACGCCAGGAAGTACGATAGGGCACAGCACTTAAGATGAAATTCACCGCGGCTTTGCTAACCATCTCTTGCCTGAGGCAGCCCTCAAAGATCTTTTGGTGCACCTCAGCGCCTTCTTCCATGAGGATGAGGCAATGCTTGATGGGGTGATAATAGTAGAGTCCGTTCTTGATTCCGCTAACCCGGTGCACATCCAGAAAACATTCAATGGGGTGGCGGCTACCGGCGGACGGGACATTGCGAAAGGTGATTTCCATACGCTCGTTGCTACGAAAATCCCGCGCCCAACTGCTGCAATACAGCAAAAAGGAAAGCTCTTCCATGCTCAGCGGTTCTTCACTGTATTCCCGCAGGCTGCGGCGCTGCGAGATCATGTCTTGCAAGCTCTTATCCTTGAAATCCAGGGTGCCTACTGCCGGCAGTGCAAATAGCTCTCCGCTGCGGGCTTTGATGGCATCAGGACGGGGGATACCCAGTTGTTGATCGCTCTGAACCGCATACACATAGCGGGTCAGCTTCACAAAATCCTGGCCGATGTTTTTGGCTTTGGGACGATCCAGTTCGATCTCTGCCAATACAGGCCGTAAAGCGCTTTCCATCACTTCCAGTTCTTCTGTGCTCATACCGCTTTCCTTGCAGATCTGTTCATGAGTGTAGCCATGAGTTTTGTAATACAGGTAATCAAAGGTTTTGGAATCCATCTTTTATCTCCTAATCGTATCAGAGCAGTTCCGTAAGCTCTTGTTGTTTAAGGTGTTCTACTACATACTTCACGTCTTCGCTGCGGTCTTTGGGCACTATCAGGATGGCATCCCCGGTTTCGATCACACAGAGATTGTCCACTCCGATGATGGCAGTGAATTTATCGCTTTGAATATAGTTGTCGCGGGCATCACGGGCATACAATCCGGCAGAGCTGCAATTTCCCTGAGCATCTCTGTTACTTAGCTCGGCGAGCGCTTTCCAACTGCCCACATCACTCCAGCCCAGATCCACGGGAATCACACAGCGCTGCTCGGCTTTTTCCATGATCCCGATATCGATTGGGATGCGGGGCATCTGCCTGTACAAAGCGCTGATGTCAGCAGAGAAACCATGTTCGCTCCATACAGTGCTGATCTTCGCACAGAGGTCAAAAGCGGGCTTCAGATGGCGTTCAAAGGCCTTGCTGATAGTACCGATAGTCCAGCAAAACATCCCGCTGTTCCAATAGAATCCGCCCTGCTCCAGAAAGACCCTGGCTGTAGCCAGATCAGGCTTTTCTTTGAACCGGCGCACCTCATACAGACCTTCGGAGATCAGCTCTCCGCTTTCTATATACCCATAACCCGTTGCGGGATAATCTGGCACAATCCCAAAAGTAATCAAGCTCCCTTTAGATGCGGCATCCCCGGCCTTATTCAGAGACATCAGAAAGGCATCTCGCTTGCTGATCACATGATCCGCCGGCAGAACGATCATGGCAGTGTCTTCATTATATCGGGACTTCAGATACTCAACACTCAGGGCAATGCAGGGTGCTGTGTTCATCCCAAAAGGCTCTATGATGATGTTCTCCGCTGGCAAAGCGGGCAAGTGTTCGCGTACCAGTTCCGTTTGATTTGCCGCAGTTACGATATAGATGTCTTTTTGCGGGATCATGGGCATCAGACGATCCACCGTCAACTGAATCATAGAGCGGTCTCCTGCCACTTTCAGGAACTGCTTGGGTCTGTTGTTGCGGCTCATAGGCCAAAATCTAGTACCGGATCCCCCTGCCATAATAAGTGCTATCATCTTTCCTCAACCGGCCTTCATTGTTCTATTACACGTGTGTTTTTGGGGTAATCGTATTTCCACACCGAGGGCTCTATCTTCTTATTCCGCACTACATTTGTGAAGCGGTATGACACTTTATTGGCAGATTTATCGGTGTAGCTTAGCTCTTGCACCATACCGGTGGCTGTGTTCAAACGTGCCTCCAGGCTAATGATCAGGGGGTCACTCTTGGGTTTCAGCTCCACCCGGCTGATCCCTTTGGATGTTTCCAGGATTTTTACCGTACTTTTCGTCCAGTAATGTTCTAAAATCTCAATGGGATTCATCTTGTTAAATTCCGGCATCACAGCACTCCTGAACAGCGTACCGGATCCGGCATCGTATAGCTCGGCAAAACCGTTTTGGATCAACAACCGCTGCGTAGATGGTTTGGAAAATTCCATCAGCATGCGATCCTTCTGAAAGTATAGCTTGCCTGTATAACTTACGCTGTGCTTCAATTGGCTGAAGTAATTTACCTGTTGCACATCAGCTTGAAAGCCGCTAAGCCCGGAATAATAGGAAGCAAGCTTGTTGTATAGATCAGCGCTGGTTTGCGCCGTCAAAACCGAACACAATAGCACAAGGACGATGCTAATCTTCTTCATTCAATACTCCCATTCTGATCAGATCATCACGATTTGCCAATACATCACGGGATTTACTACCCAGATGCGGCCCCACAATCTGCGCCTGCTCCAATAGATCCACCAAACGCCCAGCTCTGGCATAACCGATCTTGAAATGACGCTGCAACATGGATACCGATGCCGTTCCACTGCGCACGATTACCCGCGCCGCTTCCGGAAACAGTTCATCGTCCCATTCCACAAAACCGCCGCCCCTGCCACCGTCTTCCAGCTTCAGGCTAAAATCCTGCTTGGGTTTGGGTTGCGTTGCCATATATTCGTTCACCCTGGCAATTTCAGAATCGGACACATAAGCGCCGTGAATGCGCTCCGAAGTCGCCTTTCCCGGAGGCAGAAAGAGCATGTCGCCATTGCCCAAAAGCCGTTCCGCACCTATCATATCTAAAATCACGCGGCTATCCACCCGGGAGGATACCTGAAATGCAATGCGGGCAGGAAAGTTTGCCTTGATAATGCCGGTTATCACTTTGATGGAGGGACGTTGAGTAGCCAAGATCAAGTGAATGCCCACTGCACGTGCCATCTGCGCCAGTCTGGTGATAGGCAGCTCGATATCCTTGCCGCTGGTCATAATCAGATCGGCAAATTCATCCACCACAATCACAATATAGGGCAGGCGTTCCATGCTCACATCCTGGGCATATTTATCGTTATAACCTATTATCTCACGCACTTTCGCCTCTTGCAAGAGTTCATAGCGCCGCTCCATCTCCTTCACCGCCCAATACATGGTTTCCAGAGCCGTATCCGGATCTGTAACCACGCTGCCGATCAGATGAGGCAGATCAGCATAACCCGCCAATTCCACGCGCTTGGGATCGATCAGGATCAGACGCAGGTCATCCGGAGTGGTACGCATTATCAAACTCATCAATATGGTATTGATACATACGGATTTACCGCTGCCCGTGGCACCGGCTATCAATAAATGCGGCATCTTTGCCAAGTCCGTCACAATTGGCCTGCCAGAGATGTCTTTCCCCAGCCCAAAGGCAAGCTTGGATTTATGTTTGCGCATCTCTTCACACAACAACAGGTCTTTCAGATAGATCATATCACGGGTGAGATTCGGGATTTCGATGCCGATAAGCCCACGTCCCGGAATTGGCGCTTGCACGCGAATGGATTTTGCCTTTATCGCCAGAGCCAGATCGTCCGCCAGCGAGGAAAACTTACTTACTTTCACACCCTTTGCCGGTTCCAGTTCATACTGGGTAATGATGGGGCCAATGTTCACATTACGCACTTCAGCCTCGATGCCAAATTCCGCAAGTTTATTCTGCAGAATGGCACTGGTTTCCAATATCTGCGCTTCGATCTCTTTGCGATCTTTATCCGATAGCTTAACCGGGCTTTCCAAAAACTCTTCCACGTTGGGCATCTGATACTCACGATCGTCTTCAAAGCCCTCTAAAACGACCTTTGGTGGTCTTTGCTCCGGCTCCGTACTCTTGGTAGCAATAGGCTCCGCAATCTTCACATTGGGGCTTTCCCGTTCCACATGATCCATTATCTGCGGCTTGGATTCCACTCTGTTCTCCTGCATCGGTGCGCCATCGATCTGCGGACGCTGCGCTTTGCTTTCTTTTGCTCGCGCCATATCTTCCCACATCACCAAGAACCACTGTTTGATGCGCCTCATCTCGATGATCAATAACAGGCTGAGGATCATGGCTCCGATCAATACAATCTTGGCACCTGTATCGCTAAAGACCCCAGAGAGCACCCGATACACAAAAAGCGGTATGATGCTGTGAGAATAACCCGGCTGAGATCCCGCCAGCACAGCTTGTAGGAAAAAGAGCACGAGCACAAGTAAATATGCTTTCTGGCGGATCAGATAATGCTCCGGCTCCACAAAGTATTGAAAGGAAAGGATAGATATGATGATGAAACCAAACAGCGCCAACCAGTAGCCAAAAATATAGATAAACACATACCCGAAGAGGATACCAAAAACCCCCACCGGATTACCGGTATCCTGCCCGGAAGAGCTGAACCAACTGAAGATATTGCCGTTTTCGCGTAAGACCCGCATATCTCCGGCAATACTCTGATATCCGGTCAAAAGGGAGATGATCACCAATATCGAGATCAGACAGATCGCAGCGGCAGTAAACCTTTTGCTGTGAGGCCACAGTGCCAGTGTCTTCTGCTTGCTTTTGGCTCGTTTCTTTTTTGGAGGCATGGCTTTCCTTGCTTTCTTATACGTTGAAACGGATGCTGAGAATATCACCATCCTGAACTATATATTCTTTTCCTTCCAAGCGAAAGAGTCCTTTTTCTTTCAGATGCTTTTCGCTACCATGCTCCATGATGGCATCATATGCGAAACACTCCGCCCGGATAAAACCCCGCGCCAGATCACTGTGGATCTTTCCTGCCGCATTCACAGCATTTGTACCCTTGGTAATGGTCCAGGCGCGAACTTCGTCTTCCCCCACCGTGAAAAAACTGATAAGCCCCAAAAGCTGGTAACAGAGCAGAGTGATGCGATCCCGGATGGATGTGCTGATACCCATATCCGTCATGAACATCTCTGCTTCATCACTATCCAGTGTGCTTAGCTCCTGCTCGAACTTTCCGGCGATCTGATTTGCAAGATATCCCCTGCGGGCAAATTCCTCCAACGCCGCATGCGGAGTCTTGAAACCATCCTCCGATGTATTGAGCAGGATCAGGATGGGTTTGGAGGAAAAAAACTGGAAGCCGCGGATAGCTTTTTCCTCTTCCGGATGCAGTTCTATATTGCGAATGCTATTATTCTCCTGCAGATGCTCCAAAATGCACCGTAGAGCCTTCTCTTCGATCTGCACCACCGGAGTCTTTACTCCACGCTTATAACCCAGCTCAATCTTCTCCAGCCGCTTTTCCGTGATCACCATGTCGCAGAGAATCATCTCATCCTCAAAATGAGAAAGCATCTTCAAGGGATCCGCCTCCCCATATAGCTGATCCAGCTCTTCATCTACATAAGCACGCAATACCAGTACAAAAGCATCGCAAGACTTTATGGAAGACATTATTGCCAATTCCACCTCTTCTCCCTCAGTGGCAAAGATGCCGGGAAAATCCTGAAATTCGATGTTCGCATAGATGGTTTTCTTTGGTTTGTATAGCTCGCTGAGACGGGTGATGCGCTCATCCATCACCTGCACGATGCCTACGTTGGCTTCAGTGGCAGGGCTGTATTTATCCACCGGAATATCCTGTCCGGTAAGGGCGTTAAATATAGTGGTCTTACCGCTTTTAGGCGGTCCGATCAAGGCAATCTTCATGTCTATATCCTTTTATTTCTGCTTCTTTTCAGCTTTCTTTTCGCTCTCTTCTCCGCGTCCCGCTTTACGCAACTCCCGCAGCTCAGCGGGAAGCAACGGACGCCATCTGCCCGGAGGCAAATCCCCCAGAATGATGGGGCCAAACTGTACCCGGCGTAAACTCTTGACCTTGCCCCCTACTGCTTCTATCATTTGGCGAAGCTGGCGCTTGCGGCCCTCGGTGATCCCAATGCGCAACAGCATTTCACTATCGGTGGCACTCTTCACATACACTTTGGCAGTCCGAGTGATGCCGCCCTCGATCTCCACACCTTCACGCAGCTTCATGATCGCCGCTTTATTCAACCTCGGCTCCAGACGCACCCGGTAGATTTTCTCTACTTTGTGACTGGGATGTGTAAGGCGCTTGATCAATTCGCCATCATCGGTAAACAGCAGTAAACCCTCACTATTCTTGTCCAAACGCCCGGCATAAGGCAGATGTGCAAATCTCTCCGGCAATAGATCATATACTGTCTTGCGCTCGTATTCGTCCTTTTGAGACACCACATAGCCCGCAGGTTTGTTCAAAATGAGGTAGGTCTTCTCTGCATTTGCCGTGACTACTTTCCCCATATATCGCACTTCATCCACTTTTGGATCCACAACCGTGGCCAAGTCCTTCACTACAGCGCCGTTCACGGATATCAATCCGTCCAAAATAAAGGCTTCCACCTTGCGCCGGCTGCCCAGAGAGCACAACGCCAGATAGCGGTTCAAACGCATTGCTTTACCAGGCTTCAAGGCTGTTTTGGATAACTGTTTTGAAGATGCTGGAGAAGATTTCACTTAAGGCTTCCTCTTTTGTTTCATTTCTGGCTGTACTGCCTTCCGCCACTTTATACATTTCGCTGATGTTTAGCGCCGAGTTCTCGTAGATCACTTCATTACGCACCAAATCCGTGAATGTAACACTCAATACCATCCGTAATTGATAATCCTGCACCCGGTTCGAGCTGTCGTAACTGTAAATCTTTTCTTCAAAAGTGGTTATCTTACCTTCCAAAAGGCAATCCGGATCCTGGGTTACCAATTTCAAGCGTCCATCATTTCGCACGGATAACGATAACTCGTTGAGAGCTTTATCCGCCAGGGCAAACTCCACGGTGCTGTTCTCAAATGGCTCGATCCGGATTTTTTTTAAATGCGGATAAGCATTTGAATAAACGGAATAGTAGCAACTACTAAGCGATGCCATTAGCATGACTATGAAAATAAATCTCTTGACCATTATACCATATTCAAAAAAATCTCGTATCCTTGTCAAGTTAAACCTTGCACTCATAATTTGATTCACATTAAAATCCTTATAATATCAGGAGGTAAGACATGGCTAAGAAATACATTTCGAAAGCCGAAGCAGCTAAGAAACTGAAAGTTTCCGATCGCGTGATCCAGGAAATGATCAACAGTAAAATCTTCGAAACCAAGATAGTGGGAAAAAACGAGAAAATCGATGATGACTCCCTGAATGAATGGCTGGAAAACCTCAATGAAAACGACGAAAAAATGCTGGCTCTCAAACGTGTCATCTGCCACTTTGAAGAATACATGCGCCAGGAAAACATCTTTCTGGATTTTCACGCGGAAAACAAATACGACGCCATTCGCATCCTTAGCGAACACGCAAAAGACCTCAAACTGGTACGCGACGCACGCTGGCTCTACGAAGTGGTGGTTGCCCGCGAAGAACTGATCTCCACCGCCATCGGCAACGGTGTGGCTCTGCTGCATCCACGCCATCTACACCCTTCCAAGATCAAAACCCCCAGCATCCTCTTTGGACGCAGCGATGAAGGCGTAGATTTCGACGCTCCGGACAACAAACCGGTGAACTTCTTCTTTATGCTGCTTCTGCACAACGACAAACAACATCTCTTCAGCCTTTCCTATATTTCCAAGCTGATTATGAATCCCGGTGTGCTGGAAAGCTTCCTCAGCGCTTCAAACGCCGACGAAATCCACACTGCCCTTACCGCTCCGATGGAAGAGAAGAGTTTGTGAAGAAAGTCCGCATCATCCTGGGTAGCAAGAGCGATATCGAAATCTGCAGCCCAATCCAGAAAACCCTGGATGAATTCGGCGTTACTTCCGATTTTCACATCAGTAGCGCTCACCGCAATCCTGAAAAGACTGCCAAGCTGGCACAAGAAGCCGAACATGAAGGCTTTGGCATCATCATCGCCTGCGCCGGAATGGCTGCTCATCTGCCCGGTGTGATCGCTTCTCACAGTACTCTGCCCATCATCGGTGTCCCCATCGCCTCCGGCAGTCTGGGCGGAACTGACGCCCTCTTCTCCATCGCACAAATGCCGCCAGGCGTACCTGTTGCTTGCATGGCTGTTAACGGCGCTAAAAACGCTGCTCTGCTCGCCATCCAAATCCTCGCCCTGACAGATCCTGAACTCGCCAAACGATACAAGGAATACAAAGAAAGCCTGAAGGTATAGTATAGCAAGACATCGGCTCTTATACGATAGGTGAGAGTTCATTTATTCTTTATAAGCGCTCTCTGACCACATTGTGGCCTAGATGAGCGCTGTAAAAGTTTCGTATCCCTTCACCTTAGGCAATAATCCCGCCGCACACGCCGCTGCAATTGTGCGACAGGGTAGATTCAAAACCTGTTCCCGGTCAATGCTGTGCAAATCGATCTGCAAGATGTGACTCATGTTCCACATTAGTTTTACGTATATCAGATTCCAGGCATGAAGAGGCTTGTCCCTATGCTGCGGCAAATCGTTGTACAATCCCAGATAAGCGCGTAAATCCTGCCGATATTCTTCACTGGGCTGGATCGCATAGATCTTCTTCTGTACATCGGTGAAATCCCGGTTATGCTTGCCGGCCTTAAACTTCGGACGTCTACGGATGATGTATTGATTGCGCTTGGCAGAAAAATAAACCACGGAATCATCTAGCATGCCAGTGTAACCCATCAGGAGGTTCTTGAACTTTACCTTCATTTCGTGCCTTCCTTTTTTGTGCTCTGCCTTTTGTACAGAACGTTAACCGTGGGCTCCAGAATGTGCTCCAATATACGCTTGATCCTGATCAGCTCAGGATCCTCCACATCCTTCATAAAACTATGGATTATGTACAGTTTTGCCCGGTTCGGATCCCGATGCACGGTGGGATTCTCAAGTAATACATCGATCAGATTACCTGATCCTTTTAATGAAGCTGCTTTCCTGATGATCGCCTTTCTTTTCTTTTCAAACATTGTTATATCCTTTGAGAGGTGATATTTTGAAATTGGCCTCTCACTAACTATATGACGGACAGCACTGGGACAAAACAGCATCGAATTGTATGAGCAATCTTGTAAATGGTTGATAATATGGAGGATGTAGTAGTGAAAATTCTTTATTGTGTTATGGCCTTCGGCCTGCTGAACACTCAGGCCTAGCTTCGCTGTTGAACCACCCCACGAAAATGCAGCGCATTTCTGCGATGACCCCGGCAATCCTCTCCAAAACCTTCTCGGCGCTTCAGTGAGCGCCGGTACAGAATCTGTGCTACTCTGCTGACAGTAAAGAACCAGCTATGGACAAAGACACAAATGCATTCTAAACAATTGCCACGTAACAAGGTAGGTCTCTTACCACCATATGATAAACGCCTTCCGCACCCAGTTCCGGCCACAGATATGTTTCACATGAAACAATATGTTGATTGAGTACGGCAGATATCCCCCCCACACAGGTCAAATACAATGCTCCATACTCACGGATCAATCTCTCAGTATCCTCACTTCTGTCACCCTTACCGATCATAATCCGTAATCCTTGCTCCAGCATCCGCTGTACATAACGATCCATCCGGTAGCTCGTAGTTGGTCCCACTGCTCCGCATATTTGCCCAGCTCCTGCGGGACTTGGCCCACAGTAAAAGATAGCCGTTTCAGCCAAACAAACCGGCAAACTCTCCCCTCTTTCGATCATCGCCATAAAGCGCTTGTGCGCTAAATCACGGGCAGTGTAGATATCACCGGAAAGCAATATCTTGTCATTCCTCTTCAACTCCCTGATCTGCTCAACCCTGATCGGTAAAGATAACTTGATTTCTCGCATTACAACTCCACACTGATGTGCCGGTGGGCATGGCACTCCACATTCACCGCAACCGGCAAAGAGGCAATGTGACAGGGCGCACTGAGTATATGAACCGCCAGTACGGTATGATTGCCGCCAAAACCCTGCACTCCGCATCCTTCAGCATTCACCCTGTTCCTGATCTCTCGTTCCAGTTCAGCATAATCGCGCTGTGGGTGCTCTCGTCCCAGAGGTTCCAGCAACGCCTGCTTAGCCAGGAGCGGAGCAGTTTCAAAGTTCCCCCCTATACCAATCCCCAGGATCAGCGGCGGACAAGGTTTTGAACCCGCCTCTATCACTTTCTGGGATACATATGCCGCTATCTCTGTATGATCAGCTCCGGGATTGAGCATCTTCATAAAACTCATGTTCTCCGCTCCTCCACCTTTCTGACAGATCTGCAGTCTCAGAGTATCTCCGGGAACGCTTTGTATGTGGATAATTGCAGGAGCATTATTGCCGCTATTGCGTCGCTGCACATAGGGATCCATCACCATGCTGGCACGAAGGGGTAATTCACTCTGTGCCCGGATCACTGCGCGATCGATGGACTCCCGCAACGGCTCCTCCAAGTGAACATCAATTCCCAATTGAGCAAATACCACCGTTGTTCCGGTATCCTGACATAGAGGAATATTCTTCTGTGGAGCCAAACGATGGTTCTCCAGGATAGCGCTCAGGACATCTCTGGCGATCTCACTCTCTTCTGTATCCATCGCTTCCCGCAAAAGCCCTGTTAAATCCGGATCGGGATGATATGAGATATACCGGATAGCTTCAAATACCTTTAGTGTGATCATTTCCTTGCCAAGTCTTTTTATCATAGACCACTCTTGCGTTTGATCATATACCTCATGAGCATGTTCCCAATTTCCTCACGGCAGGATACCGGGTTGTATTCCACCTGAATCTGGTGACAAGCCTCTTTTAAGGTATGGTAAAAGTCATTGTACAAGCCCTGGTATTCGCTTCTGATCTGCCAGGGATTCACGCTTATCTTCTCTCCCGTTTCGCTATCGACAAACTCGGTTTCTCGCTTGAAATTAAGCTCCTGTTCCTGAGGATCATAGATGTGGAATACTATCAGTTCATGCTTGTGGTTACGAAAGCGTTTGAATGTCTGTAAGATGCGCTCCGGTTCATCCAGCAGGTCGGATATCAGCACAATCAAACTGCGCTTCTTGATGCTGTCTGCTATTTGGATGAGCGCGTTGTAAATATCCGTGCCTTCCCCCGCTTCCAGCTTGACTAACTGGGCAAATATCTGCCCCGTATAGCTTTTGAAGGCTTTGGGCGCCATAGCGGAGGTGATACGCTCGTTGAAAGTATATAATCCTGCGGCATCTTTCTGAGCAATCATGAGCCACGCCAGGGCTGCGGCAAGTTGCTTGGCAAATTCCATCTTGGTCTCATTTCCGGAGCCGTAAAACATGGATTTGCTGTGATCTAGCAAGATGTAACACCTCAGATTAGTCTCTTCTTCATAGCGTTTTACGTAGTAACGACCCGTACGCGCCACAATCTTCCAATCCACATTCTTCAGGGATTCACCAGGATTGTATTGACGATGATCGGCAAATTCCACACTGAAGCCGTGGTAAGGAGATTTGTGCAGTCCGATCAAAAAGCCCTCTACGATCTGGCGGGCACTCAATTGCAATTTACTTAGCTGAGCCAGTTGGCTCTCATTAAGCAGCGGCATCTATTTCTTTTTGGGGTTCCACAACAGGGCAAAGGGGATAAGTATCCCATATGCAATCAACAACAGCACCGGTGATATGGTGATCTCGTTGAAGGACATAATTACATAGGCCAGCACCAGAATGATGCCGGCAAGTGCGAGAAGAATCACATTCTTCTTTCCCAGGTGCAATTTTTCTTTCTCTTTATCCTTCATCATAACTCCTTTTAAAAGTTATCTTGCAAACAATTATTTATGTATAACTAGCTGCCGTTCCAGAATGGAAGCAAGTTCGCATTTGCTCATAAACGCTATTTGACAGCTCCTGACGTGTTTTCTCCCCCGGATTGTGTGTTATATCCAAAAAATGAATTTCCGCATCGATACGGTGTCCTATGAGCTTCATAAAATGAGGGGCAAAGCTCATGTCCCCGTACCAGGCAATTGTGTCACGGCTTCTTTCATTGAGTGGTTCACCATCCAGATGTGTATATTTTATACATACAGGTAATATGGGACAATTCTCGTTCAGCGCTATCTGAAATAACGACCTGCGGAATTCGCGGATGTCCTTGCCATTGGTGGATGTTCCCTCAGGGAAGAGGACAACTTTGAATCCTTGTGCGATGGTGTCGCTGAATATCTTGATCTCTTCTTTCAGGCTCATGGGATTCTTGCGATTGGTGAAGAGGCAGCCCCCCATGCGGGTAATGGAACCTAGAAACGGATTGTTCCCCATCTCCACCGAAGTGATGAAAACTAGTTCTTCCAAAGCGGCCAGCACGATGATATCCGTGTAGGAAGAGTGATTTGCCACCAGCAGATAGGAGCTGTGCTTCATTTCTTTTAGCCTTTCTTCGTTGAAGAGCTTCACCTTGATATTCAAGGCTTTTTGAAATCTTTTGGCACTGTGGCTCACGTTTCGGCACCAGCAATGCCGCCGTCGCTGGGGGTCTTTGTATAATATGCTGATGCTCCAGGCCCGGATGAAGTATTCGGCCACCAGATAGAGATGGCGGAGCAAGTGCAGGATTTTCACGATTCTTCAGTTATCACGAGGTTTCCGGATGAATTGATGCTGCATATCTTTGATGTCCAGCAAAGTAAGAAAGTCTATGCATTTAAAGCTTTTATCCAAAGCCGGAGAGCCGCAGACCTTTGCGCCGACCTTCAAGTAGGAATTCAGCAGTGAGGGTATTTTTTCTTTCATGTTGGTATCGATGTTTCCCAGTAAATTTTCGTCATATTGTCGGTAGTTTTGTTTCATTCCATTGATCTTGAATTTCCCTTTGGGGCGTACCAGATGCTCGTTGCTCAGGTGTCCGCTTTGAAGCAGATATTGGTAAATCCTGCCAATCTCGTCGCGATCCATGGTTTTGATGCTTGAACAACCGAAAAGGTAACTTGTTCCGCTGGCTTCCACATAGGCATTGATCCCTTCCCAAAGCAGGGAGATGGTTACTGCGTTGCGGTGTTCCGGATGCACACAGGCGCGTCCGAGCTCCAGCTTGATACCTGGTAAACGCTTGATCTGTTTCATGTGAAATTCGGTGGCTGTATACCATTTTTTGGAGTGTAACGAAGATTGCATACGGTAGGTGCCAATAATGTTATTGCTGCGTTTATCTATGATTATCAGGTGATCACAGAGTTTATCGAAGCGGTCTTTATCCAGGCCGCTTCTTTTCTTTCTTTTGAGTAGTTCCATCAGAAAGACATCGTGACGCAATTTGAGGGCATCGTACAGTTCTTCACGGCAATCGGCAGTTTTCACAATGAAGTTTTTCTTCTCAATCAGGATCGGAATATGTGCGCGGAAATTGTTCATCCGGTTGCGCTGCAGGATGCTCAATAGAACCTTGGCGTTGATTATCGGGCGAATCGCCTTCATCTGAAGCATATACCTCCTTCGAAAATATACTTTATTTTCATTATCTCTATAGCCTGTAAAATCTGTCAAGCGCAAAGTGTGTTCAAGGGGTAGGAGGCAAAGATGCGGATGTTTTTTTGCCCTCGCAATTGCTGATGCTAGTGCTCAATAAATATGGATAATCCGAGTTAACCTTTGATAATGCTTTGGAGTTCATTTGGTCTTAGATAACTTCCTGCTTGCCAGTATCTTACATGGTCACATGTGACTCCATCGCATGAACTTATTTAAAAATCGTGCTCAGAGCTATTCTACAGTTATAGGGACAGAATACAATGCTGCTGTCATATCAGGCTTGCTGTGGTTATCTACGAATTGCCACAGCGACCGAAGGGAGCTTTTGGATCATTCTCCTCTTTCCCTTTGTTCTATGCAGTGTTGAAGCTGATATCAAGCCGTTATCATCCTGTGTTCAATCGATGATAACCCGATAATATCAGGTTCAAGTATCGATAAACCAGAGGAGGAATAAAGCTTTTGAACCGTTTGGTAGATTATCTGCCAAATGCTGACGCAAAAAAGGCAGAATTGCATCCGCCTTCAACTGATATAATGTGATTTACATTGCGTTCACAAGCTGTTTCACGGCATTTACGGGAAGCGCAAAGCCCAAGCCGATATTGCCGCCGGATTCTGAAATAATTAAGGTATTGATGCCGATCACTTCGCCATAGATATTCACCAGCGGACCGCCGCTATTGCCCTGATTGATGGCTGTATCGGTCTGGATTAGGTTATAGTGCCGCGAACTGCCAAAATCCAGATTCCTGCCCAAAGCAGAGATCACACCCACGCTCACGGTGGGTTTGGCATCGTTCATAACGTAACCATAGGGATTACCCAGCGCAATGCACCATTCCCCCACCAGGATGTCATCGGAATTACCCAGTCTGGCATAAGGCAGATTGTTACCTCTGATGCGCAGTTTTGCCACATCGTTCTCTTTATCCAGGCCGATCAGAGTAGCGTCAAACTCCCGGTTGTCCGCCAGAACTACTTTGATCTCTGTAGCGCCTTCCACCACATGGGCGTTGGTAATGATCAGCCCTTCGGGATCATAGATCACGCCGCTCCCCAGCGATTGAACCTGGCGCTGCATGGGGCCAAAGAAGTCGAAGAAATCGAAGAAGCCAAAGCCAAGACCGGGAGCTCCCATTCTGCCACGAACAATCTGGGTTTTGATCACGTTTACGCTTACCACCGCCGGTTCCACATCTGCCACGGCACGGGTAATGGCGTTTTGACGGCTGATACCGGTGCTGTCGCAGGGAACATCCGGGGCGCTGAAGATACCGTGTCCGCCGGCTTGATTGGTTTGAAACTGATTGATCAGGATCAGAGTAATCCCGGCATTCAGGATCAGGATGATGATTCCAAATAGTACTATTTGCGATGCTTTCATTGAAACTTCCGAATTGCAAACTCTATGGTTTTCAGGCTCACAGTAGTCTCAAAGCAGGGACCGTTGGGACGCTCATTCAACACTCCGTAGGTGGAGAAACGCCAGGCATCACGAATCCCTTCATTGAGATCATGGTGACACGCCACTGCTACGATCACATCTGGTTTAACGTCTTTGATGATCTTTCGCGCCAATGATCCTCCGCTGGCAACCGCTGCTTTCACATTGAACTTTTCTGCTATCTTCTTAATCTCGGTGATATCGCATTTACCGCAGGAAGCGCATTCATTGATATCTGAGGTGATGCGGATATTACATTCGGAATTCTGCAGACAATGGGGTACCAAGAGCAGGATGTTCTTGTGACTCACATTCCTTGCTGCGGATAGCACCACTTCATTGTTAAAATTCACAAAGCTCTCTTGCAGCCTGGATTTCTTTTGCATGGTGATGGTGGCCATAAACAGAGCAATATAGTAAAACACATGCATCAGCATCCATTTGGCATATATCGACATCCAGCGCGGTTTGATGGGACTGTGCGTACTGATCAGGTTCAAAATCCAGGAAGCCACCAGAATCACCAATAAGACAAAGATTATCGTAAAAAGCAACGTCTCGTATGAGCTGAGTCCCAGTTTGAAATAGCTGGACAAAGCTATGGAAAAGAATATCAGCGCGATGATGAACAGAGTTGAGCTGACCATCAGCGGAAATTTAATTACAGACAGATAGTATTGTTTCATTATTCTATCCTTTCTCCTATTTTCAGACGCGCGCCCAGATGATATGCCCAGGCGTCCATCTGCTTTTTGCCCGCCGCCTGAACCCGCAATATGAGGAGTTCATCATCGGCGGTGGAGAGGCAAAATCCTTTGTTGTGTACGATGCCGGTGATCTGTCCGGGAGAGGCATCATGAGTATTAGCGCTAATCTCCGCTTGCAGTATCTTCAGCATCCTGCCTTTGAATACTATATATGCTCCCGGATCCGGAGCGTAGGCCCTGACGCGGCGCATAATCTGCTCTGCTGGCTGGGAAAAGTCCAGGCGTAGATCCTCTTTTGCCAGGAGATTGCTGTATGTAGAGCGAGCATGATCCTGCTCCTTTGGAGTATAGCGGTCAGGATTGTTCAGGTAATCCGAAAGCATCTTTGCGGCCAGTAAAGCCAATCTTTGCTCCAGATTGCCATGATCTTCGTTGGGCATTATCTTCAGCTCCTGCTGCATCAATATCGCCCCGGCATCCATCTTTGCAGCCAGCCTGAAGATAGTGTTTCCCGTCAGTGTATCTCCCACCAGGATTGCGGCTCGGACAGGTGAAGGCCCGCGGTGTTTCGGCAACAGCGAAGGATGTAGATTGATGGCGCCAAAAGGGCATAGATTGCGCACAGTTCTGCCCAAAAAAGCGCCATATGATGCGGTAACCAACATCTCTGCTCCGCTCTCCTGCAGACGCCTGATGCTGTCCGGTTCATTGATGTTTTCAGGACAAAACAGGGGGATACCCAGCTTTTGAGCGGTTCTCGCCAGCGGAGTATCCTCAATTACTTGTTTACGTCCCTTTGGTTTTGCAGGTTGACTGACGGCCAGAACGATCTTATGCTCCTTGCTGGAGGCTATTTCTTCCAACGCTGGAATAGCAAAGTCTGAACTGCCGGCAAAGATGATCTTCATTCGTCTTCATATATGCGGATATTAACTCCGTCTTTGGCTGTGGCTTCTATATCACGTAGTTTACGCTTCAATTTCAGTTTTGCCAGAGTAGAGATTTTATCCGTGAACACAATGCCGTCTAGATGGTCGTATTCATGTTGGATGACTACGGCCTCATATCCTTCCGCTTCCGCTTCCACATGATCTCCGTTGGGAGTGGTGTAGCTGTATTTGATCTTTTGGGCACGGGGCACATTGGCATAGATATCCGGCAGGCTGATGCAGCCTTCTTCATAGAGCTGATCGCCTTCCATGTGGTGAATCACCGGATTTATCAGTACGATGGGCTTGCGTTTATTGCCTTCTCTGCCCCACCATGGGTCGATGGCAAAGATACGCAGATCCACACCCACCTGATTTGAAGCCAGTCCAACGCCGTCACGTTCATACATAGTATGGATTAGATCCGGCAGATAGCTTTTCAAGAATGGATCTTTGGGATCTGCTTCCTTCAATTTCCTGCGCAGGATATCATCACCTAATATCCTGATCGGTAGTATCTTGGGCATTGTTTACTTACTTTCGCTCACATTAGTGTTTACATTCAGGATCTGAACGATTGCGGCACGCTGGAAATCCACGCGAACATTGTTTGTGTCGTCAATTTCAACTACCACGATGTTCTTATCCGGTTTGATGCTCACCACGCGACCGTAGATGCCGCTGGAAGTTAGCACTTTGTCGTTTACCTGAAGGCTGTCCAACATCTTTTGCATCTCTTTTTGACGCTTTTGTTGGGGGCGGATCATCAAGAAGTACATGATTGCAAACAGGGCTACGAAAAAGATCAATGAAGATGCCATCGATCCTCCCTGTGCTGCTCCGGCTTTTGCTTGTAGCAAGATATATTGCATTTTTTTCTCCTATATTCCAAAGAACTTTGGATAGATTCTTATTAGTATTTGGATTACGATATTAGCATAGATACCGGCCAGAAGATCATCGATCACCACACCCCACCCCCGCTTCAGCTTTTGAGAACGGTAGATGGGAAACGGCTTGGCGATATCGAACACTCTGAACAAAATAAAGGCATACAGGCCGATAAGCCAAGTATGCGGCAGAAACATAGTGGCCACAAAATAGCCCCAAACTTCGTCCAACACTATGCTGCCGGCATCTTCTCCCAGGATCAGTTCCGCATTGTGGCAGATTCTCACCGAGAGTAGCGCCAACACCAGGATCACTATGGGAAATAGGAAAAGCCAGTTTCCCCTGTACAGGCTGTCCGGTAGGATCATATATAATCCATAAACCGCCGCACTGCAAAAACTTCCAGGAGCAAACCGGATAAAGCCGATCCCAAAGAAGCTGGCCAGCACTGTGTTGATGTCTAGTTTAAGCTTCATAAGCTGATTTCTATGAAAGATTCCTTTTTGGCTTCTTCGATCCATTCCTCATAGGCTTCCATGGTCTTGGTTTTAATCAGGAAGCCTTTGAGCTGGTCTTTTACCTCTTCAAAAGAGTATACACGAGAGGGTATTTCACTGTCCCGCATAAATATGTAGATCAGTCCTTCATTCTTTAGCACTTCAGTGGGTATGCCCACGGGTGTGCTCATGATAGGGGCGGCAAAGAGCTCCGGAAATTCCTCTTCGGCAAATTCCCCGATGATTCCGCCATCATTCGCCGAAGCGGGATCAGTAGAGTACTGAGCTGCCAGATCGGCAAAGCTGTCACCAGCCAGAATGCGTTCCCTGATGTTTTGCATCAGTGTCATTTCACGCTCTTCATCGGCTTCCCCTGCCTCCAGAGTCTTCAGAATGTGACTGGCGCGAATCTCCTCACCACGAATGTCCGTTACCTTGATGATGTGATAACCAAACTGGCTTTGCACCACCGGGCTGATTTCTCCGATGCTCATGGAAAAGGCTGCGTCTTCGAAAGGTTTTACCATCATGCCGCGCTTGAAGTAGCCCAGATCCCCCCCTTGCACAGAACTGGGGCAATCGCTTTGGGTAGACGCCAATTCTGCAAAATCCGCACCTCCTTCAAGCTGTGCTTTGAGGGAGTTGATCTCGGCTAGGGCAGCGGTGGTGGTTTCATCGGAAGCCTTTACTTCGCGCAGGATCATCCTCAGATTCCAGGATACAGGTTTTACCGCCATGCTATCTTTCGTAGCTTCATAATATTCCAGCATTTCCGCATCGGACACCATCACTTTCTTGGCAATGTGCTGTTCCATGAGCTGTTCGGACATTACATTTTCGGTGATCTGATCGGCAAAGAATTGTTCCAGATCCCGCTGAGTAAACTTCATCTTGGCAAGATCCGCCTGAAAGGCCGCTTCACTGGGATATTGGCTGCGGATTTGCTGAACATAGCGTTCCGCATGCTTTTTGATGGCGTCGGTATCTACTTTGATATCCATCTGACGCGCCTTTTGCACCATAATCCGTTGATCCACCATGTGCTGCAGCACTTCAGCGGGAGCAAGCAGGTCTTCAGCTATGTCTGCTGTGCGCATCTGGGCAATTTGGCGCTCCAATTCGGAGAGCAATATGATCTCGGAACCCACTCGGGCCACGATCTTGTCCACCAATTCCGCACCTACATTTAGTGATAGGCATAGCAGCACGGCAATCCATAAGGCTTTCTTCATTTATCTTCCTTTTTTAATAGTAATATACTTCAGAGTTTTTGGCTTTAATCTCCCGCAGCAGTGCCTGATACACTTCTTCCTGTTTTTCCAGCAGGATTTTACGGCGGATTTCAGCGCGGTGTTCTTCAAAGCTGGCTTCTTTATCGCTCTCTTGTGTCTCTGTGTAGCGAATTACGTACCATTTATCGTCTTTTGTAAGCAATCCCGCTTGATTCGGAGCCAAATCCCTGGCACTCAACCAAAACAGTGAATCAGGTGAAGAAAACTCCACGAAGTCCATCATACCGTCATTATCCCTTAGAGGATCGATGGAATAGCTCCGCAGAGCAGCACCGAAGTCCATGCCTTGATTGATCTGCTGCAATACTTTCTCTGCCGATTGTTTATCCGGCAAGCCGATGCGTTGAATTCTATATTTTAACGCCGGCTTTTGAAATTCTGCCTGATGCACCCGAAAGTAAGAAAAGAGCTGATCTTCCGAAATGCGAATCTGGCTCAGCCGATCCGCAATCAAAGCATTTGCCTTCACTTTTTTCTGAGCATAATCGATGCGCTCTTGCAAGGCGGGATCCTCGGTTAGTTTTTGTGCTTCCGCTTCCTGAGCCAGAAGAGTGAGATTCACCCAGTCTTCCACATAATGCCGTTTTTGAACGGCATCCATGGTTTCCCACTCACCTTCCGGAAAGGTAGCTTTAAAAGCAGTGAGGCTTAGCGTTTCGCCGTTTACCTCCGCTAAAACATCCTGCGTTTGCTCCTTATTGCGGCAAGAAACCATCAATAAGGATAAAAGGAGCAAGATAAACCAGACTTTCTTCATAGGAACGGAGGTGTATATTTGATCCTGATATAGGGCATTTTCTCGGCAGGAGTGGCATTGTCTGCAGGGTGCCAAAACTCGATCTCGCCAAAGTCGTTGCGTTCATATTTGCTCATCAGAATGATGCCGTTGGGCTGGATCAAACTGCCATCAGGAAACTTCTTTTGCGACACATAGGCCTGGATGATGGGGGTGATGTCCACCACAGCAGAATCCGCCGATGATACGGTGAGGTTTACGATATTCGCGCTATATTCCGGCACATACAATTCTGTGATTGGTATCACTTGCGGAACTTCAGGACGGTCTTTCGCCATCAGGGTACTGAAGCTGTAGCTGAAGGTATTGTCCAGAGAGGGTGTATCCTTTACAAATAGCACTATTTCCGCTTTATTGACGCTCACTTTCTTCAGTTCTTCCACACTCATTGGCAATCCGGCTTCATCCTGGAACAACCCCATATCCGGCTGTAAATCCACATAGATTCTTTGGGGGCAGTAATTGCTGATGCGCCAGATTCCTTCAGCGATATCTGCATCCTCATATATCAGGTTATAATCGTTTTTGGTGGCAAAAAGGCTGTAGCTCTTGTATTCCTCTTCTTCGTCGCTATTCTTATATTCCCAGCTCAGTTTGGAACCGCTGGTGGCAGTACTTAGCAGGATTTCCACAAAGCCGTCGCCATATCCGGCTTCATCCGATGCCCCCACCACGATGTTCAATCCCGTGGAATCCGCATCTGCCTGCCATTCTTGCAGCAGGCTATAGGGCAGGCTTACGCTCACAGTATCGGAAGAAGTGATAGTAGCAGGCACAATGTATTCACTTTGCGTGATTAGTTCCAATTCCTCGTCGGGAATCAGGAACGGATCGCTGTTGTAGCTACCATTTACCTTGTAGAATCTCAGTTTTATGGGATTTGTCTCGATCTTGCTGCTGTTTGCCAGCATCAAATCCAGTTTCAGGTTGATAAAAGAACTATAGTTCGTGATTACACTATCTGCGGGAATATCCGTAAAGCGTAATATACTGCGAGCCTCACTACCATTCCAGCGACCCACCAGCAGAGCTTTGCGTCTGGCCAATACCGATGCCAGAGAATCTGCCGGATAGCTGTATCCGGAGATCAACGCTCCGCTGTCTATAAAGCTGATGGCATTCATACCAGACCAATTGGTTCCCGTCAGATTGTCTTTTCTGGTACAAGCTGCCAAAAGCAAAACTAAAACAGCAGCCAGCATTATTATCAGGTATCTTGAGTTATTCATATTAAATAATCCTAATTAAGATAGATTTTGTAATTAAGTAGTTATAGTAGGCTCTGTGGATATGTAGATAATCGGTCAAGCTTTTTTTTAGACTCGGATGTTTGCAGGCACTTATGAAGCTTGGGTAGATGTGGATAACTTGTGGATAAGTCTCGTGGAATATCCACTGCTTATCCACAGAAAATTGAGCTAAAGCCTTATTTATCAAGTTATCCACACTTATCCACAACAAAGCTTCCACACTTGTGGATAACTCTTCGTAGAGCTGTCCTATTGACTCTGTGAATGATACTTGTACTTGTGGGTTGAGGACTAATTCAGTGGTCATTTACGGCTGCCGCTGCTCAGGTTTTTGATCATCAGTTCCATTAACGAGCGGAATTCCCCATCTTCTCTGAAAAGATTGTCTATCATTCGCTTAGCATGAATCACGGTGGTGTGGTCTTTACGATTGTAATACTCGGCAATGTCTTTTAAAGAGAGCGACGGAATCAGCATATTTGCCAAGTACATAGCTACCTGACGGGGAAAGACCACACTGTTCTTGCGGCTTTTATCCCTGATCATTTCCTGGGTTATCTGATAGGTTTTGCACACCTGATCGGTAATGGCATCCAGGCTAATTTCCCGGCTTACTTCACTGATCATATCGGCAAGGATGTTCTGAACCAAATCCGTATCGATATCCTCAGTATTGAGTTTATTGTACGAAGCATACGCCAGAATGCGTATCAGAGAGCCTTCCAGAGCGCGAACGGAAGAGCTTATTTTGTCGGCGATGAAGTTGATTACCTCATCGGAAAGATTGATGTTTTCCGGCTCGGCTTTTTTGCGCAAGATGGCCACTCTGGTCTCAAAATCAGGATTCTTCAGATCCGCCAAAAGTCCGCTTTCAAAGCGGGTAACCAGGCGATTCTCCAAATCCGGAATATCTTTGGGCGGCCGATCCGAGGTTAGCACAATCTGCTTACGGTTGTCAAACAGTGCATTAAAAGTATGGAAAAACTCTTCTTGAGTGCCCTCTTTGCGGGACAGGAAGTGAATATCGTCCACCAGCAGCAGATCCACTTTACGAAATTTAGCCCGAAAATCCGGCATCTTATTTGACCGTATGCCTTCGATCATTTCGTTCGTGAAAGCCTCACTAGTGGTGTAATATATACTGCAATTGCGCCCCTCTTTCATCACAAAATTGCCCACCGCCTGCATCAGATGAGTCTTACCCATTCCGCTTTCACCATATATAAACAGCGGATTGTAGGTAAACCCGGGAGATTCCGCCACCGCTTTGGCCGCAGAATAGGCAAAGTTGTTGTTGCGCCCCACCACAAACTCTTCAAAATTGTACCGCTCGTTCAGTTTGGCGTTCAGGCTCACCTTTTTGTCACTGTATTCCGGCAAACCGCTCTTTTCGGAGGGGCTGCGGAAAGGATGCGTAATAAAATTGACCTCATAGCGCCGGCCATAGAGGCTGTATGAAATCTCCGACAGTACTTCCTTGTAGTTTTGATTGAGATAATTTGCACTAAACTGGGTGGCAACACGTATGTCAAGCTGCGAATCGCTGATATCTACAAGCTTTGTATCATAAAACCAAGTTTTGAAACTTTGTTCGTTGATGTTCTGTTCCAACTTATCCAATATGTTTTGCCAAATATCCTGATCCATAAGTCAATCCTTTCTCTTTAAGTTCTTATTTGTCCACATTGGCCGCAAGACTCCTATTGACGGGGAAGCGTGATCGTAAGTGCTTGTGGTAAGATTCCTTACATGGTATGCTCCGTTTAAAAAATCGTTTTGAACCAAAACTTATCCACATCTTATCCACATTATTTTCTTTCTTACTATCCGCCAAAGATTTGACCAATCTAGAGACATGCTTTTAGCTTCCTCAGGAAGGAAATCTTTCCGGCGTTTTTTTGTCAAGCAGCGAAAAAACAAGCAGATAGACAGTGCCTGAAGACGGCATTTCAGTAATATCATGATAAGCTGGCAGATATATTGCTTCATCCGATAAATCGATTTTTGCATAGGACATATGCATCATCCTAAAATCCAAAGCTTTACCGATTCACCAAATTTCTTTGCCAATGATCCTAGCTTCTTTTTGCCCTGTGCTTCATCCCTAGCTGAAGCAGATATCATCGGGTTATCATCGGGTGAGCACTGCTTCATAACGGCTTGATATCTGGATCGGCATTACTTGGATGAGAGGGAGTTCTTAGTTCTTGGTTCTACAGCGCTGCAGTTGGAGGTGCTGCCGATTCGTAGCTCGTGCCTCCAGCACGTTTATACCAGGTTAATGCTCATTTTGCTCAGCTTTGGTGTGGCAAATTGCATTTCCACAAAAGGCAGAGGCTTTTTCCTGTAAGCAGTTCCGCTGCTTCTGCAATATCGGAGTTTGGCAGACCAGAGTTGAACACCGGTATTACTTTGCTTTGCCATTCTAAAAGGTTGGATAATTGGTCTATGGTAAATAAAACATCTTGACGTTTTATAAAGCAAGCAATTGTATGGAGTGTTGTCTTATGCTCCGAATGATCATAGCGTGATCGGATATAAGCTGGCACTCAACCAGAATGACAATAAGTCCAATACATAGTATTTTTCATTGACAAAATAGCTGGAAATATATCTTGTTACCATCACTAATGATCTGCAAATTTGCAGATCCAATTATCTCATATGGAGAAGCTAATGAAGATACTCATCACTGGTGGTGCGGGCTTTATTGGATCGCATCTGGCGGAACTTTTGCTGGCGGAAGGGAACGAGGTGTTTGCCATCGACAACCTATCAACCGGCAGTCTGGCCAACATCGAATCCTTCAAGGATAATCCCCGTTTTCACTTTTATACAGACAGCATACTCAATGGCGAACTGATGGATAAACTGATCTCCCAATGTGCTCAGGTGTATCATCTGGCAGCCGCTGTTGGTGTGAAATACATCATAGAAAACCCTTTGCTCTCGCTGAAGACAAACATCGTGGGAACCGATAACGTGTTGGAGTTGTGCAACAAATACAAAGCCAAAGCACTGATCACTTCCACTAGCGAAATCTACGGTAAAAGCGAAAAAGTTCCTTTCCATGAGCAGGACGACCGTCTGTTGGGCTCTACTCACATCAGCCGCTGGGGTTATAGCTGTTCCAAAGCCATCGACGAATTCCTGGCGCTGGCGTTTTATCGGGAAAAGAAGCTGCCGGTGGTGATAGTACGCTGTTTCAATACGGTTGGACCGCGTCAGACCGGGCAATACGGCATGGTCTTGCCGAAGTTCGTGAAAGCGGCACTCCTGGATCAACCCATTGTGGTATATGGCACGGGCAAGCAGACGCGCTGTTTTGCTGATGTTTCGGACGTGGTGGGGGCGTTTGTGAAGCTGATGAACAGCACCGAATGCGAAGGCGAGATCTTTAATGTGGGTACCACCGAATCCATCAGTATAGAGGATCTGGCGCAAAAGGTTAAGCAGATGTGCAACAGCAAGTCCCGCATCGAATACATGAGCTATGAAGCAGCTTTCGAAGAGGGCTTTGAGGATATGATGAACCGAATGCCCGATCTGACCAAAATCAAAGAATACATTGGCTACGAACCCAAATACAATCTGGAAGACATCATCGTCCGCATGATTAAGTATTATGAAAAATAAAGCTTTCCTTATCCTGTTATTCATCCTGCCGGCATTGTGCTTTTGCGCTATTGGGCCTGCAAACAGAGACACTGGGATGATATCCTCTCAGGGCAATTATATCAGCGTATCCGTTACTGGATATGTGTCCTATCCCGGCACTTACAAGGTTTTGCCCATAGACCGGCTCTCCGACGTCATTGCGCAAGCCATGCTTGATATGGATGCACTGTCCGAAGACGAGGAAGAAGAAGACATGACCTATGTGGTAAAAGTAACCAATCCCATCCCGCTCTTGCGTAGCGATTCAAAGATGGTCTTTCCGAATTATGTTGCGTATCAAAGCCTTAGAAACATCACCCTGATCCGCGATGGTGTGGAAAAAACCTATGATCTGCTGTCATATATGCGTACCGGCGACATCGAACAAAATCCTTTGCTAAGGGATTCCGATCTGGTGCATGTGCCGCTGAAGGAAAACCTCATCCATGTAAACGGCAGCGTGGGATTTCCCGGGGAGCTGGAATACCGTCCCGGCGATACAATCCGCACTGCACTGCAAATGGCAATGGGTCCTGTTCCCGGAGGCAGGCTCTCTGCTCTACGCTTCAGCAAATATGATCCCGAAAGTAAGAGTTATCAGCACCAGACTATAAACCTGGAAACACAACCAGAATATTGGGATCTGGAACTGCAGGCCAACGATAGAGTGATGGTGCCTTATGACAACAAATTCCGCAAAAAGATCGCAGTTACAGTATCCGGAGAATTCGTTCTCGGCGGAGAGTATGTGATTTCGGACAGTACCTCGCTGTGGGAAGTAATTCAGCTTGCCGGAGGTCTGAGTGAAAACGCAGATCTGGATAACGCCGTGGTGCTGAACAAACCCTACAATCAGGAGCCGGATCGGGAATTTGAGCGCATCAGAAGCCGCAGTATGGCCGAATTGACTCCTCTTGAATACTCTTACCTCAGGATCAAGCTGCGTCAGGCAAAGGGTAAATACTCCGTTGATATCGCCAAGCTGGTGGCTACGGAAGGCAAAGCAGGAGACATCCTCCTTCAGGATGGCGACCAAATCTATATTCCCCCAAAAATGGACGTGATCTGGGTGAGCGGACAGGTGAAACAACCGGGTTTGGTGCCCTATGTGGAAGGGAAAGACTGGAAGTACTATATCGAACAAACCGGTGGCTACACAAACAACCGCAATACCTGGGGCACCCGAATCCTGAGAGGAGATAGCGGAAACTGGCTGAAACCATCTTCCAAGGTGGTGCTGCGCCCCGGAGACACTATCTTTGTACCGGATAAACAGGATCGGAATTTCTGGACTGATTTCAGAGACATTTTGGGTGTTACCGCTTCTGCTATTACGATTTTAATCGGGATAAGATCCCTCACAAATTAAGGAGTTTACAATATATGAAAGTACCTATGCTGGATTTACATGCCCAATACGATGCGTTGATGCCCGCAATCCGCACTCAACTGGATAATGTCTTTAGCGAACATCACTATATAATGGGCGCTCAGGTGAAAGAACTGGAAAACAGAATGCAGGAATATCTGGGCATTAAACACGCCATCGGCTGCGCTTCCGGAACCGATGCACTGGTATTGGCAGTGAAAGCTTTGAACATCGGGGATGGTGACGAAGTGATCACCACTCCTTTCACCTTCTTTGCCACCGCTTCCTCGATCTGGCGCAACAACGCCAAACCGGTATTTGTGGATATCGATCCAGATACATTCAACCTGGATCCCTCCAAGATCGAAGCTGCCATTACAAAGAATACCAAAGCCATCATGCCTGTGCATCTCTTTGGGCAATGTTCCGATATGGACGCCATTATGGAGATTGCCAAAAAGCACAATCTGAAGGTTATCGAAGACAACGCTCAGGGCATCGGAGCTACATGGAATGGCAAGATGAGCTGTTCCTTTGGTGATATCGGAACCCTATCCTTCTTCCCCAGCAAGAATCTGGGCGCAATGGGCGATGCCGGCATGTGTCTCACCAATGATGATGAACTGGCCGCCGGCCTCAGACAACTGCGCGTACACGGTGAAAATCCCAAGTATTTCCACAAATGGGTGGGGCTAAACAGTCGCTTGGACACCCTGCAAGCCGCTGTGCTCCTGGTGAAGCTGGAGGCTTTGGCGGATTGGAGCCGTGCACGCCGGGCAAATGCCGCTTTCTACGATGAACAGCTCAAAGGAATTCCCGGATTGAAGACCCCCAAAATTGCGGAGAAAGCAGTAAGCATATACAATCAATATACTTTGGTATGCCAGCAGCGCGACGAACTGATGGCGCATCTACAAAAGAAAGGCATCGGCTGTGCAGTCTATTATCCCCTGCCTCTGCACTTGCAGGAATGCTTTGCAGAATTGGGCTACAAAGAAGGTGATTTGCCCGTCTCCGAGCGAAAAGCCAAGCAAGTTCTCTCTATTCCCATCTATCCGGAATTGACTGCAGATATGAAGCAGTATGTGGTAGATAGTATCCGCGAATTCTTCACCAAATAGGAGTGTGATGTGCGTTTTATAGTATGCATCAAACAAGTCCCCAATACTACTGAAATCAAGATTGATCCCGTTACCAATACCTTGGTGCGTGAGGGTGTGGAAAGCATCCTGAATCCCTTCGACCAATACGCAGTGGAAGAAGCGGTGCGGCTGAAAGAGGCTCACGGTGGCACTGTAGTAGCCATCAGCATGGGCCCCTCTCAGGTGGAAAGCACTCTCCGGGAAGCAGTATCCCTGGGTGTGGATGAGATCATCCTGCTTTCCGACCGTAAATTTGCCGGTGCCGATACCTGGGCTACCAGCTACACTCTGGCTGCTGCGATCAAACGCATAGGAGATTTTGATCTTATCCTTACCGGACAGCAGGCGATAGACGGCGATACCGCTCAGGTGGGTCCCGGCATCGCAGCGCATCTGGACATCCCGCAAACCTGCTTTGTGCGCAAGATCGAAAGCCTAGACAGCCATAAAGTGCGTGTACAACGTCTGATGGAAGACGGTTATGACACTCTGGATATCTGCACACCTGCGCTGATCTCTGTGGTGAAAGAGATCAATACGCCGCGTCTGCCTTCTCTGCGCGGAAAACGCAATGCCAAAAGTGTGGAGATGACGGTGTGGAATGCCAGTGATCTGGGCTTGGACGAAAGCAAAACAGGGCTGAATGGATCACCTACACAGGTGTTGAACATCTTTAGCCCCAAACACGAAAAACAGGTGGAAAAGTTCGAGGGCGACAGCGACGAAGCCGTGGATCTCATCATCCGCCGTTTGGACGAAATTACCAAGAGATAATTATGCTTAGATTTCCCAATATCAGTCCCGAAATAGCCAGTTTCTCCTTCTTGGGCTTGGATTTGCATATCCGTTGGTACGGGCTCTTTTATGTATTGAGCTTTGTGGTGGCATACTTTCTGTATAGACCGCTTCTGCGCCGGCGCGGTATCGAGCTCGAGCGCGAGAAATACGAGTCCATCATCTTCTACATCATGCTGGGCGTGATTTTGGGCGGACGCTTGGGCTATATCCTCTTTTACAACCTGCCATACTACCTTCAGAATCCGCTCATGATCTTTGCGGTCTGGGAAGGCGGTATGAGCTTTCATGGCGGTGCTTTGGGAGTGATCATAGCCGGCATCCTTTTCTGTAGAAAGTATAAGCTTACTTTTTACAAAATTGCCGATCCTGCCATGCCTTTGGCGGCGATAGGACTGGGATTGGGACGTTTGGGAAACTTTATCAATGCCGAGCTCTGGGGCAAAGTAACCACATTGCCTTGGGGCATGATCTTTCCCGGTGCGGGAGAGCTTCCCCGACATCCCACCCAACTATATGAGATGATAGCGGAGGGACTGCTGTTGGGTCTATTTACATGGTATCTATTGGGAAAAAAGCTGAAAGATGGTGCTGTATTTTGGGCCTTCATTGCTTTCTACGGTGTAGTCCGGTTCCTTATCGAATTTGTGCGCGTACCGGACGATATTAGTTTTTATGAGGATTTTGGCTTCATCTTCGGTATAATGACTATAGGCCAATTCCTTTCTCTGCTGATGGTGATATCTGCGGGAATTGGATTCTGGCACATTTACAGGAGGCGCGATGAAGCGCTTTAGCATATTTTTGATAATAGTACTGACCATGTTTTTATCGGCCGCATGCAGCAGCAATATGCGGCTGAGTGAAGAAGAAAAGCTGAAGCGGGAACTAAAGAAGTGGGAGAGCTTTTCCGGAGACGGGATTGCCGAGATTTCCGCTTTCGGAATTAGCCTGCGCAAGCCCTTCCATATAGCCAAAAGCATGGATCAGATGCGCATGGACATCATCGAAGGCGGCCTTATGGGCGCTACGGGATCCCCGCTGGTCAGCATCTATATGGGCGAATACTTCAGCCTGAAATCCACCCTGATGCCTGCCTTGGAAGCGCTCAATATAGCCGACAAAATCCCTATGTCTCCCTTGTCTGCGCTGTCCTCTTCTGAACAGATCTTTGATCGCTTTGGCGCTGAGATCATCGCCAACAAAGCCATTATCCGGGACAGTCTGGAGATCAGATTCCGCAAGAACTATCAACTGGAATCCGCGGTGGACAAAGCATCCGGCACACGCCTGGAAGCAGCTTATAACTCCAAGGGAGATCTGGATGAACTGGATCTCCGTATTGGTAAAGGCATGGCTGCCACACTCATCTTCGACAGCGTGGATTATGAGCCCCCGCAGATAATAGCATTGGAGCGCAAGGAAGCCACATCAGACGGCCTCATGGACATCCTCAACCAAGGAGGTCTGTTTGACCTTTTGAAAGGCTTTATGGGGGAACAGTGATAGCCCGCTACACTCTACCGGAAATGGAACGCATCTGGACGCTTGAGAACCGCTATCGTTGCTGGTTGGAGGTGGAATTAGCCGCCGCAGCCGCGATGCATGAGATGGGCAAGATTCCCACAGCGGACTACAACGATATCTGTGATAAAGCGGATTTTGATGTGGAACGCATTGCCGAGATCGAAGAAAGCACACGTCACGATGTGATCGCTTTCCTCACCAATGTAGCCGAATATGTGGGCCCCGCATCCCGCTGGATTCATTATGGAATGACCTCTTCGGATGTGTTGGACACTGCTACCGCTTTGCAATTGAAGCAAGCCGGTGAATTGATCCTGTCCCAGTTGCACCGCTTGGCGGAAAACCTGAAGTTAAAGGCCAGAGAGCACCGTCACACCCTTTGTATGGGGCGCAGTCACGGTATCCATGCCGAACCTACCTCGTTCGGGCTGAAATTTGCACTATGGTATGACGAAACCCAGCGCAACATCAAGCGCCTGGAAGATGCCATCAGCGTGGTAAGTGTTGGTCAAATCTCCGGAGCGGTGGGCAATTATGCGCATCTGGATCCGGAAGTGGAAGAGCGCGCTTGCAAACACCTGGAATTGCAGGCGGTAAACATCTCCACACAGGTGATTCAGCGCGACCGTCATGCCCAATTCCTCTTCACTATAGCACAGATCGGCTCCACTCTGGAGAAGATGGCTCTGGAGATTCGCCATCTGCAACGCACTGAAGTGCGCGAAGCGGAAGAGAACTTCAGTAAAGGGCAAAAAGGCAGTTCCGCCATGCCCCACAAACGCAATCCCATCCTTAGTGAACAGCTTTGCGGCCTGGCCCGGATACTGCGCGCCAATGCCGACGCCGCCATGGAAAACAACGCTTTGTGGCACGAGCGTGACATCTCTCATTCCAGCGTAGAGCGCGTGATATTGCCGGATAGCTGCATCCTCATCCACTACATGCTGGTAAAAAGCAGCGCCATGATTGAGACTTTGGCGATATACCCCGAAAACATGATGAAAAACATAGAACTCACCCGTGGTCTGGTGTTTTCCCAAGCCTTGCTTTTGCATCTGGCAAACAGCGGCATGACCCGTGAAAATGCCTACGCAATGGTCCAAAAAGAAGCCATGAAATCCATAAACGATGGTGACGACTTCAAGAGTCTGATCCTCGCAAACCGCGAAATCCGTGATGCTCTGGGCCTAGATACCATCTCCGCCATCTTCAGTTACGATCGCTATCTGAAGCATGCGGATTATATCTTGAAGCGCTGTGGCATCCTCTAGAAATCCGGGAGTATTTATGAAATACATCCTCATGATCATCTTCGCTCTGCTCATCTGCCTGCCTGCCTTTGCTCAAAATGCAGACCGCATCAACGGTGTGTGGTTCAATGGCGAAAAAAGCAGCAAAATCGAGATCAGCCAAACTGAAGCCGGTACCTTTATCGGCAATATCGTTTGGTTGCGCGAGCCCAACGATGCCAAGGGAAATCCCAAAACCGACTTTCGCAATCCGGACGCAAAGCTTGCCAAACGTCCCCTGATGGGCTTGCAAGTGCTTACCGGATTGAAGTTCGACGGCAAAAGCAAATACAGCGGCGGCAAGGTCTACGATCCCAAAAGCGGCAAAACCTACTCTGCCAAAGGAGAAATGGTGAACAACAACACTCTGGCACTGAGAGGTTTCATCGGCATTGCCCTGGCCGGCAGAACCGAAACCTGGATCCGTACCACAAAGTGAACAAGATACAGCTGGGCGTATCAAGCTGCCTTCTGGGGCACGAAGTGCGCTATGACGGCGGCCACAAATATGACTCCTGGGTTGTGGATACCCTGGGAAAATACTGCGAATTCATCCATCTTTGTCCCGAACACGATTGCGGCATGCCCATCCCACGGGAAGCGCTGAATCTGCAGGGTACAAAAGACGACTATCGGATGCTGACACACAAGACAGCCAAAGACTACACTCAACAGATGCTTGACTGGTGTGCGCCGGTGATAGAAAAATTGGCTAAAGAACAGCTCTGCGGCTACATCCTGAAAAGCAAATCCCCTTCTTGCGGCATGGAGCGCGTGAAAGTGTATCCCTTGCATGGCGGAGCCGCAGTTAAATCCGGAGTGGGCATCTTTGCAAAAGAACTAATGAAAGCCTTTCCCCATTTACCGGTAGAAGAAGAAGGCCGTCTGCACGATCCTGTCCTGCGCGAAAACTTCATAGAACGCATGTTTGTGATGCACAGTTGGAATAACTTAGTAAATGAAGGACTTACGCCAGGCAGCCTGATTCGCTTTCACACAGTACACAAATACCTGTTGATGGCACATAGCCCCAAACACTACCGTGAAATGGGCAAGATGGTAGCAGACATCAAGGACTATCCGATCAATGAATTTGCCAAGCTGTACTTTGAAAAGCTGATGACTGCCTGTAGTGCACACGCCTGCCCCAGTAAGCACCAAAATGTACTGCTGCACCTCCTGGGTTATTTCAAAAACGATCTGGATAGCTTTGAAAAACAGGAACTTATCCTGTTGATCTCGCAGTACAAAGATGGACTGATACCCCTGATTGTCCCCATCACCCTGATAAATCACTATGTGCGCAAATACAGCAAGGAGTACCTCGCGGATCAGGTGTACTTGCAGCCTCATCCCATCGAACTGAAACTAAGAAACCACGCTTGATATCTGCAGAATTGCCGGATGAGATAACAGGATTATTTTGTAACAAACAACCATAAAGCTATATTGGCAGTGAGAGAGAAGGTGAAAAGATTGAACTTCGTCCTTTATGTGGCAATTACGCTCAGCTTTTTTGCTGATGAATGCATGCAACAAATCCAAAGCAGAACCTGAAATCTCACTCCCGGATATCAGTGTACTGGCACATCCTCTGTTTGATGCAGAACAGCATTATATGGGCTCCATATCTCATGCGTTAGATATGTCCGTCTTGCCGCAGATGGTGCTCAGCAGAAACGAGCTTGGCCCGGAATATGATTTGTGGGCAATGGATAGCGATGGCGTGATAGTAAGCGATCTGGACAGTCTCTTACAACAAATCTTCGAGAATCAAATTTCTTTCTTGACAAAAATCCAAGCTATGCATTTTATGTTTTTAGCCTACAGACCCTACATAGAATGCCCTCCGAATCGTGGGGACACCGCCCGGTGCTCCCCACGTTTTTTATTTATAACGAGAAATAATGTCATATCAGGCTTCATTGCCTATTCATCCCCGGAGAATCAAGCGGATATGAAGCAGATATCATCCCGTTATAAAGCTGTGGTCACTCGATGATAACGGGACAATATCACCTTTAAATCTTGTTGAATCCAAGATCAGGAAGACCACGCCAAAAAACATCCTTGACACCTCGGTCAATAATCCCAAGCTTGAAATCATCAAAACAATGGTGGAAATATTATGACTGCAACGCCCTCCCCGGGAGCGGGCATCCTTCGCTTCTGCATTGGGATTATTCTCCTTTTCTCTTTGATCCAGTGGCAGTTAAACGCTCAGATTGTCACCATCGGCTACGAGACTTATTTGGATCAACACCTGCCCATTGAGCCCCTGGCGAAATACAGTTACACGCAACAGCTTTTTCCCGCCGAAGAAATCCCCCTTTCCGGAACCATCACGCATATCGGCTTCAAGTACAACGTCAGTAGCAGCATCTTTTTTGAGGGTAACAAAGCCTGGAAGATCTACATGGGCGAAAGCTCTGCCGATACTATGCAGGACTGGATTGATGTGGATCAGCTTAGCCTGGTTTTCGATGCCTGGCTTGCTGCCGATATGTTCAGTTCAGGCTTACCGGGATCGGGCTGGCTGGTGATCCCGCTGCAGCAGTCGTATAACTATTCCGGAGAGCAAAATCTGGTATTGGCGGTGGATGAAAACAGCTATGGCACCGGTAGCAGCAGCGACGATTTCGTGTGTTGGACGCTTGATAGTCCCCATGCGCTATTCTATCAAAGTCTGGTCGATAATCCCGATACGCAAAATCCGCCGGAGACGTTCTATAGCACCAATGCGCTGAGTTATCTGAGGTTGCATTTTGAGGATTCCGGTGGTTTGGATGTGCCCTCCAATCTTACGGGATGCTATGTGGATGATGCTGTTCAGCTTACATGGGATCCGCCGGTTGGGGATGTGGCAGGTTACCGTCTGTATCGGAATGATTACTTCTACTGTGTTTGCTCATCCAATTATTATAGTGACACACAAGTGCAAGCGGGAGAATCTTATAGCTATTATGTTCGGGCAGAATACGGAGGCGGCGAGCTATCCGAGCCATCGAATACATTCTTCATCGAAATCCCCGATGGAGGAGCGCAGTATATACTCTATCAATCGTTTGAGAGTCTGGAGCCGTTTCAGACAGATTTTGGCAGCTTTGACAATCTGGATGAGGATGGATCGCCCACCTGGACACCGGATTCCTTTAGCTTTCCCGGCGCTTCAGAAAGCATGCCCTGGATCTCTTTTGCTCCAACTCAATGCATTCCGCCCCTGCAGATTAGTGCTCATTCAGGTTCCAGTATGATAGCTTCACTTAGCGCTATCAATCCGCCCAATGACGACTGGCTGATCCTGCCAAATCTAAGGCCGGGAACCAATTCCAAGCTCAGCTTTTGGGCGCGTAGCCTCTCTTCTGCCTACGGTTTGGAGCGTTTGCGGGTGATGATCTCCACAACGGGTAGAGAGCCGCATCAGTTCAGCACAATCCACTCTGAGGCCTTCATCTCGGTACCGGCAGATTGGACCTATTACGAGTATGACATCAGCGCATATAGTGCAATTGACATAAATCTGGCGATAAACTGCGTATCGGCGAATGCGGCAATGCTTTGCATCGATGATCTGGCGGTCGTGGGCGAAAATGGTTGGGTGGGAAATGAAGATGAGACCGCTCCGGCATTTATACATGGACCAAATCCTGCCCGGGAAAGCTTTTATCTGAAGCATGAGCAACCTTTTGATCTGGAAGTGTATAACATCCGGGGACAAAGGATTCTGCGGGAGCGAGGGCTGCGGGAATACCGGTATCGCGGTGCAAAACTATGCGCGGGTATATATCTCCTGAAAGTAGATACACCGGGGCAAAGCAGGATACTGAAACAGGTGATATTGCCCTGATGAGCGCACTGGAAGACTACCTACAGGAGTTGCTGGCAACTCCCCGGCACGCAACTACCATAGTATCCTCGCAAGTGTATGAGCCGCGCAAGGCGATTAGGCAAGCGTTCCCGGACTACATTCACAAAGATATCCAACAAATCCTTGCCAAGCAGGGAATTACGGAGCTGTATCAACACCAGGTTGCAGCTTTGCATAAAGTCTTTGAGGGGCAAAACATCGTGATCAGCACATCGGTTTCCAGCGGTAAAAGCCTGGCATACTGGCTGCCCATATTGCAGGAAGCTGCCAGCGGAACCAAAGGAAAAGCGTTGTTGCTGTATCCAACCAAGGCTTTGGCTCAGGATCAATCACAAAAGCTGGCAGGATATTGCACTTCCTTGGCGGCTGTAAGCGGGAAGCGCATCTTCAGCGCCATCTACGACGGCGATACACCTACCAATCAACGCAGTAAAATCCGCAGGCAAGCCGATGTGGTGGCCAGTAATCCGGATATGCTGCACATCGGGATATTGCCGAATCACGCCTTGTGGTCTTCGTTCCTGTCACGCCTGAAGTATGTGGTGATCGATGAACTGCACTATTATCGCGGAGTGCTGGGTTCGCACTTTGCCAATGTTTTGGTGCGCTTACGGCGAATCTGCAAGATGTATAATGTAAATCCAATATTTATATGCACATCCGCCACATTGGGAAATGCCCGGGAACTGGCAGAGAATCTGCTGGGAACATCGGTGTGTGATATCTGTGAAGATGCTTCCGAACAAGGAGAACGGCATTATCTCATCGTGAATCCGCCCTTGGTGCAGCAGGATTTGGGGATACGGCGCAGTTCGATGATGGAATCGGTTACTTTGGCGAAACTGGCGCTGTCTTACGCTTTGCAGAGCATCCTCTTCAGCGTAACCCGGCGCAGTGTGGAAATGCTCTTGCTGCACATGCCCAATACCTGGCAGGATCAGATTGCTCCATATCGCAGCGGTTATCTGCCCTCAGAGCGGCGCAAGATCGAGAAAGACCTGCGTGAAGGGCGTTTAAAGCTGATTATATCTACAAACGCACTGGAACTGGGGATAGATATCGGCGGCTTGGATCTGGCCATCATCAACGGCTATCCGGGATCCATTGCCGGAATGCGTCAGGAAGCAGGACGGGCGGGCAGAAAGGGCCGGCCGGCGCTGGCAATCTTGGTGGCGGGCTCCAATCCCCTGGATCAATACATCTGCCATCATCCGGAATATCTCTGGCAGACCAATCCGGAGCAGGCCTTGATCGATCCCCAAAATACCGAGATTCTGCTGAAGCAATTGGATTGCGCGGTATCGGAGCTTTCATTCAAAGAAGGGGAAAGCTTTGGAAATATGGACTATACGGAGCTAAGCGCTTATCTGGAGATATTGGAGGCAGAGGGTAGAATCCGTAAGCTGGGTGATAAATATCTGGGTATCAGAGAGCGCTATCCGGCTGGAGAGGTCTCTTTGCGCAATGCCTCGGATGTGTATCCGATTCTGGCGGAGGACGAATGCATCGGATATGCGGATTCAGCCAGCGCTCTGTGGATGACGCATCCTCATGCCGTCTATCTGCATGCGGGGGAGACATGGATCGTGGAGCAATTGGATATGGATAAAGGAGTGGTGAGGATAAAGCCTTTTATGGCAGATTATTACACCCAAGCTCTGCAGGAGAGCGATTTGAGTGTTCAACAACTGCAATTGCAGCATCAATACAATTGGGGGCAAAAGCATCAGGGGCGGGTGAAGGTGGTCACCAGAGTCACAGGTTTCAAAAAGATCCGGTTTGGTAATATGGAAAACCTGGGTGTGGAAGAGCTGGATCTGCCGCCGCAGGAATTGGATACGGTGGCGTGGTGGATATCTATTTCACACAAGGTGGTGGACAAAATCCGCCAAAAAGGGTTGTGGAACAGCGATCCCAATGACTATGGCAAGGCTTGGAACAAGCTCTGTGCTGCGATCCGGGAGCGGGACGGATATCGTTGCGCAAGCTGTGGCGCAAAAGAGAATGACAGGGCATGGGATGTGCATCACAAAGTGCCTTTCAGAAAGTTCAATAGTGCACTTCAGGCAAACGATCCCGCCAATCTGATTACCTTGTGTCCGCGCTGTCATCATCTGGCGGAACAGCGGGTAAGAGTGCAGAGCGGCATAGCTGGTTTGGCGTATCTCATCCACAATCTGGCGCCATTCTTTGTAATGTCCGATCCTTCAGATTTGGGCCTGCATTTCGAGCCGGAATCTGATCTGGCAAATGGGGCTCCGGTAATTGCGCTTTATGATATGGTGCCGGGGGGAATAGGTCTCAGCAAAAAGCTCTATGAGATCCAGGATAAGGTGCTGAAAGCCGCTCTGGATCAGGTGAGAGACTGCCCTTGTGAAGACGGCTGCCCGGCATGTGTGGGTCCGGTAGCGGAAATGGGAGAGGGAGCCAAGGAACACGCGCGCGCCATTTTGGAGGAAATGCTTTCTGCAATGCAGGATAATTAAGCATTTTGCTTGACATCACGAAGCACTTATTTTATCTTGAGTAATCACTATAAGGCACATGAGGTACCACATGGAACTTAAAAGTATCCAGCTTAGCTTTCCTGAAGATTGCAATATCATTCTGGGACAAAGTCACTTCATCAAGACAGTGGAAGATTTGTATGAAGCAATGGTAAACAGCGTTCCCGGTATCCGGTTTGGTTTGGCCTTCAGCGAGGCATCCGGACCCTGTCTGATCCGCAAAGAAGGCACAGACAATGAACTCATCGAGTGTGCAGTGCAGAACTTGCGCATGCTGAAGGCGGGACACTGTTTCATGATCGTGATGCGTGATGCCTTCCCCATCAATGTCTTACCGGCGGTAAAAGCTTGCCGCGAAGTAGTGCATATCTTTTGCGCTACGGCAAATCCCACCTCGGCGATAGTGGTTGAAACCCCTCAGGGCTGCGGTATATTGGGTGTGGTGGACGGTTACTCTCCCAAAGGAGTGGAGTTGGATACCGACATCAGTCATCGCAAGAAATTCCTGTTGGATATCGGATACAAGCGCTGATGCGCCTCTTTGTAGCTCTTCCGCTTCCGCAAAAGCTGAAACAGCAGCTTGAGGATGCGTTGGTCTATCTGCAAGGCATCAAACATACCGGAATCAACTGGGTGAAGCCCGAAAACCTGCACCTAACCGTGAATTTCATTGGAGAGGTGGCAGAGCATAGATTACCGGAACTAAAAGACCTATTGGGGCGTGAAGCCAAGCGGCATACTGCGGCGGTGTTGCAAGCCGAAGGGATCGAGCTTTTCCCTTATCGCTTTCCGCGCCTGATCTGGTTGAAACTGAGCGGTGAAGATCAGGTTTTGAGGACTCTGAAACGGCAGACACTTAATAGCCTCCGGCTGCTGGGTATTGAAGCAGATCCCCAAAAACTGGAGTTGCACGTCACTCTGGGGCGCATCAAGACGCACCAAAGCCCGGATTTTGAGCGTGCCGCATTGTCCTACTCTATACCCCGGGAAGAGATGATATGGGATACCATGATCCTGTACAAAAGCCTTCTGAGACCGGATGGTCCCAGATACGAGATAATAGAACAGTATAATCTAAAATAAAACGGAGGAAAAATGCTGGATAAAAACAAAGATGCAGCCTTGAAAACCGCTATTTCCCAACTTGAGAAGAAATTCGGAGTGGGCACTTTAATGCGCCTGGGAGACAAACCCATGAAGACAGTCGATGTTATTCCCACCGGAGCTTTCAATCTAGATATCGCCCTCGGTATTGGCGGCGTGCCAAAAGGCAGGATTACAGAGATCTATGGCGCCGAAGCAAGCGGAAAAACAACCCTCAGTTTGCATGTGGCAGCAGAGTGTCAGAAGCTGGGCGGGATCGTGGCATTCGTGGATGCGGAGCATGCTCTGGATGTATCTTATGCCAAAAGACTTGGCGTTCAGACCGATAACATGCTGCTATCTCAACCGGACGGCGGAGAGCAGGCACTGGAAGTAACTGAGACTTTGGTAAGAAGCTCTGCAGTGGATCTGATCATTGTGGACTCTGTGGCAGCTTTGGTGCCAAAACAGGAGATAGAAGGCAATATGGGAGACAGCCATGTAGGCCTGCAAGCACGTCTGATGAGCCAGGCTCTGCGCAAGCTTACTGCCATAGTATCAAAGAGTAACACAGCAGTGATCTTCATCAACCAAACCCGCATCAAGATTGGCGCTCCTGCGTTTGTGAATCCTGAAACTACCACCGGCGGAGTGGCGCTGAAGTTTTACAGTTCCCTGCGCTTGGAAGTGCGTTTTGCCGGCGCCATCAAAGAAACTGGCGGCGATACTCAGGTAGTGGGTGCGCGCACCAAGGTGAAAGTGGTGAAGAACAAATTTGCCCCACCGTTCAAAACAGTAGAATTCCCCATCATCTTTGGCGAAGGTATCTCTCATCTGGACATCCTAATCGATATGGCTTCCAACTATGATATCGTGAAGAAGAGCGGATCCTGGTATGCCTATAACGATGAAAAACTGGGGCAGGGTCTGGAGAAAACCAAGCAGTATCTTTCCGAAAATCCCAATCTTTTGCAGGAAATCGAAGATAAACTGAGAGCCAAAGTGACCCCGGAAGAGTTCATCGGCGAAAACACCGACAATGATTCTGAAGTATTGGACGAAGAATAAACGCCTCAGTTATCTAAGTCTGGACAATGAATTGTGGGGGGTTCTGCCAACCGGAACCCTCCATTACCTTTTTCCCTTTGCGGCAGAGCTTCAGATCGATGAAAGCCGCACTGAAGAGCTAAAGAACGAACTACGTAAAAGAGCCTGGGCGCAGATCACCGAATACCTGGCCAAAAGCGAACATAGCGAATATCAATGCCGTAACTACCTGTATAAACAGCAGTATCACGTATCCATCATTGAACAATGCATCGGCATCTGTAAAGATAAGCACTACATCGATGACCGGCGTTTTGCTACACTATATATCTCAGCTTTGCTGGAACGCGGAAAGAGCCGCCGCGCCATCTTGCAAAAGCTGAGCGAACATCGCATCCCCCGTGAGATTTGTGATGAACTGATTCAAGAGCTGGATGAACCGGAGCAAAACCTGGGAAAGCTGATAGAACAGATCTCCGCGCTGCTGCACAAATACCGCGATGAAGAACCTCGCAAAGCCAAAGAGAAGATATTTGCCTCGCTGTATCGGAAAGGCTTTGATCTGGATATGATAAACGAAGCCTGGCGGGAAATCCACCAATGAAACCAATACAGGGTCTTGCCATCTGGCTGGGAAGCATGTTTCTAATCACTGGCTGCGTATATCAGGGCATAAATCAATACCCATTCAGCTCTGCCCTGCCAAGATACCATGATCTGCTGCCGTTTCTGAATTCCATTATTGGCCAATATCCTGGATCCATTGAGCATCGCATCCTGGGTTTTTCCGGCACAGAACATTTACCCATCTATGCTGTCGAAATTGGGAAGGGAAACCGCAACATCCTGATCATCGGGCAGCATCATGCAGACGAGCTTTTGGGGCTGGCTATCAGTCAACATATGATCCGCGAACTCAGTAGCGGCGGGCAGAGTGATGCTGGGATTCGGGCAGTGTTGGAGGAATATCGCATTTGGATAGTGCCGAGCATCAATCCGGAAGGCTGGCGAGTGGTGAGTGACGGATCTACGCGTGTGAAGCGCAAAAACAACCGTGATACAGATGAAAATGGGAAACTGGATCTGCGTACCGACGGAGTGGATTTGAACCGCAATTACCCTGTATTTTGGGATCAGGACACAGAGGTCAATCACATGAGTTCATATTACAAAGGCAGTGATCCCTCCTCCGAAGACGAAGTCAAGGCTATCATCAGCCTGAGCCGCAAGATTCCCTTTGAGCTTGCCATCTTCTATCATTCATCCATCACCGGAGCATTGAACGAACGTATCTTTTTGCCTGCGGTTGCCGAGGAGAGCTCCTCTTATCTGAAACTGCAGGAGTTGGCAGAATTCTATGCCGCAAAGGTACCACGGGATTACTATCGGGGCACATACACAGTGCACAGGGGCAGTAGTTCCAGAGTGGGGAATGCGCGTAACTTCTTTTACCACAGTCAGAATGCTGCAGCAATGCTGATAGAGGTGGGAGGCGTAAACCGCTGGGGACAGAGCATCACACATCCTTCTCAGAATATGGTGGAGCGCATCAATAAACGCCATTTCAAGGCATTTATGGCATTGTTGAAGTACATGAGTGCGGGGTAACGAGAGTCATGTCAGGCAAGGTGTGGTAATCTACGAATTGTCATAGCGACCGAAGGAAGCCTTTGGATCATTCTCCTCTTTCCCTTTGTTCTATGCAGTGCTGAAGCTGATATCAAGCCGTTATCATCCTGTGTTCACTCGATGATAACCCGATAATATCAGGTTCAAGTATCGATAAACCAGAGGATGAATAAAGCTTTTGAACCGTTTGGTAGATTATCAGGCAAATTGGAGTTTGGCAGTCCAGTAGCAAAACGACATTCGTGCCTTGACAAATTATTAGAGCAAAAAGAAGCTGCTGCCTCCCTCTTTGGCCAGGAGTCCCTTCAACTCCAGATTGGTGAGCACAGTGGAGAGCCTGCCTACGCTGAAGCGGGTTGTTACCAGGATTTCATCGAAAGCGAGGGCTTTTTGCTCTGTCTTAAGAAGGTCACACACCAGTTGTTCATCGGCGCTGAGGATGCATTCCAGCTCGATCTGAGGTACTTTATCGGTCTGAAGTCCCATCAGGAGCTGCAGATCCTCGGGGCAGTTGATGAGGGAAGCACCGTGTTTGATGAGATGATTGGGTCCTTCGGCGTTGCGGTTATTGATATTTCCTGGCATAGCGCAGACATCGCGGTTTTGTTGTAAAGCGTTTTTGGCGGTGAGCAGGGCACCGCTGTCGATGTGTCCTTCTACGATAAAGACCAGTTCAGACAATGCGCTGATGATGCGATTTCGGGCGGGGAAGTTCCATCTGTCGGGCTTTGTACCCGGTTCATATTCGCTGATCAGGATGCCGTTTTGGATCACTCTGTCTGCCAAATCCCGGTTCTGGGGCGGATAGGTATTTTCCAAACCACAGGCCATCACAGCCACGGTGCTGGTTCCTTCCTTCAGGGCAGTATGATGGGCTACGGAATCCACTCCCAGAGCCAATCCACTAATGATGTTCACCTTTTGCCGACACAATGGAGAGATCAGCTTCACACACATTTCTCTGCCATAAGCCGTGGGATGTCGGGTTCCCACTACACCCAAATTCTTCTCTCTTTGCAAGCAATCCGGATTGCCGCGGTAATATAGGATCAAAGGCGCCGCATAGATGTCACGCAGACGGGCGGGATATTCGTGAATGTTCAAAGCCCGGATGTTGTAATGCTGCATCAGCTTTTGAATCTGAGTGAAGTTTGCGGGCAGAGCTCCAGCTTGCAGATATACCGAACTTTCAGCATCGACCAGGCCGCTATGATACAGGGGATGATCTTTGTGCCCAACAAATTCTGTGGGTTCGGGGTAATGATTCAGTAGTTCCAGGCACTGCCGGAAGCTAAGTTTCGGAGCGGTTTTCAGGCATAGCCAGCTCTGATATTGTTCCTGTGTCACAGTGAATCCTGTATCTGTTTATAAAGATGGTATTTCAGCGCTTCCAAGCCGATATTGCCCACGCTGGAGACGGCCAGTACTTTGTGTGAAGTGATCTGTCGGAACAGCTCGCTTACTTCTGCGATTCTGGCAATTCGTTCCGCTTCGGGGATGGTATCGATCTTGCTGAGGAGTATCGTAAAGGGCTTTTTCTCCATAAAGCTATCGTAGAGATACAGTTCCGCTTTCAGAGAGCGATAGGCTTCCACGGGGTCTTCACTGTTGATATCGATGAGATAGAGCAGTATGCTGGTACGTTGAATGTGGCGCAGGAACTGATGTCCCAAGCCCTTACCCATGTGAGCGCCTTCGATGATGCCAGGGATGTCTGCCATTACAAAGTGCCGATAATCAGAGACTTTCACTACTCCCAGCATTGGTTCCAAAGTGGTAAATTCATAATCAGCGATTTTGGGACGAGCGGCGGAAAGCACAGAGAGCAGAGTGGATTTACCGGCATTGGGAAAGCCCACCAGTCCCACATCGGCCATTAGTTTCAGTACTAATTCCAGTTCAATTTCTTCGGTGTGTTTACCCGGTGTGGCGTGGCGTGGCGCTTGATTTGTGGGCGTGGCAAAATTGCTGTTTCCCTTACCTCCGCGCCCCCCTTTTGCCAGCACTACAAGCTCTTCGGCTTCTGTAACATCGGCCAGTTTGATCTTCTTGCCATTTTCCAAAATCTGGAATATCTCCGTGCCTAGAGGCATAGGCAGGATCAAGTCTTCCCCGCTGGGTCCGGTTTTGCGCCCTCCGGCACCGGGAATGCCGTTTGGGGCTTTGAAGGTTTTAGTAAAGCGATAATCCAACAGGGTATTCACGTTCGTGTCCCCCCTTACAATGATGCTGCCTCCACGACCGCCATCACCGCCGTCGGGGCCGCCTTTGGGGACAAACTTCTCGCGCCGGAAGCTTACTGCGCCATCTCCGCCATTACCCGCTTTGATGCGGATTTTTGCATAATCGATAAACAAATCTACCTCTCTATAGAGCTATATGCTATAAGTGTTATTGGTTGATACATCAGGGAGTTTCCACGGTGTTTTGCTGAAGATCTCTAAAATAGATCCAAGGATTCATGTCTGGTTCCAGATATTCCCGTGGGCTATGTGCAAAGTCCGGGTTAATACTCTTTACGGTGTCACGGATGTGTTGTGGCAGATCACTATAGCCATGCTCCAGCTTTCTGCCTCTCAGCACAAAGAGCATCTGTCCTTCGCGGTCTCCCATCCTCATGAAGGGTAACCAGGGGCATATCCAGGTAAAGGATATCTCAGCAGGCACAGAACTGGCTTGAACATTTTCCAGATCAGCCAGTTTTGCCCGATACTCGCGCAACTCGGCAGATTGAAAGTAGTCGCTCTGAACATGATCTCCAAAGAGTTTGCGGGAGAGTACGTGCGGATAGAAGGGAAAGAGCTCCGAGTGATATACGATGCTTTCTTCGATCACTGTGGAAGGCAGAAACTGCCGGATATAGGGGATAGTCTTGGCATCGTATTCAAAGCGTTGGTTTACGGGATCGTTCCAGATGTGGATTACGGGGACCGTTGCTTGCGTGAAGGGATTTCTCCAGTTCTTTAGTACCTCTGAAGTGCGATGATCCAAAAATAGCCCCACCTCTTTTCCCATCAGACGGTAGCCGGCCTCGCTGCTGTCAATTCTGGCGATGCTAAAACCCTCAAAATCAAAGAGCTCCATGCTCTTCTGATCTGGCACAATACTATATACAGTACCGGAATAATGGAAGACGGTCTCTGCTCCGTTGAGATCACCAATTACCCGCAGATAGTCTGTCAAATAGCGTTGTTCCGCTTCATTGGCGCTCAGAAAGAGCGGAAAGAAGAGCAGCAGGGCAAAGAGTCTGCGCATCAACGAGACCTCCATCATATGTTTTTGCCATTTATGCAATAAGGCTGTGTGTGTCAAGTGTTTTGGCTTCGCAGATGGAACGTGCAAGGTAGAAGACTAACGATAACTACCATAGCATCGTGGTGGAAAGCCTGCATTGCAAGGATGCATATCCTGAAGCCCTGCATAAATGCTATACTAAAAGCCCTTAAGATGCATTGAATATCGATCCTGAATGCGAAAGTCAATAAATGCTCAGATAAACTGCAGCGTTTTCTCAATCCCGTTTACCTACCCTCAAACGCCAGCCAATCAATCGGCTGAAAGTGAAAGCAAGCGCTTCTCGTAGAGGCACGCTCCGATGTTCGCGCACCAGCATCAGAGGGATGATGGCTGCCCAGCGCAGGAGCGCACCCACTCCGAATACCACTTGTTCCGGATCCAGAGTGCGAAAACCGAGATCCAGGCTATTGGGGTAGAAGACACCGCTGGCCAGGGTTGAACTCATCATAAAGATACCTGTAACTGCCGCATAGATGCCGCTATAAGCTTGCTCCCGCCGTTTTGGGGCAATGGAGAGCACAAAGTTTGTGGTCACAATCCCGGTTCCAGCCCACATAAATCCGCTTAACACACCTTCAAGCCAGAGCAGGGAGTAGTTCTGTGCACTCATAAAGAGCCAGAATACGGGGTTCAAACCGCCCAGACACACGCAAATCTTCATTGCGGTTTTATTGCCGAAGCGATCGATGAATCTGCCCCAAAAGCTGAATGCCAATAGCGAAGAGCCCATGTGTAGAGTGTTATACATCTGCACTTGAAACAGGCCCATCTGCAGGTTCTTCAGCATGAAAGGCCCCCAGAAGGGACTGCCAACTCCAGTAGCAAACATCCATAGCGAGCCAAAAACAAGCAGCAAACGGAAGTCTTTGTCCATAAAAGGTTCACGGAATATCTCGCGCAGGCTTTTTGCATTGTGATGCAGCCGTTTACGCTCCGGTTGCCGGCTCAAAAAGAAGAGTCCGATGATGCCGATGATGGAGGCAAAGATATATACAAAGGCCAAGAAGATGGCTTGATTCTGGGGCACAAAGAAGGCATCCAGCCCCAGCATGATCTTGTAGCGCATGGCTTTGGAACTGTGTTCAAAGAGATCCACATGGTAGGATATCAGATAGCTGAAGATCAAGCCAATAATCAGGAGGATCTGATTGCGGGTGGAAAAGAAGCGTCCCCGGATCCTGAGGGGGATGAGGTCGCTGATCCAGGCAATCCAGATATTGGCGCCCACTGCCTGAAACCCGGCACTGAAAAAGAGTAGTGCCAGCATAAACCATATTCCCTGCTGTTGGTCTTTGAAGAGCAAGGCCAGTCCCAAAAAGAGCGTAAGAAAACGTCCCACAGCGGTTATCCACACGCAGGGCCACTTCCTTTGGGAGGTATGGTGGGAAAATGCCACTCCCAAAGGCTGCCAGATCGCCGAGAGTTGTCCCAAGGCTGAAAGCAGGCTGTATTGTAGCGGTGTGGCACCCAGCATCACCATCAGTTTGGTGATAAATGAGCTGCCGATCTGCGCCAGATTGCCATACACCTGTGCAAAGATACCTTCCCGCACAGAGTAGCGGAAGGTCTTGCGGATAATTTCCTGTTTTACCCGACGAGAAGGGACTGTGGTCGGCGTACTACTCAGTTGCACTAAAGAATTCCATTAATTTCACATAAAAACCGGCTTCCCAGGGGAAACCGGTTCTATATATCGCAATGGAGTGCCTTACACTTCCATTATTTCTTTTTCTTTGGCTTTTTCCACTTCGTCGATCTTTTTGATCCACTCGTCGGTGATATCCTGTACTTCTTTGAGGAGTTTCTTTTCGTCGTCTTCGCTGATCTCGCTGTCTTTCTTCATTTTTTTGGCCTGATCATTGGCGTCACGACGGATATTACGGATTGCCACGCGGGTTTCCTCGCTGATTTTCTTCAGGTTTTTCACGATATCTTTGCGTTTTTCCTCGGTGAGTGGCTGGAAGGGCAAGCGGATCACATTGCCGTCATTCTCTGGGGTAATGCCGATATTGGCGCCCAGGATGGCTTTTTCGATGTCTGCCAGAGTGGTTTTATCCCAGGGCTGCACTACGATGGTGCGGGGCTCGGGAATGGAGATGTTGCAGAGCTGTTTCACGGGAGTGGGCTGTCCATAATAGTTTATCCGGATGTCATCCAGGATGGACGCACTTGCCCTTCCGGTACGCACTTTAGTATACTGGTGTAACAGCGAATCAAAGGATTTCTGCATTTTTTCCGTAGAGTTGTTTTTGAGTTCTTGCATTGTGTACCTCGCTCTTAGGGATGGATATAAGTGCCGGTGTCGGCATCCTGGAGAGCAGCTTTCAGGTTTCCCGTTTTGGTTATGTTGAATATCTTGATGGGCATATTGTTGTCTGCGGCCAGGGAGAAGGCAGTGAGATCCATTACTCCGAGACGCTTCTCCAGACAGGTTTGGAAAGTAGCCTCGCGGATAAACTTCGCTCCGGGATCTTTCATGGGATCTGCGCTGTAAAGACCATCCACTTTGGTAGCTTTCATTACGATATCCAGTTTCAGTTCGATAGAGCGCAGAACGGCGGCAGTATCGGTAGTAAAATACGGATTTCCGGTACCTCCGGCCACAAAGCAGATTTTGCCTTTGGCGAGAGCTTCCTGCACTTTTGCGGCGCTGTAATGCCTGGCAATCTTGTCCAATACAAAGCTGGAGAAGACTTCAGCGGCACAGCCTTTTGCCTGCAATATTTCGCAGAGAAAGAGGGCGTTTTGGATGGTGGCGAGCATACCGATGTTGTCCAGAGTAACCCGGTTCAGGCTTTCGCCTTTCCAGCTACCGCCTCGGAAGATGTTTCCACCGCCCAATACAACTGCAATCCCGTATCCTTCGTTTTTGATCTCGATCAATTCGTCTGTCAGCTTGTCGCACACTTTGTTATCGAAGCCGAAACCGGCGGGTCCGGCCAGGATTTCTCCGCTGAGCTTCAGCATCAGCCGGTTGATTTTTTCGGGTTTGAAAGCGCTGTTCATCCTTGGTTTAAGGCTTTTTACTCGCCCAGGGAGAAACGAACAAACCGGGCTAATTGGATGTTTTCGCCGGTTTTGGCCACAGCGTCGGTCAACAGGTCTTTCACTGTTCTCTTCTCGTCGCTGATCAGTCCTTGTTCCATCAAAGCGTGTTCGCTACAATACTTACGAATATTGCCTTCGATGATTTTGTCCATGAATTCAGGTTTCTTACCTTCGTTGATGGCTTTATTTTTGGCGATTTCTTTCTCGCGTTCGATAATGTCTGCAGGGATAGCATCAGCGGTGATAGCCAATGGATTGGTGGCAGCGATCTGCATGGCGATCTCTTCTGCCAAAGCTTTGAATTCGTCGGTTCTGGCCACAAAGTCGGATTCGCAATTCAGCTCGATCAATACACCAATCTTGTTGTTGAAATGGATGTACGAGTAGATGATTCCTTCTTTGGTCTCGCGCAGGCTTTTGGCCTCGGCTTTGGATATTCCGCGCTCGCGCAGATATTTGATGGCGTCATCCATATTGCCACCTGTTTCCACCAGAGCTTTACGGCACTCCATCATGCCTACTCCGGTTCTCTCGCGCAATTCTTTTACCATGGTTGCGGTAATCTCTGCCATTTTATTACTCCTTAAGATAAATGAGATGAGATGAAGCGTGCCGGAAATCACCGGCACGCAAGGATTTCCTTATTGTTCTGAGGCAGCCATTTCGGCTACCAGTTCTTCTTGTCCTTCGCTTTGAGTTTCGGGGGCTTCTACTTCTTCTTCGGCTATCACTTCAGAGATATCTTGGCCTTCAGTAGCGGCTCCGCGGCCTTCCAATACGGCATTGGCCATGATGTCGGCGATCAAAGCTATGGCACGGGTGGCGTCGTCGTTTGAAGGGATTACATAATCCACCAGATCGGGATCGCAATTTGTATCCACCATGGCGATGATGGGTATACCCAATATGCGTGCTTCGTGGATTGCAATGTCTTCATGCTCGGTGTCCACTACAAAGATCGCTCCCGGTTTGGCGTCCATATCGCGGATTCCGCCCAGGGAAAACTCGATCTTGTCGTGCATACGTTTCATTTTCTGAGCTTCGAGCTTGGTGTAGCTGTTGAGGGTACCGTCAGCTTCTATTTCCTCGAAGTATTTCATCTTTTCAATGCTCTGGCGGATGGTGGACATATTGGTGAGCATACCGCCATACCAGCGTTGATTTACGTAAAAAACTCCTGCCTTTTCTGCAGCTTCGCGAATGGAGCTTTGAGCCTGCTTTTTGGTTCCCACAAAGAGGATATATTCCTGCCGGCTCGCCACTTCTTTCATGAACTGATAGGCTTCGTTGATGGCATCGACTGTCTGTTTGAGGTCGATGATGTGGATCCCATTGCGTTTGATGAAAATGTACTTTTTCATCTTGGGATTCCACTTGAAAGTCTGGTGGCCAAAGTGAACACCGGCTTCCAACAGTTGTTTCATAGATACAACGGACATTTAATTTTCTCCTAATCTACGGTTAAGTGCTCCGCCAAAGGATATACGCAATTCAGAGGGGCTATCCCCTCACCGCCTTGCAACTCGCTTTGGTGGTTAATTTTGGCTTTAGTGCCAAGTGTCTGTGAAAGATTCGCTATTCCAAATATCGTCATTGTTCCAATAAGGGAATTTGTTCCCCAAACCCCGGATGTATTAACGTTTTGAGAACTGGAATTTCTTTCTGGCTTTCGGACGTCCGGATTTCTTCCGCTCCACCATACGGGGGTCGCGAGTCAGGAATCCGTGGGCTTTGAGTGCAGGTCTCAAGTTTTCATCGTATTCACAAAGAGCGCGGGAAATGCCATGACGTATGGCTCCGGCCTGGCCGCTGAGACCACCACCGGTTACATTTACGTACACGTCGAAATTCTCGGACATTCCAACGGTCAGCAGAGGCTGCTCCACAACCATTTCCAAGGTTTCGCGTTGCAGATATTTCTTCATGTGCACTTTGTTGATGATGCGCTTGCCGGTACCGGGTGTCAAACGAACCCTGGCGGTGGCGACTTTTCTTCTTCCTACGGAATCAAAGTTTTGCATACCTTATTAATCTCCTTACAGGCTAAGTTCCACCGGCTTCTGAGCGGCATGAGGATGCTCGCTGCCTGTGTAAACTTTCAGTTTTTTCATCATAGCGCGTCCCAGAGTATTCTTCGGCATCATGCCTCTTACGGCATGTTCGATAATACGCTCAGGATGCTCTTCCAATATTCTGGCATACGGGATCTCTTTCAGTCCACTGGGATATCCACTAAAAGATTTGTAAACCTTCTGCATGGCCTTGAGGCCGGTTACGCGAACTTTTTCAGCATTGATTACTACTACGTAATCTCCGCAATCAAGGTTCGGTGCAAAATACGGTTTGTTTTTACCACGTAAATAGGTGGCAATCTTTGTGGATAACCGACCAAGAGGCAGCCCCGTAGCATCTACAACATACCACGCTTGCGTGATGTCGCTTGGGCTTGGAGTGAGGGTCTTCATCGATTCTCCTTTACGATTTTATTACAGAATGTCATGATTTTAGCAGCCTAAATAGTGTCAAGAGAAAACATTGCCGATTTCCTCGTCTGAATTTACAGCGGAGAGACGATCATGTGGATCTACGCAGATAAATGGGGCAGATTGCGCAGATTTTCTTGAGGGGGGGGTGGCGATATGTCGAATTCTCAGGGAACAGTGAAGCTTTGATGTAGGCGGAACGGCGTCCGCCTCTACGGGGACAGCGAAACGAAGTGGAGCATTCAACAGGTGCGCAGCACCACCAACCGCAGCACTGCAGAACTATTAAACTAAGAACTCTTCCCATTCCTCCTGTATAGATCAAGCCTTACCGAAGCTGATATCAAGCCGTTATCAAACAGTGCTCACCCGATGATAACCCGATGATATCTGCTTCAGCACGAGTGTAAGCAAAGCGGAATACCAGTCGTCCAAATCCAGATGAATGTCCTTCCCTCAGCACAGCAGTCACAGCCAATATCCGCAGGAGAAAACAGGGTTCAGACCAGTGTCATTAAGCTGTTAACGGCGGCGAAAAACAAGCTGAATTCCCAAAATAGTAATTGCCAAAATCACACAAAAGGCGTATTATGTATGTAAAAGACAAAACTGGAAAAGGAATATGGAAGACATCTCCTATCGTATTGTAAAAGAGACAGATGCAGCCCGAATCTTGGAATTGTACCGTGCAGCAGGATGGTGGCAAACGGACGAAAATCCTCAATACATCGAGACCGTGAAGGGCATCATCGCCAATAGTTTCTGCTTCGTAATAGCCAAGCGCGGAGAGGAAATCATCGGCATGGGGCGAGCTATATCCGACGGATTGAGCGATGCTTATATCCAGGATGTGACGGTGTGGGAAGCAGAGCGGGGCAAGGGCATTGGCAAGGGCATCATCCGCGAATTGTTGCGCTATCTGAAAGAGCATAAACTGCAATGGATAGGATTGATCAGCGAGCCTGGCTATGAAGCCTTTTACGGCAAACTGGGTTTCAATGTGATGAAATCCTACACTCCCTTTCTGTATTCGGAAGATTAATATATGACTCCAGACCTTACTATGCCGGGGCTAAAAGCTCTGGACATCACCAATACGTTGATTCTGAGGGACTACCTTACCAAATATCCGCGGGAACATTGTGATTATACCATTACAAATCTAATGGTATGGGGCAAGATCTACAACAACCACTACCTGATTTACAAAGATCGCCTGGTGATTGTGAATCCAAAATACCAGTATATCCTCTTTCCAGTGGGGCCTTATCTGAATCCGGCAGAGCTCAAAGAGCTTGTTTTGATGTTTCGTCCCTACTTTCCGGAATCGCAGATCATTTTGTTTCCCCACGAATATTTCGAGCAGTATCCGGAAGTGCATGATGTGTTTGAGATATATGAAGATAGGGATTGGGCGGACTATGTTTACAGTGTGGAAAATATGGTTCACCTTAGCGGTAAAAAACTGGCGAAAAAGAAGAACCTCATCTCTCAATTCAGGCGTGCATATCCAGAATATAAAGTGTTGAAAATGACGGAAGACCGCTTGAAATACATCCTGAGTTTCACACATAAATGGCGCCGGGAACGCAGTGCCGAAGGCATATATCTGATGACGGAGATCAAGGCGATCGAAAACACACTGGAAGCTTGGCACAATCTGCCAGTGGAGGGGATCATCATTTGCCTGCACAACAAGATCGTCGCCTATTCCATCTTCAGTCCTCAGACCCAGGATATGGTTACTGTGCATTTTGAGAAATTTGATCCCGAGAAAAAGGGATCGGCTCAGGTGATAACATGGGAGACGGCGCGCTATCTGGAAAACCGCTATAAATGGATAAACCGCGAGCAGGACATCGGACTGGAAGGGTTAAGGCAAGCCAAGCTCAGCTATGTTCCGGATCGCTTTTCCCGCTTTTTTGGGTCCAGGCTAAAAGGAGATACAGTAGGGCGGTCAATGCCAGAAAACTGAGGACGAAAGCTGCAATGCGCCGGGGACGGGGGTTTAGCAGCATTTGCCAGATTATGGGCAGGCTATCCGCATGTTGCCAGCGGTCGCGATAGTAGCGTAGAACTTTGTCCTGTCTGATCTCTAATAACTTGCCCAGGAGCATTATATGACGCTGGTGATACATTCTTCCGGCTTTGGTTCCGTCCAGATTGTAGTAAGAATAGCCATGATAATCAAATTCCGGTAGTTTGGCAGTAAGGGCACAAAAGCCTTTATCAAAGAGCTCCTGAGCCAGAGGATTCTTGGTAAGTTCTTGATATTTGTGCAAATGCAATAGAGTACTCATCATCCCGCTGAGTGAAAAGTAGGGTGTTTCCGCTGGGTATTCCATAAACCAAATGCTGCTATCGGAAAGCGCTATGGAAAGATCCGCAACATCCGGATCCAGGCTGCGCAACATGTTTTCAGCGATGCCAAGTACTTCCAGATTCCGGTCCATGCCAGCGCGGTTTGCCAGGGCGTTCATACCTACGGACTGGGTGAGTGCGGATGCCCAGGGAGCCTTCTGATTGTACTTTGGATAATCGAAATCGTAGTATAGATAAGGGATGGAATCGCGAATAGATACCATATCCAGGAGTTTATCCGTAAGGGTGACAAAGTGTTCGGAACCTTCTCCCAGCAGGCGACGGTCATTTTCGTCCAGGGCTTCACTGGCGATGAAGAGGGCATTGTAGTGCTTTTCGCCGTCATTGTAGAGCTGCATTGGGATGTTCTGTTCATCCCGTACCGTCAATTGATTGAAGGGTCTACCGAAGATTGTGGCTGCCAGCTGTTCCGCCATACTGTATATCTTGGTTTCCGCCACTTGCCAGACTACGCTTACAAAGAGCAGGGATACCACGCAGGCTATAATAATGATGTATTTTTTGGGCATGACTTAGGTTCTTCTCCTTCTGATAATAAAGCTGGCGGCATATAATAGTGCTTGACATACAACTATCGTGGCGCCGGTGGGAAGATTTAAAGCAAAGGACAAGGCAAAACCTCCGAGAGCGGAGATAATGGCTACAATCACAGCAGTGATGATGGCTGTGTGCAGTCTTTGTACCAAATTGAAGGCGATCACGGCGGGCAGGATCAATTGTGCGGTTACTAGGATGATGCCGGCACTTTTTAAGTTGAAGACGATATTTGCCGCCAATAGCAGATAAAACACTTTGTCCACAGCATCCGTGCGGATGCGAAACACACCAGACATTTCCGCATTGTAGCTAAGGTAAAACAATTCTTTGTAAAAGAACATCACAAAAGCGATATTCAGAATATTCAGGATGCCCAGCGCCCACAGTTCATTGCCGGATATGAGCAGAACATTCCCAAAGAGGTAGCTGGAGAGGTCGAAGGTATAATTTCGGGAAAGAGAGATCAGAATGATACCCAAGGCCATGGAGAGGGAAAGAAAGATGGTGATGGTATTGGCTTCCTGGATCTTATGCTGTTTTGACAACCAAGAGATTCCCAGAGCAACGGCACACACAAAGATCAAGGCTCCCAGACTGAGGTTTATGCCGGTGATGATGGCGATGGCAATGCCGGCAAAAGCTATGTGGGATAATGCTTCTCCCAGATATGAGATACGGCGCAGTGTAACATAGGGAGCAAAGACCGCAAGGGATATACCGCTCAGTAAAGCTCCGAAGAGCGCATTCAAGAGAAATCCCGGCATCAATAGTCCTTTTCTATCAGGCGCACAGTGTCGCCAAAGGTTTTGTGGATGATTTCCGCATTCACCAGTTCAGAGTGATTGTGGTAGTGCAGACGGTGATTCAGGCAGATCAGGTAGTTGCAATATTCGCTGAGCGTATGCAGGTCGTGAGAGATGGTTATCACGGTCTTGCCGCTATCATTTAGCTTTTTCAGCAGTTCAAAAAAACTGCTTACGCCACTGCGGTCTATACCGGCTTCAGGTTCGTCCAGGATGAGGTACTTACTATCGGAAAGTATTGCGCGGGATAGTAATACACGTTGGAATTCGCCTCCGCTGAGGCTTCCGATCCGGGAAGAGGCTTTTGTATCGATGCCGCATTGCCGCATGGCATCCATTGCTTTTTGCTTGTGTTCTTTGCCGCATCTCCTGCCCCATCCCAAGGTTCCAGCAATGCCCATCAGAGAGATGTCCAGAGCGGTAGCGGGAAAGCTGCGGTCGTATTCTTCGCGTTGAGGTAGATAGCCGAAGCCATTGTTTTTCAGCCAGTTATCTCTGGGGATACCGTCTATGCTGATGCTGCCTTCCTGGATATCCAACAAGCCTAGAATCAGTTTGATGAGGGTGGATTTTCCGGCTCCGTTGGGGCCGATGATGGCGGCGAATACTCCATCCGGGATTTGGAGATTGATGTCTTCCAGAATGCTTTTGCCGCCGAGGCTGAACTGCAGGTCGCTTACTTGGATCATGTATAGCTCTTGGATACTATAGGATGGCTCATCAGAATGCCTGTTTCATGGCATCCCAATTTTTCAGGATCAGTTCTGTGATGGTGGTAGCCTCGAAAGTGCTACCGATGGGATCCAGCGTGCCGATCTGCAGCTTGTATTCTTTGGCTAAAACTTCTGCGGATTTGGGATCCTGTTGGGGCTCCACAAATATGCGGCGCACACCGTGGTTGCGGATCTTTGTGCCCAGTTCAAGCAGTTCGCGAGGAGAGGGTTCTTTGCCCGGTGAGCTTTGCACCCAGCCCAGATACCGGATATCGTAATCGCGGCAGAAGTAATGGAAGCTATTGTGATATGTAATCAAGGCAGGCTCGTTGTATGTTTTGCGCTCGGTTCTGATCAGTTCATCAGCTGCGCTCAGTTCGCGGAAGATTTCATCGTAATTGTGATTGATTAGCGGCACAAAATCGGTGAAGCGGGAACAAAGCTCTGTTTTTAGCTTTGTACTGAGCTTCATCATCATCTGCGGTGATGTCCAGAGATGAGGGTCTGTAGCCAGATGATCATGGTGATGCTCCCCGTCGTGGTTGTGTTGATGCATCAGTTGTTCACGCACTTGCTGCAGAGAATCCAAGGCGATCAAATCGCTGAGTAATAAAGAACAGTCGAGCAGTTTATCGGAAGCTTTGTCCAGGCTTTGTTTCATCATCTCTTCCAGTCCCATGCCGTTGATCACGATCAGTTCAGCTTTGTGAAGGTCTTTCAGATGAGAAGGCTGAGGGCTGAAGGAATGCACCGAGGCATTGGGCGGGATCATGCTTCTCACTTCGACAGCATCACCCACCATTTGCTTTAGCAGCAATTCGTAGGGATAGATGGATGTAAGGATCAAAGGCTTGGTCTCTGTCTTTTTTTGATCGATGGGAGCTTTGCAGGCACCCAGGATAAATAGCAAGAGGATTAGGAAATAGGCTGCTTTTTTCATAATTTCTCCTTGAAAAAGCTCATCCGGGATCTATCGCAGAATCCGGAAAAGCTAAATGAGAATAGGATTACTCCATATTCCTGATAAGGTTTGTGAGTAAACGCACGCCCACACCGGTAGCTCCGGCAATCTCTCCACCGGCTGCTTTGTCTCTTGTGGCGGTGCCGGCGATGTCTATGTGGATCCATGGTTTATTCTGAACAAATTCCTGGATAAAGAGGGCTGCTGTGATGCATCCTGCCAGAGGTCCGCCGATGTTTTTGAGGTCTGCAACGTCGGATTTGAGCAGCTCTTTATAATCTTCATGCAGAGGCATGCGCCAGATTTTCTCCCCGCAAGCTTCGGAGGCTTTGGATAGCATTTCATACCAGGCATCATCGTTGCTCAATACAGCGGAAAAGTCCTTTCCCAATGCAGCTACCGCTGCTCCGGTGAGGGTAGCGATATCTAGAACACAATCCACCTTTTCTTTCTCCAGAGCATAATGGATGGCGTCGATAAGGGTCAATCTGCCTTCGGCATCGGTATTGTGTACTTCAATGGTTTTGCCTGCCATAGAGGTAATGATGTCACCTGGACGATAGGCGTTTGAGCCGATCATGTTTTCCGCAGCGCCGATCACGCCCAAAACGTTCACTTTCAGTTTCAGGGTAGCGATGGCCGCCAAGGTACCTATCACTGCCGCTGCACCGCTCATATCGCTTTTCATGCTGACCATGCTGGGTCCCGGTTTCAGGCTGTATCCGCCGGAATCGAAGGTGAGGCCTTTACCTACCAGGGCTACGGTGTGATGCTTTTTGTCCGGATTGCCGTTGTATCGCATCAGGATCAGTTTGGGTTCGGTTTTAGAGCCTTTGCCCACAGAGAGCAGGGCGTCCATTTTCAGGCGTCTCAGCTTGTCCATGGAGTAGATATCGATGGGGAAGCCATATTGCAGAGCAGCTTTTTTAGCATAGTCGGCAAGGCTTTCCGGGTTCATTACATTGGGGGGTTCGTTCACCAGATCACGGGCGAGATTTGTAGTTTCGGCGTAGATTCTGCCTTCCAGAATTCCGCTATTTAAGTGTCGGTTGGTTTTGGCAAAAAAGATGAGGTGGATGCTTTCGATCTCGTAGTTTTTATGTTCGCTGAGATATTTGTGGAACCTGTATGCGTTCAGGATGGCGGTTTCAGCCAGGACATGCCCCAGAGTCATCTCCGGCAGTGTGGGTTCAAAGCCAAACATCAGGTACACTTGATCGGCTTTCATGCGGTTTGCTTCGCACCAGCAAAGCGAGAAGATCTTCCTTAGAATGGATGCATCCAGCTTCGTCTTGTCTCCTGCTCCGGCCACAATCACGTTTTGCGGCTTTTTGCCGATCATCCGGTTAAAACTGCGGATGGACGAGCTTTCGAAATGATAGTCCTCGGTATCAACGAAGTTTTCTATGGCTTCAATTGTATCTACATCCAACAGTTCCAGCTCCGATATCTTCGCGTTTTCTTCATGAATTATTATCAGGGTTTCGATATATTCCGGGATCTTACGGCAAACATCGATTTTCATTATGTCTCCTTAATCTATATGAATTCTTAAAAGTCTTCCGAAAGGCTGAGGTAGATCTGAGGCTTGCTGATGTGGGAGAAATCCGTAAGCCAAGCAACATCCATCTTCAGTACAAAATATCCGAGATTGAATCTGGGGCCAAAACCGTAACCAAGCTTGATGTCTTCCAGTTTGCCGTCGATGACTCCCCGGAAATGCTTGTCTTTATCCCACACCGCACCAGTATCTACATAGGCGGAACCGCGGATATTGCCCAAAGTGATGGGCAAGGGAAATGCCATGGCCAGATAATCAACAAGCGGGAAGCGTAATTCCACGGTGGCCAATGCCTTTTTGCGGTCTGCCAGATTGTAATCCAGCGCACGTACGCCATAGTATCCGCCCAGAGTAAAATAATCAGGATCGTCGCCGGTGCTGATACCAGCATTTAAGCGCAAAGCAAGTGAGTATCTGCGGCTAAAGAGAGTGTAGCTACGCAGATCCACATAGTTTGTGAAGTAATTGATATCTTTCTGGGCAAAGCTCTTGCTGATGCTGTAGATACCTTTGAAGCCCAATAGCGGCCCGGTGGCACCATACAGTGCGTTGTCGTAAACCAGGTTTATTCCAGGTGCATAAGCGAGGGTATTGGCTTTGTCCACATCGTTTTCCCAGTCTTCACCGGAGATGTCCAGGCTGATGAGTTTGTCCCAGTGTGTATCATATTCGAACAGCATGTTTTCCAGTTCGATGCGGGAAAAGCGGCTGAAGGGATAGCGCAGCAGAGTGTATATACCGGTTTGTCTTTGACGCAAGCGATAGTATTGATCTCCCTGGGGCATGATGTAACGGTAGTAGGCCTCGTCGTAGAGGTTGTAAACTCCTATGCCATAATCCAATCTCTGTTTCAGATACAGGTATGAAAGTACGAGATTGGTATTCTCCAGTTTATCGGCAATCCCGATACTGATGCCGATACCATGATCGCCCATCAGATCGCTAAGACCCAATTCCACATTGCCGAAAGCGCCATAGCTGGAACTGTATGCCACTCCGCCCCAAAAGGTATCCAAAGCGAATTTGGGTCTGTAGTTCTTGATTTCTGGGGGATTGCTATGAGTTTCTTCAGGACGCTCATCCCAAGAGAAATTTGTGGAGATCAGGCTACTATCCGGAATCACGGGCTCGTATCCGCTTATAAAGGGACGCCGGGAGTCTGTATTCTGGTGTGGTTTGGAATTGCGGGGGATCTTTACTTTGTCCCGCAGGCCGTATTTGTCCAGTTCATTAAAATCTATGCGGTCCAGCAAGTCATGATCTTTATCATAGAGCTTTGGCGCTGGAAAGTCCGAGTATTCGAGGTCCTCCGGCAATCCGCTCTCAAAATAGATATCCCAGGCACCATTAAAGTAGTTTGACATCAGCATGTAATTTCCGTCGGCGGAGATATCCGCACCATAGACTCCGGAAAGCACATTGCTAAGTGTTGCAATTTGCATGGTATTTAGATCGATTATTTCCAGATTTGTGATGTCGTTGCGAGCGGAAACAAAGACCAGTTTGTTTCCTCCGTCGCTGTAAAAGGGTTGACTGCAGTTGAAGGGCAGGCTGGTGATCTGGAGCAGTTGATCGTTGTCCAAGTGGTATTCAAAGATATCGGAGCTGTAGTTGGCGAAAAAGCCGTAGCGGCGGGACTCTGGTATCTCATCCCGCTGAGAGCTGAAGACTACTTTGCTGCCATCCGGGCTGAAGCGGGGCTGAGTATCGAAAAAACTGTCGTTCGTAAGCCGGTGCAATTGCTTGCTTTTGATGTTATAGACAAAGATATCGGTCTGCATATTGTGCTGGCCGCTGAGTACAATACTTTGCCCATCCGGAGCTACATCCAGTTCAAAGATCGCGCGCAGTTCGGGGATCTCTATCGTGCTGGTGATCTTGCCATTATCTGCATCCAGGATGTGAATGCGGTCACCACTCGCAGTTTTGGTATTGAAGGCCAGATGTTTGCCGTCCGGGAACCAGCTGAGATTTGTGCGCATATAGTAAAATTCTTCCATCTTACCGTTGCGTTCACCGGTTATCAATTTGCGTGGACTGGCGAATCCGTGGGTTCCTGCCACCCAAATGCTGTATCTGGCACCGGCATCGGAGAAATAAGCGTAGCGGCTGCCATCGGGGCTGAAACGCGGAGAGAAATTGAAGTAAGAGCCTTCTTCCTTGCTCTTGGTGCGCTTTTCATACTCTTCCACAGGGATCTTGTGCTTGGTTATCAAAGGATAGTAATCACGCTTCAATTGAAACTTCCAGCGCGATTGCAAGTCCGCAAACTTGACACCGAATACACGTTTGGTGGCCTCTTCCGTGTCGTTCATGGTCCTTAGCGAGTAGAAGTATTCACTTACCTTTTCTCTGCCGTAAGTATCTGCTATATATGTGATAAAGCTTTCTCCGAGGCGGTAGGCAAGATAGCCATCGATATTATCCAAACGGGGAAGATTGTCGTTTACCACCATATCCAGGATGAACATGTTGTTGTATTCATCCTCGCCGCCGATGGAGAGAAACTCCGGCAATCCCTCAGAAAACCAGAATGGGAAAGAGCTGGGTCTCAGAGAATCCAGTGTGTTTGTAATCCGTTTGTCCAGAGCGTTTATATAGGCATGGGTCAGCTCGTGTGCCAGTAGTTCTTCCAGATTGCTGTAGCTGCCGTCAAAAGGCACCACCACGCGGTTTCTGAGGCTTTCTGTGAATCCGCCCACACCTTCGGTTAGCAGGGGATAGATGATGTTTGTAACTTGAAAATCGCTCTTTGTGCTGTAAAACACTATGGGGATTCTGGTTAATACCGGATACTTCAGATCCGCTTTCAGGTAATAATAGATATCTTCCGCCATCAAAGCTGCAGTCTTGCCGAAATCATCCTCATTCTTGGGAAAATAGATGTCGAAGTGCATGGTTTTCAGCACAGCCCAATCCTGCGGGACGGCATTAACCTTGTTCTGACCGAAGTTCACTGCCTGCAGCAGAACCCACGAAAGGAGGATCAACACAAAAAGTGGCTTTTTCATATAATTCCTAAAACAATGAGAATTTGATGTATTTACGGGGATTCTTCTTGATGTCACCGATCAGTTCATCCAAACTCTGGATGGATTGCATCAGTTTGTTATAAAGATCATCTTCGCTTAGCAGTTTACCGGCACTGCCACTGCCCTCGGATAACGCTTTTGCCTGACGGTTCAGATTTGCAGAAAGCACGCGCAGACTATCCAGAGTGCTGTTTACTTTACCCATGGTTTCCGGGGCCATGGCCAGAGTGTTTTGCAGAGGTTCACTGCTTTCGGATACCAGTCTGTTTGCCTGCCAGGTGAGGCTGTCCACTTTGCCGATTACTCCGGAAAGCTCTGTTTTCAGCTCTTCAATGCTGTGTTTGGCACTTCTCACGGTACCGTCGGCATTGCGGACAAGGGATTGTCCCAGATCCAGCAGTCCGCCATCGGAATCTATGTCTGCCATGATCTTATCCAGTTTACTCAGCATATGCCCTGCTTGGGTAATCATGGACATCAGGCTGATGGATTTTTCACCACGTTGTTGGTATGCCAGATCCAAGTATTTATCGGAGTTCACCGGCATAATATTCATGCTTTTGCTGCCCATCAGACTGTCTTCGATGTAAAACCGGCTGCCGGCAGGGATGCGGATATCCCTGTCGATCTTGCCGCTTACCAAGATGCCGTCCTTGTGCAATTGCACACTCTTCACTCTGCCTGCTTCCATCCCGCGGAACATTATTTTATCTCCGGTTTCCAATCCCATCACATCCGTAAATACTACCTGCAGTACCTGTTGCTTCTTCATGGTGATTCGGTTTGAAAGCCATAAATAGCCAAACAGCAGGATCAATAAGATTATCACGGTCCAGACGCCGGTTTTAATGCGTGTGCTGCGTAAGTGCTGATAAAACTTTGCCACAGAGCCGCCTTCTTTATGTTTTCAGTTTTTTCTTCTCTGCTGCCGGGAAGAGTATGTTGTTCAGGATCAACCGGTATCCCGGAGAGTTCTTGTGCAGATCCAGTATGGTCTCTGGATCCCCTACCATGTGCTGATAGTCTTCGGGATCATGACCGCCATAAAAGGTGAAAGTGCCTTTTCCCAGATTGCCGTGAATGTACTTTACATCGTTTTGCTGCGGTACTTCAGCCAGAATTATTACGTTTTTCTTCACTTTATCACGGAAGAAAGAGGTGGTCTGACCCATAAAGCCGTCGATGATGTTGCTGTGATTTTGAGTGAGCATGGTGGGCACGGGATCGTATTTGGCAGAGAAATCGAAGAGCTGAAAATAGTCGCCTTCAGCGCCACGTAGCTTGCTGTAGTCGCTGGCATCGATGTCGGAAAACTCATACTCAAAGGGGCTTGTTTTCAACTTGAAGCCTTCAAAGGCAAAGCAGCGCTCATAATCCAAACGATCCAGGTAATCTGCCTCGATGCCGTCGCCGTCGATAAGCACATCCACCACGTCTATCCCTCTGGCGGCCAATGCGATGTCGATGGTATCTACCGCTCCGCACATGGCAAAAAGAAAACCACCTGAGGTCACAAATTCCCTTATTTTCATGGCGATGTCGTGCTTCAACTGCCATACCTTACGATATCCGTGTTTGGCTGCCATTGCTTCGTTTACACGCACATCGGTCTGATACCACTCCGTGTGGCGATAGGAGCTATAGAACTTGCCATATTGTCCGGTGAAATCCTCGTGATGCAGATGCAGCCAATCGTAATCAGCCAATTTACCGCTGAGAACCTCGTCGTCCCAAAGCCGGTCATAATCGATCTCAGCATATTCCAGGGCCATGCTCACCGCATCGTCCCAAGGTAGAGTGTTGGGGGGAATATACACTGCTATTTTGGGCTCTTTCTCCAGAGTTACGGCTTCCATGTTGGCTTCCTGAATCTCTTGATAGATAGCGGCTACTTCAGCAGAAGAGATGCTTTCAAAACGCACCCCGCGGATGTTGCAGATAGCGATGATTTCCGGAGCGCTTTGGAGTAGGAAACTGCCGCCACGGTAGTTCAGTAGCCATTTCACGGTCATCTGCTCCTTTAAGGCTTCAAAGGCCACGCCATAAGCCTTGAGGTGGTTGCTCTGTCTGCTATCCATCGGGATCAGAATTTCAGCGCATAAAGCTTGTACCAATAAGGACAGTGATAGCAGAAGAACAGCTATTCTAAGTGCTTTTATTGGATAATGCATCAGTCGAACTAATCTCCTATCTATCAATTTTGGCAACCAATATACCAATGGTTTTTGCCATTTTCCTGCGTAAGCATGGATAGTGTCAAGTAAAATCTGTTTTTAGCTCTATTGAAGGGACTTTTAGCGGTATCAGTAAACAGATGATTCATCCACCAATGGGCTCAGGGGGAAAATCTGGCAGTTCCAGGCCAAATTCATGAAATAATGCCTTTGCTTGTTCCAATTTGCCCGCAGCCACGATTTTACCGACTTCTCTTTGGATGGCACGTGCGCTCAGCCTACTTGTTTGCTGGGCGTATTTACGCATGGCAGTCTTGCTCTCAGCTCCGATCTCAAAGCCCAGAACAGCGGAGAAACGCAGGGCTCGGATGATGCGCAGGAGGTCTTCCGCAAACACTTTATCCGGCTCCCGAATGCTATTGATCATGCCTTGTTCCAGGTCTTGCCTGCCTCTGCCGCAGGGATCGGATATCTCCGAAGAAAAAAGCTCTAGATAGAGTGCATTGATGCAAAAATCACGCCGGTAGACATCATCCCGGATAGAGCTGAAAGTGATCCTGGGATATCGGCGTCCAGGGCGATACACTTCCTTACGGGTCTGGACAAAATCCAGTTTAGTCCCCATTGTTTCCATCTTGGCAGTGCCAAACTTGGGAAAGGTTTCATAATAATCGGGATGCCAGCGATGACTGAGGTAAGCTCCCAGCTTCAATCCGCCATAAGGCATCTCCACCACCAGGTCGAAGTCATCAAAATCCTGCCTGCCCAAAAGATGATCTCTCACCACTCCGCCCACGATATAGCATTTTCCTTCAAAGGTAGTGCCCTCTAGAGTGCTACGCATCAGGGAGAGAAACTCGGCAAGTGTCATAGAAGCTCCGTTATAACGGCGTTTGAGATGAAGAACGCATCGGGCAGCAAGCGTAATCCGGAAGCATCCAGATGGATAAATCCCAGTTCTTCCAGTTTTCTGATTCCATGTTCCCGGCCTTTTGTAAAGCATTTGCCAAAGCGGGCTTGGTATTCGGCATAATCCAAGCCTTTTACGAGGCGCAACCGCATCATTATATAGTCGCTCTCTTCCTGGGCAGATTCATCGGTATCGCCGCCGGTTCTGCCTGAAGCGATATATTGGCTGTAGAGCTTGAGATCGGCGGGATTCTGATAGCGTCTGCCCTTGTAATATCCGGAAGCAGATGCTCCCCAGGCGAGGCATTCCCGAGATTCCCAGTATAGCAGATTGTGGCGGGATTCCCGGCCGGGCAGGGCAAAGTTCGAAATCTCATATTGGATAAAGCCGTGTTCCTCAAGCAAATCCCGGATTAGCTGATATTGACGGTTGCTTTCATCGTCATCGGGCAGGAGGGGAATATCGGCTGCCAGGGGACAGTCCTCTGCCAATTCCAGCAGGTAGCAGGAGATGTGCTCAAAGGGTATGTCCAGCAGGCGGCTCAAGCTTTCACACACTTTCTTGTTATGGCTATTGGGCAGACCGTAGATGAAATCCGCAGAGATATTGGTGAATCCGGCATCCCGCAGGATTTGTAGTTTTTGGGGGATGTCTGCGGCTCGATGCCTGCGACCGAGGTAGAGCAGATCATCATCCAACATGGATTGCACTCCTAAAGACAGTCTGTTTACGGGAGTATCTGCCAGTTCACTAGCAAAAGACTTGGTGACCTGGATGGGATTCAGCTCCATGGTAATCTCTGCTCCTGGAAGCAGTTCCAAGCTATTCACAATAGTTCTAATCTGTTGTGCAGAGAGCAGCGAAGGAGTGCCACCGCCAAAGTAAATGGAACTTAGCGGCGGGATGCCATTTTGTCGCCACAGCTCCTTCTCTCGCAGCAGAGTGGCAAAGTAGTCGTCAAAATCCTTACGATTATAGTTATCGGCAAAGAAGCTGCAATATGGGCAGCGGCTCAGGCACCAAGGGATGTGAATATAAAGCCCTAGTGTCATGTCAGGTTTGAAGGGGCAATCTCCGTATTGCCACAGCGACCGAAGGGAACTTTAGAATCATGCTCCTCATTCCCTTTGTTCGATCCAGTGTTGAAGCTGATATCAAGGTGTTATCATCCTGTGCTCACCCGATGATAACCCGATGATATCAGGTTCAAGTATCGATAATCCCAGGAGGAATGAAGCTTCTGAATCATCGGCAGAAGTATCAGGGAGATTGGAGTTTGGCAGCGCAACATCAAAACAACATTCATGCCTGTACGAGTCACTAGCGAGCCAGTCTGAATATCCTGTTCCACCGGATGTGGGGTGTGTCGTATAGTTTGTTGTATTCTATGCCTTTGGACCAGAAAATCAGCCAGGGAGACCCGGTGATATCGGTGCGGTCCAAAAAGCCCCAATAGCGGCTGTCTTCGCTCACATCGCGGTTGTCTCCCATTACAAAGTATTTGCCTTCCGGCACTTTGATGGGGCCGAACCAATCGCGGTTGAAGCGGGTATTGGCAGCGCTGGAATCTGCATCTACGCGATAGAGATCATACCAATTTGAATAGCTGACGGGATCCATCAAACCGGGCTTGAAGGTGCGTTCTGTAACCACTCGGGGAGCTTGCGGCGGGCTGGGATACGCCTCGCCGTAGCACTCGTAGCCGCGGTTGAATTCTTCTCCATTGATATATACTATCTTGTCGCGGATTTCGATGGTGTCTCCGGGCATGCCGATCACACGCTTCACTATGTTCTTGCGGGCGTAGTAAGTGATGTGGAAAGCAGTTAAGGGAAAGCGCGAGAAGGATTGGGTTTTGTTGATGTAGATCGGATGGAAGATCTTGATGAATTGATCCTTGTAATCGGGGTGTTCAGGCGTGTTTTCTTCGATCTTGGGATAGCGGAAAGTTACGATGTCTTCCCGCTTGGGGTCGGTAAAGTAGTACTTCAGCTTGTTTGCTACCAGAAAGTCTCCGGTCAATAGAGTCTTTTCCATCGATGAAGAGGGGATCATAAAGTTCTGGAAAGTGTAGTTGCGTATGATCATAGCTACTACAAAGGCAAAGAGGATGGCTTCGGCCCAGTCCTGGAACTGTGGTTTGCGTTTGTGGAACTTTCGATCGGTTGGCAGAGGGCTGCGGCTGGGCATTTTAGCCAGATTTTCGCGGTTGTTCTTTACTATTTTCATGCGTTCTTTCATGCTTAATATATCCTTAATCTCTGATTTCGGCAGAAATGCTGTTTGCGCCTGACGTAGAGCCTGGCTTGGTTTTATAATGATAATAAGCGCCGATTATAACGGCCAGGATGGTGATCAGGATGCCGGCCAAACTCAGTTTGGTACCTATGCTGTAACTACTGGGTGCCATTACGAGCTGCAGTTTGTGTGTTCCTGCCGGCACTTTCAGTGCGCGCAGAATGTGATTGGCGGGGTATATGGGGATTTCGATGCCGTCGACGTATGCTTTCCAGCCCCCTGGGTAATAGACTTCGCTTAGAACCAGTAGAGCATCGGTATCGGAGGAGTATTCATAGGCCAATTCGTGCAATTCTGCTTTGATCTGGCTTACTTTTGCACTCTCCGGAGCACTAATCCCTTCTATAACCTCTTCCACAATGGCGGTGGAGGCGGGGTCAAAGCTTTCATCACGCAGTATCCGGAGGCGATCCTCGGCTGATTCGGCCAGGATGGTGTCCTGCGCAAACCATGCTCTGGGCAGGGCTTTCAAATTCCGGTAGATGGATACTCTGCCGTTATTGAATACGGGCTGAATGTTTTGCAGTAAATAGGCATTGGGCAGGGAATCCGGCACGATGATGTACTTGGTGGACAACATATCCAATACGGGAGTGGAGAGTTCCACCGGCTGCTCCTGATAAACTCCCTTCAGATAGCGCAAAAATTCGCCATCAGCATCGCGGCTACCATTTATAATTGGCAGGATGTCGTCATAGCGCTTCAACTTTGCCGCAGAATAGCCGTCTATGGTCTGGTGATAATATGCCCATTCCCCGGCACTGCGGATTTGATTGGTGTTGAAGGGATAGATGCGGAAGTTATCTTGGTCTTGCTTCAAAAACGCATCGTAGTCCTGCATACGGAAAGTGCTTTTGCGCATTTCGACGGGATGCAGATCCTTGAGGTGCTTGCCGGTATATACCCAGAGATCAATAAAGGTGATGATCGTGATGAGCATGATGAAGGTGAAGGCTTTCAGTTTGTTGATGCTCTTCAGATAAGCCAGACCGAGGCTTACTGCCAGCAGCATCAACGCCAGTATCCCGCTCTTTACCAGTATTTCCTGCCGTGTCATGATGAGGTTTAACAACTGGTTTTGGGCATTGGCTTCAGCATAACGCATCTGCTCCAGCGCTGTAGTGTAGGGCAGGTTTGCAAATACAGACTTGGCAAACAGCAGCCAGAGCAGGAAGATGAAGCCAAACACCCAGAACAGGCGCAGATACCGCTTTTGCCATTGGGTATCGCCGCTGTGTTCCAGCACATCCTTCAAACCCAATGCACCAAGGATTACGGCATTGAATTGCACGATGGTGAGTGTCATCGAAGGCACACGGAATTTATTGAAATAGGGCAGATAGTTCAAAAAGAGGTCGGATAGCCCGGGAGTGGCGCTGCCAAAGCTCATCAGGGTAAAGATGGCACTGGATATCCACAGAAACAGCGCCAGAGTTCTGCGTTTGCCCCACAGAGCCAATGCTCCGAAGGCCAGCACGACTATGCCAAAGTAGTTATATACCTGAGTGAAAGGCATATAGCCCCAATATGTCTGATTGATGCCGCCCCAGAAATCCGGGATGATGAAGCCGATGATCTCTTTGGGATGGAAGCTCCAGCCTTGTGCGTAGGCTTTATCCAATCCTCCGGAACTGCCACGCTGGGTATATTTGCTGTATTCCATCGTGCTCAGATAGGGGTTCATCACCGCCAGAGCAGTCAAACCAAAAGCTAGGATCAAGAGCAGTGTCCAGATGCCAAAGCGCTTCAGGTTTTTCTGGCGGATGGCAACGATGCCTTGATATATCCAGTACATTGCAATCAGAAGATACAGGTAATAGGTGATCTGAGGATGGTTTTCCCGCAGTTGTGTAATCAAGAATGTGGCACTGAGGCCTACAGAGAGCAGACTGGGTTTTGCCCGCAGATACATGATTGCCCACATCACCCAGGGTACATACATCATGGCCCGGAACTTTGTGTTGTGCCCAATCTCCAAAAGACCTGCCCAATGGCAACTGAAGATGAAGGCAACGGCGCCGAAGAATGCGATAGTAGGATCCAGCTTCAGATGCAGCAGCAGCACAAACATGCCCAAGCCGCCTACTATCAGCAGAAAGATGCGCCAGTTTATTACTTTGTCCGTAATCTTGGTGATGCTCTCCAGAAAAGGATAACGGTTTGGGAATGATATCATGTAGGATGGCATTCCCGAAAACATACTCTGAGTCCACAGCGCTCTATCTTTGTGTTCGGCATTGTATTCCACAATGCTCTGAGCTGCCCCGCGCCACTGATTGATGTCGCTGGCCTGAGGTTCCAGATGCTGGTATGAGACCGGGAAGTAGAGCAAGCTCACAAAAAGGAAGATTATCGCCGCCAGGATCCAGCTCAGGTACTTGGGATTGACAATGGCCATAGCAGCCTTATGTTTACCAGGAGAAGTACTCTGGGGTGCTTTAATGCCTTTTGCCGGCTTTATTTTTGGGTTGACTTTTTTCTGGCTCATGAAAACCTCTGTTCAAACCGATATTTGCATCCAGCTTATTTTGAACGCCTCTATCGGTCAAGCAAAAACAAAAGGACAAGTGATGATCTTCGAGTACAAAAAGAAAATCTATGGTTATGAATGCGATATCTATAGTCATTTGAACAACGCCAACTATCTGATGTTGTTGGAAGCTGCGCGCAGTGAAGCCATGGAAGTGATGGATACTCCCCTCGCAAAGCTCTTGCAGATGGGCATTCAGTTCTTTGTACTGCGCTATGAATTGGATTATCTGAAAGCGGTGGAATTGGAGGACACGGTTCTGGTTCGGAGCTGGTTCTACAGCACAAACCGGATCAAGGGCTTATGGCAGCAGGAAATCTACAACTCCCGCGGGGATCTCTGTTTCGTGGCGCATCTCACGGTGGTCTATGCCCAAAACGGTAAAGCGAAGCGCTTGCCCCCGGAGATATCCGATCACTTCCTCAAATACGTCCATTTGGAAAGCTAACCACTGCCAAACAGCATCCCAAATACAGCTGCGCTGATAAGCATGGTAAAGGGATTCAGCTTAAAGCGCCAGGTGGCAACAAAGCACACCGTAAAGATCCCGATTGAATACCAATCCTGCACGGCATTGCCCATGATCATTATCAATGCCGCGGCAATCAGCCCTACGGACAGCAGACGCAGCCTGCGGAAGATCTGCTGAAACCACGGTAACTTCTTTAGTTTCAGATAGCTTACGGTGATGATCAGCATGATGATCAACGAGGGCAATATCACTCCAAAAGTGCAGATCAGAGAACCTATGATCCCTGCTTTTTGATAGCCGATAAAGGTAGCTGCATTGATCGCGATAGGCCCCGGTGTCATCTGCGAGATCGCCACCACCTGCATAAATTCCGCCTCAGTAATCCAGGCGTTGCTTATTACCACCTCTTGCCGGATCATCGCTAATATGGCATAGCCCCCACCAAAGCTGAACAGTCCGATCTTGAAGAAAGTGATAAGCATTTGTAGCAGGATCATTTGTGCGCCTCATATACAGCATAAACGATGGTGAGCAGGATCAGATATACTGGAGACACATTCAGTACACCTACTAAAATCGCTACGGAAAGGGGAAACCAGGCATTCTTCCACACAAGTCCGCTTTTCTGTGCCATCTGGATGAGGGGGACGGCGATGAGTGCCACCACCGCAGGATTAAGTGCGGTAAATGCCCGCTTCACCAATGCCTGATCTGTGTATTGACGGAACAGCATGGCAATAATGATGATCGACACGGTGGAAGGCAATATAGTTCCCAATAGCGCCATCAGCATTCCCAATTTTCCCCGCACATGATACCCCGTATAAATGCTTATATTCACGGCGATTGGGCCAGGGCAGCTCTGAGCCGCCGCCAAGCCGTCCAAAAAATCGTCTTCCGTGATCCAACCATGCCGGGAGCATACTTCCCGCTTGATCAGCGGGATCATGGCGTAACCTCCGCCAATGGTGAACGCACCTATCTTCAAAAAGGTTAGAAAGATCCTCCACAGCATACTACAGACTTTCCCGGATAAGCTCAACTAAGGCAGAGAGCAACTGCTCTTCAGGGACTTTCTTGATGATCTCCCCACGCGCAAAGACCAGCCCTTCCTTGTTGCCTCCGGCGATGCCAAAATCTGCTTCCCGAGCCTCTCCGGGACCGTTTACCGCACAGCCCATCACGGCTATGCACAGTTCCAGGTCCCTGAATTCCTCCAGAGCCTGCTCAACTTTCTGCGCCAAACCGATGAGGTCAATGCGAGTGCGCCCGCAGGTGGGGCAGGATACTATCTGCAAGCCCTTTCTAATGCCCAATCCGATCAGGATTTGCCGCGCTACATATACCTCTTTCACCGGATCATCGGTGAGGGATACCCTTATGGTGTCTCCGATGCCCTCTTCCAACAGGATGCCCAGTCCGATGGCGCTTTTGATGCTGCCGGACAAGGCGGTTCCGGCTTCGGTGACGCCCAGGTGCAGGGGGTAGTCGCAGCGTTTACTCAGTTCCCGGTAGCTGGCGAGCATCAGCGGGATATTGGATGCTTTCGCTGAGATCTTGATATCGTAGAAACCCAGCTTTTCCAGGATGTTTACGTGGCTTAGCGCCGCTTCCATCATCGCTGTGCTGCCATGTCCATATCGGGACAAGAGATCCTTGGGCAGCGAACCGCTGTTTACTCCGATGCGAATGGGGATACCATGGTTTTTTGCCGCTGCGGCCAAGCTTTTCACCCCGCTTTCGGAACCAATGTTGCCGGGATTGATGCGCAGTCCGTCGATACCATTTTCTATGGCTGCAATTGCCAGTTTGTGATCGAAGTGAATATCCGCTACCATCGGCACCTGAAAGTCCTTCTTGATCTCCCTGATAGCTGCAGCGTCTTCCATATCCATCACGGAAAAGCGGATGATCTCGCAGCCTGCTGAAACCAGGCGCTTGATCTGATTGCGAACCGCAGGAACATTGGCTGTTTTTACATTCAGCATGCTTTGGATGGAAATGGGGGCATCTGAGCCTATCCGTATATTTCCCAGTTTAATGGTGCGTGTATTACGTCTCGAAATCGGTGTCATCCGGCGTTTCTATCTCCTGTTCAGTTTTTGATGGTGTCGAGGCTGTCTGCAATCGTAATCATCTCCAGGTGGTTTTCCGTAATGCTTTTGGGAACATCTGTTTGAATAACCGTCTTCGGCTTTGGTGTATAAAGTGCTTCGATTTTGGGAGAGTATGTTACCACAAAGCCGCCAAAGACGATGGAAACCATACTCATCAGTTTGATCAGGATATTCATGCAGGGGCCGGCAGTATCCTTGAAGGGATCACCCACCGTATCGCCCACGATCGTGGCTTTATGTACCGATGAACCGCTGCCGCCCTCCGCACCGGTTTCCACATACTTTTTGGCGTTGTCCCAAGCGCCGCCGGAATTGTTCATCATCACTGCGGTTACAAAACCGGTGGTGAGTCCGCCGATTAAGAGTCCTAAAACACCTGCTACTCCGAAGATCAGTCCCACTACTACAGGACTTGCTATACCGATGATGGCGGGCAATACCATCTGTTGCTGTGCACCGATGGTAGAGATTTTTACGCACTGGGCATAATCCGGCTTGGTCTTGCCTTGCAGGATGCCGGGAATGGTGGTAAACTGCCGGCGAACCTCTTTCACCATCAGCCCTGCGGCTTTACCAACCGCTTTGATGGTGAGTGCACTGAATACATAGACCACCATTGAGCCGATGAAAATACCCAGGAGGAACTTGGGATTGAGCGGATTTACCTGATAATATTCGATGAACTGACTCAGGCTGGCCAGAGGAGCTGCCACGGTCTCTGTGATCTTGCCGGAACCGATGGTCAACATCTGTACTTCACCCATTTTTTCACCTAGCATCACAAAGGCATCTCTCACCTTTTCCAGATATGCCGCCAACAGCGCCATAGCTGTAAGTGCGGCACTACCGATGGCAAATCCTTTGCCGATGGCAGCGGTGGTGTTTCCCACGGAATCTAGGCTGTCCGTGCGTTCCCGCACTTCTTTGGGCAGGTAAGACATTTGTGCATTGCCTCCGGCATTATCGGCGATAGGCCCAAAAGCGTCCATAGCCAGCGTGACGCCCAGAGTTGCCAACATGCCCACTGCTCCGAAACCGATGCCATACAGCCCTAGCTCGATGTGTTCAAAACCGCCTGAGAGTACAAAGGAAATCATAATCGCTGCGGAGATGATGATCACCGGCATGGCGGTGGACAGCATTCCCACGCTAAAACCTTCCAATATCACCGTAGCCGAGCCGTATTCGCCCTGTTTCGCTATATTGCGGGTAGCCTTGTATGAATGGGATGTCCACAGCTCTGTGGTGTATCCTATCAATACACCAGCCAAAAGACCTACTACACTGGAAATGAAGATGCCCAGATAGTACTCTTGCGGCAACAGTATCTTGCAGACAAAGAAAGAGGCGATTGCGATCAGGATGGAACTAAGATAAATGCTCTTGTTCAAAGCTGCCATCAGTTCCTTCATCCCGGCATTTTCCTTTGTGGATACGGCAAAGATGCCAAGAATAGATAGTAAAGCTCCTATGCCCGCCAAAATCAGCGGAGCGGAGATAAAATTGACCATAAATTCCTTCATGGCGGGATTGGTGACGGAGAGCCGTAAGACTGCGCTCATTCCCAATGCCGCCGTTGCAAGGATGCTGCCTGCATAAGATTCATACAGATCGGCGCCCATTCCCGCTACGTCACCCACATTGTCACCCACATTGTCGGCAATGGTTGCGGGGTTGCGGGGATCGTCTTCAGGAATGTCAGCTTCCACTTTGCCTACTAGATCGGCGCCCACATCCGCAGCTTTGGTATAGATACCACCGCCCAGACGGGCAAAGAGGGCCTGAGAGCTGGCGCCCATGCCAAATGAGAGCATCACTACGGCTATTTTCTCCAGACTATAACCCATAGTATTGAGCAGGAAAAACCAGAATGAGATATCCCACAAAGCCAGTCCCACCACTGTGAGACCCATCACACCCCCTGCGCGGTAGGCTACTTTCAGCCCTTTGTTCAAACTCTCAGAACATGCTTGAGCGGTGCGGCTGGAAGCCATAGTAGCCGTATTCATCCCGATAAACCCCGCCAATCCGCTCATGATGCCGCCGCTTAGAAAGCCCCATGGTATCATAGGATCCAGCACTTTCAGCCCATAGGCGGAGAACAGGAATATACCAAGGGCAATCAGGAAGAATAATCCCACGCCTTTATATTGTTGCAAAAGATAAGCGTAAGCTCCTTCGCGAACATAACCTGCAATCTCCTGCATACGAGCATTGCCAGGATTTGCAATCTTTACATTGTGATAGAAATAATAGGCAAAAAACAGTGCAGAAATGGCGCCAAGAGGGGCCAAATACCATATCAGCGGCAGATGCGGCATATATACCTCCATATTATTCGAGGGATAAATCACGTATTCACATGAAATCCCATGCACTTTCATTTTTATACGGACTTTTATTTTGTCAATTTCTTTTTTTGGAATGGCTTAAGCTGTCGGTCTTTACGTCCAGAACCAGAGTTCTATAGGTTCAGTATTTATAACATCAAAGGCCAGCTGATTCGAAGTCCCGGCAAAAGCTCCAATTCATCAGGCGATCACACTTTCCAATGGGACGGCAGAGATGATTCTGGTAAACAGGTAAGCGGCGGTATCTACTTTGTAGTGGTTGAAGCTGGTAGGAAAAAAGCAGGTAGTAGATTTTATATCTGAAATAAGCATTATGAGCGGATTGAACAGCATCAAATTGAGTGAATACAGATCCGGGTAAAGAAAGAGGGTAATTCCGTGCAATCTGCGTACTATTCAAGCAGTGCCGAAGCTGATATAAAGGCGTTATCATCCAGTGCTCACTCGATAATAACGGGATGATATCTGCTTTTAAACAGGATAATATAGAGAGGTAGAACGCTGTGGATTACCGCTTAAACAGCCGAAATGATTCAATATGAAGCTTCTGCAATATAAAAGTTTCAACATCAACTTCGAATATAGTATCGTATGACTACTAATCTTTGCTGCTATTTCCAGAAATATCAGCCCTGCAATTATCTGTATTTGAACAAAGAATGAATTTTTTGTTTGACAGAATCCATGAATTGCTTATACTCGGTCAAAAAGATAAGGGAGAGAAGCATGGAAAATACAAATCCCGAAGAGCTCAGTTTTGAAGAGGCTTTGAAAGCCTTGGAGGAGATCGTTGACCGGCTCTCGAATAATGCGACAAATCTTGATGAGATGCTACAGCTCTATGCCCGGGGAGTGGACTATCTCAAGCGCTGTCAAGCGAAGCTGGGTGAGGCGGAAGCCAAGATCAAGATCCTCAGCGAAGAACTCCCGGGTAAGGTTCAGGAGATGAATAATGGATCCTAAAGTACTCTTAAAAAAGGACATGAAAGAAAAACAGGAATTGGTGAATATCATCCTGGATCGTTATCTGCCCCGCAAGGACGAATACCCCAAGGATATACATAAAGCTCTCAGATACAGTACCTTTGCCGGTGGAAAACGCTTGCGCCCATATCTCACATTTCTGGCTTATCAACTCTATAAAGACGAATTGGATGCCATCGCTCCGGTTGCCGCTGCCATCGAGATGATCCACACCTACACGCTCATCCATGATGATCTGCCGGACATCGATGACGATGAATACCGTCGCGGCAAGAAATCCTGTCATGCCGTATTCGGAGAAGGTGTAGCGCTATTGGCAGGGGATTCTCTTTTGGTAAATGCCTTTGAACTGATTACCTATGCCGAGATCGACGATGCCCTGAAAGTGCAATTTGTGCGCGAATTGGCTCAGGAAGCGGGCATCAAAGGTGTGATCGCCGGACAGATGATGGATATCGATTCCGAGGGTAAGAATGTGGATAAAAAGACCCTGAACTTTATTCATAACAATAAAACTGCGAAGCTGATCAATGTGAGCCTGCGTTTTGGCGCCCTTGCCGCAAAAGCCAGTGCCAAAGACCTGGCCATTATCGAAGATTATGGCACCAAAATCGGTCTGGTCTTCCAGATTGTCGATGACCTGCTGGATATAGAAGGTAGCGAGGCAAAACTGGGTAAGAGCATTGGTAAAGACGAAGCTCAGGGCAAAGCTACTTTCCCTGCTATTTATGGTATCGAACAAAGCCGGCAGATGGCCATGGATCTTACCGCAAAGGCCAAAGAAAGCATCTCTCACTTTGGCGAACGCGGTTTGCGCCTGATGGTATTGGCGGATTATCTATTGAACCGCAAGTCATGAAAATCAGCTATCAAAAGCTGCATCCCGACGCCGTCGAACCCCGGCGGATGAGCAGCGGTGCCGCCGGATACGATCTCTATGCCTGCATCCCAGAAGACATCCTTCTGGAGCCTATTGAGCGGATAGCGGTGCCTACCGGTCTGGCGATCTCTCTGCCCGAAAACCATGAAGCGCAGATTCGCCCGCGCAGCGGTCTGGCTCTGAAGCTGGGGTTGAGTGTATTGAACGCTCCGGGAACCATCGATTCGGATTATCGGGGCGAGATCAGAGTGATCCTGATCAATCTGAGTAGAAAAACAGTAACGATTACGCCCGGTATGCGCATCGCCCAGATGGTCATACAGCGGGTGGAAAGCATAGAATTTGAGCAGTGTGAACGCCTGGACGAAACCCACAGAGCAGCGGGGGGATTTGGCTCCAGCGGACACTAAAAGGAACAGATAATGAACGATATAATCGATAGAATATTGCTGCTTAAAAAACAGCATAATGCACTGATTTTGGCGCATAACTATCAGGCTGTGGAAATCCAGGATTTGGCGGATTATCGCGGGGATTCACTGCAATTGGCAATGCTCTCGCGGGATCTGAAGAATCCCATGATCGTCTTTTGCGGCGTGAGATTCATGGCAGAAACTGCAGCCATTCTGAATGAAAGCTCCACAGTGCTCCTGCCCGTGCTGGACGCAGGATGCCCCATGGCGGACATGATAAGTGCGGACCAATTGCGGCAGTTCAAAGCCCAGCATCCCGGCAGTCCGGTGGTGTGTTATGTAAACAGCACGGTGGAAGTGAAAGCCGAAAGCGATATCTGCTGTACATCCTCCAATGCTGTGAAGGTGTTGCAATCACTGCCGGCGGATAAGGATATACTCTTTGTGCCGGATCGAAACCTGGGCTCCTGGGCAGCGCATCAGAGCGGGCGTAAGGTGATCACCTGGAACGGTTACTGTCCCACCCATCAATGGGGCTTTGGACTGGGAGACATCCGCAATCTGAAAACCAAGTATCCAGATTACGCACTGCTGGCGCATCCGGAATGTGATCCCGTCATCGTGAATGAAGCAGATATGGTGATGTCCACCGGAGGCATGATGAAGTATGTGGAGCAAAACGACAAGGTGATAATAGCCACAGAGAACGGGCTGACGGACTATCTGAAGCATATTTATCCGAATAAAAAGATCATTACGCTATCTCCCAAAGCGGTGTGTCAGAACATGAAAAAGACCACAGTGCGGGATGTATTGAAGGCTTTAGAAGAAAGCCGCCATCACATTGTGGTGGATGAAGCAATAGCAAAGAAAGCAAGAGAAAGCATAGACCGCATGCTGGCTCTGTCCTGAGGTGGGCTGCCTTTGGCGACATATCAGGAAGTGCTGCTGCCCTTTGCAGGCAAAAAGATCAAGCAGGATTCCTCCGGTCAGGGAGTATCAATTGCCGCAGAATTGCTATATCGGGAAGTGATTGCCACCGGTGGGCATGGAGCTCTACGAGCAGTGGAACTGGGCTGCGGCTGTGGGATTGTAAGCATCATGTGCGCACTTTCCCGGCCTCTGTGGAAAATTTCCGCCATTGAGATTCAGACGCATCTGGCGGCTCTGGCATGGCAGAATGCGGCGGCTTGCGGAGTGGAACTGGAGCTGCATTGCGGTAACATGAAAGAGCTTACCGGGCAATATGATCTGGTTTTTACCAATCCGCCCTGGCGCAAGCTGAACAGCGGGCATCTGAGTCCCAATAGCGAACGTAATATCTGCCGCTTTGAGCTGGAAATCAATATGGAAGAGCTGCTGGCATCCATCCAGCGTTTGATGGCACCGCAGGGAAAGGCAATACTGATCTATCCCGCACAGCGGTGGGAAGACCTTCAGCAGCTCATCGGGAACACTCTACTTGACATAATCAAGCACACAATACATTATGGTAACAAGGCCTTCTTATTGGCCATCATAAAACACAGGGATGTTATATGAACGCAAGATTTTATCTGATCCTGGTGCTGCTGAGTCTGCTCTTTGGAGCCTGGGCATATCTGGCACACAATCAGGGAGAAAGCGTGAAGGCTTGTTATAATGAGCTTTCATTGCTTCCAGTTTATGCCTATGTGGCGGATACCACTCATGTGGAGCCCATCAGAAATGGACTGGAGGGAATTTCTCCCTTAAAAGGCTATGAATACGAGACTGGGTATCAGGCGGCGCTGGAGCTGATTGAAGCTTATGCCTTGCCGCTCACCAATGATATGGTGTCCACATATAGTTTTCCGGATGTCTTCACTATCACTTTTCCCTCGAACAAAGCGGGGATCGAGGCCAAAGCCCGGGTGATGGATCTCTTGCGCATGTATCTGCCGGAAGAAGATATCGACGCTCAGACAAGCGCTTACGGCAAGATAATGGAAGAATTGGACAGGCTGTCCCATCGTAATCTGATCCTGAATATCTTTGTGGGATTGCTCTTGTTTCTCATCTTTATCTTCAGCCGCCTCAGCTATGAATTGCACATCTATCTGAAGCAAAAACGACAGTTGATCAGTGTGGTGGATGTGATGCGTCACAATAAACTCAATGCAGCCCATAGCTGGTTGATGATGCTGGTTCCCGGTGGAGTGGTGAGCGGATTGTATTATCTGGGGGTGTATCTGGAGCGCTGGGAAAACCTGGCTTCGTGGTGGAGCTTTGCCTCGATGGGGATATTGAGCCTGATTGCCACGCTTGTGATTTACTTCAACCTCAGAGTGTATGAACACGAAGCGATCCTGGGAAACGCAGAACCAGTGGTGGTGGTTAGTGAAAAGCCGGAGAATAAGGAGGCGGATAATGCGTAAATATATCCCCAATGCTCTCACAATCCTGCGTTTCCTCCTGGTTCCGCTGTTTCTGTATCTGCTATTTCTGCATAGTGGTACGAATGCGCCGATGTTGAGTCTGATCGTGTTTGCGCTGGCATCGCTCACGGATTACGTGGATGGGATGTTGGCGCGCAAATGGGATGTAATCAGCGATTTTGGCAAGATCATGGATCCCCTGGCAGATAAGTTGCTGGTGCTTTCGGCGCTGTTGGGATTGTGTTTGCTTCAGCCTTGGAGACTCAACATCCTGATCTTCATCATAATCCTGATTCGTGAAGCGGGAATTACGGTATTGCGTGAAGTCTTGCAGCAGCGGGGGACGGTGTTGCCGGCCGACAAACTAGGTAAAGCAAAGACTGTAATGCAGATGTTTGGCATCATCTTTGCGCTTGCTGCCTGGGGCATGCTGCCTTCGATCAGTGATGGCCTGCGGCTGGTTGTCCAAACTTGGTTTTGGCTGGTGGTACTGATCACTATATTCAGCGGATTCAATTACCTGAAGCTACTCTTTGTAAAGGAGGGATAATGCGTTACATAATGGTATTACTAAGCCTTTTGCTACTCTTTGCCTGTTCCGGAGGTGAGAAAGAGCCGGCACGCTACGATAGATTTGATGATGTGATAGACCATTCCAAACCTCTGGCTATGGGTGACGAAAGGGATGTGTATCTCTTTTGTGATGATGACAATTGGAAAGCGCTCAAGCCTTTTGTGCAAAGCAGTATTGAGCGCGAACTGATCCTGGTCTATGGGGAAAAGTATTTCCGCCTGATTCATACTCCGATTGCCGAAGCTGAGACCTATTCCAAACATCGCAATCTGCTCTTTATCGGCGATCTGGAATCCAACGCAAAGGTGTCCCAGTATATGCGGTCAAGCTTGGCGGAAGACTTTATCAACCGCGTGAAATCCAGCGGAGGCGATCTGTTTATCGCCAACAATCACAATAGCCGGGATCAGTTGATCATGTATCTGATGGGATCAAACCAGCTCAATCTGGAGAAGATCGGCGCCATTCAGAGCGATAAGATATTTGAACTGCTCATCAAGCGCTATGCAGAACGCCTGGGATATCAGGCCTATCAACAGCCTGTCATTCCATCTACCTTTTGGAAAGATTATCCTTTCAGCCTGAAGATACCCAATAACTACAGCCTGTATTCTAACGACAAGCTGGGACGCTTTATTAGCTTCATCTATCGTGCCCGCATGCAGGATAGCCAGATTCCGGATAAATATATAAATGTGTATTATGAGGATATGCCCGAGAACGTGATCGATCATCAATGGCTGATCGATAAACGTAAGATGTTGGGAGAAAAGTACTTTGAAGGCGATACCTTCGATGAAGAAGTGATCCGCAAAGAGCAGACCAAGCTCGCCGGATATGACGCCTATCGTATTGTGGGAGCGTGGAAAAACATGACTCACCTCATCGGCGGGGCTTTCCAGTCCTATGCCTTCTGGAACAATGGCAAGGCTTACATCGTGGACAACAGTGTGTACTTCCCTGCGGGAGATAAACTGTCCCTCCTGGTGGAACTATATGTAATATCCTCCAGCATTGAGGTCAAATGACGCGAACGCTGCATTACACAGTCCTTACCATGGTGCTTCTTGCTTTGGCTGCCTGCGCCACAGTGCCGAAGAAGGCAGCATCCGATGCCTCAGAGATTGATGAGGCTTGGGAGGATGCATCCCGCCCCAATCTGGCTTCCATGTACTATCTGATGAGCGGGAGCTATCTATCTCTGTGGGGGGATTACGCCGTGGCAGATCAGGTATTAAACTTGGCTATAGCACAGGATTCCGGCAGTCCGCAATTGCGCAAAGCATACTTTGAAAATGCTGTAAATTACTACCGCTCAGCTCGCAATGCGGATGCCTCTCTGCGTTTGCAGGAATTGCTGAGTGAGGCACGGCTGAACTATCAATTTGATCGTTCCATGCTGCATGAAGCCTACAAAGCCTACGAAAGCCTGGGCGATATGGAAGGTATGGCCTGGGCAGTGGATGAACTGGAAAGCAAGTATCCCGATGCCTGGACGCTGTTCTACAAATACACGCTGCAAAAAGAGCGTTACGGCACAGCGGATACCAAGCTTCTGCAGCAAGCGGAGAAGCTGAATAAGGACGATACGCGGCTGGATCAACTGATCGCACTGTCCTGGATGGGAGAGGACGACGACAAGGCCATCTCGATCCTGCAAGAACTGCCTTCGGGTATCCTGAATGAGGCCTTGCTGCTGTCTCTGCTCGATAAAAAAGGCGATCCGGACATTGTGGACAAACGCTTCGAAAGCTTTAGCTATCCCGAAGACAGTCAGGCCATGACGGGGTTTCTGTTCTATTACAATCAGAAACCGGATGCACAGAGAATCTTCGCTCATCAGGATAAGATACTGGCAACTGGGGATACAGGGATGTTGGTGGTGCTTGCCACCAGTGTGGTGCAGGCAGAATCTGACGAAAGCTACTACAGAATGCTGGATTATCTGGAACACAAAGTACCAAGCCCTCAAGCGGACAGCAAATACGCAGCTATCCTGCTCTTTCATGCCATCAGGATATCAGATCAGAGAGGTATCCGCGAGCTGTCCGACCGTATCTTTGCCTCCGGTGACCTCAATTCCGCCCTCTATACGGCAATCCTGCCTTCCGGCATCAGCGAAGAAGAATTGGCAAACCGCCGCCAGAAGATTGTGGCAGACATCCGTAAGAACCTTGATAACGGCCTGCTAAGTAACTACTTGCTCTATATACTCAGTGAAGATGAAGACCCGGAATCTCCGGCTCAGCTACAATTCAGCGAAGCGCTGTGGGACAGAGGTTATGGCGACAAGAACGATGTGATGGCAATGCTGGATTTCTTTATGCAAGCGGGCGATGAACGCAGCCAGATATTCTATCTGAGAGATGCCTTGAAACGCTGGCCAAACGACGCTATGCTAATGAATAACCTGGGTTATTTACTGCTCTCTTCCCCGGAGGATTGGGATGAAGCAGAACGCTTGATATCTGCTGCGATAAAGCAGGAACCAAATTCGGTAAGTTACCTCGATTCCATGGCTTGGCTGCACTATCTGCGCGGTGAATACGGTAAAGCCCTGGAATATATCCCCACCATCGAAGCCTCCTCGGTGAAATCTGCCGAACTCTTCTATCACATAGGCATGATCTATCTGGCTCTGGAACAACGGGATACTGCCCTCAGGTATCTGCAGATGTCCGTGGATGCAGCCTATCCTGAAAACTATAGCAATATGGCCAAAGAACAGCTCAAGATCCTGAAATAGGACTATCCTGGCACAGTGATCAAAGTACAAAACCTCTACTGCGGATATGATGAGAAGGACATCCTGAGCGATGTTTCTTTTGAATTGCCAGCAGCGGAATTTACCGCACTACTGGGACCAAACGGAGCGGGTAAATCTACTCTGCTCTTCGCTCTGATGGGCTTTC